>Ga0074195_1000268_pt1 | contig 117115 bp, 106 predicted proteins | sample EPASupsiteHSE623_FD_64525 | JGI IMG/M metagenome (GOLD analysis project Ga0074195, IMG submission 64525) | Bioremediated contaminated groundwater from EPA Superfund site, New Mexico - Sample HSE6-23 | ecosystem: Environmental > Aquatic > Deep subsurface > Groundwater > Contaminated ... | reverse complement strand
GATACCATCTGGAAGCTGCTCATGCGATGGAATGCCTGGATGCCGGAAAAACGGAAAGTAACCTGATGCCGCTAAATTTTTCACTCGATTTAATGGAATTACTGGATCGGATCCGCAAGGATGCCGGTATTGTATTCAGCAAACATGATGAAAGTAGTTTCCTTCTTGAGTAAAATTTAGCTGACCTTTATATTTAATTAGTTAAAAAAATTCTATTTTTAAAGAAATTTTTGAACATAAACATATGAGGCACCTTATACTCACATCTTCCATTTTCTTTATTCTGGGGTTAAAGATGACTAATAACATTGAACCCAATCAAAAAATGGAAACTGATACTGTTCATATCACGATACCGGAAGTTAAGGAACTGCCTTCTGTGAATGAACAGAAAACGACAAAGGTCAAACAAAAAAAAGAAGAGGCAGAAGTCACAGGTTCAGGAAAATTAACCGCACCAAAACCATCACAGGCTACTGATAAGGTAGATTAAATAAGAAAACATTTCATTGAATTACCCCCTGTCAGATCATATTCTTTATCTGATCAACGATATAATTGGCCTTCTCCAATAACAAACCAGGCTATTAAACGTTAAAGAAACAAGATAAACTACCCGACCTTTAACCTTTGGCGTATCGTGCAAAAGAATTGCGCAAAGTTTATTTTTTAACTAGATTTGGATCAGATCAAAACAACTTCTATTATGATAGGATCATCAGAGCTGATTATTAATCCGGACGGAAGCATTTTCCACCTTCATTTAAGGCCTGAACAAATTGCCGATCACGTGATCCTTGTCGGCGACCCTGGAAGGGTTGATCTCGTGGCAGAGCATTTTCAGAAAAAGGAATCCAAAATACAAAACCGCGAATTTGTTTCCATTACCGGAACCTGCAATAATCGGCGTCTGACAGCAATCTCGACAGGCATCGGCACCGACAATATCGACATTGTTATGAACGAATTAGATGCATTGGTCAATATCGACTTTGAAACCCGGGAGATCAGGGAAGAACGACGGTCGTTGAACATCGTTCGTATAGGAACAACGGGGGCACTCAGTGATGACGTTGTTCTCAATGAGTACATTATATCGAAAAAGGCAATTGGTTTTGACGGGTTGCTGAATTACTATGCAGGAAGAGAAAGTATTACAGACTCGGATTTTGAGCACCAGCTCAAAAATCATCTTAATTGGAATCCTCTGCTTGCTTCTCCTTACGTCGTAGATTGCTCAGCATCATTGTTTGAAAAAATTAACTGCAAAAAATTTTCAAGCGGGGTCACGATATCCGCACCAGGATTTTATGGTCCCCAGGGACGGGTATTACGACTGGAGATCGTTGACCCTGACATCAATAAAAAGATCCAAAGCTTTTCGTATAATGATTACAAAATCACCAATTACGAAATGGAATGCTCGGCTGTGTATGGTTTATCCGCTTTGATGGGACATGAGGCGCTCACGGCCTGCCTGATTATTACGGACCGGATCAACAATAAGGCAAGTATGGACTATCGTAAAAAAATGGATGACCTGGTTCAGTTGATTTTGAAAAGCATTACAACTTAACTTTTTGATTCATCCCCATGAAGGCAGACAGACTACTGGCACTTATTACCCTGCTGGATGACCCGGACAAGGCAGTATATGAGATGGTTGAAAAAGAATTTCTGGACGAAGATCCTGGTATAATCGGCCAGCTGGAAAAAGTATGGGAAACAAGTTATGATGAACTTCTGCAATCGCGTATTGAAAATTTAATCCAGCAAATCCAGTTCAGAGAAACCAGCCGAAAAATCAAAAACTGGTCTAACCAAAGTCATGTCGATCTGTTTGAAGGCTTTTTCCTCATTAGCCAGTATCAATATCCCGAACTGAAGCTGAAAGATATTAAAAGCAAGATCCGCAAAATACGAAATGACGTTTGGCTTGAAATCAGCAACAAGCTGACTTCAATTGAGAAGATTACTGTTCTCAATCACATTTTCTATGACGTGAATAAATTTTCCATCAACTTATCCAATCTCCAGTCACCCCAGAACTGCTACCTAAACCAGATCCTGGACACAAAAAAGGGCAATCCGATCTCTATTGCTATTTTATATACACTGATAACGCGTGAGCTGGACTTTCCAGTTCAGTTGATCGACTTTCCCAGAAACCCCTTGCTGGCATACGTAGATGCTGAATTGGCAAAAAAGGCGCACGGCCCTGATTACCAGTCTTCTGTCCTTTTTTATATCAATCCATCAAACCGGGGAGCGATTATCGGAAGGAAAGAAATCGACTTTTTTTTAAAACGTAATGAGCAAGTCAGTGAAGATATATTCGAAAAACACTGTGAAGATCGTGTGATCATTAAAAAACTGATTGAAAGCCTTATATCAGCTTATGATTCTTTGGGCTACCAGGATAAGGTAGATGATTTAACTTCAATTGTCAGCTTATTATAATTTCTGCAAGGGCAGGAATCCCGAGATCAGGATTCCCGCCCTTACAGAAATTTTCATTTTCGGCCAGTGGTCAGCTCCAACTCATAACTTCCGGCTAAAAGTTTGCAGCAGCCACCGGCATTTTGTTGCAGAGTCACACTGTCATTACTGTTTGTAAGTCTTACCTTCTTTAATAAACATCCATCAGGCAAATACAAGTCTGCCGTACTATTGGCAGGAATAACGATGGTGTAAAAAAGCTTCTTCCCTTCTCTTTTCCATTCCGAAACAATTTTTCCGTAAGGAGACTGATGCGAAGCTGAAGCATGTTCAAGTTCCCTGAAAAAGGAAGGACGTAAAATGATGTTCTTGAATCCCGGTGCCTCCTGATCGGGATTTATTCCACCCATGCCCTTGTACAGCCAGGCTCCAATTTCTCCGAACATGATGTGATTAAGAGAAATATCGCGTTGAGCTTCAATATCCCAGTTTTCATACAGGGTAGTTGCTCCATTTACGATCCACCAACCCCAGGAGGGATAGGTTTCCTGAGAAGCAATTCTCCATGCCGATCCGGCATATCCATTTTCACTTAAAGCATTCAGCACTGCTTTTTCACCAAGTACCCCAACATCCAGGTGAAACTGATCGGCTTCAACCCGTTTATCCAGATTTGCCGCCACCCGGGCCCTCATATCTTCCGGAACAAGTCCCCAGAACAACGGTACGCTCATCTCCGTCTGAATTCCGGAGCCATACGTCCCGGTTTCCCTGTTCAGATATTTCTCATTAAATGCTTTTTTTATTTTTTCAGCAAGGGCAGAGTATTTCCTGTAATCTTCCTGCCGGTTGAACATTTTTGCCGCCTTTGCCAATATCGTCACGTCGGCATAGTAATAGGCGGTCGAAGTCAGCTCAACCTGTGATTTTGATTTAACCGGAACCCAGTCGCCAAGACCCCAGGTGGTCAACCCCGACGGACTAATCTCATCAATATGATCGACATAGCGTTGAATGGCATCATAGCATGTTTCCAACAGAGAAGCATCTCCGTAAAAAAGATAAATGTTCCAGGGAATTAAAGCAATGGTGCTGGTCCAGTCCGGGCCATTCGCCCAATGATAGCCCCATCCGGCTGTGGGAATAATAGCCGGAAGAACGCCATTAGGTTGTTGTTCGTCCAGGTGATCGTCCAGCCATTTTTCATAGACTGTTATACCATCAAAACTATACAATCCGGTTTCGACAGCAATATGGGCATCACCCGTCCAGCCGTTCTTTTCACGCTGGGGACAGTCTGTCGGATAGCCAAAGAGATTGGAAAGATAGGAATTATTGGTAGCAAACCAGATTTTATCGATCACCGGGCTGGACGTCTTGATTTCGCCGGCAACAGGAATATCGCTATGCATAAAATAGCCGGTCAGGCTTTTCTGATTGAGAGTAACAGGTTGTGAACTCACCACCTCCACATATTGAAATCCTTTGTAATTGAAACGAGCTTTAAAAGACTCTTCTCCCCTGCCCCCTAAAATAAAAATATCGGTCTGGAAGGGATCCATATTGTCGGTGGGCCGGTAATGCACGTCAATATTCGACAGATCGACGTGCCCATCACTCTTGAGACGTTCCCCGTGTATTAAACGAAGGATTGTACCTGCTGTTCCGTTTACCCTGATCAGGCTCACACCTGAAATATTCCGCCCAAGATCAAACACCCAGGTAGTATCATTCAGTTTATTCATGCTCTTTGCATGAATTTCCTCAACATCCCTGATCGGATGAAGAAGCTGGGCAACAATATTTCTGGAAGGCGCAGCGCGATTAACAGATTCCTTCCATTTTGAATCATCAAAGCTGACTGTATTCCAGCCCGGTTGTTCCAACCGTGCATCATAATGCTCTGCCGTATAAATGCTGTTGAAGACGACCGGACTTAAAGATGTTTTCCAGTCTTTGCCGGAGGTAATTGTTTCAACCGATCCATCATCATAGGTAATCCTCAGGTCCAGACAAAAAGCCGGTCTTCCTCTCCATGATGCTTTATGAAAATCCCATACAGCAGTCGATTGGTGGTTATACCAGCCATTCCCAAGTAAAACGCCTATCGCATTTTTACCGTCTTGCATTTGGCCGGTTACATCATAGGCAACGTACAACGTGCGTCTGTCGAAACGGGTATACATGGGATCAAGACGATGGTTGCCAACTTTTTCGCCGTTGATATACAATTCATATAATCCGGCAACAGCAATATAAGCTCTTGCCGATCTGATTTTTTTTGATGCTTTGAATACCTTCCGGAAATAAGGAGCAGGTTTCATACTCACGTCGGTACCGTCACTGATCCATGTCCCTTTCCAGTTCTTCATTTCCATCATTCCCGTTTCAAATGAAGCGACCACCGGCTTCGACGCCCGCTGATCTTTATCCCAAACGGTGATACTCCAGAAATACCTGGTAAAAGGTTTCAATTCTTTCCCTGCATACGTGGTGAATATTTTGTCAGATTCCATCTTTTGCGAATTCCACATACTCCCTTTGCCATTGGCTACCTCTACAGAATCGGTATCAACTACGATCTGCCAGGCTGTTTGCATTGCTCCGTACCGGGAATCATTCAGCATCCATGTAAAACGTGGTTGTGGTGCATCTACTCCCAATGGATCGACAAGATGTTCACAACGAAGATTCCCCGGGAGACATTGTCCGGACTGAGCCATTAAAGAATGAACGGTCAGTAGAAAAATAACGATTGATAAAAATGATTTCATATTAAAAGTAGTTTTCAAATATAAACATTAAGCTGTTCTTTGATGTATAAATTTATACGCTGCTTCAATCTGCCTGACGCCCGCTTTGCTGATTTATCGTCTCTTTTGCCAATAAATAAAATTATCGGCAAATTAGCTAATACCTATAGCTGCAATATTAAAATTCCCGGTAGTACGGCCAGCCCGAAACTTAAGAGCGTGCCCACCAAAATATACTCATTCTGCCGGGTATCTTTAAAGCGTAAAATTGACTTTGCGGCAATGATCAACCCCACTGCCCCAAATTGCCCGATCAGGATCAGTGCCAGCGTCAATACACGTTCCATAATACCAATAAGCTTTCCGGCATTCGGCAAACTTTTTTCCGTATTCTGCTCTTCCGTGCTGACAATAAACGGTTGTTCTTCAGTCGGAATGGCAATTGCAAAAACAGTAAAAATATTCTTAATGACAATGTTGGCAGGTTTGGAGCAAAATACAAAAGCGGTAACGACCGCGATCGTTTTCAAAGAAAACTCAGCAACGAAATTTATCCCATGTAACTTCTGATAAGCAAGCGGAATAATAATCAGGAAGAACAGGTGAATAAGCTGATCTGTAAAAAAATAGTTTTTATTGGTCCCGTTGTTCCTGGCGCGAATGACCAAATAACTTTTCAGCACATCTGTAAAAAAATGAATGAATGTTAATCCGATAGCCGCTATAAAATAGCCGGGATCGAATGAAAGGATCCAGGAGCATGCAAAAACGACCAGAATATGAAAAATATGAAATTTCGTGACTGTTTTTCTGCTTTTCCCGTCACTCCAACCCGGCGATTGAAAAATATAGTCGGCAAGCAGATGGGCCAGAAATTGCAAAAGAATTAATTGATAAATCATTTCTTAATTAAAATATTTTTTCAAAATAATCGACTGATTTCTCAATCGCCTGCCAGCCAGCGGCCGTGGAATGCTGGCTAATCGTTGATTGGTTTTTATTCAGCTTTTTACTAATCTCTTTTTCACTGAGCCCTGAGAGTTTGTAATAGAGTATCTCGCATTGTTTACCGGAACAACCTGCAATGATCTTATCGAGCAATGAAAAAATGGTATCAAACTTATCCTGTTGCTCATCGTCCGGGCTTCGAAAGAACATGGTGCTTTTTATGATTATTTTCTGCTTGCCTGAAGTGCTCAGACTCTTTATAGTCCTTCCCGACAGATAAATGGCCTCGCCGTCCATAACGTTTTCACCTGGAATAAGTGTTGCCAGCGGGGCTACTGCAACAGCAAGTCGAACACCATACTCTTTAAAGTACTTGATCCTTTTGTCTTTTGAGCTTACTCTTGGCAGATCAAGCGATTTGATGAATGTCTTTAACAAGAGCGCTATCCTTAAGGCATGATGAGGACTCTGAAGCGCACATTCAATATAGTCTCCTTGAATGAGGCGTCCCAAAAATTTCTCATTCCTGTACTTATTTTTCAATCCCTCCAGAAATCGAAGGATGCATTCCTGAAGAATTTTTTTATCATCACGTGATAACGCTGTCGAAGAAATAATATCGGCCGAAATAGTTGCGCTATTCATTATTTTTTTATTAGCAAATATACCAATAAAATATGATTATCAGCGTAAAAACCGATAAAAAAACAATTTATCAATGTTCATCATTCCTTTAATTCAAACTCATAATCTCCCGACTGGATAGTAATCGTTAGACTGTCAGATTCTTTTTTTACAGTAGTAATACCTGCAACGCCATCCATAAAAGCACCATTCTCCCAAATCGTAATGCCTCCTTCACTTAAAATAAAATTTTCTTCCCGGAATACCGGGATAACCACTGTGCCGGTTGTGTTTGCAGGAATTGAAACGTGATAGCTGAAAGAGCCTTCCTCCTTCTTCCAATCCGAAACGATAGTTCCTGAAACAGTTTCCAGTGAAGCCTTTACCGACTTCAGGCTATCCGGCACAAAAGGCTGCAAATGAACATGTTTATATCCCGCCGATGTGTTATTCTCCATGGGTGACTGGATACCCGCCAGGTATTTATAAAAGTATTCAGAGATTGATCCGAACATCTGGTGATTATGGGAATTTGCACCTGACCACTCTTCGAGTAAGGTTGTGGAACCGTTCTTAAGCCAGTATCCGTAACTGGGGTATGTGGTTTGTTTGGCCACTTCGAATGCAAGATTTCCTTTTCCGCTGTTAACCAAAGCAGGCCAAAGGTATTTAGTACCAATAATACCTGTGTTTAAATGATTTTCCCGTTTATTGAGATCTTTAACAATCGTATTAAAAACAGCCTGGCGGTGTTCAGCCGGAACCAGATCTCCAGCCAAAGCGATTAGCTGATAGGTTTGGTAAGTATCATCCGTACCGTATAATCTTGTTTCCGGGTTGAAGAACTTTTCATTGAATGCCTGCCCAATGCTATCGGACAAGGCTGAAAAATACCATGCGTCTCCCTTTTTGCCTAAAGTTTCAGCAATTTTTGACATTAAGCGGGTGTTATAATAATAATAAAAGGTATTGACTACAGCATGATTGGGGCAGTCATTCCTCCCCGGAGAACACCATTCGCCCAGGGAATACCAATATCCGTCAAAGTAGTTGATAATAAAAGGTTCGTCAGGTTTTTCATCTTGTCTCCCCAGACTTTTCAGGTAGAAAATATATTTTTTCATTGTTGCATAATGATCCTTCAGAACCTGGGTATCCTGATAATAATGATTCATCCACCACGGGATAAGAATATAGGCGCTTCCCCAGGCCACACCACCACCCATACCACCAACAAGCGTCGGTGATGTGTTGGGAATGCGGCCGTTTTTTTCCTGCGAATCGCGCATGTCGTTTAGCCATTTGGTATAAAAGGAGGCCATCTGAAAATCGTGTATAGCCGTTTCTGCAATCACCTGTCCATCGCCGTTATAGGCGCCTTTTTCCCGATGCGGACAGTCGGTCGGGTAACTGAATGTATTCCCCATTTGTGACCATTGTCCGGCGAGGTGTATCTGATTAAGGAGGAAATCGGACGATACAAAACTCCCGTTTTGTTCAAGTGCAGAACGAACAACCCGCCCTTCCACTCTAAGGATATCCAGGTTTTCCTTATTGCTGGTAGTCACTTCAATATACCGGAAACCGGTGTAAAAGAAATGCGGCTCATATTTCTCAACTTCATCGCCTTTTAACGTGTAATCGGTCCATGTATGAGAATGATACCGGAACTTGGTACTGAGCTTGTCGGCCAGCTCCAGTGGTTTTGGAAAAAGAGAATCATTTAAGGTCTCCGCCCCTCTGATCCGGATCGTTTGTCCGGGAGCTCCTTTCAGTTGTACCCGCCACCATCCTGCGATGTTTTGTCCAAGATCGAACAGGTAAACTCCAGGCTCGGGGTTTGTTTCAGCAACAGGCTTAAGCGTGGCAGTCACCCGAATGGCCGGCATTAACTGAGATTTCAATGTTCCGCCGGGATGACCGGCAAGCACGGCATTACTCCAACTGCTGTCATCAAAAGCAGCCTTGGTCCAACCGCTTAATTCCTTGAAGGCATCATAATCTTCTCCACCATACAGATTATTAAACGTGATGGGGCCGGAGGTATACTTCCAGGAGGTATCGCTCACGATCACATCCTGACTGCCATCGGTGTAGGTCACGTTAATTTGTGCAATCAGACAAGGATTGCCGAAGGTCCTTTCTTCTCCCCAGCTATACCGGTCTTCAACTTTTCGCATATTAAAGGCTCCGTTTCCCAGCATTGCTCCGGCCACATTGTTTCCCTTCCTAATCAGCCGCGTCACATCATAAGTAGAATATAAAACTGTTTTGCGGTAATCGGTGATTCCCGGATCAAGAACATGATCACCAACCTTTTCCCCATTGAGATAAAACTCGTAAAATCCACAGGCAGTGACGTAAACGTATGCCTCTTTGATCTTTTTTTCGATCCTGAATTCATTCCTTAAAACCGGACTTTCATGAAGGATTTCCTCCTTTGTAGTGATCCACTGTGCTTTCCAGTCAGACTCAGCAAGTAATCCTGTATGAAAGATCACAGGGCTGCTCCAAACAGAGTCGTTGTCATCAGTCCATATACAAACCCTCCAATAATATCTTTTATTACTGGCTAAAGGAATTCCGGAATACTCCAGATTGACAGTCTGATCAGAAATGACCTTGCCTGAATTCCAGGATTTTCCGGTTCCATGTTGCACGCTATCAAGGCCTTCACTAACTATGAGCTGATATGCTTTCTGATAAACTCCACGTTCTTCAGATTGTATTTTCCAGGAGAACCTGGGATGTATCACATCCACCCCCAACGGGTTAGTTAAGTACTCGCAGGTCAAGCCTGTTAGTTTTATTTTTTCGCTTGTGCATGAGGCGAAAAACAAAATCATTGAAAAAAATAACGGTAATCTTTTAATCATCGTTGTCAAGTTGAAGTGAGTTTTTCAATAATAAACTTTTTGTCCCGGGAAACCATCCTGTGGTGTGATGCAAAAAAGCAAATCTTTTATTTCCGGTATTTTGTCCTGAAAACCTCGACAGGGTATTCGATGTCTGTTAAAAAAAGTCCTTCAGGAGTGGCTGACGCACCTGCCAGGCCGCGATCACCAAGTTCAATAATCTGATTAAAATCTTCAGGCGTGATTTTTCCTTTACCTACCAGGATCATAGTCCCGACAATAGCGCGCACCATATTCCGAAGAAAGCGGTTGGCCCGGATCATAAAGACCAATCGGCTCTCTTCCCTTAACCAGCTTGCATCAAAAACGTGACAAAAGTTTGTTTTTACATCCGTATGCAATTTACTGAAGCTGGTAAAATCGTGCAAACCAATCAGAGCATTACAGGCCTCATTCATTTCGTCAATGTTCAGGTGAATGGGATAATACCACGACGTTTCCTGCAAAAACGGGTTTTTCTGCTGATGGATAAAATAATGATAGGTCCTTGAAATCGCATCAAAACGGGCGTGTGCTTCTGTTGCCACTTTAGATATTCTTAAAATAGCTATATCCGCATTTAAAAAACGGTTTAATTTCCGAAGAAAGTCCGGATGATCAAGATTCTCGTTTTTCGAATCAATATGAGCTACAAAATAATCGGCATGAACTCCGGCATCAGTTCGTCCGGCTCCGGTAACTGCAATTGTTTCACGGCACAGGGTACTCAAGGTTGTCTCAAGTGTTCCCTGTACGCTTCTTGCATTAGGCTGGACCTGCCAGCCATGGAAACGAGCTCCATTATACGAAAGTTCAATAAAATAACGTTGTTCCAAAATAAGACTCTTTGAATAAAAACGGTTACACGACTCAAAAGAACGGCTGAATTTATTAATTTTACGGCTCTTCCGGCAAATAAGCTTAACAACTTTTAACAAAGTTATAGTCTTTTTCAAATATGGAAGAATTAATTTCGTCAATCAAAAAAATGCAGAAACTGAATACGCAAATTATAATCATTCAAAATTGAAACGTCGACGTTATTTTAGGAACCTGTAAATTATTTTTTATAAATCAATGTATATGAATCAAGCAGTTGATATTCGCGAGCTAAATGAACGAATCCAAAGAGAAAGTTCTTTTGTGGACCTGATCAGCATGGAGATGAATAAGGTCATCGTTGGGCAAAAGCATTTGATAGAAAGTTTAATGATCGGTCTGCTTTCGGGAGGCCATATTTTATTGGAAGGTGTACCGGGTCTGGCAAAGACTTTGGCAATTAATACGCTGGCCAGGACGATCAGTGCCAATTTTGCACGTATACAGTTCACCCCCGACCTGTTGCCTGCTGACCTTGTTGGGACCCTGATTTACAGTCAGAAGAATGAAGAATTTGTTGTAAAAAAAGGTCCGATATTCACCAATTTCGTTCTGGCCGATGAAATTAACAGGGCTCCTGCCAAGGTTCAGTCGGCTTTGCTCGAAGCTATGCAGGAACGGCAGATCACACTTGGCGATACCACATACAGGCTGAATGAGCCTTTCCTTGTCATGGCCACACAGAATCCAATTGAACAGGAAGGAACATATCCGCTGCCCGAAGCTCAGGTCGACCGTTTTATGCTGAAAGTAGTTATCAAATATCCTCAAAAGGAAGAAGAAAGACTGATCATTCAGCAAAATCTGCTCAAACAGTTTCCTCAGGCATCGACCATTTTGCGTCCGGAGGACATATTAAAAGCCCGGGATGTGGTCAAAGAAGTTTATCTGGACGAAAAAATCAGCAAGTATATTGTTGACATTGTTTTTGCCACGCGAAATCCTGCAGAATATAAACTTGACAAATACACCGATATGATCTCCTTTGGTGGATCACCGCGTGCCAGCATAAGCATGGCACAGGCTGCAAAAGCTTATGCCTTCATCAAACGGCGCGGTTATGTCATTCCGGAAGATATCCGTGCTGTTTGTCCTGATGTATTGAGACACCGTATTGGCCTTAGCTATGAAGCCGAAGCCAATAATATCACATCCGAAGATATTATTACTGATATTCTCAATATCGTAGAAGTTCCCTAGTGAGTACCGAGGAAAAACAAATTTAAATTGAGAATTTAAGATTTTAAGTCTCTATTGATGGATCATACAGAATTATTAAAAAAGGTAAGAAAAATTGAGATTAAAAGCCGTGGCTTGAGCCGCAATATTTTTGCCGGTGAATACCATTCCGCTTTTAAGGGACGAGGTATGGCATTCAGCGAGGTTCGTGAATATCAGTTTGGTGATGATGTGCGCAGTATCGATTGGAACGTGACTGCCAGATATCATAAACCCTACATCAAGGTATTTGAGGAAGAACGGGAACTCACCGTCATGCTGCTGATTGATGTGAGCGGCTCGCGCGATTTCGGATCATTTGAAAAATTCAAGAAAAACGTGATCACCGAAATTTCAGCAATCTTGTCCTTTTCAGCGATCCAGAATAATGATAAGACCGGCGTTATCTTTTTTTCGGAGACCATTGAAAAGTTTATTCCTCCTCAAAAAGGAAAATCTCATATTCTTCGTATCATCCGCGAGTTGATCGATTTTGCGCCCGGTAAAACCGGCACGAACATTACAGGAGCTTTAAGCTACATGACTAATGTGATCAAAAAGAAGTGTACCTGTTTTATCATATCCGATTTTATACAGGATGAGGCAGAATTCGAAAAAACACTAACCATCGCCAATAGTAAGCATGATATGGTCGCGCTGAGAATCTATGATCAGCGTGAAACATTCCTTCCTCCCATCGGTATGATCAAACTGAAAGATGCAGAAACCGGAGAATATATCTGGATTGACAGTAGCAGCAAAAAGATCCGTGAAAAGTACGAAAAATGGTGGAAGGAAAGCAGCTCCAGGCTTGATCGCATTTTTAACAGGTGCGGCGTTGATTATGTCAGTATCAATACGGAAGAAGATTACGTCAAATCACTGATGACTTTATTTAGAAAGAGAGGGTTAAAGGCCTAGCACCGGATGATTGCAGATTTTAGATCAATGCAGGCAAGTGCTACCCCTTAAATATCATATATGAAAGTATCTGAACGAATGAAACAATTTGTTTTTTTGATTTGCCTTTGGGCGTCAGCCATTATGTCGGCACAGTCACAGGAGATCCGGGCCAGAGCGTTGATCGATACAACACACGTCCTGATTGGTGACCAGTTTAATTTGCGGATTGAACTTGACCAGTCAAAAAATATGAAGGTCGGTCTTCCTCAAATTGGAGATACCCTGTCGTCAACAATCGAGGTGATCTCGCGCTCACCGCTTGATACCTTTCATCTTGAGAAGGATGAACAAATCAAAATTATACAAAACCTGACCATTACTTCCTTCGACACAGGGAAACAAGTCATACCTTCTTTTCACTTTAATCTGAAAACGGACAGACTGACCCAGACGATTGAAACCAAGCCGGTGGAATTTTTTGTGCATACGATGCCGATTGATACGACCAAGGGCCCTGTTGACATAAAAAAACCTTATGGTGCCCCGGTCACTCTAAAGGAGGTGTCTCCATATATTCTGGGAATTATGCTTTTAGGGGCACTCCTGTTCTTTCTATTTTATTACCTCCATCGGAGAAAACACAATAAACCTGTATTTGGGAAATCTTCAAAGCCAAAAGAACCTCCTCATGTGATTGCCATCAGGATGCTTGACCGGATCAAGGATCAGAAACTTTGGCAGCATAACCAGGTAAAAACGTATTACAGCGACATTTCTGACACCTTACGCATCTATATAGAGGGCCGGTTCGGAATTCAGGCAATGGAATTTACCACCGAGGAAATATTGAATTCACTTCTGCAAAAAAAGGGTCTCATTCCTGATAAATCATTCAATGACTTAAAGAGTATATTAAGTCTGGCCGATCTGGTGAAATTCGCCAAATATGAGCCGCTGCCCGACGATCATAACCTGACCCTGATGAATGCCTATTTCTTTGTGAATGACACCAAGCAGGAAGAAAATAAAGTGAACCAGCCTGACGGAGACGACCGGGAAGGAGAAGAAGTCGATTTAAAATAAACCAGTCGCCGGCAGCGAGCAGCTAATCGCCGGCAGCAATTTAATTTTGAACTGTTTATATGGACAACATTGTATTTAAAAATCCGGAATATTTTTATCTGCTCCTGATATTGGTGCCGATGATCGTCTGGTATATTTTCAGATACAGGAAATCAGGAGCCAGCATACGTTTTTCCTCGTTCATGGGCTTCAGAACGATTCAAAAGGGATGGAAGCATTACATGCGTCACCTACCTTTTATATTGCAATTGTTGGGCATTACCCTGCTAACCGTGGCGCTGGCCAGGCCACAGTCGTCAAACAGCTGGCAAAATGTAACCACCGAAGGGATTGACATAGTCATCGCCCTGGATATTTCAACCTCTATGTTGGCCCGTGATTTTCAGCCTGACAGGCTCGAAGCCGCCAAAAACGTAGCCACCCAGTTTATCTCGGGACGAACCAATGATAAAATTGGGTTGGTGGTATTTGCCGGTGAAAGTTTTACCCAATGCCCGCTGACCACCGATCATGCTGTCTTGATCAACCTGTTTCAGGATATTCACAGCAACATGATTGAAGATGGTACAGCCATCGGCAACGGACTAGCCACATCTGTTGCACGCCTTAAGGAAAGTGATGCAAAAAGCAGGGTGATCATTCTGCTTACCGACGGTGAAAACAACAGAGGAGAAATTGCTCCTGTTACGGCAGCGGAACTGGCAAAAACCTACGGCATCCGGGTGTATACGGTCGGTGTGGGTACTATTGGCACAGCGCCCTATCCCGTTCCAACTCCATTTGGTACGCAGATCAGGGATGTGGAAGTAAAAATCGACGAGAAAACGCTCCAGGAAATTGCAGATATTACCGGAGGCAGCTATTTCAGGGCAACCAATAATAATAAGCTCGTACAGATCTATGAACAGATTGATAAACTCGAGAAATCTAAAATCGAGGTGAAAGAATACAGCAAGAAAGATGAGGAATTTCAACGCTATGCTGCTTTGGCTACCCTCATTCTGACAGTAGGCCTATTCTTAAAATTAACGGTTTTCAGAAACATCCCTTAATTGATTGAATAATGGAAATGTTCAGATTTGGAAACAGCGAATATTTATACGCGTTGATCATTATACCGGTACTGATCATTCTCTTCGTGATCATCCGGATCAAACGGCAAAAGGCGCTGGCAAAATTTGCCAAAAAGGAAATACTGGAAGAACTAATGCCTAACGTAAGCCATTCAAGACCAGTTATCAAATTTATGATCTGGCTTATTGCTATCAGCGCAGTGATCCTGGCGCTTGCCCGGCCTCAGTTTGGAAGTAAATTAAAAACAGAAAAACGTGAGGGGGTCGAACTGATCATTGCACTGGATGTGTCCAATTCGATGATGGCTGAAGATATTCAGCCGAACAGGCTTGAAAGGGCAAAACGTGCGATTTCAAGACTGGTCGATAACCTGAAAGACGATAAAATCGGTTTAATTGTTTTTGCAGGAGACGCATATACCCAATTACCGATTACCACCGACTATTCTTCGGCTAAATTATTTTTGAATTCGGTCAGCACAAATATTGTACCCCGGCAGGGAACTGCCATCGGCGCAGCGATTAACCTGGCCGTGAATTCATTCAGCCCTCAATTTGCAGGAAGTAAAGCCATTATTATTATTACTGATGGCGAAAACCATGAGGATGACGCGATTGGCGCAGCATCGGCTGCATCGGAACAGGGCATTATTGTTCATACGGTTGGAATGGGATTGCCGCAAGGCGCTCCGATCCCTGAATATAACAACGGACAAAAGGACTACCGGAAAGATAACCAGGGGCAGGTTATTGTAACGAAGCTGGATGAGGCAATGCTTCAACGTATTGCTGCTGCAGGAAAAGGAATTTATGTTAGAGCCAACAATGCACAGGTCGGACTGAATACGCTATTCGACGAGATTGAAAAAATGGAAGGAGCGGAAGTGGAATCGCGTATCTATTCGGAGTATGAAGATCAGTTTCAATGGTTTATTGGATTCGCTTTGTTGATGACCTTACTGAATTTCCTGATACTGGAAAGGAAAAATAAGTACCTGAAAAACATCAAACTATTTGGAAAATGAAAGGATTTAGATATCTGTTTTATATCTTTTTTTCGCTGTCGGTGTTGTCAGTGCAAGCTCAAAATGAGAGAAAATTTGTCAGGCAGGGAAACAAAATATACGAACGGGCTCTGGCCGATACCACAAAGCTTGACACGACCGCTTATAGTCAGGCTGAAGTAGCTTATCGTAAAGCACTGGAAAAACGTCCTGACGATTTGAAATGGAACTTCAATCTTGGAGATGCATTATACAAACAAATGAATTTGGAACAGGCCAAAAGCGTGTTTGAAGAAATTGCACAAAAGAGTACTGACAAAACTGAAAAATCGAAGGCCCTGCATAATCTTGGCAATTCGTTGCTTATGCAAAACAAGCTCGATGAAAGTATCGAAGCCTATAAAAATGCCTTGCGACAAAATCCTGCCGATTTGGAAACCAAGTATAATTTGGTTTATGCGATGAACCTGAAAAAGAAGCAGGATCAGCAAAAGAAAGATCAGCAGAAAAACAAGGATCAGAATCAGGATCAAAACAAAAATCAGGATCAGAACAAGGATAAACAGGATCAGAACAAGGACCAGCAGCAAAACAAAAATCAGCAGGATCAGAATAAGGATCAGCAGCAACAAAATCAACCGCAGCAACAGCAAAAGATCTCAAAAGAAAATGCGGAGCGATTGTTGCAGGCGCTGCAAAATGACGAAGAAAAAATTCAGGATAAGGTAAAAAAGGCAAAGGCGGAAAGAGCTCAGGAACGAAAAACAGAAAAAGACTGGTGAGCTACGGGCGATGAGCCTCGGGCGATGTAAAAAAATCAAAATATTGACTAAAAGCTCATCGCTAAAAGCTTATAGCTAAAAGCTAAAAATAACTATTTTTGGACCGGTTTACAAAGCATCTAATGACAATGATAAAGAAATTACTAATTGCGATTCTCCTGATAGTACCGGCAATTTTCGCCGGGGCCGACAATGTCAGGTTCACCATGTCAGCGCCGAACGTGGTGTCGGCGGGTGAACAATTCAGGCTTTCGTTCTCACTCAATGAATCCGGCAGTGATCTTCAGTTGCCGGATCTGTCGGGTTTTGAAATCCTGATGGGTCCGTCAACTTCTCAAAGTACAAGCATTCAGATTATTAACGGGAAAACTACTCAGGAAGTTTCCTTTTCTTATATTTTCATTCTGCGTGCAAAAGAAGAGGGAACCTTTACTGTTCATCCGGCCTCGATTAAGGTTGACGGAAAAGTATATGAGTCGAACGAACTAACCATCCAGGTTGTAAAGGGTCAGGTTCCACGACAGGGATCTTCATCGTCTCAGCAGCAACAACAGCAGCAGGAACAGCCTGCCGCAGCGACCGAAATCACCAAAGACGATCTCTTCGTCAAGACGGAGCTTGACAAACAGAATGCTTACAAAGGCGAACAAATTATTGCCACAGTAAAAATATATGTCTCACCGAATGTTCCGATAACCGGCTTTGAGGACGTGAAACTGCCCTCATTTGAAGGGTTTTGGACACAGGATATTGATATTCCAGGGCAAATCAGCTTTACACGCGAAGTTCATAACGGGAAAATCTATCAGGTGGGAACCCTTAAGAAAACCCTTCTTTTTCCCCAGCAAACCGGAAGGATCAGGATCGATCCTTTTGAAATTACTACCCAGATCCGGCAACAGATCAGGAAGCAGCGAAGTTTTTTCGATGACTTTTTCGATAATTACAGAACCGTTACTGCCCGGATCACGAGTGATCCGGTAACAATCAATGTAAAAGATCTTCCCGGAGCCCCGGATGGATTTTACGGAGGAGTAGGTAACATGAGTTTCTCTGCCAAACCCGATAAAATGGAAACCCGGTCCAACGAAGCTGTAACTTTCAGGATCACCATCAATGGAAGCGGAAACCTTCGGTTAATTGAGGCTCCCAAAGTTGACTTTCCTGTCGATTTTGAAGTATATGATCCGAAGTCTGCTGACAATTTCAACGTCACTGCCAGTGGTATGGCAGGGACCAAGACTTTTGAATATCTTTTTATTCCCCGGCATCCTGGTGATTTCACCTTACCACCAGTCAGGTTCGCCTCCTTTAATCCTTCAACCGGCCAGTATTCCATCCAAACCTCACCGGAATACAAGATCCATGTGGAGAAAGGAGATGACAGTCAGAATACGACGGTGACAAGCGCCTATTCAAAAGAAAATGTTAAATATATAGGAAAAGATATCCGTTACATCAAGCAAGACCAATACAAGTTAAAAGCCAGGTCGGCGTTATTTTTTGGAAGTATATTTTTCTGGATGATTAACATGGGAGCGCTGCTGACTTTCCTGATCGTGGCTTTTATATACCGTAAAAAACTGCGTGAAAATGCCAACATTCAGCTTGTCCGTACCAAAAAAGCCAATAAAGTGGCACGTAAAAGGTTGAAAGAAGCATATGGATTCATGAAGTATAACAAAGCAGAAGAATTCCATGAATCGGTATTACGGGCATACTGGGGTTATTTAAGTGATAAACTGAATATACCTGTTGCCGACCTGAACAGGGAAAAAGCATCTGACACACTGGCAAAAAGAGGTGTTAGCCCTGAAGTTATTTCGGACTTTATCAGCCTTCTCGATACCTGCGAATTTGCGAGGTATGCACCCAGTTCAGCAGGTGGAACCCTGAGTGAATTATACAGCAAAGCCGCCACGTTAATGGGAAAACTGGAAAAACAAATCCGTTAATAAAGACAACCATAGTTTCAGCTCCGGGTTTTATCACCGCGCACTGAGACTGATTGCTGAAACGAATTGAATAAATATCAGAAACGTATGAAAACACTGATTTCAACTATATTAATTTTGCTGATCACACTGTCGGCTTATTCCCGGGATTCTTTGCTTGTCAAGGCGAATCAGCGATATGCAGAAGGAAAGTATGAACAGGCCATTGATCTTTACCAGCAAATTTTAAAAAACAACCTGGAATCGGCAGAGGTATACTATAACCTGGGAAATGCCTATTACAAAACAGGACAATACACCTTGTCCATTATCAATTATGAACGTGCCAAACTGTTTGCCCCAAACGATGATGACATTGACTTCAATCTCGAAATTGCGAATCAGTATGTAGTCGATGCCATCGCCCCGCTGCCCAAAGTGTTCTTTATCCGCTGGTGGCATAACATCGTCAATAAATTTTCGGCCGATGGTTGGGCAAAAATAAGCGTGTTTACTTTTATTTTGACTCTGATCCTGGCAGGATTATTCTTTTTTACCGCATCAGTCAAAATAAAAAAAAGCTCATTCTGGGCCGGGATCTTCATTCTAGCTATTTCCGTTTTTAGTTATAACTTTGCCGCCCGGCAAGAAAAAAAGATGACAGAACACCGGTTCGCCATCATCACGCAACCCAGTGTGACTGTAAAAAGTTCACCATCGGAGGGAGGAACCAACCTGTTTCTGATCCATGAAGGATTGAAGATAGAAATTTTGGATCAACTTGGCACATGGAATAATATACGTCTGGCAGATGGCAACCAGGGATGGTTGCCCGACAGCAGCATGGAAAAGATTTGAAAAATGCCGGCACCAGCCGGCATTTTTGCTATCAATATTTTTTACAACCATTTTAAACCAGAGTTGTTTATTAACTCATAAATTTAAAATCATGGCTTATAACTTACTAAAAGGTAAAAAGGGAATTATTTTTGGTGCTTTAAATGCGGATTCCATTGCATGGAAAGTTGCTGAGCGCGCTTACGAAGAAGGTGCCATCTTTACATTAACAAATACTTCCGTTGCCCTGCGTATGGGCGATACAGCCAGACTGGCTGAAAAATGCAGTGCCGCTTTAATCGAGGCAGATGCCACAAACGTGGACGACCTCGAAAATCTGATCAGAAAATCGATGGAAGCGCTGGATGGCAAAATTGACTTTATACTCCATTCGATCGGCATGTCACCCAACGTTCGCAAAGATCGTCATTACAGCGATCTGGATTATAATTACCTGGAAAAGACCCTTGATATTTCAGCCGTTTCATTCCATAAGGTACTACAGTCAGCCCGAAAACTGGATGCCATTAATGAATGGGGATCGGTTGTTGCTTTGAGTTACGTGGCAGCACAACGAACATTCTATGGGTATAATGATATGGCCGATGCCAAAGCGCTGCTGGAATCCATTGCCCGAAGCTTCGGTTATATATACGGGCGTGAACGTAACGTCAGAGTCAATACCATTTCCCAGTCACCGACCATGACAACCGCCGGAAGCGGAGTTAAAGGAATGGGCAAGTTACTGGATTTTGCAGAACGCATGTCGCCCCTGGGAAATGCAACGGCCGAAGAATGTGCTGATTACTGTATCACCCTTTTCTCGGATCTCACTAAAAAAGTGACCATGCAGAATCTTTACCATGATGGTGGTTTCTCGTCGATGGGAATGAGCCTGAGAGCCCTGCAACAATATGAAAAAGGATTGGATTGTGACTGCGATTGTGGTCCAGCTGATACCGATCACCGATACGATTAAAAAAAAGGCGCCTGTAAGCGCCGTTTTTTTTACCTGTTCGCTTCGGCAAACTGCCTTCCGGCATGCAGGGCTTTCATGTTCATAGACACAATAGCCTCTCCTTTACGTTCAAAGGTCGAACGGATGCCGGCTTCAATCTTCGAAAATTCGATGTGAATGAAGGGTGAAGCTGCTCCCAGCATCACCATGTTCGAAGTTCTTGCATTACCAATCTCTTTGGCAATCTGGTCGGCGTCGATTGCAACATAATGAGGAAGACTCCTGATCTTTTCCATTACCAAAGTAATCTCCGGATAATCAGGAATATTGATAAAGGGATTCGTATTGGTAACCAGATAACCATTCTCTTTGAGAAATGGCAAATACCGAAGTGATTCCATTGGTTCGACAGACAGGATCAAATCGGCACCTCCAAGTGGGATCAAATCAGAAGCAATGGGTTTCCCCGAAATACGTAAATGGCTCACTACCGCCCCACCCCTCTGGCTCATGCCATGTGTTTCGGCTTGCTTGAGATACAGGTTTTCAAGAAGGACTGCTTCTCCTAATGCTGTGGCAATGGATAAGATTCCTTGTCCTCCAACCCCTGCCAGTATAATATCTGTCTTCATTTATTTAGCTGTTAGCTATTAGTTCTGGGCTATTAGCAATTTAACAATTCAACCATGATCTTCTGCTCACGATCTGCTCCCGTTCACTCACGACTCAAATTCCTTTTCCTGCGCGTGGCCCGCTGAAGGCATTCCCGTCGAGGAATAATCACTGAAACATCCGGATATTCCAATTCTTCCCGGAAAATTCTGACCATTTCTTCATGGTTCTTCTTTAACGGAACGATGACACGAATATGGGCCGGATCAACTCCCAGTCCCCTGCAAATATCTTCAATCTTACCTTCGGCTGATGAGTCCTGTCCTCCGGTCATCGAAACGGATTCATTGTCAGATATGACAACCGTGACCGGGGCGTGTTCATTCACAGCATCGAGCAAAGCAGTGATCCCTGAATGGGCGAAAGTAGAGTCTCCGATTACCGCCACCGACGGAGAAAGCCCTGCATCGGAGGCACCTTTGGCCATTGTGATGGAAGCCCCCATGTCGACACATGAATTAATGGCTTCGTAGGGAGGAAGAGCGCCCAGGGTATAACAACCAATATCAGAAAAGACATGGCCTTTCCCATACTTTGCCATGGCCTCATTCATTGCCTGATAAGCATCGATATGTCCGCAGCCCTGACACATGGCAGGGGGACGGTTGGCAACGATATCGGGAACTGTCATTCCAGGTTTAAGTTCCTTTCCGAGTGATTTGGCGACATGGTCAGGATTCAACTCCCCGCAACGAGGAAGCGTACCATCCAACCGTCCCCGAACCGGGATTCTGTTGGAGAAAAAACCTTTCAGTTTTTCTTCGACCAAAGGAAAGCCTTCCTCCATGACCAGGATTTCATCACATTCGTCATTCATCCTTTTCAGCAGTTTTTCCGGCAACGGATATTGCGACACCCTGATCACCGGATGAGGGCAAACCGTATCCCGGTAACACTCATTCAGATAATTTACTGCAATTCCACAGCAAACAATCCCCTTATGATTATCTTTTCCTTCGATATACTGGTTGTAAACAGATTGGTCCGAAAGTTCTTTCAGCATTGTTTGTTTACCAAGCAGTTCATTGTAACGTCTGCGGGCAATGGCAGGAAGAAGGACAAACTGCATCAGATCGTTTGGCAATTTCAGCTCTTTTTGCGCCTTTACTTCCCGGCGGACTATTCCTGACCGTGAATGGGCCAGACGGGTGGTAATCCGCAACATGACCGGCAGGCCTGTCCGTTCCGACAGTTCAAAGCCTTCATAAGCCATATCGTAAGCCTCCTGCTGATTCGAAGGCTCGAGGACGGGAATCATGGCAAATCCGGCATAGTAACGCGAGTCCTGTTCGTTTTGTGAAGAATGCATGGACGGGTCATCAGCAACTGCCAGGATGAGGCCCCCGTGAACTCCGGTCACCGCTGAATTCATAAACGCATCGGCCGCCACATTCAGTCCCACATGTTTCATGCACACCAGCGACCGCTTACCGGCATAGCTCATTCCCAAAGCGGCTTCATAAGCGGTTTTCTCATTGGCAGACCATTTCCTGTGGATATGGCGTTCAATCGCAAGGGGATTTCCCTGTATGTATTCTGTGATTTCGGTGGAAGGCGTTCCCGGATAGGCATATACACCCGACAAACCACCATCAATAGCGCCTTGTCCGACAGCTTCAGCCCCCAATAATAAATGCTTTTGCATAGACTGGTTGATCTTTTGTTTTTTCAAAACCCAAAATTAACAGTCTGCGTGGTAGAAACAAAATAAATAACGGAAGAAGCTGTTAGCTGTCAGTGTTATTTACTGGTCGGCCCTTGAAACATGTATCACTCCTTTTATATGTTGCAGCTTCCTCATTAAAAAATCGAGATGTTCGAGGTTGTTCACGAACACACGCAGCGTTCCTTCAAATTCCCCGTTGGCCGAATCAATATTGATTGAGCGCATTTGCACACTAATATCTTTCGAAATCACATGTGAGATTTGACCGACAATACCAAGCTCGTCAGTACCTGACAGTTTGATTGTTGCCTGGAATGAAGTCCGCTTACCCGATTCCCGCCATTTTGCGGGAATGATCCGGTATGGATAACGATCAATCATTTGCTTTGCATTCGGACAGGTTCTCCGGTGAATCTTGATCCCCTCCCTGATGGTAACAAAGCCAAATATCTCGTCACCGAAAATCGGGTTACAGCAGGGCGCCAGCTTATGATTTACATTTTTAATGTTGTTATCAATGATCAGGTAATCATCCCCTCCAAAGTCAAATTCTTTCAGCTGTTCCTGCGGAACTACTTCTTCCAGTTTTTGACGGACAGTTTGTTCTTCATCCTCTCCAACCAGAACTTCCTTTACATCGAGTGTGTCGATCTTACCTGTAGAAATATTATAGTACAGATCCTGAGCCAGTTTAAACTGATAGTGCTTCAGAAGCTTCCGGATCACCTCATCATTGTATTCGATCTTCCAGTTTTTCAGCTTCCGGAGAAGGATTTCCTTTCCCTGATCGGCTTCACGCTTGCGTTCTTCATTCAGGCTTGCCTTGATCCTGCTTTTTGCCTTGGTGGTTCGTACGAAATCGAGCCAGTCAAGTTTTGGCTTTTGATTATTGGATGTCGAAACGGCGATTTGTTCTCCGTTTTTAAGCTGATACCGGAGAGTCACTTTTTTCCCGTTAACCATGCCACCCGTGCAGTGATCACCCACATGAGAATGAACTTCATACGCGAAATCAAGCAATGTAGATCCTGCAGGTAACCGTTTCAGATCACCTTTAGGTGTAAAAACAAAGATCTCGTCCTTATATATATTGGTACGGAAGTCTTCAATGAAATCGACCACATTCGATTCCGGGTTTTCAAGGATTTCACGCACATTAGCCAGCCATTGCTCCATTTCGGCCGAAGGCTGCCCGCCCTTGTACTTCCAGTGTGCAGCAAGACCCTTCTCCGCAATTTCATCCATTCGCTTTGTCCGGATCTGTATCTCCACCCATTTTTTATGAGGCCCCAGCACTGTGGCATGCAGGCTCTCGTAACCATTCGATTTCGGCACAGTAATCCAGTCGCGCATCCGCTCAGGGTTAGCCTGATACTCCTCGGTTACGATCGAGTATACCTGCCAGCAGTCAGACTTTTCAACCTCCGGTTTCGAATCCAGGATGACACGAATGGCAAACAGATCATACACTTCGTCGAAGCTTACTCCCTGCTTTTTCATTTTGTTCCAGATGGAATTAATGGACTTGGTACGGGCTTTCATCTCGAATTTAAACCCGCGGGAGTGCAGCTTCTCTTGAATTGGTTTTACAAATTCTGCGACAAAATTCCGCCGTTCATTTTCAGATTCCTTCACCCGCTCACTGACGTGCTGAAAAGCTTCCGGATTTAAATGTCTCAAACACAGATCGAGCAATTCTGAATTGACATTATAAAGCCCCAGTCTGTGTGCCAACGGTGCGTATAGATAGGACGTCTCGACAGCAATCTTTCTCCTGATTTCAGGCTCCCGGTGCTCCAGCCAGCGCATTAAGTATAGCTGCTCGGCAATTTTAACCAGGATTACGCGGACGTCACCAGCAAGCGCCAGCATGAGTTTGCGGAAATTCTCCGAATGCAGCCCCACTGTTTCTGTATCAAGTGCATTAATCTTCGCCATTCCCCCGAGTATCCGGGCGACGGCCCCGCCAAAGCCAGATTCAATCTCTTTCAGGGTGGTTGGCTGTGGAACCCCTCCCTGGGTGGCATGATGGAGAAGACAGGAGACAATGGAATCAACACCCAGGCTGACCTCGGCCATCACAACACGAGCTACCTCTACCGAGTGAAGCATCAACATTTCACCATTAGGAAGTGTTGTTTCTCCCAAAATCCGGTATGCATATTCGAATGCCCGCTCAACCTCTTTGAGATCCTCACCGGTTAAGCTGGAACTGCAAGTCTGATGAAGACCTGCCCATGCATCTGCTATTGTTTTATCCATCTCGTCAATTTGCTAGGTTCACCCGAACAAAAAAGGCCACCAACACAGGCAGCCTTCTTTATCTCGTATCAGTCCATTTATTCTGCCCCGGCTGTTGTATTATCTTTAAAACTCCTTCCGGCAAGCTCCCGGTTCATCATAAAAAGCCCGTTTCCCTGTCCATTGATCAGACGAAGGCTGTCAAGAATAGCGATGACATTGGCCTCCTCTTCAACCTGCTCGTCAACAAACCATTTTAAAAAACTCTGCGAGGCATGGTCATTCGCAGCAATAGCCACTTCAACAAGATTGTCGATCATTGCCGTTACTTTCTGTTCATGTGCCAGCGATTTTTCAAAAGCATCAATAATCCCTTCAAAGTCTGCAGGAACTCCCGCAATAGGCTCGAGAATGACGCGGCCGTTTCTTTCATGAACATAATCAAAGAACTTCATGGCATGAGTCAATTCTTCCTGGTACTGAACTTTCATCCAATTGGCAAAACCTGCCAGACCCTTACTTTGAAACCAGGCCGACATAGACAGATACAAATAAGCGGAATGTATCTCTGCATTAACCTGCTCATTGAAAGCTTTTAAAACAGTGTCTTTTAACATAGCAATATTTTTTTCGGTTATTATCAAAAATACTTAAAAACCACCAAAAGTCAAGCAGCAGACCAAACAATCTTAAAAGATTTAAACACAAGGTCACAAACCTTTCCAGTCGACTCTATAACCAAATGATTTTCAAGATATTAACAATACAGTGTCTCCTGTACCATCTCTTTTGGGGTTACATTTCTCCAAAGTCGAGATTGAATTTTTGCCTTAACAAACTGATATTTGGGTTCTTTTTCATCATCTCGGCCAGCTTTTCAGTTTCAGAATATGGTTTTACCTCAAGTTCCGTAGCAACAATTTCAGTGATCAGTTCAATGTTGGTGTTCTTTAGTTCTTTCCTCAGCCATGAAACCAGATCAGGTTTGATCTTTCCTATCTCCTCATTCTGAACGGAATTTTCGATCTTCAGTTTTAACTTAAAACCACCTGTAATTTCCGGCACCCGTGAAAGTGTAGCCTTTAAATTTGGCCGATCCTGCAAGTGATCCAGATATTCAAGCCATTTCACTTCAAACTCTTCCTTTGTAAAGGGCTGATGCATTTCTTCACCGGCGTAAAACCTGAGTTTTTCCTTTGCGTCACCACCGGAATGAGTTTCTGCCGCGTATTTTCCGGAAATGGCATCTTTTATGGAAGGAGTATAGCCGCTACCGTGTTTTCTGATCAGTCTCTTTCCAGGCTGCCTGCCGGGATCAGATTCAGGTTGGACGCTGGATTGTGTTGTTACTGAACTTTCCTGAGATTTAGCCATTTGATCTCCGCCTGCTGCTGCAAAAATCGGCTCCAGTTCTTCCGGGCCGGTTCCGTCAGTTATTTTTTTTTTAAGGTAAGCTGGCTCATCCGGATCAAAGCAAGCTCCACCAGTAACCGTTTGTTTTGGCTGGCTTTATACTGGAGGTCACAATCATTACTGATTGCAAGCGCATCAAAAAGAAAATCAGCTTCACAGGAAACAGCCTGCGATTTAAACTTCTCCCTGATCTCACCTCCCACTTCAAGCAGTTGAACTGTAACAGGATCCCGGCATACAAGCAGATCACGAAGGTGACTGCTAAGTCCCGATATAAAATGATGTCCTTCAAAACCATGATCCAACACCTCATTAAACAGCATTAACGATCCTGGTACATTGTTTTTCAGGAATAAATCGATCAGCCGGAAATAGTAATCATAGTCCAGTACATTCAGATTGGCAATCACATCCTTGTAGGTGATGTGTCTGCCCGAGAAACTGACAATCTGGTCGAATATGGAAAGCGCGTCCCGCATGGCCCCGTCAGCCTTATGAGCAATTACATTCAATGCTTCCTGCTCAATATCAATTTCTTCCTTCTTAGCCACAAAAGCCAGGTGATCCGAAATATCTGAAATGCGGATCCTGTTAAAATCAAAGATCTGGCAACGTGACAGGATTGTCGGGATGATCTTATGCTTTTCAGTAGTTGCCAAAATAAAAATGGCATGCCGTGGGGGTTCTTCCAGGGTTTTTAGAAAGGCATTGAAAGCAGCCTGCGACAACATATGGACCTCGTCAATAATATAGATGCTGTATTTTCCTATTTGCGGAGGGATTCGTACCTGGTCGGTGAGATTCCGGATATCATCGACCGAATTGTTTGATGCAGCATCCAGCTCGTGAATATTATAGGAACGATTACGGTTGAAAGCCTCACATGATTCGCATTTGTTGCAAGGTTCAACCCCCTCAGTCAAATTCCGGCAATTGATCGTTTTTGCAAAAATCCTGGCACATGTTGTTTTTCCAACGCCTCTCGGTCCGCAAAATAAATAGGCATGAGCAAGTTGCCCATTCCTTATTGCATTCTTTAAAGTAGCAGTTATAGAAGACTGACCAACAACTGTTTGAAACGTGTCAGGCCGGTATTTTCTTGCTGAAACAATAAAATTCTCCATAAATATTCACATGATATTTCTGCATGTTCGTATGAAACCCGCACGTTTTCAAGGCACATAAACTAATTTTTTCATATTCCTTTTATATTGCTACCTTAGAATTAACTCAACGACATGCCGGTTTCACCCGAAAATTAATGACGACCAAAGATAATCATTTTAGCTTTTTAGTGAGGATTAATTTATCAACATCAGGGGCAATTGTTGGATTAAACTTTTTCCGGAACAAGATTGTTGTAATTTTGCCGGATATATGCGGAACCGGAACAAAATCCCGGAAAAGAAAGAATAATTAGCGATCTGAAATCAAAATCCAATAAAAAAAGAACATATGAAGAGACTAGGTATATCAATTACGTTTGCTTTGATAGCTTTTGTTACTTTTGGTCAAAGTTCAATTTATAGTTTTAAGGTAAAAGACATTGATGGGAACGAATTCGACATGGCCAGCTTAAAGGGGAAAAAAGTACTGGTCGTCAACACAGCCTCGAAATGTGGGTTGACCCCGCAGTATGAGGCGCTCCAGTCTTTATATGAAAAGTACGGAGGTGAAAAATTTACCATTATTGGCTTTCCGGCAAATAATTTTCTGGGTCAGGAACCCGGGTCAAATGAAGAAATCCAGGAATTTTGTCAGAAAAATTATGGGGTGACCTTCCCCATGATGTCAAAAATTTCTGTAAAGGGAAAAGATATGGCACCCCTTTACCAGTGGCTGACACAAAAAGAAAAAAATGGTGTCAAAGATTCGGAAGTAAGCTGGAACTTCCAGAAGTATATGATTGATGAAAATGGTCATCTGGTCGATTATGTCAGTCCCAAGACCAAACCTGATGATCCAAAAATTCTGAGTTGGATCCAAAAATAACCCGGGACTCTATTCTTTTCTGAGTCCTTCCTGATAAACACGTATGGCTCGTTCCCGGGCCATCTTATGATCGACAATCGGTCTGGGATAACCAGGAGTACCATATTCGGGAAGCCAGTTATGAATGTAAGCCAGTTCCGGATCAAATTTTTTCTGCTGCAGTATTGGGTTGAAGACCCGGAAATAAGGAGCGGCATCGCATCCGGAACCGGCAGCCCATTGCCATCCGCCGTTGTTTGAAGCCAGTTCATAGTCGAGTAACTTATCTGCAAAATAAGTTTCACCCCAACGCCAGTCAATAAGCAGGTGTTTGCACAAAAAACTGGCAACAATCATTCTCAAACGGTTATGCATATATCCCGTTTCGTTTAATTGTCTCATACCTGCATCGACCATGGGATACCCGGTGGTGCCTTCACACCATCTGGCAAAATCCTTTTCTGAATTTAACCATTGAATATGGTCATAGGCGGAATGGAAAGAACTATTTTGAACGTACGGAAAATGCCAGAGAATATCGATATAAAAATTTCTCCAGATCAGTTCATTTAAAAAAGTCCCTGAATATGCGAGGGCTGTTGCAGTCACCTGCCGGATGCTGACGGTCCCAAAACGCAAATGAATTCCAAGCCTGGTCGTGCCTTCTTCAGCAGGAAAATCACGTTTCTTGTCATAATTCGTCAGCACATCGACATCAATTTTCAAAGCAGGAATAGGAAGGTCCCCCGGACGAAATCCGATTTCAGCATGGTGATATTTTCGCAGAGGGCTCATCCTTAGTAAATTTTGTAAATACTTTTCCGATGGATATTCCCTTACATACCCGTCCAACAGCCGGGCTTTCCATTTTTTACTGTATGGAGTAAATATGGTATAAGGTTTGCCTGAATCGTTCGTCTTAGATAGTCGATTCTCGTGATTGACAAAGCCCGAATAAGTTCGTCCTTGCGATCGCTTTTTCGAATCGTTTAATATTTCGTTCTGATGAAAAATAACATGGTCTTTGTATAGCCTCGGTTTAATTCCTACAGAACCGAGAAAATCAGCAACCTGCCTGTCCCGCGAAAGTGCATAAGGTTCATAATCCTGATTCATGAAAACAAAATCAATGTTATATTCCGCGTGAAGTCTTTTAAATGCGTCAATTGGTTTCCCATGGTAAATCCAGAAGGAACTTCCATGCTGTCCGAAAATATCATGAAGTTTCTGAACTTCCCGCAAAATGAAAGTAACCCTGGAATCATTATCTTCCAGATCATTCAGGATATCTGTATCAAAGACAAATACCGGTAAAACAGGTCGCCCTGCTGTCAGTGCCTCATAAAAGCCATGGTTGTCAGCAACTCTCAGATCGCGTCGGAACCAAAAGATATTAATTGCCTTTTCTTCCATTTACACTTTTACATGTGTTATTAAAACAGCCAATCATCTAAAAAGTTATTGCGACAGTTACTTAATTCAAAGGGACAATTATGATGCCTTAAATGTCAAATTCTTTATTTTTGATCTTTCTTTGGAAGTTCCAGATGATAAAAAATATAACTATTCAACCATGAAGAGAGGTTTTGGAAGTGACAATAACTCCGGCATTCATCCGGAAATTTTAAAAGCTATTGCTTCAGTGAATGACGGACACGTGCCGGGATACGGGAACGATGAGTATACTTCTCAGGCGATAGCGCGTTTCAAACAGGAATTTGGCGATGACATCAACGTCTTTTTCGCATTTAATGGTACAGGTGCGAATGTCCTTGCACTTGCCGGCATCGGCAGGAGCTATCACGCTGTCATTTGTGCGGACAACGCTCATATCAACGTAGACGAATGCGGAGCACCCGAAAAATTTAATGGGTTTAAATTGCTTCCGGTAAAATCGGTTGATGGTAAGATCGGCACTGAAGCCATCAGAACCCAGTTGCACGGTTTTGGATTTCCTCACCATTCCCAGCCGGGCGTGGTTTCCATATCTCAGATTACCGAATTGGGAACTGTTTATACTGTAGATGAAATCAAAGCAATCTCGGAGCTGGCCCATGAATACGGATTGCTGGTGCATATGGACGGGGCACGCCTTGCCAATGCTGGTGTTTCTCTAAATCTGCCCTTCCGGGCCTTTACCCGTGATGCAGGCATTGACGTTCTTTCATTCGGAGGAACAAAAAATGGAATGATGATCGGTGAAGCCGTCATCTTTTTTCATCAGGAACATGCCGCGACAATGCAATATGTCCGGAAACAGGCCATGCAGCTTTATTCAAAAATGCGGTTCGTCAGTGCTCAGTTCCTGGCTTACTTTGAAAATAATCTTTGGGAACGAAATGCCAGGCATGCTAACCGGATGGCAAAGTTATTGTCGGAGAAAATTTCTAAAATTGAAGGAGTAACTATTTCCAGAAGAACAGAAGCCAACGGCGTTTTTGTTATCATTCCGGAAAAGGTAATCCGGAAACTGCAGGGAGATTATTTCTTTTACATATGGGATGAAACCCAATCTGAAGCAAGATTTGTAACTTCCTTTGACACAACAGAGGAAGATATTTTCAGTTTCGTGGATGCATTGAAAAAACAGATGGAGAATTATGGGTAGTTAATAAAAGCTTTTTAATCCGGTTATGCGAATTTTCAACTATTATCCAGACAGGAATGAAACAGACGCTGAACTTGAAAAAAAAATATTCAGGTACAGCATGATCATTCCATGTATATTCCTTTGTGGATTTTGGCTGACTTTTCTCGTAGAGACTCTTCTTCATAAGAATTTTACTGAATTTGGAATATATCCTCTCGAAATAAAGGGATTAAAAGGTATTCTCTTTTCTCCGTTTATTCATGCAAATCTGAAGCACCTGATTGCAAACTCTGTCCCCTTTCTGGTACTTTCGCTCTCGCTCTTTTATTTTTACAGGAAGCTGGCTTACCCGATCTTTTTCCTCTTGTATTTCCTTTCCGGCCTTTGTGTCTGGCTCGGTGGACGGGAAGCCTGGCATATCGGAGCAAGCGGCATTATTTATGGGTTGGGCGCGTTTCTCTTTTTTAGCGGTATTTTCAGAAATGACGTCAAGCTCCTTACTATAGCAATCCTGGTAGTTTTTCTGTACGGCGGGATGTTCTGGGGAATCTTCCCTATTGAAGCATCCATATCCTGGGAGAGTCACCTTTGGGGAACTGCAAGCGGACTCATTTTGAGTATTTATTATAAGGACCAGGGTCCTCGGCGTACACGGTACGAATGGGAAGACGAACAGGATCATGATCCTGACAATCCGATTGAAAACGACGAAGAAATACCTGACAATCAGATCTGATAGAGTTCATTTTCGAAAAAACTTAAATCTTGTTGAAAAACACAAGGATAAAATTTCTAACTTTGCCACCCTCTAAAAGTAACGGGTTCTATAATAATGATTAGCAGAAGAATAATCCGAATTAAGGTATTACAGGTATTATATGCCTATTACACATCACCGGACAAATCCATTAATAATACTGAAAAAGAGCTTTTTTTCAGCATTCAAAAGACTTACGATCTTTATCACTTCATACTCCAGCTTCCCGTAGAAATCGTCGATTATGCCAAATCGCTGATCGAACTGCGCAAAAAAAAGCATTTCCCCACGGAGGAAGATTTAAATCCCAACAGACGTTTTGTAAATAACCGGGTCATTAACCAATTGCGATCAAATAAAGCGCTGAACAAATACCTGGAACAGTCGAAAATGGGATGGTATGATGAACCTGAGCTGATCAAAAAGCTGTACAACTCACTTACAGAAACCGATTTCTATATCGAGTATATGGCATTGGGTGAACATACATATGCAGACGACCGTAAGCTGGTTGAGCTTCTGTTTGCTGAGGTCGTTTTGCAATCGGACGATCTGAATCTGCTGCTCGAGGAAAAAAGTATTTACTGGAACGACGACCTCGACTTTGTTGTCAGTATGATCATCAAGACCATCAAAAAATTCAAGGAAATATCGGGCGACGAACAGGCGCTGCTCCCTTTTTTCAAGGATGAAGAAGACAGGGAATTCGCCAAAAATCTTTTCCGGAAATGTGTTTTAAATCATCAGGATCTGAAGAAGATTGTTGAGCAGCACACAGTGAACTGGGATATCGAACGGATTGCTTTCATTGATAATATGATCCTGGAACTTGCGATCGTTGAATTTCTTTATTTTCCATCGATCCCAACCAAGGTGACTTTGAATGAGTATATCGAATTATCAAAGTATTATAGTACACAAAAAAGCCGAAACTTTATAAACGGAATTCTTGATAAATCATTAAAAGCATTGAAAAAAGACGATAAAATCGTCAAGATTGGACGCGGTCTTATTGGAGAAGAAAATCAGGATGAATAAAAGTTTTATTGTCATATTGACTTTAAGTTTTTTTTTCGCATGCAGTAACAGGACAGAGAGGCCAGCCGCAAGATCAAATAAAAATACAGGGTCTCCAGCCTTTGTGTTTCTGGAAGAATTCCATAATTTTGGGTCATTGCAAACAGGTGAGATTGTATCATACAGCTTTTGTTTCAAAAATACAGGCGCAAGCGGGATCAAAGTTGAAAATACAGAAACAGATTGTGGCTGTATAACGGTTGATTATCCAAAAGAGGAAATTTTATCCGGTGATTCAGCATACATCGATGTCATTTTTAACTCTGCCGGAGAAACAGGGAAGGTGTACAAAGAAATCACAATCTCGATGAATGACGGTATTAAAAAGAAAGTAAAGCTGGCAATCGCTGCTCTCGTTAAAAATGAATTGATAAATATTTATAGTGAAAATTAAAATCTTAAATGATGAATTACTTATTAATGGCTCCGCAACAAGGAACTGATGCCAACCCTTTTACCGCTTTTTTACCTTTAATACTGATCATGGTGATCTTTTATTTCTTTATGATCCGTCCTCAGGTAAAAAAACAGAAAGAACTTAAAAAATTTCGTGAAAGTCTCGCCAAGGGAGATAAAGTGGTTACCACTGGCGGTATTTACGGAAAAGTAGTCGAATTAAAGGATACCTATGTGTTATTACAGGTTGATGACAATGTAAAAATCCGTGTTGACAAAAGCGCGGTAGTAAAAGATATGACCGATGTCGCTCCTCAAAAGTAAACGGAATAAAACTTTCACATGGAAGGGCTGACAATTAATCAGCCCTTTTTTATCTTTGAGTGTGTGAATAGTACCCAACCATATAGCAGTGCCCAGAGAATATTAAGAATCCTAAGGATGAAAAACAATCGTAAGCTGGCCATTTATTTGGTATGTGTTTGTATCGCCACCATTTTTTGGTTTTTAAACGCATTGAACAAACAGTATTCCGTTGACCTCACATTCCCGGTGAAGTATACCAATTGGCCAACCAATAAAATTCTAATTAACAATCCGCCCGATCATTTTGCACTTAGAGTAAATTCATTTGGATTTACGCTTTTACGATATAAATTAAGTCTGGCATTCTCTCCGTTGATCTTCAATGTGAATGAATTTACCGGAGGAAAACTGGAGTTATCTGCAAGATCAGAATACGCAATACCAACAAGACAATTTATCAGCCGTTTGTCGGAGCAGGTCAGCAATGAATTGAATATTACGGATATTCATCCCGATACCTTACTGTTTCTTTTCGATAAGGTCACCAGTCGTGAAGTGAAAGTCAGGCCAAACGTGAGCTTTGAATTAAAACAGCAGCACTTTTTAAATGATATGATCACCACTATCCCCGATTCAGTTCTGGTTTCAGGGCCAAAATCCATACTCGACACATTACGTTACATCAGTACATCTTATCAACATTATAAGGACGTGGATCATACCATCAGGCAAAATATCCCCTTAAAAGAATACAAAAACCTGATCATGAAAACGAGGCGGGTACTTCTGGAAATTCCGGTTGAAGAGTACACGGAAAAGGTGATTACAGTACCGGTAACGATAAAGGGACTGCCTCCGGAAACCAGCGTTAATCTGTTCCCTGAAAAAGTAAATGTCAGTTTCATGATTGCACTGAGTCGCTTTAAAGAGGTAGAGCCCGGCGACTTTCAAGTTACTGCAGACTACGAGGATATCAAAAATAAACGGGAGTTGCTTCGCCTGAAAATCGGAGCCCAGCCTTCTTTTGTCCATTCTGTATCACTCACTCCTGAGCAAATTGAATATTTGATTGAAAAATAAAAAATATGTTGAAAATTGGTATTACCGGGGGTATCGGGAGCGGAAAATCAACGGTATGTAAATTTTTTGAAGTCATCGGGATCCCGGTTTTCACAGCAGACAAGGAAGCTAAGGAAATTATGAATAATTCTCCAGCCATCCGTAACCAGCTTATTGCAATTTTCGGAAGGGATATTTACTTGCCTAACCATGTGCTCGACCGTAAAAAACTGGCTGAACTGATCTTTCATTCACCGGTACTGCTGGAAAAAGTCAATGCACTCGTTCATCCGGAGGTAAGAAAATACTTTCTTAATTGGTTGCAAAAACAAAATACACCCTATGTCGTTTATGAAGCCGCGATCCTGTTCGAAACCGGATTTTACATGATGATGGATTTTAATATCCTGGTTGTTGCGCGGGAAGAAGAACGGGTAAAACGGATCATGGCACGAGAAAGAACCACAATTAAAGATATAAAAAACAGGATATCAAGACAATGGCCCGACGATAGAAAAATAGAACTGGCTGATTATATTATAAATAATAATAATGAGGAACTTATCATTCCTCAACTTGTTGAATTGGATAAAAAATTTAGGATACATGGATAAGTTTGCAAAATGGATTGCCGGCGGTTTAGGTTGGGCGTTTCTCGGACCGATCGGCGGAATATTGGGATTCGTTTTAGGCTCGATACTTGATAAAGATAACATGGTTGCTGAAAATTCTGCCGGCAACAGCAGAACCACCACTGGCGGTTATGTCATGAGCCTTCTCGTGCTTATTGCGGCAACCATGAAAGCCGACGGGAAAGTATTGAAGTCAGAACTTGATTACGTTAAAACATTCCTCGTCCATAATTTTGGCGCTGACTCGGCAAGAAGTGCAGTAAATATGCTTCACGACCTTTTAAAACAATCTATTCCTGTAGCCGATGTATGCCGCCAAATCCAAAAAAACCTGGATTACTCCTCCCGGTTGCAGATGCTGCATTTTCTCTTTGGCATTGCCCAGGCGGACGGGAACGTCACTACAAACGAACAGGAACTGCTCAAACACATGGCACAGAACCTGGGAATTAGCGAAAAGGATCTTGAATCCATCCAATCGATGTTCATTGCCAATAAGGATGCTGCATACAAAATACTCGAAATCGACCCGTCAGCCTCAGTTGAAAATATTAAAAAAGCGTATCGTACCATGGCGATGAAATATCATCCGGATAAGGTAAGCTACCTGGGTGAAGACTTCCAAAATGCGGCCAAAGAAAAATTTCAAAAAGTGAATGAAGCTTACGAAACGATCAAAAAAGAAAGAAATTTCGTTTAGCCAGGTCTCGATGTTCCTGGTTCTTGATACTTGATACTTGATACTTGATACTATTTACAATGAAATACATAAAAGTTACCTTTAAACTGGATCCGGATAATGAAGCAAACCGGGAAATTTTAACAGCTTATCTTTCGCAACTGGATTTTGATGCTTTCGAAGAAACGACATCCGAATTTCAGGCATTTGTGCCTTCCGGTAAACTTGATCTTCAGAAAATAGAACAAATCACCGGAGATTTGCCTTTTAAAACCGGTTTTTCAACCGGTGAAATGCCCGACATCAACTGGAATAAAGAATGGGAAAAAAATTATTTTCAGCCACTTCTGGTGGGAAATGAATGCCTGGTCAGAGCGCCTTTTCATAAAGACTTTCCCAAAGCCCGCTATGAAATCGTTATTGAACCGAATATGGCCTTTGGGACGGGTAATCATGAAACCACTTCGTTAATGATCGAACACCTGCTGCAACTCGATCTGACCGATAAAACAGTTCTGGACATGGGTTGCGGAACAGGCATTTTAGGCATCCTGGCGTCCATGCGGGAATGCCGGCAGGTGACAGCCATCGATATGGATCAGTGGGCCTATGAAAGCACCATTGAAAATTCCCGGTTGAACGGGGTCAAAAATTTACACGTTTTTACTGGCGATGCAGGATTACTGGATGGAACAGTGAAATTCGATGTCATCCTGGCAAACATTCAAAAAAATGTGATTCTGAATGATCTTGAAAAATATGCTTTTGTATTAAACGAGGGAGGAATTCTTCTCGTTAGCGGCTTCTACCAGGACGATCTGGAAGCAATCATTGGTAAAGCTTCCGAATTGTTTCTTCAAAAGGGGATGCTCAGAGAAAGAAACAGGTGGGTTGCCTGCCCGTTTATGAAGTAAATTGTGCTCTTTCGAACTCCAGTATTTCCAAATCGAGAATATTCTCTTCGTCAATTCGAAAACGCATCGCCGTACAAACATGGTGAAATCCGTAATTTCCTGCCGCTCCGGGATTTATATACAAACAGTTAATCTTCCTGTCATACATGACCTTTAATATATGAGAGTGTCCGCAAATAAATAACCGGGGAGGATGGGTATAGATTTCTTTCCTGACCAGCGGAGCATAGCGTCCGGGTGAACCGCCAATGTGAGTCATAAAAACATCTACCTTTTCCCTGGAAAAGCGCAAACTTTCGGGAAACATTTTGCGAATAACATGGTCATCAATATTTCCAAATACTGCATAAAGAGGCTTAAAGCATGCCAATTTATCAGCCAACTCAACAGTGCCTATATCACCTGCATGCCAGAGTTCATCGACAGGTTCAAGAAATTTCAACGTCCTCGGGCTCATGGTACCATGGGTATCCGAAATTAAACCTATTTTAATCATCGGGGAGTTTTAATAATTTTGCATGATAAAAATAGTTTAATTTCGTCCTGAATAAAAGAAAAGATGAAGGAACCCTTTTAGTTCTCCATTCTAAAAAATAACAGATGAAACGTATCGTGATAGTAAGACATGCCAAAGCAGTACCATACGGTTATGATGATGATTTTAACCGGAAACTTCGGCGCCAAGGGAAAGAAGATGCAAAAATACTGAGCCTGGCATTAAAAGAGGACCGGATCATTCCTGATCTGGTTATTTCCAGTCCGGCAAAGCGAGCATTCAAAACAGCAGCGATTTTTGCTGAGACATTACGTTATCCTGTGTCCAGGATTATGGTAGAGGATGAGTTATACGAGGGAATAACCACGCAGGATTTCCTTGAAATAATCAGAAATCTGCCCGAAAACGTGCAGACTGTTTTTATTTTCGGACACAATCCCACTTTGTACTATATAGTCAATAACCTGGTGAAGATGTTTAACAGCGATATGCCCACCTGTTCCACTGCAGGGATCGATTTTCCAGTCGATAGCTGGAAAGAAGTTTCTGTCAGGGAAGGAAAGCTGGCCTTTCAGTTAATGCCCAGACTTTATAAATAAGAAAACATGCACCTTTTCTTCACACCCGACATACAAGGTACGACTTATTACCTGGATGAAACAGAATCAAAACATGCTATCCGTGTATTGCGGATGGTCAGGGACGACAGGATCAGTCTGATTGATGGAAAAGGAAATTTCTACGACGCAAAAATTACGGATGACCATCCAAAGCGTTGCCGGATCGAAATTGTCGAAAAGATCCCCGAATATGGAAAAAGGGACTATTCTATTCATATAGCAGTGGCGCCTACAAAAAATACTGACCGTTTTGAGTGGTTTCTTGAAAAAGCAACGGAAATCGGGATCGATGAGATTACTCCCGTACTTTGTGAACATTCTGAACGCAGGACGTTAAAAAACGACAGGCTCGAAAAAGTAATTATCGCGGCCATGAAGCAATCCGTAAAAGCCTACCTGCCGAAGCTCAACCCACTTATTCCGCTTAAAAATGTCTTGCAAGCTCCCTTTGACGGGAAAAAATTCGTTGCTCATTGTTATGATCAAAGCAAAAAACAATTGAAAAATGAAATAACAGATTGCCGGTCAAATCTGATCCTGATCGGGCCTGAAGGCGATTTCTCAGAAGAAGAAATCGAACTGGCTATTAAGAACAATTTTATCCCGGTTGAACTTGGAAAAAGCCGATTACGCACCGAAACAGCAGCCGTCGTTGCCTGCCACACCGTAAATCTGATGCATGAACACTAACGGGCGACAGCCTTCAGCGCCTGTTCAATATCATCGGTCAAATCGCCGGCAGATTCTATACCCACCGATAACCTGATCATGGTATCACGAATACGCATAATCTTTCGATCTTCCTCTGAAAAATCGGCATAGATCGTCGAATAAGGATGAATGATCAGCGATTTGTTATCGTTCAGGTTGGTCGCCCTTCTGATCACCTTCAGACGGTCCATAAACTGGAAACAAGCCTCTTGTGATTCCAGATCAAATGACATAATTGTCCCCGGCTTACCCGAAAATTGGTTCACGGCAAGATCATAGTCCTCCGACGATGTCAGTCCGGGATAAGTCACTCTTCTGACAGCAGGATGCTTAAGCATAAATTCGCCAAGCTCCATGCAGTTCTCGTAACATCTGTTGAATCGAAGTTCCAGGGTATCGAGTCCCATGATCTGGTAATGGGCCGTGTGGGCTGTCATCGGGGAACCCATATGCCGGTAATAGTTCTTTCGCAAAGCGGCGATAAAAGCATCATTCCCGTATTTTTCAAACATTAACCGGAGATTGGGATTCTGCGACCAGTTATAAATGCCATTATCCAAAATTACGCCGCCGAATGAGGTCCCGCCTCCTGAAATAAATTTGGTCGTCGACATGACCTCAACATGGACACCAAACTCGGCCGATCTGAATATCACCGGAGGAGTGACCGTACTATCGGCCACCAGCAACAGATTGTGCCGGTTGGCAATGGCTGCCAGTTCTTTTAGATCTGAAATTTCCAATTGTGGATTCGTTACCGTTTCCAGATAAATAAGACGTGTATTGGCATCGATCAGCTTCTCTACCTCTCCAGGATTCCTGGTATCGGCAAATCGGGTTTCAAGGCCATAGTTAGAAAGGCTTTGAGTAAAAAGAAAATAGGAATGGCTAAAGAGATTCCGACCCGATATAATGTTATCGCCTGCCTTGCATAATGCCAATATCGTATTTGAAATTGCGGCCATACCTGATGAAAGTGCCAGAGATTGCCTGGCACCGGCAAGGGTCCTCATCTTAATCTCGAAATATTCAACGGTTGGGTTGCTGGTCCTCGAATAAACATGTGCAGTCTTGTCACCCCGGAAACAGGAAGCAAACTCTTCGGACGACTCAAAATCAAACGCCACAGATTCATATATCGGCATGTCCAGCGACCGGTAGGGATCATTTTTAGGAAATGAAATATTCAACGATCGGGTGGTAAAACTTTTTTGCATGGTAATATTTTTAGGAATCAAAAATAAATGATTTAACAGCTGGGAGAAATCCAGGTTCAAAAAAGACCGACAGGCTGATGATTTCCCTGGTCCGGATAATATTATTACCTTTACCTTCCTGAACCCTTCTGAAATTTAAACATTCACCTTGTCAGCTTGTTAAAAAAGGAAACACGAAGATATGGATTGGAAAACAATAAATAATCATCTTGAACGCGAATTTATTTTTTCAGATTTCAAACAGGCGCTGCAATTTGTAAATAAGATAGGCGAATTAGCTGAAGAAATGGGTCATCACCCCGATATTTTACTATTTGGATATAAGAAAGTAAAAATTACTTTAACCACCCACAGTAAAGGAAAGATCACCGAATTGGATTATGGGCTGGCAGAGAAAATTGATCATATCGACATATGACAGAGACCAGAATTCAGTTTTTCCTGAAAAATCTGCTAAAGGGTATAGGATACATGGCCATTCTGGCTGTAGCTTATTTTCTCTTCAAAAATTATGTAGTAGATAAAGATCAGGCATTGTGGCTTGAAAAATTCTATGAGAATCCTCTTTTGATCTACATGATCTATATATTCTCAGAAGTATTTTTTGGTTTATTTCCACCTGAGATTTTTATGATCTGGGCTTTATATAAAGGAGACCAGTTGCATTACTGGATGAATATTCTGTTTTTCACTGTTGTTACCTATGGAGCAGGATTTTTGAGTTTCCTCATAGGCCGGTATTTGCAAAAAGTCATCATTTTTCGCTATATGAGCCGGAGGTTTTTTAGCCGTTACTGGCCGTTATTTCGTAAATACGGTTCCATTCTTATAGTTACTGCAGCCCTGACACCCCTCCCCTGGGCCACGATCTGTATATTGGTAGGAACAAGTCAATACCCAATGAAGAAATTCCTTTTGGTGGCATTGAGTCGTGTTTTTCGTTTCGCCTTTTACGGGTATTTGATTTTTCACACAAAAGGGTTTTAAGCAAAACCATTTAACGGTAATGTTGTTTATAAAACTGGATCTCATAATAATTAAGGCATGCTCAATAAGTTGAAACAGCGGTGGAATGTGAAATCAAATCTTCAGTTATTCCTTATACTTTTTGTTTTCTCAATCAGCGGAAGCATCACGCTCTTTGTAAAAGCATACATTCTGAGCTGGATTAATTATAGTCCGGAGTGGCCTCTATACATGAAAATCATGATGTGGCTGTTTATTGTTTTTCCGGTGTACCAGCTCACTTTGATAACAATGGGAACCCTTTTGGGCCAGTTTGAATTTTTCTGGCGTTTTGAAAAGAAGACGATGCGCAGACTTGGGATCAAAATTGACAAGTCATGAGCCGCGAGTTCGTCACCTTGATCATTTTACTAAGCGGCTTGTGTATCCAGTCGCTTGCTCAGTCAAAATCAAAACCTGCAGGTATGGAAATTGCAACATTAGGCGGAGGCTGTTTTTGGTGTACCGAAGCCGTTTATAAAGAACTGAAAGGAGTTATTTCGGTCACCTCTGGTTATTCTGGAGGAGATATCGTCAATCCTTCCTACCGGGAAGTTTGCACCGGAAGTACAGGACATGCCGAAGTGATCGAAATTGAATTCGATCCGTCTGTTATTTTTTTTTCAGAATTGCTGGAAGTTTTTTTTGCAACTCACGACCCGACAACTCTTAACCGGCAGGGAGGCGATCTAGGAACGCAATACCGTTCTGTCATATTTTATCACAATCCCGAACAGAAGGAAGCAGCAGAATCGGTAATTGATCGTCTTAATCAGGAAAATATATTTGGGAAACCGGTTGTAACCGAGGTCACTAAATGGAAAAATTTTTTTGCGGCCGAAGACTACCATCAGGATTATTTTGAAAACAATCCTTCTCAATCCTACTGCCAGTTAGTGATCGTGCCTAAAATAGAGAAATTCAGAAAAATTTTCAGTGACCGGTTAAAAAAGTGAGTCCTCTTATACATCTATGTGATGTATTCTATAACAGGTGTCGGCTTTTTGTTTTTCGGCAGATATTCCTTAACTCTGTTGCGGAAAAACTAAATCACCATGGGACAAAGAAATTCTCAGTTTTATATTGATCGCGAGGACCGGTTCGGTGCCCACAATTACCATCCTCTCCCAGTTGTTTTAGAAAGAGGCGAAGGTGTTTTCGTATGGGATGTGGAAGGTAAGAGGTATTTTGATTTCCTGGCTTCCTACTCTGCTGTGAACCAGGGTCATTGCCACCCCCGTATTGTAAACGCACTGGCCTATCAGGCTCAAAAACTGGCATTAACCTCCCGTGCTTTTTATAATAATGTTCTGGGCGAGTGGGAAGAAAAGATGACAAGCTTGTTTGGATATGACCGGGCACTGCCGATGAACTCGGGAGCGGAGGCAGATGAGACCGCTCTTAAGCTTACCCGGAAATGGGCTTACAAAATCAAAGGGATTCCCCGCAATCAGGCAAAGATCATTGTCTGCAACGGCAATTTTCATGGACGAACCATTTCGATCATTTCCATGTCGTCGGACCCGGATGCCTACAATGATTATGGCCCGTATACACCCGGATTTGTAAATATTCCGTACAATAATACGGAGGCTCTGGAAGAAAAACTGAAAGATCCCGATGTAGCAGGTTTCTTGGTAGAACCGATCCAGGCTGAAGCAGGTGTTTATGTTCCTGATAGCGGCTATCTTAAAAAAGCGGCAGAGCTTTGTAAAAAACATGGTGTTCTCCTTATCGCGGATGAAGTGCAGACCGGACTGGCGCGGACAGGAAAGATGCTCGCCTGCGATCACGAACATGTGAGGCCTGATATTTTGATACTTGGAAAAGCTCTTTCAGGAGGCATGTACCCCGTTTCGTGCGTTCTGGCCGATAATGAGATCATGCTGACAATCAGACCAGGAGAACATGGTTCAACATATGGAGGTAACCCTCTGGCTGCCAGGGTTTCCATAACAGCACTCGATGTGATTATCGAAGAAAACCTGGCAGAAAATGCAACAGAAATGGGTGAACTTTTCAGAAAATCTATGCGAAAGATAAAATCAGAAATGATTGAAGTAGTCCGGGGGAAAGGATTATTGAATGCCATCGCGATTAAACCTGTTCATGGGAAAACAGCATGGGACCTTTGTATAGCTATGAAAGAACATGGATTGATCGCCAAACCAACGCATGAACATATTATCCGGTTCACTCCCCCCTTAGTCATCACGGAAGAACAGATGCTGGAAGCAATCGAACTGATCAAAAAAACAATGGACGAATTTGGTGTTTAAGTTATTGTCTGGGTACTCCGGTAACACCTTTCATCCTGACATTATAATCACGTTCATACTGCATGATGAACAGGCCGTTATTCATGTACCCGCTATCACGGTTCACTTTGTCAAACGCCAGTTCTGACTGTGTAAGTGATACCCTCAGTCCGGGCAGACAACCGGCAAAATCTTTTCCGTATCGAAATAAAGCCGACATGAAATAAAAGGCAACATCATATCCCTGGAAGCTGTACTGGTTCGGCTCGGCATAAAAATTACGACGGAATTTCCGGATAAACTGATTCACCACGGGTGACTCATAATCAACAAAATAAGGAGTGAGATAATTCAGTTTGATTCGGTGAAAATATTCTGTCTGAATGCTTTTATAACGCTGAAAATTGGATAAACCAACCAAGGTAACCGGATAATGTTCGGCAAGGGCGTTTAAGGTCGTGACAGCCACGCTGATCTGCGCTTCAGTTTCTGAAGGAATAATAAAAATATTCTCACAGTCCGTGGACAATAACGCTTTTAATCCCTCTGCTCCATCAGCTGAAAGGCGATATTCATGAAAGAGCGTTTTCCCTAATGTATTCCGGGCTTCCTGAAGCATAAACTTCTCCCGCAGCAGTTTTACCAGCTCCCCTTCAGGAATATGACTATAATCTCCCATGCGCAAAATGATGATATTCTGACCGGAATACTCCCCAGCGATATAATCGGCCGTCTTTTGAATTAAATATTGTCTTCCGGGATTCACTTTAAAATACCAGGGATTTTTATCTTCAAAGTTTCCGGATGACGATAGCGGAGAGATCATGGGTATCTTATTCTGAAATGCAAATTCAGCTACTGATTTCTGTGTTTCGGGAAAAGTAGGGCCAATAATCAGATCGAGGTTTTTGAGGTGTCCGGTATGCACCAGCGAATCAACGATGTAACGCTTTTGATTCGTATCAAAAACATGAAGCTGAATACGCATACCTGCTCTCTTCAGACTGTCGGCTGCCAATAAAACGCCTTCATAAAAATGAATGAAATTTTCGGAACGCGGGTATACGACGACGTCATCGCGTTGTCTGAATGAGTCAACAGGAAATACGCCCGTATTCCCAGCCCTGCTCATCCATAAGGTGTCATTCAGGATTTCCTCTGTCGTTACCCGTACCCTGTTAATCGTGTCATTGGCCGGCAGATACAAAGGCAGCAACAGACCTATCTGATATATTTTGGCTGCGGCCCTCACATCAGGTTCACAAGGAACCATTCCATTTTTCTCTCCTTCAGGCGCTAAAGGAAGCTCATCGCCTCCGGCCATCTTTTGTACCGGTTCAGGTTGTTTGACCTTGTTGAGTTCCTGATTCCTTAATTTTTCAAGATCATTCTTATCCGGAATAAGCAAAACTTCACCTCTTTTCAAACCGCTACGTGCTCCCGGGTTGTATTTCAGAATATCCTCTACCTCAATACCATACTTTTTGGCAATAAAATACAGGGAATCATCTTTTTTCACTTTGTATTCCGCAAATGAAGAAAGTATTTCCTGATTTTCCGGCCCTGGATTCTGATCCTGCCTTGCAACAGCCCGACCACCATTTCTACCTTTAACCGGAATATTAAGTGTCTGTCCTGTCTTCAAACCAGAGATTAACCCGGGATTGGCAGCCACCAGATCTTTTTGCTCAATCAGGTATTTCCTACAGATTGAAAAAACTGTTTCTCCCTGTTCTACCTTATGTTGGATATAGGTCATATCCTTTCCTGCCTGAACCACGTTCTGGGCAACCGAAGCCGACAGAATGGCAAATACGAAAAAAACAAAGAGAATAACAGGCCTCATCTGATAATCTTTTGAAAATTAAAATTAAAACAAATGATCCACTTTCTGGTAAAAAAGCGAACTGGAAGTGGATGAATTACACATTTGACTGCTTAAAACGCTGTTTCACGGGTCCAGTTCATGAATTGAACTCTTTCGTATGCTGTTGCATTTTTCTGCCGGATACTTAATTTACCCATAAATTCAGCTATTGAACGATAGCCTTTTGCAGCCATCCAGTCGGCGATACCCTGATTGATCCTGCCAATGGCCTCCGGCCCCTCCTGATATAAAACAGAAGCAACCTGAACCGCGCTGGCGCCGGCAAGTAAAAATTTTACGGCGGTTCCCGCCGAATGAATACCTGTAGTGGCAGCCAAAGGGCATCCGATTTTTGGAGCCATAATTCCTGTCCATCTCAGTGGCAGTAAATACTCATTTTCACCACTAAAAATTCCGGCAGAAATCAGCTGTTGTGTTTCAATGTCTATATCGGGTGAATAAAAACGGTTAAACAATGTAATCCCTGCTATCCCTGTCAGGGAAAGTTTTTTAATCATAGCGGCCAGATTCGAAAAATAATGACTGATCTTGACCGTAACAGGGATCGTCACTGTTTCCATCACCTTTCTGATTGTTTCCAGGTAAAATTGCTCGTTGGCATCATTACTTTTTACAACATCCGAAGGAATAATAAACAGGTTAAGTTCTATGGCGTCAGCGCCCGCATCCTGTAATTTCCTGGCGAAAAAGGTCCATTCGGATGAACTGACACAATTGACACTCGCGACGATGGGAACTTCAATATCCGATTTTAACTGTTTAATCAGCCCGATCATCTTATTCAGATTTTCATCCCTGATCACATAATCAAAATAATCCAGGTATTCAGGGTCGCTGATCAACGAATTGCGCTCTTTAAGTTCTTCCTGTAACTGGAGATGTATTTCTTCTTCAAATATCGATTTCAGCACGATAGCTCCGGCACCCGCCTGCACCAACTTCTTAATCTGGTCATGACTTCCCGTCATGCTGCAGCTTGCCGCAATAACCGGACTTCTAAGCTCCAATCCAAAAAAACGGGTTGATAAATTAGTCATATTAAATTGTTTAAGATTTAAGAATACCTGTTTTTTCAATAAGATAACTGTGCATCCCAGCAGCAGCTCTTCTTCCGTCTCCCATAGCAAGGATCACTGTAGCTCCTCCTCTCACGATATCGCCACCGGCAAATAATTCAGGAACGGAACTCTGCATGGTTTCCTCGTTCACTTCGATGGTTCCCCAACGGCTGACTTTCAATGCCGGCAGAGCAGACGGGATAAGCGGGTTCGGAGAAACCCCGACAGCCACAACCACCACATCAACCGCAATATCATATTCTGACCCCTCAAGAACTACAGGCCGCCTTCTGCCCGATGCATCAGGTTCTCCCAATTCCATACGCTGCACACGCATGTTGTTGACGCGCCCTTTTTCGTCGGCAAAATAGGCTACCGGATTCGTCAGATTGAGAAATTCAATACCTTCCTCTTCAGCGTGGTGAACTTCTTCAACCCGGGCCGGCATCTCTTCCCGCGAGCGTCTGTACACGATCATCGCCCGTTCGGCTCCCAGACGTTTTGCCGTGCGAACTGAATCCATGGCTGTATTTCCACCGCCTATGACCGCCACATTCTTTCCTCTTAATACAGGCGTGTCGAATTTGTTATTGGCAGCATTCATCAGGTTGACGCGGGTCAGGTATTCGTTTGAGGACAGGATCCCGTTATAATTTTCGCCGGGAATATTCATAAACCGCGGAAGTCCGGCACCACTGGCCACAAAAAAAGCACTGTAGCCCTCTGCCTTGAGATCATCGAAGGTCGCCGTTTTTCCGACAATAAAATTCTTCTCGAAACGAACTCCCATGTGCTGTAAACTTTCCAGTTCAACATTCACAATGTGGTTGGGAAGACGGAATTCGGGAATACCATATTTTAAAACTCCTCCGATTTCGTGCAGGGCCTCAAAAACAGTGACATCATAACCCAACTTGATCATATCTCCTGCAAACGAGAGCGATGCCGGCCCTGAGCCAATGGCAGCGACTTTTATTCCATTTCCAGGAGCCACTTCAGGAACTGAAATATGTCCGCTCTCCCGCTCATAATCCGCAGCAAAACGTTCAAGATAACCAATGGCCACGGGATCTTTTTTGAGCTTAAGCGTATAAAAACAGCTAGATTCACATTGCTTTTCCTGAGGACAAACACGTCCGCATACGGCAGGCAATGCTGACGTCTCCTTCAGGGTCTTTGCAGCTTCCGGAATATTCCCCTGTTCAATCTGTTTAATAAAACGGGGAATGTCAATACTCACCGGACATCCTTCGATACAAGTTGGATTGACACAATCCATACACCGCGATGCCTCCTGCCGGGCGGCAGCGATATCCAGTCCTTTGTTCACTTCCCTGTCCTGATACAATATCCGTACCTGGGGATCCATTTCAGGCATTTTTACCCGTTCGATATCCGTACGTTCCTTATTTTTCATTTTACCGCGCAGTGCCACACGCCATTCCTGTTCACGGTCATTTTTCAGATTCTGCATGAGCTAGCTCTTTTGTAATTGTAAATACCGTTCAAATGCTTCCTTCTCTTCGCCCTTATATCCGCCCAAACGAAGAATTAATTCGTCAAAATCAATCTTGTGGGCATCAAATTCCGGACCGTCAATGCAGGTAAAACGGGTAGAACCTCCAACACTCACCCTGCAGGCTCCGCACATGCCGGTGCCGTCGACCATCACAGCATTTAAGCTGGCCTGGGTGGGAATATTGTATTTTTTTGTCAGTAACGCTGTGTATTTCATCATAACGGCCGGACCTATCGCAATACATTCATCAATTTTTTCACGCAAAATGACCTGTTCTGCCCCTGTGGTAACCAGACCCTTTGTACCATACGATCCGTCATCGGTCAGAATAATCACCTCGTCCGACCATTGACGGATCTCATTCTCCAGGATGATCAAATCCTTGCTTCGGGCAGCGAGTACACTTACCACACGATTCCCTGCTTTCTTAAAACTTTCTACAATAGGGAGCAAAGGAGCTATCCCAACGCCTCCCCCGCAAGCCAGGACAGTTCCTACCTGATGGATCTGTGTCGCCTTACCCAATGGTCCTACCATATCCAGTATCCGGTCACCCGGTTTCATACCACAAAGTCTTGTTGAAGTAACCCCCGCTTTTTGAACGACCAGGGTGATGGTACCGGCTTTTTTATCAGCATCAGCTATTGTAAGCGGGATCCTTTCGCCCCTCTCATCGATGCGCAAAATGATAAAATGACCCGCTTTCCTCGAATTTGCGATCCGTGGCGCATGCACCACGAGCTTAAACACATTCCCGGAAAACTGTTCAGTATAGATAATTTGGTTCATATAAGTTGATAATCGATTTTTTCCTCTGGATTTTGTGACCATGCAAAAATAACAATGTGTCATCAACCTGCCACCTGTTTTACTCTTTTTTTAACAAATAACTCATCATGAAAATAAACCGGATTAAAACATGCAAAAAAAAATGATCTCATTCGATTTTTATACAAAAATTTTCGGGTATATCAAATCGTGCCGGTTTGATATTTATATTTGAAGTTTGTTTGGACAGTAATTTTTTAACCGGAAGTTTTCCTTTTAAGTGGGTGGTATAGTACTTGCAGGGTTATGTCAAAAGAATTGATAATCGGATTAACAGAGCATCGCACCGTTGGCCACATTTTTCAAGCATTCCTGATTGAAAAACAAGTGTCGTTCTATAGTATTGATAAGCTGGTCAAACAGCGGGATATTGAATCACTGGCACTGGATGAGGAGCAAGCCAGGCTGGTGAAACTGATTGAGCAATATAGTGATGAAAAGCTGGTTCAGAAATTTTCAAAAAAGAAAGAAGCAGGCCTGTTCTTTCAAAAAATGGATCCCGACCTGTTTGAAAATCATATCAGCCCATACATTGACCGGCACATCAACCAAATTGTCAGGATCCTGATGAACGGGCATACCCGGTTATTCAATAAACAGGTTAAATACGCGAATTTATACGAAGAAGACCGAATTACCGTACCTTCTGACTTTGCAGATTGTACCTTTTGTTTTGAAAGAATAAAAGAAGGAACCCGCTATAGTCTGGAAATTTTGGTTGGGCAAAAGCCATTCAATCTGTTGCACAGGAAAATTACGATGGTGTCAACCCAGCCATGTTCACTGGTCTGGCAGAACCAGCTCATTGTATTCGAAAAAATAAACGCAAAAAAATTGCTCCCTTTCTTTGAGAAGGAGTTTATTTTTATTCCCTCTCAGATCGAGGACAAATATTATGGGAGTTTTGTTCTTCAAACGGTAAAGGAATACCAGGTTAAAGCAAAAGGATTTACAATCATCGACGAAGATTTACAAAAAAAAGCCATCCTGTCTGTTGAACACAACCTGAAACTGGAAACAGTCATTTTCCCCATATTCGTCTACGGAGAAAAAGAATTTCTGCCGGGCAGCAAATCCAAAATATTTGTCAGTCTTCAAAGGGAACAAGGAACCTATTCGTTCAGGAAGATCACCAGAGACTTTTCCTGGGAAAAAGAATGTCTGACACTTTTAAAAGAATGGGGGTTAAAGGAAGAAAACGGAGGTTTTTCCTGCGCGGGAAGTGAATTACTGGATGAAAAAGGCCAGGTTTATGAACTTATAAAATGGCTGGACAAGCACCGGAATGATATTGATAACGCCGGATTCATTGTCAAACAGGACAAACTGGAAAAACATTTTTCAGTCGATAAACCAGTACTGGATATCCAGATAAAAATGAAAGACGACTGGTTTGATATTTATGCCAACGTCATCTTTGGCAAATTCCAAATCGCGTTCATTAAACTAAAAAAGTATATTTTAAACGATATCCATGAATTCGAGCTTCCAAATGGCGAAATAGCCATCATACCCGACGAATGGTTTACCGACTATAAAGATTTATTGCCTTTCGCCCGCCAGGAAGGAAATAACATGAGGATAAACAAGCAGCATTATTATCTTCTTCAGCAAAGATTAAAGGGAATCAACAAAAGTCTTTTTAACCGGCTGGATTCGATGGGGAAAGACGGGATTAAAAAAGTCGCTTTGCCAACCGGGCTCCAGGCTTCACTCCGTTCATACCAGGAAGAGGGTTTTTCATGGATCTATCACCTGTATGAAAATCAGTTCGGGGGGTGTCTGGCCGATGATATGGGTTTAGGCAAGACTTTACAAACCCTGACTCACCTTCTAAAAATAAAAAGTCAGAAAAAAACCCTTCCCATTCTCTCCCTTGAAAGCCAGCAGGGACAAATGAGCCTTCCTTTTTCAGAACATGTGGAAGAAAATCATCAACCCGCCACACTAATCGTCATGCCCACCTCACTAATCCATAACTGGGAAAACGAAATTAAAAAGTTTACTCCTCTGCTCAAGGCTTGCAAGCATACCGGCATTCAACGGAAAAAAGCTGCCGCTTTTAAAAAAATAGTTTATTATTATGATATCATTCTGACCACTTATGGAACGGTCAGAAATGATGTTGACATGTTGAGTGAATATGAATTTCACTATCTGATCCTGGACGAAAGTCAAAATATAAAAAACTCCGGATCAAAAACTTATCAGTCCGTTAGTCAGTTAAAATCAAAATACAGATTGGTTCTAACCGGAACGCCCATTGAAAATTCATTATCTGATCTTTGGTCGCAGATGAATTTTATAAATAAAGGCTTGTTGGGAAATCTGGCTTATTTTAAGCGTGAATTCATTACGCCCATTGAAAAGAAAAATAATCCGGAAAAGCAATCTCAGCTCCAAATGCTTATCCGGCCTTTTATACTTCGACGTACAAAGGGTGAGGTGGCAAGAGATCTTCCCCCCATTACCGAGCAGACCCGGTACTGTCAGATGGGAAAAGCACAACAGAGTATATACGAAAAAGAAAAGTCAGCGATAAGAAAGAATATTCTGGAAAACATTGAACGTGAAGGAGCTGAAAAGTCTGGATTTATCATTCTGCAGGGATTAACGCGTTTACGTCAGCTGGCCAATCATCCGTCTCTTTTGAACGATTCAGAAGAGAGTGAGTCCGGAAAATTTGATGAGATCATGCAAAGCCTTGAAAGTCTGGTGGCAGAAAAGCATAAAGTGCTCGTTTTTTCATCATTCGTCAGACACCTGAACCTGGTTAAGGGTCAGATCATTGCCCGGAATTGGAACTATTCCATGCTTACCGGTCAGACTGTTCAGCGGGAGGCGGAAGTCTCAAAATTTCAGGAGGACCCTGAAACCCAAATCTTTCTCATCTCGCTCAAAGCAGGTGGTGTCGGGTTGAATCTGACTGCCGCTGACTATGTTTTTATCATTGATCCCTGGTGGAATCCGGCAGCAGAAATGCAGGCCATCAATAGAGCACACCGGATTGGGCAGGATAAGAAAGTAATTGTTTACCGCTTTATTTCAGAAGACACTATTGAAGAAAAAATTCAATACCTTCAGGAGCGCAAATCGTCGCTTGCTGAACAATTCATTCATTCAAACAATCCGTTCAAAGCCATTACAAAAGAGGAAATTATTGATCTTCTGAAATAAGTTGTGTAATGAATATTAAAATGGAATTACTTATCCGAATATCGGACACAGCGATGTTCGCTTTTTTGAATTATCGATAGTAGATATTGGAATTTTAAACGATTTGATATGAAAACCTCAATCTTTCTTTTGCTCCTGTGGTTAATCCCGACAATTGCCTACACCCAGAAAAAAATGTCGCTTCAGGATGCAGCCATCGGACGTTATACCTCACTCAGGCCAGAATCGTTACAGTCATTGCAATGGAAAGATGAAGCGACATACTTGTATGTAAAACATGATACCCTTTGGAGTAATTCCGTCAAACAAAACATCTCAGCACTATACCTTTCGCTGAATGAACTTAATAAGGTTGCTGAAAAGGCGGGAATCAGCTTCCCCGTATTTCCCCCGTTCTCTTATACAAGCGGCAATCAGATTCAGATCATGCATCAGAATCATATCCTGCTGTACGATCCGGACAAAAAAACATTTGAGCTCAATTTATCCATTCCGGCCGAAGCTGAATACCCGGATTTTTGCGGGTACAATAAAACTGTCGCTTATGTCAAAGGGCAAAATCTTTTCATTCTTGACGGAAACGGAGAAAAGCAAATCACCTTTGAAACTCAACCCGGAATTAGATGCGGAGTAGAGGTACACAGGCAGGAATTCGGGATCACCAAAGGGACATTTTGGTCCGAAACCGGAAAATACCTTGCTTTTTACCGAAAAGACGAGAGCATGGTCAAGAACTATCCCCTGGTTGATTATATGGCACGCGAAGCGGAATACACGCCTGTGAAATATCCAATGGCAGGAATGACCAGCCACCAGGTTACGGTAGGGGTCTATAACCTCGAAACCGGTAAGACCATATTCCTGAATACAGGCAAACAGGACGATCATTATCTGACCAACCTTAGCTGGGCACCGGAAGATCAGTTCATTTATCTCGCGGAGCTGAACAGGGAACAAAATCATATGCATCTGAACCAATACCAGTCCGAAACAGGGAAGAAAGTAAAAACGCTTTTTGAAGAAACCAGTTCCACTTATGTTGAGCCGGTCCATCCAATCCAATTCTCAAAAACGAACCCTGATCAATTCTACTATTGGTCCAGAAAAGATGGATGGTTCCATCTCTATCTGTATAGCACCAACGGTAAAATGATCCGTCAGATCACGAAAGGAGAATGGGAAGTCACCGAATTTTATGGCACCGATCGTCAGGAAAAGAATATTTTTATTCAATCGACAATGGAAAGTCCGGTTGACAGACATATCTATAAAGTTGACATCACTTCAGGCAAAACTCAGAAGTTAAGCCGGGAAGCAGGAACTCACGAGGCATCTTTTTCGTCTGATATGGATCTGTTTATTGACGCATGGGAGGCATTTGATATTCCTTCCAGAACAGATTTGATCAATGCAGATGGAAAACTGATCAGAAACATTCATCAGTCAAAAAATCCGCTGGCGGAATATGAACTGGGAGAAAACCGGATCTTTACGGTCAAAGCAGCAGACAATAAAACTGATTTATTTTGCCGTATGATCCTTCCCCAAGGTTTCGAACCAGAGAAAAAATACCCGGTTGTAGTCTATGTCTATGGCGGACCTCATGCCCAACTCATCAATAACACATGGCTGAACTCAGCTGATTGGTGGCAATATTATCTAGCCGCAAATGGATATATCGCTTTCACGATCGATAGCCGCGGTTCCGATAACCGGGGAAAAACGTTCGAAGAAATCATTCACCGGCAGTTGGGTATCACCGAAACAGCAGATCAAATGAAAGGGGTTGAATACTTGAAAAGCCTTCCCTATGTGGACAGTGAACGAATAGGAGTTTATGGATGGAGTTATGGCGGGTTTATGACTTTAAACCTGAAACTCAGGCAGCCGGAAACATTTAAGGTTGGCGTTGCCGGGGGACCTGTTGTAGACTGGAAGATGTACGAAGTGATGTATGGGGAACGCTACATGGATATGCCCGAAGAAAATCCGGAAGGATACAATAACTCAAACATGATAACCCTTGTAAACAACCTGAGCGGAAAACTGATGCTGATCCATGGTGTTCAGGATGATACGGTGGTTATGCAGCACAGCATGATGTTCCTTCGGGAGTGCGTCAAACAAAACAAACAGGTTGACTTTTTCGCCTATCCAACACATCCGCACAATATACGTGGAAAGGATCGGCTTCACCTGATGACTAAAATATGCCAGTATTTCTTCGATTACTTATAACAGAATAGAAAATAATACTCACCAATATTGCAGCGCTTCCGGCTTGTGGGGCTGGAAGCCGTAAAAATCTTCATGTCCCATTTCTGTAAAAATGAAGCCAAAACCACCAGTATCTTTAGGATGATTTGGATAAAATGCCAGGCGGATCTGAACGGTTTTAATCACCAGGTTCTCATTCCTGATCCGGATGCCGCCACCTATTCCACCATAATAGTTTCCTTTGAAAACGGGCTTTTTCTCAGAACCAATGATCCCCAGGTCACCAAAGCCAAAAAAAGCGATGTTGAATCCTGCTATTGTTCTTCGCTGGAACACAACTGTCTCCAGGTTCATTACCAAACGCTGTTTCCCTGTGGCCAGCTGACTGTAAAAACCACGGATCCCAATATCATCTTTCAAAAACAACGTTTCTTCGTCAAACCGCCGCAAACCATATAAGTATTGCAGCCTGACAAACTGCCGTGCTTTTTGTTGCCCTACATTGAACAGCCTGCTGATATAGTTACCGTTAAATTCTATTTGCCCCTGCTCCATATGACGGGAATTAAAAAAGCTTCCCACTCCAACCGAAGCAAATAAATAGGAGGGTTTGTACCTGACCAGGCTACCGGTCGAAAAATACAAATGAGAGTACCACCGGTCTTTAAATTCATTATTGTCAAATCCAAAAACCCATTCATGCAAAAACCCTTTGGGAATATCTTCTGTAATACCATAGCTATAAATGAGCCTGTCCCTGATATAATTTCTTTTGGATAAACTAATGCTTCCCATAAAAAGTCTGGATCCCGAATAATACTGCCTGTTATCGATGACAGGATCAGGCCGTTCAAAAAACTTCATATGCCTGAATCTTCCTGATAAAACCAATTGCATGCCTGTAGACGAATTATCATTGATCTGAAAGCTATAACCGCTCCAGACATCGACAGCTTCGTAGTTTAATGTGGAATCAATAACGAACCGGTCATAATTAATTAAATGATCAGATTTAGTTAAGCGGTAAAATGCTATACCACCTCCCCAGCGCGTTGTTGTTAGCAGAAATTCCTTTTCAAAATCTGCAAATACACCTTTGCGCCGGTATGTATCTGCATATCCTGAAGTAATATTCATAAAATGTCCATTAATATTGGAGATTGTATAGGTCCCTTCAAAACCTACGTAGGGTTCCTTTTCAACATTTCCAACTACCTTGGCAGATATTTCGTGACCAATTCCCCATATGTTTTGATTGTACATTTCAAAACTGCCGGCATCAATGCTGTTAAAGTGCATACCAATCCCAAACGAAAAAACGTCTTTTGTCAGAACGGTTAAATCCACCATATTGGTGTCCCTTTCGTTGGGCGTTACAAGGAACCTGACATCTTTTATAAAAGAAAGAGACCTGATAATACGTTCATTCTCCAGTATCTTCGACATATCGAGGGTATCACCCACATCGATCAACACATTCTTTTTTAATATTTTAGGATTTGTGGTGGTATGAAGCCGGTTACCAAATTCGCCGATTTTTGACTCCGGTCGGCGGGCTGTATCCTGAAAAGTAGGACCAAATACATCAAGAGGCTTGAACTGGATAGAAGAAATTGTTCTGCCCCGGTATTTTTTCAGCAAACGATAATGAAAATCCAGATCTTCTGCACCTTGCCGCTCGATCACTATGTTTTTATAGAGGAATCTTGTTAATCCATGCCGGTAGGCTTTCATTTTTAAGCTGTCATAAAACATTTCACCTGAGTCACCCTTTACCGTAGTCGTATCAGGCTTCACGACCTGGCTATATACCCGCCCGACCGAAAACAGCAATAAAAAAAATGATATCCTTAGTGTCAACCTCATCCTTTTACTTCAATTGTTATCCTTTAGACACTGACTAAATTGTCATCTGTGTATTTAGATCAGATTCCATTCAAACTTAACACAAAAGTTGTACAAATTTTACAGAGCACCCTTTATGTTTATATATTTTAAAGCATGGACATCTCGTTAAAAAGACGGATAAAAGGTAAAATCATTTCGGTTTGTTTTTAACTTTGCCGCGAGTCGAAGATGAATTTTAAAAAACTATATAGGAAAAACATATACGGCATCATGGGCACGCTTGTATTCCACATACTGCTCATGGGTAGTTTCTTATTGTCTGAAGTGAAATTGAAAGGAGAAATCGCCGAAGAACCGATTATTATTGATTTTGCCGATATTCCGGAGAAGGTGGATGAAATTCCCAACGAAAAGCAGCAAGAACGGGAACAGGAAGATGAAAATGCTCCTTCTAACGATCAGTCTCCCGAAACAGCCTCAAAGAGCAACCGCGCAGTGAATGATGCTCCGTCAAAAGATCCTTTTTTTAATGAAGATTATCAAAAAGAAATAGCGCAGGCTCAAAAACTGGTTTCGGATGTGAATAAGCAACTTTCCAAAAAGATCCCTGATATCAAAGAATTTGAAATGCCTGAAGAAACGACTGAAGGAATTGATCCCGATTCGATCAAAAACACGATCTATTCAGGAGAAAGTAATATTCACTATTACCTGCAAAATCGCTATCATGTGCGCCTGCCGATACCGGTATATCTCGCACAGGGAGGCGGAAAGGTTACAATCGATATCTGGGTTTCTCCGGCAGGCCGGGTGATTCGTGCAGAATTACGGTCAACCACCCAATCAGGCGATCCCATGCTTACTGAATATGCACGACAGGCAGCTGGACGAACTGTTTTTAATGCCGATAAGTCTGCTCCATCGCCACAAAAAGGAACAATTACGTATACTTTTGTCCCGCAATAGTCATTTTAAAAACATGCAAACTATTTATTATCAATAAATTAACTCAATTCAGCTTTTTAAGTATAAAAAGAAAACGTTAATTTAACAACAATTAACAAATTTTTAATCTATTTTACTGTTCAAGAACATATCTTTGTAATACGTTTTTTTTCATAAGTTTAGGTTTAGTTAGGTTAGTTAGTTTAGTGAGAAAAGGTAGGCCAGAGGGTCTACCTTTTTGTTTTATTATTTCCCTATAATCGCATCAGCATGCACGGAATTTCAACGAAGTCATGATGTAACAAGGCATTAAAGCCAGGCTTTCATAAAAGAGCAAGATTATTCTGCCGGGTTCCGTGTGGGATAAAAACAAATTATAAACACATGAAATCCTTGCTTTTTATACAATTTATCAACATATTTATGCGATAATTTCACGAATGATGAAAAGCTATACAAACGATGAACTCTTTCAGGGTATTCTTAAACATGACAATCTGATTCTTCAATATATTTATAAAAATTTCTTTTATAAGATTAACCTCTTCATAAAAAAGAACAATGGAGATGATGAGGATTCGAACGACATTTTTCAGGAAGCCATTATTATCATTTACAGAAAACTAAAAGACAATGATCTGGATTTGGATTGCTCGTTCGAAACCTACTTATATTCCGTGTGCCGATACATGTGGTTGAAACAACTGGAGAAACAAAAAACCAAAAAGAAGATACAGGACAGTTTTGACTTTAATGAAGATATATACGATCAGGCGTTCGAGGCAACTGTCGATATGAATGAAAAATACAGGTTATACCAGAAGCATTTTCAGAATTTGGGTAAAGACTGTCAAAAAATATTGCAGATGTCGTTCGACCGGACGCCAATGAAGCAAATCGTTCAGGTAATGGGCTACCAAAATGAGAATTACGCCCGGAAGAGAAAACAAAAATGCAAGGAATACCTGATCAAAAGTATCAAGAAAGACATTGAATACAGAAAAATACTGGAAGGCTAAGCGCGCATGACCTTGCGCTTTTTCCGGTATAACTGGTCGATGATGAACAGCAGGATCAGCGCAAACAAAATCACCACGAAATACACATCCCTGCCCGGGTATAATGCATCAGCATTACCTACCGCCACAAAACCAAGCCAATAATGAGGATGAGCTTTTAATGGGTCTGCATGCTCAATATGTAAAAGCTTGGCCAGTTGCAACGCTTCATCTTTATTTTTTCCGCGCGCAATCAGACGATAGAAGTCCTTCATGATCAGGGAGCCCGATTCATCATCGACTTCCCATAAACTCATTATAATAGATGGACAGCCGGCATAAAGAAATCCCCGGGCCAGGCTCATTACTCCTTCTCCTTTCTGAAGTTTGCCCGTTCCCGTGTTACAAGCACTTAGAACAGCCATCCTGGCCTTAAGATTCATCGTGTAAATTTCACTCGTATTCAACCACCCATCTTCGGCCGATCCGGTTAAAGGCTTTGAGAAAGCCAACCCTGAATACATGGGCAAGGTGTCGTTTAAAATGGTATGCATGGCCAGATGCAAAATATCATAATTGCCGGCCATCTCTTTAAATCTCTCCTCTCCCGCCAGACTGCCTGAAAAAACGTCACCGGGAACAAAATGATTCACGTATTCGACCTCACGGGAAACAAAAGGGAGAGGTAACAATCCCCCCCGCTTTCTGGCAATCTGACTGGCATCACGGTCATCATCCAAATAGCTTGGGGCAAAAGCCAGCAAACGCTTGTCTGCTTCTTTCCCTTTTGAAAAATAAGAATATAAAAGGGTAGCAGAGTAAGTATAACTAATAGGATAATCCTTCACCAAATAAGGCAAATCCCTGAAATTCATAGATGAGGTATCCGGCATAGATGATAATAATGCATCAAAAGGAATGTATGATAGCTGATCATCCGGGATCACGATTAATCGCTTACCTTCAAGCAGGTTGTTTACGTCACCGAGCAAATGGCGCTGCAGGCGAAAAGCGGACCCGACATATTCCTGATACTCGGCCAATCCGGTATATAAATATGAAGCGTTGGTCAGAAAACGATGAACATCTCCAACTGCTTTGACAAAACCAGGTCCAATAGTTGTCCTAGCAAAAATGAAATCATCGGAGGTAATTACAAAACGGAAAAGTCTTCCATTTCCATTTGCTTTATCCGGATCGTCCAGTAAATACTCAACAAGCGCCTCCCTCCTGGCCAATTTTTTACGGACTGTTGCGACATCGATCACATCTGTTTTGTATTTAAATGCATAATAATCAGGAAAATTATCCTCCAGATATTGTACCAGTTGGGAATACTTTTCCGAATACCGGAACAATTTTGTATTATACAGGGCTATCCTGGCCGAATCGGGCTGCTCCTCCTGTTTTTCCTCAAACAGCATCTCCTTGTAATTTGAAATATTTAATTTGAGTACTTGTTCCCTGGTGACTAAACTATCAGGGATATTACCAATTTTTTTTGCCCGGGAATCGGTTACAGCAGCCAGGAAGCTGGCCGATTTGCCTCGTTCAGTAAACTTAAAGGCCTGGTCGGCATAATGAGTATCGTTGGTTTGCTGATACAACTCATAGCAAATATTCACTGCATCAGAAAATACAGATCCTTCACTTTCGGAAAGGATCAGCCGGCTGTCTTCAGAAACATAGCCGGTCCGGATCAGATGGATCAGATCGACCGACAAGGTGATCGCTTCCAAAGCAGCTTTGTAAACCTGCAAAGCCTCTCCTCTCCGCTGATCCAGTACTTCTAAGTTCCCGAGAACCTGAAGACACCGTGATTTCTCCTTCATGATCTGAAGCAAGTGAATCTCAGAAACAGCCTGGTCCGGCAACGGATTGGAATATGGATCATGATTGGAAAAAGACGTCGTACCTGCTATAATTGCTTTCTGGTAATAGGTTAGTGCCTGATTTAAATCGTCTCTTCGCTTTTTATTAAAATCGTCAATCCTGCTGGCTTCTGTACTGCGTAAAAAATAATAGTTGGCCTGGTTCAGCATGACTTCGCTGTATTGCGTGCTTTTTTCTGTATAATATTTAGAAATGATCTTGCGGGCAAGTTCATTATACAATGGTATCTGCCCGAGACGATTGGACGCAAGCAGAAAATAAACATAGTTGGTATATTCGAGTCCCAGGTCGTAACTTTCGTTTCCGTATAATTTTTCAAGTATTTTGAAAGTCTGCTGATAATACTTTTCAGCCAGATCTGCATCTTCTTTCTGCTCATACGTGCGGGCCAGCAAACTGGTATAATACGATTTAACCTCATCATCAACTTTCTGAATATTTCTTTTCGAGCTTTCAATTGCCTCGTCATACCTTTTTAAAAGCAGGAGTAATTCAGCAATATTAATTTTAGCTATTTCAACTTGAGATTGATAATTTAATGAATCTCTTAATAGTACTCGAAGAGAAGCCTGGTGAAATTCATGACTTTTTATATAATCTCCCTGAATTTTATAAATCGTTCCCAGATTGGAATAAACAAAGCCCAATCTCGGATGATCCGCATTATATAAGTTCTTTACAAGTTCTTCTGCCTGGAAATAGGTTTCAATAGCCTTATTATAATCTCCCAGGCTTTTATAAACAATTCCGGTATTAATCAAAGGCAAGAACAAATTCTGGTTATGCTTACCGTAGAGCTTTTCACTCAGCAAAAGCGAACTGCGATACAAAGAAAGCGCTCTTTCAAAATCACCAATTTTCTGTGCTTCTCTCGCTTTAACATTTAAAGAACTGATCGTGAGGCTATCCTGCATAAAATTACTCCCAGGCTGATCAGCTGAAAAAGAAATAAGTGAAATCCGCAAAAAAATCAATAAAAAATTGATTTTAAAGTTATTGTGTATCAGTGATTTAAAAAATAAATTCATTTTTTTAAAAAATAAATGCCTTTTAGGCGTCACATTTTACCCTCTCACCGGATTAATAGGTACAAAGGATAATTAAGAATTAAGTATTAACCATTAAAAATTAAAAGTAATGAAAACTTTATTTGCCAACAACAACATTTTTGAAGCATTCGAAATTTTAACAGCTGAAGAATTAAACCATATTAAAGGTGGCGACGGCAGAGGCCGTGATGCTGATATGCCTGTTGAACCAAAAGACAGGGATTAATTCCTCTTTGATTTTTCCTGCCCTTTCATAATAAAATGTCTCGCGGGTTGAGTATCCGGAGAGTAAATTTATGTATCGAATACATTTAACGATCAGAAATTGATCAAATAAGAGTTTGAGCATTAATATAAAATGCCCTATAAAGTATTATATTAAAAAGACATACATATTTTTAGTTTAAAATATTATTCTTTCATTGGCTTAATAAGCAGGTATTTAGCTTAAGGAGAAAGAATAAGTGATAATTTAGCATCGCAAATGCAAAAGTAATTATACATGTGTATAGATGCCGCAGAACTTAATTAAAATTTATTTAAGATGGTACGTAAGTCAAAATTCACGGAATTCATTGACAGGTTTCTCAGTGGAGAAATGACATCCGGTGAAGAAGAGAAATTTAAGGCCGAGTTGGAGATGGATCTGGAATTACAGGATGAACTGAATCTGAACAAACAGGTCGAAGATGCTGTCAGGGAGACGGATATCATGGCTTTGCGTGATCAACTCCATCAGCTCGATACGCCCCCGGGAAAAGCCCACCCCGTAATTAAAAGCAAGCAATACAGCTTTTCTCTCAGGGAAGATTTATCATCATTTAAAATGATGACACAACCTGTCTCCGTGCATGATGTTGCGCTTTTTGATGAGGGATTACCCATTCTTCATTTGGTTCAGCATCACATTGCTGAAAAAGAAAATATTTACGAATTATACAGGGAATTACCTGATACCATATCGGAGGATATTCTGTTGTCTTCGGCAGATCAATTAATCATGGATGATATCGAAGATGCAATGGATGAGAAAGATATCATCGATCTTAGAGCTAATTTGCAGCAAATAGCCGAAAATATTCCGGCGCATCCTTACCATGCCGATGAAATAGACCAGTACTTATCAGGAGAGCTTGAGGGTGCAGAACTTGATGCATTCAACCAGGAACTGGAATTCAATTCCAATCTTGAAAAAGACATTTCCTTATATAAGGAAGCGGATCTGGCGCTTGCAGAGACTGATATTATGGATTTAAGAGCCACTCTGCAGGAACTTTGCGGAACAGAGACTTCCACATCCATAAAAATGAACGAGATTGACCGGTATCTTCACCGGGAATTGACAGCAGAAGAGTTAACTGCATTTGAACTGGAAATGGAAAATAATTCCGATTTAGTCGCGGAAGTGAATCTTTTCCAAAACATTGATGCAGCCATTCAGGAAAGTGACGTGATGGCCCTCAGAGCCCGGCTGGATGCAATTAATACAGATATTATCGGCGAAAAACGTAAAGAAAATTCATTTATTACAAGAATTCCACGTAAAAGACTGGCCGCTGTTTCGGTTGCCGCTTCCCTCATCCTCCTTTTGGGAATCAACGGGATACTGAGAAATAATGTATCCACTACCGACGGTCTTTATGGGAAATATTATACCACCTATCCGGCAACTGGCATATCCCGTGCATCCGGAGCAGGTTTGGACAATGAAATCAGTAAGGCATTACTGCAATTTAACGAGAAGAATTATGGTGAGTCACTGATCCTGTTCCGTGCGATCCTGGATCAGGATGCCGACAATCCGGTAGGAAATTTCTACTCGGGCATGGCTTACCAGGAAACCGGTCAATATGAAAAGGCAATTGCTTCCTATCAACATGTAATTAAAACAGGAAATAATCTTTTCGTGAATCAGGCTGAGTGGTATTCAGGACTGTGTTATCTTCAGAATGATGACCGGAAAAATGCGATCCGTCAATTTAAGAAGATAGCAGACAGTAAAAACTTTTACAGTGAAAAGGCTTTGGCAATACTTAGAAAATTAAAAAATATTGAATAAAAACAGAAAGTTGATTCGTTGGCAAAAAAAGTTAATTCAAAATTTAGTTACCCTTTGTTTACATGGTTTAGCTTAGTTCATTTTTAAGTTTTAATTAATCGTTAGTATTCTTTGTTTGTTGGTGGTTTTGAAGGTATTGTACTTAAATTCCTGATTATCCTTTGTTAAAGAATGAAAAGACAAATACCGCAATTCAGTCAAAAACGATGTTTGTCACTCTGAACGCGGTGATGAATCTTGTTATATCAATTGTAACAGAGATTGATCACCGCGCTTGGTATAAAAAAAATCCGTGAGTTCTTTTTACTGGGTTTGCTGAATTCCTTTTCTGGAGCCTTTGTACAATTCGAACTTTCTGAAACTGCATTCCAGCGATCCGTTAAAAAGGGCGATTTTTCGGGCGGGCTTTAACCCGATGGTTTTAAAACAGGAATTAGTGCTGATGATCCATGCTTCGGAACCGGTGAATGTGTGTTTTAAGCGTTCGCCTATCGTCGAGTAAAATGCATCATCTCCCGGGTTAAGCCGTTCTCCGTAAGGAGGATTGAAAATAATGAAAGAAGAATCCGGCTTTTTTTCCAGAGCGCGGAAATCAATGACTTCAAGTTTAATCATATCGGCGACCTTTGCATTGGCTGCATTTTTATAAGACAGATCAACGCTTTTTCTTGAAATATCAGAGCCGTATATCAGAAAATCAGGCAGGCGATGATTGCTTTCCCTTTTTATTTCTTCAAACAAATCTGACCGGTAGTTCTTCCAGTGCTGAAAAGCATAGTGACGACCACATTCTCCGGGTAATATGTGCCTGGCCATCATGGCCGCTTCAATGACAATTGTTCCGGAACCACACATCGGGTCAGTGAGTGATTCTTTGCCATTCCAACCCGACAATTTCAGTAATCCTGCTGCAAGCACTTCGCTGATCGGTGCTTCATGACTCGCTGAACGGTAGCCGCGTTTATGCAGCGACTCACCACTGCTATCAAGTGAAACGGTACAGGAATCATTGGCAAGATGTAAATTGATCAGGATGTCAGGATGATTTGCATTAACCGAGGGTCTTTTATTTAAAACCCGTCTGAAACGGTCCACCACAGCATCTTTCAGCTTTAGCGAGGCAAACATCGAATTGTTAAAGAGATCAGAAAATACCGTTCCCTGAACGGCAAATGTTTGACTGGTATCAAAATAATCTTCCCACCTGATCTTTAATGCCTGCTGGTACAGGTCATCGACTTTAAAGACTTTAAATGTCTTTATTGGTACCAGTATCTTCAGTGCTGTTCTCAACGCATAATTTGCCCTGTAAATCATTCGGGTGTCTCCCTCAAAGCGAACAGCTCTGCGCAGGACCTGCACTTCATCAGCACCCAGTGCGATCAATTCTTCTGCAAGCACTTCTTCAAGTCCTGCATAAGTTGTCGCGGTCAGTTGATTGTTTTCAAACATAGCACATTATCAATGATCTTAGATTCCTGCACCATCAAGAAATGGGGTTTCACGGGCTTTGGTTTGTAATACCCTTGAATTTGGGGGCACATTACCGGTTACCCAAACATTTCCTCCGATCACAGAATTTTTGCCGATACGAACCCGGCCGAGAATAGTGGCCTGCGCATATATGATCACGTTATCTTCAACAATTGGGTGTCGCGGTATGCCTTTGATTGGATTCCCCTGTTCATCAAGAGGAAAGCTTTTTGCTCCCAGTGTCACACCCTGATATAACTTGACATTATTCCCAATAATACTGGTCGAGCCAATCACTACGCCTGTCCCATGGTCGATCGTAAAAAACTCACCTATCTGGGCTTTTGGATGAATATCAATCCCTGTTTCCGAATGGGCCATTTCGGTGATCATACGTGGTATCAGGGGAACCCCAAGTTCCAACAAGCGGTGAGCGATCCTGTAGCTGGAAATCGCACGGATTGCCGGATAGCAGAATATCACCTCACTCCTGTCAAAGGTTGCAGGATCTCCAAGAAAAGCAGCCTCTACATCGGTGACCAGCACGCGTCGTATTTCAGGAAGGCAGGCAATAAAATCAGCCGTTATTCCCTGAGCATGACGGCTTCGTTCCTGCATATCCGTGTTTTCCGGATTCTTGCAGGTAAAGCACAGACCGGAAAGGACCTGCTCCGAAAGCAACTCAAATAATTCATCGATGTATACGCCCATGTAGTGTCTTATGATATCGGAACGGAGACTTGTATTGCCAAAATATCCGGGAAATAAAATCTCTCTGATCATCTTGACAATCGAGTCCAGTTTCTGAGTCGATGGCAATGGTTCTCCTGCTCTGTGATCATGGCAAACCGGACTGTATGTTTTCGGATCAGACAGCTCATCGATAGCCCTGTTTATCTTTTGAATGATAGCATGTTCTGATCGTATATTTTCACGAATAAGCTCTTTCATTTATGTATCATTTTAAATGGTCGTATGGAACCGCGTTCATGTGTCTAAAAATAGTTGATAATCATATGAAATACAAATTACAGAGTCTCCGGATAATAAATATTCGACTTAACGGCCTCTATGGCATTTAAAACACGCTGTTCACCACTTCCACCAACCTCAGCCACAGGAAATCCAAAAATAAGCAACTCTTTTTTATAAATCTGAAACAGTTGTTCCCTTTGTTCTCCTCCATTTTCACGTAAAGGATCAGGAATCCAGGGAATATCGGGACGACAAAGAAGAAACAGATCAACAGGATGATTGATGATCGCTTCTTCCAGCCAATCAGGCGCCTGATCAAAAACCCATTCAATCCATATTTTTGTAATAATTAACCACGTATCCAGAAACACGAAACTTTCCTTCATCTGCCGTGCAATTTCATATTGTTCAATTTGCTTCCGGGCAATATGTTCCACGTCAGCGTACGAATAACTGTGTTTTTTACCTGCAAGATATTCCCTTGCATATTCATGGAAATAAGGAGCATTAAAATGAATTGCAAGCTCTTTTGTCAGCGTACTTTTCGCGGTCGATTCCGGTCCGGTTAAAACAATGATCTTGCTCATTAGAGATTGAAAGATGGTTATCTGGTTAAGATTGATTATTGCTTCTATTGATACTTACCGCTACTTTTCTCCACTGAAAATATCCAACTGCTGCCATCCCTGTATATACTGTAAACAGGATTACGGTGGCCCATAGGTCCTTTACCGCATACAATATGGTTGACACGATATCCACAACAATCCAGATCAGCCATGTCTCCAAATATTTCCTTGCAAGCATCCAGGTAGCGGTCAAACTGAATGCAGTAGTAAAAGCATCCCAGAATGGTATTGGCGAATCTGTAAAATTTTTCAGAATCCAGGCGATGAACAAGAAAAAAACCATTGAAATAATCATAAGCGGAATCCGGAATTTGCGGGGAGTATGAACCACCGGCAATTTATTTTCCTTCCCCGGATTTCCTTTCATCCAGTAATACCATCCATAAATACTGACTCCCACGTAATATACCTGCAGAGCCATGTCCGCGTAAAATTTCGTCTTAAAGAAAACGTAGATATAAAGTGCGGATGTGAGCAAGCCCACGGGCCAGGTAAAAATATTTTGCCTGATCGACAGGAAAATATAGGCCAATCCCAGAACTGCACCCAGAACTTCAATATAATTACCCTCCAGCCAGCTATAGATTGCCTGTGGCATGATCTGGTTTCTCCGCGAGTAACTGTTCATATTCAGAACGCTCCTTCAAAACATTGAGCGCTTCCCTGATCACATCGTCATCCTGATTTTGCACCCTGTAATAGTAACCCATCCCATAAAGGTCTCTGGCAAGAAGCGCCTTCACCTGTTTGAGAATAAGCGGACGGGCAAAATCAACGCTTACCTGATCTTTTTCAATCTTTTCTTTGTCCGCTTCATGAATCATCTTTTCGATCAGGAGGCCAGGCACTTCAAAATTTTCATTAAAATCATCAAATCCTTTATATTTATTTGAAATTTCCTCCCGATTTGAAATCATATAATCCATAGATACAGAATAAAGTATATTTTGCCTGGCCAATAAATTAAAGAACTTATAATTGGATGAGGTATCTATTGGCACAAAAATATCGGGCATCACGCCACCGCCGCCGTAAACAACACGCTTATTCCTTAACGTTTCAAAAGATTGGCGTTTATCCAGGTGAACGCTGTCACGAGTAAACAGTTCCCCGCTTTCAAAACGGTTCAGGTAATCTTTCCTGTATTCGTCCACCCCCCTGTCATACGGTTTTTGTATGCCGCGCCCGCTGGGAGTATAATAATGGGCTGTTGTAAGTCGTACAATGGATCCGTCGGTCAAAGGAAATGGCTGCTGCACCAAACCTTTGCCAAACGATCTGCGCCCAACGATGATCCCGCGGTCCCAGTCTTGTATGGCGCCTGCAACAATTTCACTGGCCGACGCAGAACCTTCGTCAATCAGGACAACCAGCCGCCCTTCCTCGAATTCTCCGAGAGCCGACGATTTATATTCTTTTCTGGATTCATGCACTCCCTTCGTGTAAACAACCAGGTGTTGAGGCCCCAGAAACTGGTCGGCCATTTCAATGGCAGCTTTTAAATATCCCCCGCCATTGCCTCTGAGGTCAAGTATCAGGTTTTTAAAATCCGGATTTTCCTTCAGCTTTTTGATGGCTTCCGAAAATTCTTCAGTCGTAGTTGCGGAAAAACGATTCAGCTTAATGTAACCCGATTCATCGTTCAACATATATGAAGCATCCAGACTATAGATCGGGATCTTATCCCTGACAATCGTAAATGACAGCAAACCGGCATCCTTCTGTCTCTTTATTTTCAGTTTGACCTGTGTTCCTTTTTCACCGCGAAGCATTTTCATGACCTCATTATTTTTGAGACCAGTGCCTGCAACTGGTTTGCCATCGATCACCACGATACAATCTCCGGGCAGCAATCCTGCTTTTTCAGAGGGTCCGCCGGGGATCGTTGTAACAACTCTCAATGTATCTCTCAGGATATTAAAGGAAATACCGATCCCTTCGAAATTCCCTTCGAGCGGTTCATTCATTTCCTCCACTTCGTCTTTCGAGATATATACAGAATGCGGATCCAGTTTACCCAGAACTTCAACAACAGCACTCTCGGTTAGTTTGTCAATATTGGCCGTATCGACATAGAAATTCTCGATCAGCTGCATCAGCCTTCCGTACTTGATCATACTCGTTTCCACGCCCTGGGCATGCACCGGAGGCACGGACAAAAGAAAAACAATGACCATTATAAAACCAATTCCTCTTGCTTTCAGTCTTCTCATTCGATTATGGTTTAAAATACTACTCCCATTCGATGGTTGCCGGCGGTTTGGAGCTGATGTCATAAACAACCCGGTTAATCCCCCGGATCTTATTAATGATCTCGTTCGACATTTTCGCCAGGAACTCGTATGGCAGATGTACCCAGTCGGCTGTCATTCCATCGGTCGACATCACCGCCCGAAGCGCCACCACATTTTCGTATGTCCGTTCGTCACCCATGACACCAACTGATTGAACCGGCAACAGCATGACGCCTGCCTGCCACACCTGATCGTACAGATTCCATTCTTTCAGCCCTTTAATAAAAATATCATCAGCGTCCTGCAGTATCCGTACTTTTTCAGGGGTCACATCACTGAGGATACGGATACCCAGCCCGGGTCCCGGGAAAGGATGACGACCCAACAACTCCTCTTTAACTCCCAAAGCTTTTCCTACGCGCCTTACTTCGTCCTTGAAAAGCAAATTCAGAGGTTCAACCACTTTAAGTTTCATTTTTCCAGGGAGACCACCCACATTATGATGTGATTTAATTGTGGCTGATGGCCCGTTTACAGAAACTGATTCAATCACGTCAGGATAAATCGTTCCCTGAGCAAGCCATTTCACATCCTGTATCTTATGGGCTTCAGCATCAAACACCTCAATAAAATCGCGACCTATAATTTTGCGCTTCTTCTCCGGATCAGTGACTCCTTTCAGATCGTTCCAGAATTTCTCCCGCGCATCCACACCAATCACATTAAGTCCCATATCCTGATATGAATCCAGTACACTCTGGTATTCATTCTTCCGTAAAAGACCATTATCTACGAATATGCAGGTCAGATTTTTGCCGATCGCCCTGTTCAGCAATACTCCGGCAACCGATGAATCAACACCGCCTGATAATCCAAGAACAACCTTGTCCTGACCCAGTTTTTCCTTTAAACGGGAAACAGTTGTCTCTATAAACGAGGCAGGAGTCCAATCCTGTTTACATCCGCAGATATCAACGGCAAAATTCTTCAGTACTTTGATTCCCTCCGTCGTGTGATACACTTCCGGATGGAACTGGATGGCATAGGTGGGTTCACCTTCAATCTTAAATGCAGCATTGGTCACATCGGCTGTGGAGGCAATTACTTTATAATTTGCCGGCAAGCGGTCAATGGTATCCCCATGTGACATCCAGACCTGTGTATTCTCTCCAAGATCTTTAAACAATTCACATCCCTGATCAACGAAACCCAAATTGGCTCTTCCGTATTCACGGGAATTGGAAGGCAACACTTCTCCCCCAAAAAAATGAGCTAAATACTGTGCTCCGTAGCAGACTCCCAGAACAGGTACTCTTCCCTTTATTTTTGAAAGATCAGGGACGGGTGCATTTTTGTCGCGAACAGAAAAAGGACTTCCGCTTAAAACAACGCCCTTCACCGTTTCATCAATTTCAGGAAAATGATTAAACGGATGAATTTCACAATAAATGTTTAATTCACGTACACGTCGTCCAATCAGTTGTGTATACTGGGAACCAAAATCAAGGATTAGAATTTTTTCTTGCATTGAATTTTTTTTTTGATGGCCCAAAGATAGGAAAATCCACTCAATGAATCTTAAGGTGTTTCTTTGTGTAGTTCCTGTTTTAACAAAAAGGAATGATTTGCTTTTATAAATAAAGATTACTTCAAAAAAATTAACAAAACAAAAAACACATTTTTCACTGAATTGTTCTGTAATTCTTTATAACTTTTGCAGACAAAACTTAAAAATATAAAAACAGAATAAATGCAGAAACAAGGCTATTTAGCAATTTTTACAATGATCACTTTCTCTTTTGCCTGTACCCAGGTGCCTCAGAAAGTCAGTGATATTGAACTTTCAGATCTGGATACTACAGTATATCCGTCAGGCGATTTTGATGCCTACGCCAATGGCGGGTGGAAAAAGAAGAATCCATTGCCGGGAGAAAAAAGCAGGTATGGCACCTTTGATCAATTGGATGATCAGGCGCAGGAACAGGTAAAAGTCCTGTTTTCAGAAATTGGCAATGGCCAGTATGCCGAAGGCAGTATCGAAAAGAAGATAGCCGACTTCTACCACAGTGGTATGGATTCTGCTAACGTGGACACCGCGGGGATCACTCCTTTAAAGGAATACCTCGACCAGGCAGATGCGATCACAAACACGGCCGATCTTCAAAAGGTAATCGCCGGCTGGCACAGGATAGGTATCACCCCTTTGTTTTTCATGTATGCCGAAGCGGATCAGAAAAACTCATCGATGGTGGTGGCTTACCTGAACCAGGGAGGATTACGCATGCCGAACCGTGATTATTATCTCAACGACGATGAACGTTCGAAAGGAATTCAGAAAAAATACCTTGAATTTATTTCCGGTACTTTTAGTTTGATGGGTGATTCAGATGAAAACGCACAACAAAAAGCCGAAACGATTTATTCAATTGAAAAGGAAATGGCCACATACTCAATGAGCCTGCTCGATCAAAGGGATCCTTACAAAACGTATCACAAAATGACCATTCCCGAATTGACAGAAATTGCACCTAATTATGACTGGGAGGGTTATTTTAAAGAAACGGGATTGAATGACCCGGGAAAATTCATTGTTTCACAACCGGACTTTTTTGCGGGAATCAGTAAAATGATGAAAACGGTTCCCCTGGACTCCTGGAAACTCTATATGAAATGGCAACTGGTCTCCGGATTAGCTTCCTATTTACCTAAAGAATATGCCGACATCAGTTTCGGATTCTATGGTAAAACACTGAGTGGCAGTCTGGTCGATCGCCCAAGATGGAAGCAGGTTCAGGACGTTACCGATGGTGCGCTCAGTGAAGCTGTTGGACAAATGTACGTAAAAAAATATTTTCCGCCTGAAGCAAAACAGAGGATGATCGATTTGGTGGAGAATCTTCGCCTGTCACTTGGTGATCGTATTTCAAACCTGGCGTGGATGAGCAGTGAAACCAAGCAAAAAGCCATGGAAAAACTGAACGCGATCACGGTAAAAATAGGATACCCTGATAAATGGAGGGATTATAGCAAATTGCAGGTAAGCAAAAATTCCTATATCGGGAATATACTGAATTCAGGAAGATTTGATTTTGACTGGATGATGCAAAAAGTAAACAAGCCGGTTGACAGGGCAGAATGGTTAATGCCTCCTCAAATGGTTAATGCCTATTACAATCCCACATCAAATGAAATTGTTTTTCCGGCCGCTATTCTTCAGCCTCCATTCTTTTATATGACAGGTGATGATGCCATCAACTACGGGGCAATTGGCGTTGTTATTGGTCATGAAATGACGCACGGGTTTGATGATCAGGGCCGTCAATACGATAAAAACGGGAATTTAAATGACTGGTGGACCGAAGAAGATGCAAAACTTTTCAACCAAAGAACAGCCATTCTGGCTGAACAATATAGTCAATTTTCTGTGCTCGACACCGTTAAAGCAGACGGGAAATTGACCCTTGGTGAGAACATTGCTGATCTTGGTGGACTGAATATTGCTTTTCAGGCCTTTCAGAAAGTTAAAACAGGGAAGGAACAACCAATCGACGGTTTTACTCCCGAGCAAAGATTCTTCCTTGCTTATGCTCACATCTGGGCACAAAACATCAGGGATGAAGAAATAATCAGGCGCACGAAGACTGACGTTCACTCTTTGGGACGGCTCAGGGTGAATGGCCCGTTACGGAATATGCCGGAATTCCATACAGCTTTTCAGATTAAGGATGGAGATCCGATGTATCTCGCCGAAGATCAAAGAGCGGTGATCTGGTAAGAAAAAAGCCGTTGGGATATTCCCAGCGGCTTTTTTTATAACTCACGGATCCAAATATTCCGGAAACTTACCGGATTACCGTGATCCTGAAGGATAACCGGCCCATTGCCATGAAGCTTCACTGAATATTCAGGGATCCCAATATATTCTGTAGGTCCTCTTAATTCAACATGATTCTGCACCAGCACACCGTTTTGAAGTACCGTCACTGCAGGCCTGGTAAAATAAGTACTATCTTCATGAAAGCGTGGAGCAGTATAGATCACGTCATAGGTTTGCCATTCTCCGGGAGCCTTGCAAACATTGACCAAAGGAGCATATTGTTTGTAAATACTCCCTGCCTGACCGTTCCGGTATGTCCGGTTGTTGTAATTATCCAACACCTGCAGCTCATAAACTCCCTGAAGGAAGATCCCGCTGTTTCCGCGTCCCTGGCTTTCGCCTGCCACTTCTGAAGGAGTCCTCCATTCCACGTGTAACTGGAAATCCTGAAACTCTCTTTTTGTTTTAATGATACCACTGCCTTTTGCAACGGTAGCAACGCCATTTTCATAACTCCACTGAGGTTTTTCACCCTTGTCATTTGTCCATTCACTGTCCAGGCTAAGGCCTTCGCCCATTAAAATAATAGCGTCTGAAGGCGCGTTGGAGGGAAGATCGCCGGCGGTAACCACAGCGACTTCAGGATCCCAGATTTCTGTCATCGCAGGGACCATCTCCGGTCTTTTTTCCTGGGCAAATACAGCGACACTGCTCACACTGAACAGCATAAAAGCAATTCCTCTCATTGTTTTTAGTTGATTTAGTTTATTATTAGACACAAGTATCAAGACACAAGACCATTTAAATTTCGGACTAAAAGCTAATAGCTAAAAGCTATTAAAGATCCAGTTCTCTCATGATTGATTCAATCTTTTCTTCTGCCAACTTTTCAGCCTCATCGAACTGATCCCGGCCAGTTAATTTCCCGCTCGCTTCAAAATAAAACTTAATTTTCGGTTCAGTACCAGATGGTCTTACCGAAATCTTCGTCCCATCTTCTGTAAAAAATTGCAGCACATCTGAAGTAATTTTTTGACGAATCGGTTTAACTTCACCCGTTAAAAGATTTCGCTCTGTCAAATCGCTGTAATCTTTTACCAGCTTCAGCAAGCTTCCGTCCAATGTCTTTGGAGGATTAGCACGGAAATTGATCATCATCTGGTGAATTTCATCAGCTCCCGATTTTCCCGGACGAACAACATACCTCATCTTCTCTTTCGAATAGCCATATTCCAGATAAATATCCTGCAGCAATTCGTAAAGCGTTTTTTCCTGATCTTTTGCCCAGGCAGCAATTTCAGCCATCAAGGCACAGGAAGAAACGGCATCCTTATCGCGCACGAAACTGGCCGGCATAAATCCAAAGCTTTCCTCTCCGCCACCGATATAAACTTTCTTCCCTTCCAGTTCCCGGATAATCTCTGCAATGAATTTAAATCCGGTGTACACATCATAATATTCAATTCCATTGCGACGAGCTATTTCTGCTATTTTTTCAGTGGTAACAATGGTCTTAACAATGAATTCGTTTCCCTTCAGCGCCTTGTTCTCCTTCATCTTCGTAATAATGTAATAAATGAAGATCAGAGCGGTTTGATTGCCGTTAATGATAACAAATTGGCCATGTTGATTGCGGACAGCCACTCCGATTCTGTCGGCGTCCGGATCTGAGGCCAGAACCACGTCCGCATCCACTTCATAACCTTTTTTCATGGCCATTTCCATGGCTGCCGGTTCTTCCGGATTAGGCGAAATAACAGTGGGAAAATCACCACTCACCACGTCCTGTTCCGGTACATGAATAATATTCTCAAATCCAAATGCTTTTAATGCAGCAGGGATCAGTTTAACGCCCGTTCCATGAATTGGAGTATAAACGATTTTCAGGTCTTTGTGTTTCCTTATCAATTCAGGAGCCAAGGAAACAGACTTAACTTTTTCAAGGAATTTTTTATCAACCTCGGCCCCAATCAGTTCAATCAGTTCAGGATTTCCTGCAAACCGGATGTCTTCGGCCTTTACCTTTTGAACTTCAGCAATAATATTCACATCGTGCGGTGCAACAATCTGGGAACCATCTTCCCAATAGGCTTTGTATCCGTTATATTCCTTAGGATTGTGCGACGCTGTCAGAATAATCCCACTCTGGCATCCGAATTCACGAATAACAAACGAAAGCTCGGGAGTAGGTCGCAAGTCTTCGAATAAATAGACTTTTATGCCATTTGCCGCAAATATTGCGGCACTTTTTTCAGCAAACAGCCGGCTATTGTTGCGGCAGTCATAGCCAATAGCCACTTTTATCCGGTCCAGTCCGGCAAATTCTCTTTTCAGATAATTACTTAATCCCTGGGTAGCAGCACCCACCGTATAGATGTTCATTCGGTTTGAACCGGCACCCATGATACCACGTAAACCACCTGTACCAAACTCCAGGTCCCGGTAAAATGAATCAATCAACCCTGTTTTGTCTTCCTGCTGAAGCATTCTTCTCACCTCATTCCGTGTTTGTTCATCGTACACATCGCTCAACCAGCTTTCAGCTTTTTTAACTACATCACTCAAGATATCCTGACTTACTGCCATTTTCGATCTGTTTTAATTTTTAATTTTCTCAATGCACGTTTTAAGACTGTCCCTCCAATATGGAATTTCAATATCAAAAATACGTTTAATTTTCGATTTGTTCAGAACGCTAAACGCCGGACGTCTGGCCGGAGTGGGATATTCATCAGTTGTAACAGGCCGCACATGGCAGGTAATCCCGTAAATTTCATGAATGGCTTTTGCAAAATCGTACCAACTACATACTCCTTCGTTCGAATAATGGTATATGCCGGGTTTCCATGCTGCTGTTTGTTGGGCAGTTCTTGAAATAATCGTTAAAATTGCCTGAGCCAGATCACCGGCATAAGTTGGAGAACCAATCTGATCAAAAACAACTCTCAGTTCATCCCTCTCCAATCCAAGACGGATCATCGTTTTGGCAAAATTATTCCCGTAAGGAGAATAAAGCCACGCGGTACGGATAATCATGGCAGCGGTATTCTCCTTTAAAAGAGCAATCTCACCGTTTAATTTTGTTTTCCCGTAAACTGACTCAGGATTTACCAAGTCATTTTCAGTATAAGGAATACAGCTGGTCCCGTCAAAAACATAATCGGTCGAAATATGAATGATCCGGCAATTCCTTTGTTTTCCTATTTTTCCAAGCCACGCGGGTACCTTCGTATTTAAAAGCCCGGCCAGTTCTTCGTCGGTTTCAGCCACATCAACGGCAGTGTATGCAGCACAATTGATCAGGACGTCGGGCATTTCTTTTTCGAAAAAAGCATCAACGGCCTTCCATTCGGTAATATCCAATTCATTAATATCAGTAAAAATAAACTGAAAATCAGCAAACTGAGCAGATTCATTCCTGATTTCCGTCCCCAGCTGTCCATTCGCTCCTGTTACTAAAATCTTCATGCGTATAAATTTTATTCATTTCTGTTCGCACCCATTCAAAATTTATCAGAATTGATATTCGATTGTTCCAAACAAGTCACTTTTTTTATCCTTTTCGGAAACGACCGCCTCAGCTTCCGGTATTCGCCAGTCAACACCAAGGTTAGGGTCGTTGTAGAGAATGCCCCGTTCATGCTGCGGACTATAATAATTGTCACATTTATAACTGAAAACGGCAGTTTCACTTAATACCGAAAAACCATGGGCAAAACCGCGAGGAATAAACATCTGCTTTTTATTGTTACCACTCAATTCAACCCCAAACCATTTCCCAAAGGTCGCAGATCCTTGTCTCAAATCGACTGCCACATCAAATACACTACCTTCGATAACCCGGACCAGTTTAGCCTGCGAGAACGGATTTATCTGATAATGTAATCCACGGATCACTCCCCGTGCTGATTTTGATTCGTTATCCTGGACGAAGCCGGTTGTGATCCCTGCTTCATGATAACGCATCTGATGAAAACTTTCAAGGAAATACCCCCGTGCATCTTCAAATACTTTCGGCTCCAATACGAGAAGTCCTTCAATTGGTGTTCTTACAATCTTCATGTTCATTAAAAAGAGGTTATTTTTTTGTTAGCCAGCTTGCAAAGGTACTCTCCGTACTGGTTCTTCAATAAAGGCTTTGCCAACTCCAGCAATTGCTCCTTATTAATATAGCCCTTTTTAAAAGCAATTTCCTCTATACAGGAGATCTTTAATCCCTGCCGCTGTTCTATCGTAGCAATAAAGTTGGATGCCTGCAATAAGCTGTCATGGGTTCCTGTATCAAGCCAGGCGAAACCACGCCCAAGCAATTTCACTTTTAGACGGCCTTCGTTCAGATAAAGCCGGTTCAAATCAGTAATCTCAAGTTCTCCGCGTAGTGAAGGTTTAAGCAATTTGGCCTTTTCAACGACATCGTTCGAATAAAAATACAAGCCCGTAACGGCATAATTTGACCTGGGATCGGATGGTTTTTCTTCAAGAGAAAGCACACGCCCGTCTTCATCAAACTCGGCGACACCATAACGTTCCGGATCATTCACATAATACCCGAAGACCAGCGCTCCGTCTTCAATGGCGGCAGCTTCTTCCAGCAATGTCCTGAAATTGTATCCATAGAAAATATTATCACCCAATATCATGCAAACGTGATCACCGCCGATAAACTCCTCTCCGATAATAAATGCCTGGGCCAGACCATCGGGAGATGGTTGCACCGCGTAGCTGATGCGGACCCCTAGTTGCGAACCATCTTCAAGCAGATGCTGATACAGGGAAATATCCTGCGGCGTCGATATGATCAGGATATCCCGGATGCCTGCCAGCATCAGCACCGAAAGCGGATAATAGATCATGGGTTTGTCATAAACCGGGATAATCTGTTTAGAGATCGATTTGGTTATCGGGTATAAACGGGTACCGGAACCGCCGGCTAAAATAATGCCTTTCATACTATAATAATTTGTTTTTTAATGGTAGTATGGAACTCCATGTTGCTGAAAATTGTATTACTGCCCTTGGGCGTTGTGAAGAAACATGTTCGTTTCATTTGTATAAATTTTAGAAGGAACTTCTGTGTGTTTAGTCGTAGATTAACGTTTTGTTTTACTTATTATTTCTCAAAAGCTCATCGAAATAAGAGATCGTCCTTTTCAAACCTTCTTCCAGTTGAATAACAGGAGTCCACCCATTTAGTTTTTCCATGGCAAGGTGAATATCTGGCTGACGCTGGGTAGGATCGTCCGATGGCAACGGGCGAAAAACAATATTGGATCGGGAACCTGTCAGTTCAATGATCTTTCGCGCCAGTTCAAAAATGGTGAATTCATTTGGATTTCCAATGTTTACAGGGCCCGTGAATGAATCTTCCGTATTCATCATCCGGATCATGCCTTCAATCAGATCATCGACATACTGAAAACTCCGCGACTGACTTCCATCACCGTATATGGTAATATCCTCCCCTTTCAATGCCTGCACGATAAAATTGGAAACCACCCTTCCATCATCAGGCTCCATTTTTGGGCCATAGGTATTAAAGATCCTGATGATCTTGATACGGACATGGTTTTGAGTATGGTAATTGACAAACAAAGACTCAGCACATCGTTTTCCTTCGTCATAACATGAACGGATCCCAATCGGATTAACGCGCCCCCAATAGCTTTCAGTCTGCGGATGGATATCAGGATCGCCGTATACCTCACTGGTCGAGGCCTGAAGGATCTTCGCCTTAACACGTTTTGCCAAACCCAGCATATTGATCGCTCCCATCACTGAAGTTTTGATCGTTTTTATGGCATTAAATTGATAATGTACGGGTGATGCCGGACAGGCCAGATTATACACTTCATCCACTTCACCATAATAAGGCATAGTCACATCATGGCGAACCAATTCAAAATAAGGATGATGCATCAGGTGAATAATTTTAGATTTTGAACCGGTAAAGAAATTATCAAGACAGGTTACTTCATTTCCCTCATTCAAAAGCCTCTCGCAAAGGTGAGAACCGATAAAGCCGGCCCCGCCGGTAACTAAGATTTTTTTCATTTCTATTCCTTATAAGGATCAATACTGCCGATGGATTGATTTGATCATACCTATTCAAACCAAATACAGGAATCAAATCAAGCCAAATATGATCGCAGACGAACTGAATGCGACCATTCAAAAGTAAAAATAATTCTTTTATCCTATCGATCATTAGCAAAACTACTCGGTTTCCTAACTTTTTTCGCTCTATTTCCTGGAATTTTATGCAACAAAAAGCGTTCATGACAGGTATAGGTTAAATAAGGCCAGATGAATTAAAAAATGTCTTGCTAATCTTTGAATTAACACGGAATAATTCTAATTTTGTCGCTCATTTAAAATATAATGTCTAATTTATTAATTAATTGAAATTTAATGGTAGAAAACAACACAGAGAACCTTGAACCGAAGGAAGAACTCGCACAGGAAACCGAAGTAGCTATTGCTGAAAATCAGCAGGAGGTTACATCTGAAAATGAAGAATTTGACTGGGACGCACTTGAATCGGAAGATCAGGGCTTTGCCGGCAAAAAACAAAACAAACTTGAAGAACTTTACAACAACACACTGAACACGGTTCAGGAGAAGGAAGTACTTGAAGGTACTGTGATCTCCATGAATAAACGTGAAGTAGTTGTTGATATCGGTTACAAATCGGACGGTATTGTCAGCTTGAATGAATTCCGCTACAATCCCGATATGAAGATTGGCGACACCGTTGAAGTTTACATTGAAAGTCTGGAGGACAAAAAAGGCCAAATGATTTTGTCACACAAAAAAGCACGGGCCATGCGTTCATGGGATCGCGTGAATGCCGCATTAGACAACGACGAAATCATTAAGGGTTACATTAAATGCCGTACCAAAGGTGGTATGATCGTCGATGTATTCGGAATCGAAGCATTCCTTCCAGGTTCTCAGATTGATGTGAAACCAATCCGCGATTACGATATTTTTGTTGGAAAAACAATGGAATTCAAAGTGGTTAAGATCAACCAGGAATTCCGCAATGTTGTTGTTTCACACAAAGCACTGATCGAAGCCGAGCTGGAACAACAGAAAAAAGAAATCATCTCCAAGCTGGAAAAAGGACAGGTACTGGAAGGTACTGTCAAAAACATTACTTCTTATGGAGTATTCATTGACCTTGGAGGTGTTGACGGTTTAATCCACATTACTGACCTGAGTTGGGGACGTATTTCTCATCCAAATGAAATTGTTGAATTGGATCAGAAACTGAACGTCGTTATCCTTGATTTTGACGATGACAAGAAACGCATCGCTCTTGGTCTGAAACAGCTGACTCCTCACCCATGGGATAATCTGGATCAGGAACTGAAAGTTGGAGACTCTGTGAAAGGGAAAGTGGTTGTTATGGCCGACTACGGCGCATTTGTTGAAATTGCACCAGGAGTAGAAGGTTTGATTCACGTATCGGAAATGAGCTGGTCACAACACCTGCGAAGCGCTCAGGACTTCCTGAAAGTTGGAGATGAGATTGAAGCTCAGATTCTGACCCTGGACCGCGAAGAACGTAAAATGTCTCTTGGTATCAAGCAATTGAAACAAGATCCATGGCAGAATATCGAAAACCGTTTCGGCGTGGGAACCAAACATAAGGCTACAGTACGCAACTTTACCAACTTTGGTGTATTTGTAGAAATCGAAGAAGGTGTTGATGGATTGATCCATATCTCTGATCTAAGCTGGACCAAAAAGATCAAACATCCTTCAGAGTTCACGTCAATTGGTGCTGAAATTGAAGTCGTTGTATTGGATATTGACAAGGAAAACCGCCGGCTGAGTCTGGGACATAAACAGCTTGAAGAAAATCCATGGGATGTTTTTGAAACCATTTTCTCAGTTGATTCAGTCCATGAAGGTACCGTTGTTGAATTATTTGATAAAGGTGCTACTATCGCACTTCCTTATGGTGTTGAAGGATTTGCAACTCCGCGTCACCTGGTGAAGGAAGATGGCTCACAAGCCGTTCTGGATGAAAAACTGTCATTCAAGGTCATTGAATTTTCAAAGTCTGCAAAAAGGATTATTCTTTCTCATTCGCGTGTTTTCGAGGATGAAAAGAAAGCCGAAGAAAATGCAGCGAAAAAAGCTCAGAACAAGCAAACTAAAAAAGCTGTTAAATCCGTAAAGGACAACATTGAGAAAACAACCTTGGGAGACATCAGCGAACTGGCAGCTTTAAAATCTCAAATGGAAGCAGAAGAAAATAAGGAAAAATAATCCGGATGAATTGCCGGTTAACAAGAATTTCGTAACTTTCATTCATGGATTTTGACATCATTAAAAAGGAAGGATATTCAGTTGTACGGGTATTAAGCAACAAACTGGATACCAATAACGCCCCGGCCCTGAAATCGGAGCTGGTTGTCCTGGGAAACGAAAATGAAAAGAACATCATTCTTGACCTAAGTCAGTGTAATTTTGTTGACTCCTCAGGGCTGAGCGCGATTTTGGTTGCTAACCGTTTGTGTGAAGATGCCATAGGTACTTTTATTTTATCCGGACTTCAGTCTGGTGTTGAAGATTTAGTCCATATTTCAATGCTGCACACCGTTTTGCTGATTACAAGAACGGTAGAAGAAGCGGAGCAATTGCTGGAAAGAAAGGGAAAACTGTAAAACCTCTTTTATGCAAATGCCCTTTCAATTAACAATCCTTGGAAGTAGCTCTGCAACACCTACTTCACAAAGATATCCAACCGCTCAGGCACTACAAGTGCCTGGGCGGTCTTTTTTAATTGACTGCGGCGAAGGAACTCAGCACCAGATCCGTAAAAACAAAATAAACTTTTCCCGCATCAGCCATATATTTATTTCTCATCTGCATGGTGATCATTTCTTCGGACTCATTGGCCTGATTTCTTCACTCGTATTACTTGGACGGAAAAATGATCTGCATATCTATGCCCACTCCGAACTGCAACGATACACCAAATTCCAACTCGATTTCCTGGAAATGGACCTCGGATTTAAATTATTTTTTCATCCTCTGAATTTCAAAAAGCCTCAACTTATTTTTGAGGACCATAAACTAAGCGTCACTTCTTTCCCATTGATCCATCGTGTTCTATGCTGTGGTTTTCGTTTCGATGAAAAGCCCCTGCTACCCAATCTGGTCAAAGAGCAGATAAAAAAATATCAGATTCCGATTGCTGACATGAGACGCATCAAGGCAGGTGAGGATTTTATAACCGCCGGCGGAAAGGTTATTCCCAATCATTTATTGGTTACGCCTTCTAAAAAGGCCAGATCGTATGCCTACTGTTCCGACACGGCACATTCCGGTGCGGTTGCAGAAGCAGTAAAGAATGTTGATTTGCTCTATCATGAAGCTACATTTGCTGAAGCAGACCGGAAAACTGCAGCAGAAACCTTTCATTCCACCGGTATGCAAGCCGCTCAGATTGCAAAACTGGCGAATGTGAAGAAATTACTGATCGGTCATTTCTCCGGCCGTTATAAAACCACAGATGATATCCTTTTGGAAGCAAGATCTGTCTTTCCAGGGACTTATGCGGTGAACGACAATGATGTGTATGAAATTGGAGAGTGACAGACTTGCTGGTATGTGGCTGGTGTCAATGCAAAGCCCCGCCGCCTATTCATCAAAAAACTCCTTATTGAAATTTACAAGGTACAACTCTTTTACCGGACGGGTAAAAGCCGTGTACACCCAGCGTAAATACTCCCTGTTAATCATCTCTTCAGTCAGGTAGCCCTGATCAACAAATACCGCATCCCATTGTCCGCCCTGGGCTTTATGGCAGGTCACGGCATATGCAAATTTCACCTGCAATGCATTAAAATAAGGATTATCCCTGATCTTCTCCCATCGTTTTTTCTTATTCCGGATATCCTGATAATCCTCTGCAACAGACTGGAACAGCCGCAGGCTGTCCTCCCTGGTCAGACTTGCCGATTCCATAGTAAGTGTATCAAGAAAAATTTTACAATCAATTTCCACATCATCATAGTCGATAAACTGAAGACTTACGTCGGCAAAACGGAAACCATACAATTGCTCATAGTGGTAAATAGCCTTAATCCTGACGATATCACCATTGGCAATAAAATCGATCTTTTCGTCTTCGGGTTTCCAGAAATAATTATTCTTGACCACCATAAGCAAATCGCCAACGGTAATTTCAGATTCCTTATATAATATGGCAGAACGAATTCCCTGATTGAATTTAATGGCCCGCTTATTTGAACGGGTAATCACCATCGTTTGCTGTTCACTGTAACGGTCGTAACATGCCGCAATCTTGTCGATCAGGTCCTCCCCGCTAAGCCGGATAATATCCTGAAAACCGCTTGTTTTAACAGGAAAATAAGATTGATCACCAGTTTCATCCGTAAGCAATTCCCTGATGGATGTGGCGTTATATAAAATGCCCGAATTCTGTTCCTGCCTTACGACTTCCTTCAATTCATGTTCAGTGACTTGCAATCCGTATAACTTAAGTTCCCCCGGATCCAGGGCAGGGCTGATGTCCATGCCTACAGGAGGAAGCTGGGCAGTATCTCCAACTACGATTAACCGGCAATTATGCCCGCTGTATACATATTCATAAAGATCATCCAAAAGTCTTCCCGATCCAAAAACAGAACCTTCGACCGATTCATTTGAGATCATTGATGCTTCATCAACAATAAAAAAACAATCTTTCATCAGATTTTTATCCAGCGTGAATCTGCCCATACCATCAGAAGAAGACTGTTGCCGGTAGATCCATTTATGAATGGTATACGCACTCCTCCCCGTATAAGAAGTCAGTACTTTTGCTGCCCTGCCCGTAGGAGCCAGCAGAACCGTTTTGAACCTGAATAGTTCAAGGCTTCGCACCAAAGCGCGTAACATACTCGTTTTTCCTGTGCCGGCATATCCCTTCAGTAAAAAAACGGACTCTCTTTCATCACTGCTTATAAAAACAGAAAATTTTTCCGCCAGTATCTTTTGTCCCTGCGTCGGAGGAAATCCAAGGCTTCGGATTAATTGGTCCCGTATATGATCTTGTAACATTAACTGCGAAATTAAAATATTTCGTCCATGAAACCGCTCAATAAAAAGTAATTCCATAAAATTCATTCCGTCCCTGACAGGATTTCCATTTAATTGTTCTATTACGCGAGGTTTATAACAGAGAAGGATTATTACGATGCGTTTAGTATGGCAATTAAAAAAGGTTTATGAGCAGCTAAAAGATTATTTTTTTTTATAAATTTGCAAGCAAACTAAAAACTAATTTCAAAAAAAATAAAAGATGAAGACAGCAATTCAGATCGTGTTAATAGCTATCGCAGTTATATTCGCATTTCTGGTGTTTAAAAGTATTGAAGATCCGATTGAATTCGAGAAAGCGAAAAAAGAAAGATACGATGCCACTATTCAAAAACTAAAAGACATCCGTAAAGCCGAATCGGCTTACAAAGATGTTTATGGCCGTTATACCGGTAGCTGGGATACGCTGGTCAATTTCGTTAAACATGATTCACTTCGCTTGATCCGCCGTATTGGAATGTTAACTGATAGTATGATCGAAGCTGGAATGAATGAAAAAATGGCTATTAAACAAGGAAAAATTATCCGTGACACCATTCGTGTAAGCGCGCTGGATTCTCTTTTTGGCAAATCATATCCGGTTGACAAAATTAAATATGTACCTGTACCTGATACAGTAGCAGAATTCCATTTAGGCGCGGGCGTTATCGCTACAGGTTCGGGGATCAAAGTTCCGGTATTTGAAGCGAAAGCACACAATAACACAGTCCTTAGAGGTCTTGATCGCCAGATGGTTATCAATCTGAACGATCAAAAACGTACCAATCAGAAGTATCCCGGTCTTAAAGTGGGTTCACTGGAAGATGCAAACAACAATGCCGGTAACTGGGAATAAAGAGCTTTATGCAGCGATTATCACTGGTTGATGAAAGTTTCGATCTAAATTTAACAAAAGAATATATTCTATCCATCCAGGTTAGTCTGGATGGATTTTCTTTTTCTGTTCTGGATTCGATCAGGAAAAAGGTGATCTGTCTTTATCATCAGGACACCTTTACAAGCGAACCTGGTTTTCACCTGAAGAAAATCAACACGATCTACAATGAAGTTGATTTGCTGGCATTACCATACAAAAAAACAAAAATCTATTTTTCCGCACCTGATAAAACAACGCTGGTCCCTATTGCTGTCTTTAACCAGGATCTGGTTGAAGACTTCTATCGTATGACGATCGACGCAGGCAGGAACAGCAAAATTCTTTTTTCTCTCGTACCCGATATGGCGTCTTATGCCATATATGAAGTTGACCATGCAGTACATACACTTTTACAGGAAAAGCATCCCGAAAGTGTGATGCAAAACGACATCGTTTTATCAGGCTGTGGTTGTCCGCCTGGAATAACGGTGATGAAAATACGGATCCTGAGAAAACAACTGGTCATCCTTACCCTCAACGATCACATCAACTTTTACAATTCTTATTACTATGAAGGTGAAAATGACATGCTCTATTATATACTTGGAGCAATAAAAAACATGGATCTGAAATCTGAAGCAATTATTCTCGATGGGATGGTAAATAAAAACGAAAGTATCTATCATCGTTTAAAACAATATTTTGAGCATGTGGAGCTGACTGTAAATAATCCCCGTATCCATTACAGTCATTTACTGGATCATTTGCCGGATGCGCGCTTCATCAGTTTATTCAATAGTTTTTCATTTGCATAACCCTAATAAATAGCATGCGGATAGTTGGAGGAAATTATAAAGGACGGCAATTCAATCCAGGAAAAAAATTTACATCGCGCCCAACAACCGATATGGGCAAAGAGAACCTCTTCAACATTCTTCAAAACCGGATTGATTTTGAAAGTATAAAAGTTCTGGATCTGTTTTCAGGCACCGGAAGTATCTCATTTGAATTTGCGTCCCGCGGATGCAGGGATATCACTTCCGTGGAGTTAAACTTTCATCATCATAGCTTTATCAGGGAAGTAATTGAAAGAATTGGTGAAAAAAATATCAAGGCGGTTAAGGCCAATGCCTTCCGGTTTATTGAGCAAACAGACCAGTCCTATGATCTCGTCTTTGCCGATCCTCCATTCGATCTGCCCCAATTTAAAGAGGTTCCTCTGAAGGTATTATCCGGAAATATTCTGCGTCCCGAAGGAATATTTATTCTTGAACATTCCAAAAATTACGATTTTTCGGATTATCCTGAATGGAAGGAAATCCGTATTTATGGCAATGTACATTTTTCCTTTTTCCAAAAGAAGGCTTAAGTGAACAAATAGTGCTTCCGCATACCGCTCCTCCAGGCTCTACGCCCTATCCCCTTAACTATTTCATAATATTATCCAATAAAAAGCACGTTGGGATACGGACAAAAGTTTTTTTAATATCTTAAAGCTTTATCCGGAAACCTTTGACAGTCGATTTTGTTAAAGTTGATGGAAGTAGTAAGCTCAAATACTATTGTTAAAACCATATATATGTTTGATCTGGATTTGGTAAGAAAGACTTACGAAAATTTTGGCGTCCGCGTTGTAAAAGCCCGTGAAGTGCTGGGAAAGCCCTTAACGCTTTCTGAAAAAATTCTGTATGCTCATCTTTATGAGCCCGGGAGAATCCTGAATTTTAAAAGAGGGGTCGATTATGTTGATTTTGCACCCGACAGGGTAGCCATGCAGGATGCAACTGCACAAATGGCCTTATTGCAATTTATGAATGCAGGAAAATCAAGAACTGCTGTACCCTCAACGGTTCATTGTGATCACCTGATTCAGGCCAGTGTTGGCGGACGCAGTGATTTACAATTTGCTCTCGAAGCAAACAAAGAAGTGTTTCATTTTCTGGAGTCGGTTTCAAATAAATACGGGATTGGATTCTGGAAACCAGGAGCGGGTATTATTCATCAGGTTATTCTTGAAAATTATGCATTTCCAGGTGGAATGATGATTGGAACAGATTCACATACAGTTAATGCAGGAGGACTGGGAATGATTGCCATTGGTGTAGGAGGAGCCGACGCCGTGGACGTGATGGCAGGTATGGCATGGGAACTGAAATTTCCGAAGCTTATAGGAATAAAACTAACGGGGAGGCTTCGCGGCTGGGCAGCCCCCAAGGATATTATACTGAAAGTTTCAGGCTTGCTCACCGTAAAGGGAGGGACAGGCTATATCATTGAATATTTCGGTGAAGGTGCAAAGTCGCTTTCAGCGACAGGAAAAGGAACCATCTGCAATATGGGCGCGGAAGTTGGCGCAACAACTTCGACCTTTGGTTATGATCAGTCTATGGAACGCTATCTGCATGCAACGGGCCGTGTCGAAGTAGCAGAACTGGCAAATAGTATCAGGGAAGATCTCACCGCCGATCCGGAAGTGTATGCTTCACCTGAAAAATATTTTGACCAGTTGATTGAGATCAATCTGGATGAACTGGAACCTCATTTAAATGGCCCGTATAGTCCTGACCGGGCTACACCGGTATCCGAAATGGCCGGAGAAGTGGCAAAAAACGGCTGGCCTGCAAAAATCGAGGTTGGACTGATTGGTTCCTGCACCAATTCCTCTTATGAGGATATCTCGCGGGCTGTTTCGATCGCGCAGCAGGCCGTAGATAAAAAACTTAAGACGAAATCAAAATTTACAATCACCCCGGGTTCAGAACAGGTTCGTTTTACCATTGAACGGGATGGCTTTATCGATGTTTTTGAAAAAATCGGCGCTAATGTTTTTGCCAATGCCTGCGGCCCATGTATCGGACAATGGAACCGGGAGGGGGCAGAAAGAGGCGAAAAAAATACAATCGTACATTCCTTTAACAGGAATTTTTCGAAACGCGCAGACGGAAATCCCAATACACATGCATTTGTTGCTTCACCTGAAATGGTGACTGCCCTGGCCATTGCCGGAGACTTAACCTTCAATCCGATGACTGACACGTTGGTCAACGAAGATGGAGAAAAAGTCATGCTTACTCCGCCCACCGGAGATGAATTGCCGGCCAGGGGTTTTGCCGTGGAAGACGCCGGATATCAGTCACCTGCAGAAGACAGTTCTGCTGTCAGCGTAGTGGTAGCTCCCGACTCTCAACGATTGCAACTGCTTGAAGCATTCCCTGAATGGAACGGACAAAATATTACCGCGGCCCGTTTGCTCATTAAGGCAACAGGGAAATGTACCACCGACCATATTTCAATGGCAGGCCCATGGCTCCGTTACCGGGGTCATCTGGACAACATCTCCAACAATTTGCTGATCGGTGCCGTCAATGCATTCAATGGTAAAGCCAACCATGTAAAGAACACACTTACAGGAGAATATGCTGAAGTTCCCAAAGTACAACGGGAATACAAAAAATCCGGTATTCCGACGGTTGTGGTGGGAGACCAGAATTACGGTGAAGGATCCTCACGTGAACATGCAGCCATGGAACCCCGTCATCTTGCTGTAAAGGCGGTAATTGTTAAATCGTTTGCACGGATACACGAAACGAATCTGAAAAAACAGGGCATGTTAGCTCTCACCTTCAACAGGGAAGAAGATTATGAGAAAATCCAGGAAGACGATATCCTTAATTTCGTGGATCTGGTTGATTTTGCTCCCGGTAAACCACTGCATATAGAATTAGTTCACGCCAGCGGGAACAAGGAAATGATCGTTCTAAATCATACTTATAATCATCAGCAAATCGAATGGTTCCGTGCAGGATCCGCTTTAAACCTGATAAGAATACAAAACAATTTATAGATCACCCTAAGCAATGGAAAAAATAAAAGTAGCATATCCGGTCGTTGAATTGGACGGAGATGAAATGACCCGTGTAATCTGGTCGTTTATTAAAAAAAAGCTGATCTTACCTTATCTGGATATTGACATTAAATATTTTGATCTCGGTATTGAAAAGCGCGATGAAACAGAAGACCGGATCACGATAGATGCCGCCCATGCCATTCTTCAATACGGAGTGGGTATTAAATGCGCGACCATCACTCCTGATGAAGCAAGGGTAAAGGAATTCGGATTAAAGAAAATGTGGAAATCACCCAACGGCACTATCCGTAATATTCTGGACGGAACTGTATTCCGGGAACCCATCATCATCAGTAACGTTCCAAGACTGGTCCCCGGATGGAAGAAGCCCATCTGCATTGGGCGTCATGCTTTTGGCGATCAGTATCGTGCAACGGACTTTACAACTAAAGGCAAAGGAAAATTAACAATCACATTTACCCCCGACGATGGTAGTGAACCTCAAAGCTATGAAGTTTACAACTTCCGGGGTGATGGGGTTGCGCTGGCCATGTACAATACGGATGAATCAATCATTGGTTTTGCACGGGCTTGTATGAATCAGGCAATCAGCAAGAGGTGGCCTCTTTACCTTTCTACAAAAAACACAATTCTTAAAAAATATGACGGTCGTTTTAAAGATCTTTTTCAACATGTATACGAAACCGAATTCATTGAAAAATTCAGGGCCGCCGGAATCACTTATGAGCACCGTCTGATTGACGACATGGTTGCTGCAGCCATGAAATGGGAAGGTGGATTCGTGTGGGCGTGTAAGAATTACGATGGTGACGTTCAGTCTGATACTGTCGCACAGGGATTCGGTTCGCTTGGATTAATGACTTCAACCCTGATCACACCAGACGGAAAAGTCATGGAAGCTGAAGCAGCCCATGGAACCGTGACACGTCATTACAGGATGCATCAGCAGGGGAAACCAACGTCCACCAATCCTATTGCTTCCATTTTTGCATGGACCAACGGACTTGCTTTCCGTGGTAAACTCGATCAGAATCAAAAACTCATAAATTTTGCTCACCGTCTTGAACAAGTTTGCATTGAAACCGTTGAACAAGGGAAAATGACAAAGGATTTAGCGCTCATTGTGTATGGCAACGAACTGAAAGAAGCGAGCTATCTTTCAACCGAAGCTTTTCTGGATGCCATCGATGAGAACCTGCAAAAAAAAGTGTCTGCCAGCTGATATGGACAATCGGATAACCATAAAAAACGGGATATTATTTGTTCCAAACGATCCGGTCATCCCTTTTATAGAAGGTGATGGCATTGGGAAAGACATTACGCTTCCTTCGCAAAGAGTATTGAATGCCGCGATAAGTAAAGCTTACGGCATGAAGCGTAAACTCGTGTGGAAAGAAGTCCTGGCCGGACAAAAGGCCTTTGGACTGACAGGTACCTATCTGCCCGATGAAACGCTGAAGGCTTTTAAAGATTACCTGGTTGGTATCAAGGGTCCTTTGGAAACTCCCATCGGTGAAGGGATCAGATCACTCAATGTGGCTCTGCGTCAAACGCTTGATCTTTATGTCTGCCTGCGCCCCGTGAGATGGTTTAAGGGAGTGCCCTCTCCTATTCGTTACCCTTCAATGGTTGACATGCACATTTTCCGGGAAAATACGGAAGATATTTATGCAGGTATAGAATTCATGACCGGTGATGAAAAGACCAAAAAATTGCTTGATTTCCTGACCGATGAGATGGGAATATCCGATAAAATCCGTTTTCCTGAAAGTTCATCTTTAGGAGTTAAACCTGTTTCGAAAGAGGGATCAGAGCGACTTATTCGTTCGGCCATTTTATATGCGATCGAGAGGAAGCTTCCGTCGGTGACCCTGGTGCATAAAGGGAATATAATGAAATTTACGGAAGGCGCTTTTAAAAACTGGGGCTATGATCTGGCGGAAAAGGAATTCGGTGATCAGGTATTCAGCTGGCGTCAATACAGAAAAATTGCAACCGAAAAAAACGCGGATGAAGCTCAGAAAGCAATGGATTTGGCAAAAGCAGACGGCAAAGTGATCGTCAAGGATGTGATTACAGATGCTTTCCTGCAAAACAGCCTGCTCAGGCCCTACGATTACTCTGTGATCGCCACCATGAACCTGAACGGAGATTATATTTCCGATCAGTTGGCAGCGATGGTTGGCGGAATTGGTATCTCTCCGGGGGCAAATGTTAATTTTCAAAGTGGATATGCCATTTTTGAAGCGACGCATGGTACTGCGCCCGATATTGCCGGCACGGGCAAAGCCAATCCCAGTTCACTGATCCTTTCAGGAGCAATGCTCCTGGAATACCTGGGCTGGAACGAAGCGGCAGAGCATATCAGGGATGCGATGGAACATACCTTCGCCAAAAGAAAAGTCACAGCCGACCTGCATGCCATGATGGAAGGTGCAACTTTGGTCTCGACCAACGAATTTGCTGATGAAATCATCAAAAACATTCATTAAATCCCATTGAATCGAATATAAATCAATAAATCATCAAATAATGGAATACATAAAGAATAAGTTTTATGAAAAAGCCAGCAAGTGCATCAGCGAATACCAGCGTCTGAAAAATGAGCATGGCGATAAAGTAATTGCCAATGTGACCATTGGACAGGTTATGACCGGCATGAAGGGTGTGCCTAGCTTGATCACCGATACCTCCAAGCTGGACGCTCAGACCGGGATCCGTTTTCGGGGTTATTCCATTCCCGAATTAAGGGAAAAGCTGCCCCGTCTGAACCCCGAAGGAGAACCGCTACCCGAAGGATTGTTCTATTTGATGCTGATTGGTGATATCCCGGAAAGGGATGACGTATTGAACATCAGCAAGGACTGGGCAACGCGCGCTTATGTCCCCCAGCATGTTTTTGATGTCATTGATGCCATTCCTCATAATGCAAGGCCAATGACCCAATTTAGTGCGGCCATTCTAAGTATGGCCACTGATTCGATCTTTCAGAAAGCATACCGCGCAGGTGTACATAAAAAATATTACTGGGATACGACCTATGAGGATGTGATGAATCTCATTGCACGCCTTCCGAGGCTGGCGGCATATATTTACCGAAGAAGCTTTCATCACGATGAGCATATTGAACCCGATCCGCGCCTGGACTGGGCAGGTAACCTGGCTCATATGATGGGATACGACAGCGAGGAAGTCAAACGCCTGCTGCGCTTATACATGGTTATCCATGCCGACCACGAAGGCGGAAATGTTTCAGCCCATGCTACACACCTGGTCGGTTCAGCGCTCAGTAATCCCTATTACGCCTATTCGGCCGGTATGCTCGGTCTGGCAGGACCGCTGCATGGATACGCCAATCAGGAAGTGATCAACTGGATCTTCGATATGATCCAGGAACTCGATACGGATACCCCCAGTGAAGAACAAATCGCAGAATATGTAAAACGAACGCTGACCGAAGGAAGGGTCATCCCGGGGTATGGTCATGCCGTACTTCGTCAAACTGATCCGCGCTTTACCGCTCAGCAGGAATTTGCTGAAAAATATATCAAGGATGACAAATTGATCAACATCGTCAACACCCTGAGCAAAATTGTTCCTCCTATTCTGGAAGCCACCGGGAAAATACAGAATCCATGGCCGAATGTGGATGCATATTCCGGATCTTTATTATATCACTATGGCATTAAAGAGCACACCTTCTACACCGTATTATTCGGAGTATCACGTGCGTTAGGTGTACTGGCATCGCTGATCATGGACCGACTGTATGGTCTGCCTATCGAGCGCCCTTCATCATACCCGCTGGAGTGGTTTAAAAAACAGGCTGAAAAAGATTAAGATTCAAAATCATTTTTCTTCCAATATCCGGTGGATTTACCTGGGTGTAATCCACCGGTTTTTTATATCCGGATTTCTATTTACCAGGTGCTTTATATTCAAGAACAGCCTCTTTTATCCCTTCATGATAAGGAGTAGGCAGAATACGAAAACGCCTCTCAAATTTGGAACTCTCAAAAACATAATCCCTGTCATACTGATACATCATTTCCTCCAATTCCTTCATCATGGGAACAAAAAGGCCCGAAACCTTCATCACCCATTTAGGGACGCTGAAATATTTCGGTTCAGTTCCTAATTCCCGGGCAATAACTTCAATCCACTCTCTGCCGGTATAGGGATTTGAAGCTGTCGGCAAATGCCAGATCTGGTTCCATGCATCCGGCGTGTTTCCAAGTAAAGCAGTTGCTTTGCCTGCATCGCGCGTATACGTAAAGGAATGTTTATAGTTGACAGGCCCCATCCACATAGCCCGTCTGCCTGAGCTCAATGGCTTGATCACTACCTCCGAAAGAACACTGGTGGCCTGCAATCCCGGCCCATAGAAGTCGGCCGAACGCGCAATCAAAGCCTGAAGCTCTCCCCTTTCCACCTCATCCATGATCATTCGGACAATAGCAGTTCTGATCCTGCCCTTATTGCTGGATGGATTGACTGGGGTTTCTTCAGTCATTTTATTCAGCTTGTCACGATCGTACATATAGACATTGTCAAAAAAGACAAGACGGCAGTTATATTCCTTGCAGGCGCTGATGACGTTTGACATCAGCCTGGGCCAGCTTTCCTCCCATACTTTAGTACGATAAGGCAAGCCGACTGTCACATAAACCACATCAGAGCCTTTAACAGCCCTCCCGGCATGAGCAGGATTGAGTAAATCGGCCGGCATGAGCTCATCACCCGGATTGACCTTTCGCGGGTTTCTGCTAACCAGCCTCACTTTCCCCGTATAGGATTGAAGAGCCGCGGCCAGTTCTGTCCCAATGGCTCCGCCCGAACCTAAAATTGTTTGCATATTTTGTTATTTAGTCATCTCAACAGATATTCACTAAAACAAAAGGTTCCGGCTTAAGTTCGATAAAAACTGCCGGCAAGGGAAATGCTGTTATGAATATTTTCATGCACAGCATAAACGATTATTTTTCCAGGCAAATATCGTTAAAAATTGTTAATAACTCACATTCCAAAACTACAAAAATAATTAAAAATGGGCGCCCAACAAGCATTTCATAGCTTTCCAACAATTGTTAATAACTCATGTGAATACAAAGTTCATTTAAAACTCCAAAAAACTCTTGACTTGTATCGGTCAAGTGTTGTAACTTTGATCTATCAGGTGAGGGATAAAAGGCAGCACAGACTGATGCGGAGGCGATGAAGGTTCTTAGCTGGACCGGAATCAAATCATCCGGATCCTCGGATCCGCCATCAGAAAGAGTCGAAGTTGAAGCAAAAGACAATTTATTGTTGGATGCTTTCTCGGAATCCTGAACTGAAAAGTTCAACATGGTTTTTGAGCAGACAGGGCTCCCGGAAGGGAAGAATATTCCCGGGGGGTAGTCGGTGAAAGAAGCTTCGGTTTCAGCAGCCGCGAAGTTGAATAAAGGAAGATCGAAAGACCTTGCTTTATACAATGCCTGAAAGGGCTTCGTCCGCCAAGGTATCCGCAAGGAATACTGAACGGACATCCGGAAGAATTTGCTGTAGAAGGCTTTTTCGGAAGGATCAGGGCAGTCGGTCGGAAGTAACATTCCATCTGGCAGCCGGCCATAATAACAGTAGCCTGGCGCAATGGCAGCTTATGTTGCCGGAAGTGAATGGGAATTGTCTGAACAGGATGGTTCCCATTACTGTTTTCTTAAAGTTCCGTTTTGCATTACATGTTCCGTTTTGCAAGCTGCAAACGACTGACTGCAGGCTTCAACTTCTTGATTTTACAATGTCTGATATCTTCGTTGTCCTGGTTCTAATATCTTGTGTCTTGATACATGTGTCTGTTTTCTTAACATTAACTTCAGATATCTCCGCTCTTCCTTAGATCACTTTTAAATAACCAGCAATTCAGGAGGGTTGAATATTAAATTTTTATCTTTGCGGCAAAATTCAAAAGGGCAATTTATTCTAATTCAAAGTTATGAAGCAAATCAAATATGTTACTCCGGAAGAAGCAGTAAAAGCAATCAAATCGGGCGACCGTGTGCATCTGAGCAGTGTGGCTGTTACACCTCACACGCTGGTGAAACCGATGATTGAGCGGGGGCGTAATGGAGAACTTTATGATGTGAAGATCCAACACCTCCATGTAGAAGGGAAACTGGAATATGGCGATCCTGAATTTGAAGGAATTTTTGTTCCGGAACAATTCTTTGTAGGAGCCAATCTTCGAAAACAAACGCAGGCGGGATATGCCGATTATATCCCTGTTTTTCTTAGCGAGACCCAAAAGCTGATACGTGAAGGCTATTTAAAAGTCAATGTCGCGCTCATTATGTGCTCGCTGCCTGACAAACATGGTTATGTTTCACTGGGTACTTCAGTCGATGCGACTCTGGCTGCCATTGAAACAGCCGATACGGTCATTGCAGCAGTAAATCCAAATGTTCCCCGTTGTTGGGGGGATGCGATGGTTCACGTGGATGACATCGATATTTTCGTTGAAGACCACATTGAGCTGTATGCACACAATATGGGCGAATTATCGGACATTGATGTTGCCATCGGTAAAAATGTGGCTGAGCTTGTTGAAGATGGTGCCTGCCTCCAAATGGGTATCGGCGGCATTCCAAATGCCGTTCTCGCACAATTGGGTAATCACAAAGACCTTGGAGTTCATACAGAGATGTTTTCTGATGGAATTCTGCCGCTGGTTGAAAAAGGTATCGTAACCGGAAAATATAAAAGCCTCGCGAAAGGGAAGATGGTCGCCACATTCCTCATGGGAACCAAAAAATTATACGACTTCGTCAATGATAATCCAATGGTTGCCATGATGGACGTTTGCTATACAAACAGTGTACATATCATTCGTCAGCTGGATAAGGTAACGGCTATTAATTCTGCTTTGGCTATCGACCTCACAGGCCAGGTTTGTGCAGATTCAATTGGCATCAAACATTATTCAGGCGTTGGCGGACAAATAGACTTTATCCGTGGCGCAGGTTATTCAAAAGGAGGAAAGCCAATTATCGCCCTGCCTTCAGTGACAGAGAAAGGCATCTCCAAAATCAGTCCTGTTTTGTTACCAGGATCAGGAGTAGTGAGTACCCGCGCCAATATGCACTGGATCGTGACCGAATACGGAGCAGTAAACTTATATGGAAAGACCCTGCAGGAAAGAGCCAAATTGCTGATTTCGATAGCCCATCCCTCGCACCGGGAGGAATTGGATAAAGCAGCCTTTGAACGTTTTGGCCCTCACTTCCATTTCACAGGTAAAACCACTGAAAAGAACTAACAATAAGGAAAGGCAGGCCCAAAATCCTGTCTTTCTTCTTTTATTGGAGCCTCGTCGAAGGACATAATATATCTTTATTAAGTCTGCTGAAGAACACACAAACCATTTTTCGAATTTTTGATTTTTCTGTTAGAAAAAAATTTAAACCAGCTAATTTTGCAACCAGTTTTAAAAAAAAATAATTATCAACCTTATTATACTTTAAAAATGAATATTTCTCATATTGAACACATCGGAATTGCAGTCAATAGTCTCGAAGAGGCTATTCCCTATTATGAAAATGTCCTTGGCTTGAAGTGTTACGCGATTGAAGAAGTAGCCGATCAAAAGGTAAAAACCGCCTTTTTTATGGTTGGACAAACAAAAATCGAGCTTTTGGAATCGACCGATCCGGAAGGACCTATCGGTAAATTCCTCGAAAATAAAGGACAAGGTATCCATCACCTTGCTTTTGCCGTAGACAATGCAACTGAAGCGCTGAAATCGGTCGAAGCAAAAGGCGTTAGACTGATCGACAAGACCTCCCGCAAGGGGGCCGAAGGACTGAATATCGGATTTCTTCATCCAAAGGCAACACTGGGTGTGTTAACCGAACTATGCTCAAAGTAAATCCGGATGGCAATTAAAAAATAAACGTATGAATAATCAAGATAAAATTCAGCAATTAATTGACCTTCGAAAAGAGGCCAAATTAGGCGGTGGAGAAAAGAGAATTGAAGCCCAGCATCAAAAAGGAAAATTAACGGCACGTGAACGCATCGATTTGCTCCTGGATGAAGGTAGTTTTGAAGAGTTCGATATGTTTGTGACTCACAGGTGTACCAACTTCGGACTTGAAAAAACTAAATTCCTTGGTGACGGTGTTGTAACCGGTCAGGGTTCTATTGACGGACGTCTTGTCTATATTTATGCACAGGATTTCACGGTATTCGGAGGCTCACTTTCCGAAACTTATGCGCTTAAGATCTGCAAAGTGATGGATATGGCCATGAAAGTAGGTGCCCCGGTGATCGGGATCAATGATTCAGGAGGTGCGCGGATCCAGGAAGGGGTAACAGCTCTTGCCGGTTATGCTGAAATCTTTGAACGTAATATTATGGCATCGGGTGTTATCCCCCAGATTTCTGCCATCTTCGGACCTTGTGCCGGAGGAGCTGTTTATTCGCCGGCCTTGACTGACTTTATTGTCATGAGCAAAGATACCAGTTACATGTTTGTAACCGGCCCAAAAGTGGTAAAAACAGTGACCGGCGAAGTGGTCACCGATGAACAGCTGGGAGGAGCATCTGTACATGGCTCCAAATCAGGAGTATCTCATTTCATTGCTGAAAATGAAGAAGAAGGTATTTCTTTGATCCGGAAGTTAATAAGCTACTTACCCCAGAACAATCTGGAAGATGCGCCGCTGGAGCCTTGCGACGACCCGATCGACCGTTTGGATGACCTTTTGAATGACATCATTCCTGATAATCCAAATAAACCCTACGACGTCAAAGATGTGATCCATTCCATCGTTGATTACAATGAATTTCTGGAAGTACAACGGAATTACGCGCAGAACATCATCACTGGTTTTGCCCGTTTTAATGGCATTTCTACAGGTGTGGTGGCCAACCAGCCCAACTATCTGGCCGGAGTACTCGATATCAATGCCTCACGCAAGGCAGCAAGGTTCGTGCGTTTCTGCGATGCCTTCAACATTCCGATTGTAACCCTGGTCGATGTTCCCGGATTCCTTCCCGGAACGACACAGGAATATGGAGGTATCATTACCCATGGGGCAAAATTATTATTTGCCTATGGTGAGGCGACTGTGCCCAAGGTCACAGTCATCCTGAGAAAATCCTACGGAGGCGCCTATTGCGTGATGAGTTCCAAACATTTGCGCGGAGACATCAACTACTCCTGGCCGTCCGGAGAAATCGCCGTAATGGGCCCCAAAGGCGCCATCGAAGTGCTGCAGAGCAAAAAGCTCAGCGCCATTGAAAGCGAGCAGGACAAGGCAGATTTCCTCGAAAAGGCAGAAGCAGAATATAAGGAGAAATTTGCAAATCCGTACAACGCTGCCAAATATGGTTACATCGACGATGTCATTGAGCCACGCAACACCCGTTTCCGGATCATCCGCGCGCTGCAGACACTGGCCACAAAAAAGGACGTCATGCCTCCAAAAAAACACACTAATATTCCGTTATAACATGACTATGCAAAATAAAATAAAACCGTTATTATCCGGGATTATCTTTTTCCTGCTGTTCACTTCAGGATTCTCCGGGCTGGCCCAGGGAACCCTCGGACTAAGGATCAATGAAATTCTGGTGAATAACGTATCCAATTATGAAGATGATTATGGAGAACGTTCTCCATGGATTGAAATAATAAACGCCACTTATTCAAACGTCAACATTGGCGGATGTTATTTGACGGATGATCTTAATAATCCTAAGAAATACTGGATCCCATCCGGTACGGCAGGAACAGCCATGCCTCCCGAAGGGTACATCATATTCTTTGCGGATAATAAGCCAAGCCGGGGTATTTTTCATGTAAACTTTGACTTACGTAATTCAAAGGTAATTGCTCTCTTTGATGTAAACGGTAAAACGTTAATCGACAAAGTTGAAATTACCGGGGAACAAAAACCGGATACGGCTTATGCCCGGACTAGTCCGGAAGGAAATGAATGGCAATTTACAACCCATACGACTCCTGGATCTGACAATGACTACAGCCGGAAACTGACTTCAGGGGAAGAATTTGTCGCCATCGATCCCTATGGTGTCGGTATGACCGCCATTTCTATGACAGTTGTTTTTTCAGCGCTGGTTATTTTATTCCTGGCCTTTACCATTATTTTCCGTTTGATGAATAAAAAGAAGAAAGAGAAGGTCAAAACCGCGGAAGAACCAAAAGCTGCGAGGGAAGTATCCGTGATATCCGGTGAAGTGAACGCAGCAATCGCCATGGCACTGTACATGTACCGGAGTGAAACGCACGATCTGGAGAATACGGTGCTGACTGTAAAGAAAGTTGCCAGAACCTACTCCCCTTGGAGTTCAAAGATTTATACATTAAGAAAAACACCACGTTAAACAAGTGTCATAAGTAGAACAGGTCTTAAAAAATGTGAGTAATATGAAGTCCAAGGCCGTTCAAAAATGACAATGAATAAATGAAAAAAAAATGAAAAAATTTAAATTCAAAATAAACGGCAACGAATATGATACGGAGATCGTCAATATTGATGATAATGTTGTCGATATTGAAGTCAACGGAACCGCCTATCAGGTTCAAATAGAGAAAGAAATCAAAACGACCAAGACACCTAAGCTGGTCCGTACTCAGGCAGTTCCGTCAACAGATATTCATCCGGCTTCGGCAAAGACCAGTAGTCCCTCCGCTCCTAAAGGAACAGGAACGATTAAGTCACCGCTTCCGGGAGTTATACTGGATATCTTCGTGAAGGAAGGAGACACTGTTCAAATGGGTCAAAAACTACTTGTTTTGGAGGCAATGAAAATGGAAAACAACATTGAAGCAGACAAAGCCGGTAAGGTGATCTCGATCATGAAGACAAAAGGTGATGCCATTATGGAAGGCGATGTGTTAATGATAATAGGAGGATAAGATGGGAAGTTTTTTTGAATTCATTATCAGCCATGTGGCTGAGTTTCTTCATGAAACGGCTTATGCCAATTTAACGGTAGGGCACGTGATCATGATTCTCGTCGGCCTGAGCCTCATTTATCTCGCCATCACAAAAGAATTTGAGCCCATGCTGCTGATTCCGATCGGTTTTGGTATTCTGGTTGGTAATATTGCTTTTGTGCCGGGGAATGAAATCGGGATCTACGAATCGGGAAGTGTTTTGAACTACCTCTATTTTGGAGTGATCAAGGGCGTTTATCCGCCACTGATTTTTCTTGGCATTGGTGCCATGACCGATTTTTCCGCACTGATCTCCAATCCCAAACTGATCATTGTCGGGGCAGCAGCCCAACTTGGGATCTTTGGTGCATACTGTCTGGCACTGGCACTGGGATATAGCCCTTCCGAAGCGGGAGCTATTGGTATTATTGGAGGAGCCGATGGTCCGACTGCCATCTTCGTTTCCTCGAAACTGGCTGCTGACCTGATGGGTGCTGTTGCTGTTTCTGCATACTCTTATATGGCTCTGGTCCCGGTTATTCAACCTCCTGTAATGCGATTGTTGACTAACCAAAAAGAAAGATTGATCCGGATGAAACCTGCCCGGGCAGTTTCCAAAAAGGAAAAAATCATTTTTGCTATTGTCGGAATGTTGCTGACGACGTTCATTGTTCCAAGCGGTCTTCCTCTTCTGGGAATGCTATTCTTCGGAAACCTGCTTAAGGAAAGCGGCGTTACAAAGCGTCTGGCTGATACTGCAAAAGGGCCTATGATCGATATTGTAACGATCCTGATCGGATTGACTGTTGGAGCTTCTACTCAGGCTACAACCTTCCTGACCATGAAGTCATTGGGTATATTTGTGCTTGGTGCTGCTTCTTTTGCTATTGCAACAGCCGGTGGTGTACTATTTGTTAAATTCATTAACCTGTTCCTCACAAAAGAAAATAAGATCAACCCGTTGATCGGGAATGCAGGAGTATCTGCAGTTCCCGCCAGCGCAAGAGTTTCCCAGGTGATCGGATTACAATATGACAAAACCAATCACCTGCTGATGCATGCCATGGGACCTAACGTGGCAGGCGTTATCGGATCGGCCGTTGCTGCCGGTATCCTGTTAAGCTTTTTGGGTTAAAATCATTCTAAAAGTCATATCAGAAAAGCTTCCCTTTTTCAAGAGAAGCTTTTCTGTTTTCGAAGATAGGATCAGGTAAGTAATCTGAGAAAAACGATAAGAAAGAAAATTACAGGTCCAATATATAATTTCCATAATCATCCATTGCACCTTTCTTTTTTACAGAAGAATTTTGCATGTGAAATTCTTCCACCAAATGATCGATCAAAATAAGACATCTGCCACAACTGGTTCCTGCCCGGGTAGTTCGTTGAATATCGGCCGTTTCTTTTGCTCCTTTCTTCAATTCACCGATGATTTCCTTTTCAGAAACCATATTGCAAATACAAACCAGGCGATCACTCATTCTCAGTTTCCCTTTTGCTCCACAAACTTATTCTCAATGAAAAGCCTCATCTGCCGGTAAACATTGATTACATCATCCCTTTTGGGAAGAGTATCATAAATCTTGGTAATTAACTGCTTTTGATTTAACACCTGAAAACTTGCCCTGAAATTCAGATCGTACACCATGGCCATTAAAAAAAGCTTAAAATCGTTGACCGATTGTAAATCTTTTTTCGAAATTGGCTTCCCTAATGAAATTCCTCTAATAACAGGTTCACTTACTCCGGGAGTTTTTGGTAAATTAAAACTGATTGAAGCGAGACCAAAGGAACCGTCGCGTTTCAGATAAGAAACAGCAAGCTCCCACAAATCCAGTTTATCAGCGTCTCTTAAGATCTGACTAAACAGAATGACCGGCTTATCCTTCGAAGTAACGGCCAGTTTATTGTGCATCTCGATAGTCTGGATCACGATCTGCTGATCCGCCTCTGATAATTCTTTAAAAAAATCCTCATCTTTCAGAATACTGACGCTTAATGCAGCATGATCTTCTGTTTTTAAATCGTCAAAACTCTGATATTTTTCGAATTGGGGAAATCTTCCCAAATCATGCATCAGTCCGATAAACTCAGCCATCTTACATTCTTGTTCGTCCAGCGCCAGTTTACCTGCAATATAAGCTGACAATTTAGCAACACGTAAAGAATGATCTTTCTTTAGCTGTAAATTATCAGAGATACTAAAATCTTTTGTTTTAATTAGCTTTTTGGTGTAATCCTCAAAAAACTGTCTCCCTTTCTCTAGAATTTCCTCAGTCATTGTATATGTATCCATAATATGACAAAAATAATGTATTTCATTCGTTCATCTCCTATGATGAGACAAGAATTATCAACAATCGAAAACAAACTATTCTTTATCCAAGTTTTTATTTTTTTTAAATTAGGAATACAAACATTTTACTATTTTTGCAACCGCGTTTGGCCCCATAGTTCAATGGATAGAATTTCAGATTCCGGTTCTGAAGATTTGGGTTCGAATCCCGGTGGGGTCACAGAGAAACCAATGCCGCAGCTAATAATCAATTAGTTACGGCATTTTTCTTTATAATTTGCACAACAATTGCACAACTCCATTTTCTTTTTGGCTTTTGCCTCTTGGGTAAAGTCAATTTTGTAGCTCATAAACTGTCAAGAAATTTCGTGAGCTCTTCTTACGTCTCTACCGTTGTGACTTTTCCTTCTCGCGCCTGCTGTATTGACCGGTCTATTTTTTTGAGCATTTCCGGGGTAAAATACAGATCATCATCAATCGGGGTCAGTACATAGGCCTGCTTCTTGCCCCTTTTAATGATTATTTTTGCCCCTTGTCCGCCAGTTCGAATAAGCTTTTCTGTTTCTCCCTGAACTGTCTTGCTGTTACCTGCAACACTGCCATATCGTCAAATTCTAAATGTGTACCGATTTTGGTTCAAGATTACAAATTTATGTAAGCATTTATTGCAGAATTTAAAATAAGTCGTCCATTTTAAGCTGCCGAAACAAACCTCTTTTTTCACTTTAAATCTTCGTAATGGAAAATATAAAAGATTTGGTGAACCTTTCCAGGAAAGGTTCACCGGTAACAAATCGCTTGCTGGTTGCTGAAAAGTTTAATAAAGAACACAAACATGTTTTGAGTCCATAAAAAACATTATTCAATCGGCCGAAAATTGGGTTCATTTCTACTTATACTTCATTTGGGATAAATTTCATCACTTTGATTCTCAAAAAATTGGAATTCAAGGGTCAATAATTTTTTTAGATCATCATTGTATTCTTGATTAATTGCTTGAAAGAACCCGGTAATGGCATTATGAAAAAGAGTTGATGTTTCAATAATATTTTGCATATAGTATTTTTTTCTTTGTGAATTTCCATAAGCGTTCTATAATGTTCAGGTTAGGGGAATAGGAAGGTAAAAACAGGAGGGTTATGCCGAATTCCCTTGTCGCATTTTCAACTAATTTACAGTGCTGATAACGGGCATTGTCCAAAACAATTTTCAGGGGTAAATCCACATAAACTTCCCGAAATTGTTTTAAAAATGCAATAATTGTTTCTGCATTAATGAAAGTAGTATTGTTCAGGGTTATAACTTGTTTTGTAATGGCATCTGCAGCGCCCGGTACATTGATCCTGTTACGCCCGGAAGATGCTTTGATAAATTGCTGGTTTCTGTTTGAGGTGTAGCTTTTTTCTCTCATAAATCAAGATCATCATCAAATCGATTTTTAAAGTGTTGAAGGTTTCGGGTACCAACATAAGGTAGATCTCTGTCGTAGTCTCGATGACTTGTGCCCCGACAGTTCTTGTAAATACCTCAAATCCGTTCTCAAGCAAATGCGTTGCGATCCTATGTCGTATACTATTCTCAATAGATATAAGATGTTGCTTAAAATTAGGCCTCACGCCAGGTTTTTTCAGGCGGGCAAGCAACCTTCACCCCACTTTCCCATCTTACAAACAATCGGATGAACAAGCAGTATTTTACCGGTTTCAGTGGTTACTCCTGAATAATTTCGGAGAATCTGTTGAAATAATCGGAGAATTAAAGCGTTAATAATAAACGCGAAGGATGCTGACGCGATACGGTTTCCATTTGACCTGACTAATTCATAACCTTTAAACCTTACGTTATTTTCTCGGCTTAAAATAAAAGGAACAGACAAGAAGAGAACCGGAAAGCGGGCCGGAACGGATCGGATGAAATAAAAAATGGAAGAGAAATTGAATGATCAAAAGAAGATATAAGGAGAAGGAAGAAGAAGAAAAGTGATTGTGAAATTTTCAACAATAAATATTTCAGTTATGCCGATATCAATCATCATTAGTATAGTTACCAGTTTTATCATAACCTATTTAATCATTCCTCAAATTGTACATGTAGCAAGCGAGAAAAGGCTCTTTGATGAGCCGAACTACCGCAAGCTGAACAAGAAGGTCATTCCAACAATGGGAGGAATAGCCATCTTTCTGGGATTTACCGTGAGTTCAATTCTGGCAATGGAGAAACAAACAGTATCTGAAATACCTTTTATTTACGCGGCTTCACTCATCATGCTCTTCATGGGACTCAAGGACGATATGATTGCCATTCCCGCGCGGAAAAAATTTTTGATTCAGATTGGAACAGCCGTACTGCTCGTCACTCTGGGAAATTTTAGAATCGATTATCTCTACGGGCTATTTGATATCAGAGAATTGCCATCCTGGGCCGGTATATCTCTTTCCTTCCTGATTTTCCTGTTTCTGATCAACGCGTTCAATCTGATCGACGGAATCGACGGGCTGGCAGGCGGATTAGCCTGTATCATATCAGGTTCACTGGGAATATGGTTCGTTATGGCCGGGCACGCAGATTACGCGATACTGAGTTGTGCCCTTTGCGGAAGTCTCATTGCCTTTCTTCGGTTTAACCTGGCCAAAGGAAAAAACAAAATTTTTATGGGCGATACCGGCTCACTCCTCCTGGGTGTTATCATTGCTGCTCTTATCATTAAATATATTAATTTTAATATTTTTGCTCCTGAAAAGCTGTATTTCAGGCAGGCTCCGCTTTTTGCTCTTGCGTTATTGATCGTACCTGCTACGGATACAATCCGGGTTTTCATGATCAGGATTATCAAAATGCGGTCACCGTTTACACCCGATATGAATCATGTTCATCATATCCTTGTAAAATCAGGCTTATCTCATCCGGAGGCAAGCTGTTTCCTAATTCTGTACACGATCGGCTTTATGGTTCTGGCAGTTAGCCTGCAGTTTTATCTTCCCCTGACGATCAATTTTTTATTGTTCCTGACCATTAGTTTCAGTTCGGTTGGACTTCTTGCCCTGCTCCAGAGAACGTCAGAAGAGCAGCGTCCAAGAATGGTTGTATTAAAAAACGGCGACAGGGAAGGAGAAGAAATTAATCCAAACAACCTTCGGTGGGAGATTGAAACCACTCTTGAAAAGGCCGCTCTAATCACAAAAAAAAATATTTACAAAAATTGAGAGTCTTTTTGCTTTAAGTGAGCCTTTTATTTAAGCTTGTACAGAAACGAGAATTCACATCCCCAGGAGTTTTCCAGGTAACGGCCGAAATCTGTAGCAATTTTAAATCCATAAGAAACCGGCATTTTTCTTGTCTGGAAGTGCAGGTTCCCCTCCAGGGAATACAAATCTCTGAATCGAGGGTAAGGCGCTCCATAGTTTCCGTAATGTCTCGAATAAGTTCCCTTCCCCGACCAGTAAATCTGATCAGACAAATATCCGCCTATCCCGCCATGTAAAGCCCTCAACCGTGTACTTTCAAAGCCGATTGAAATGCCTTCTGCAATGGTCGGAATAAACATGGGACTTCCCATCATCCGGTTATAGGAAACGAAACCTGACTGATATACTCCGTGATTAAAGTAGTTATCGCGTCCTTCGCCAATCAGCGAATCGGGTTTTGAGGGATCAGGTGCATACTGATGGTAGGCACCGCTTTGATTGGTTGTGTTGACAAATTCTATGATCACCCGTTGAATCAGGGGTCTCTCTTCCGGACGTTCAAATGAAAGTCCCCAGAATCCATCCTGCATATTATGGAAAAGGAAACCCGATCCATCTTCAAACATGTGCTGGTAATAGATTTTCAATTCATAATCGGGCTTTTTAAAGTCCAATTCAAACAAATTCTGCCCCAACTGGTCTCCGGCGATATTATCCTGGTCTGTTTCGGGTGATTCCTCACCGCCGCCTCGTCCCAAAATATAACGTAAATAGTATTTAAATCCGGGCATTTTCCCAATCGTCGAATTGGGAGATGTTCCGCCCCAGATCACCCAGTGATCCAATCCTGTATGAAAGGTCAATTCTTCGCTGATTTTGTAATTGATCATGGCCCGTTTATGATGCAGGTTGGCATGATGGACGAAACGATCATCCAATAGAATGTACTCCGCGTATTTTCCATCGAACGAAAAGCGACCAATCCAGCTGCCTTTAAACGGATTAAAATTTTCCACTCCCAATTCGCCCCGGGGATTAGGGCGTGCATTGTTGGACAGGAAAAGATTGCCATTTGTGTGCGATAAGCCATCTGCCCAAACCGGTTCTGCTTTTGCACCCGCCAAAAAGTAAAATTTACCCATATTGATCTTTCCCCAGTATTGTTCAGCATAAACCTTCGATCGCTCACTCAAACGTCCGGTAACGGAAGTTCCGTAATCAAAAGAAAGTTTCCCGCCTTTACTTTTATCCGATCGCTGCCAGTTAAACAGGAATATCTGTTGCACCGGTGATTGATCATCGACCTGTCCCAATCGGTTCATTTCCAGCCAAAAAGGAACCTGATCTGCAGCCAGTATGGTATGCGATCCGATAGACATCCGGCCGCTGCCGTCCGGTTCCTGAGCATGTATACAATTGAGAAAAAAAACACTCGTTGCAACGAGTGAACTGATTTGCTTCATTTGTACATCATTTATTCTTTTAGATCAAATGAAACTGACAAGATTCGAAAAAAGCGCGTTCCTGGTTAGTATCTGTAAGGTCATGTCAATTCCATGGCTTGGATTTTAAATAAAAACGCAGACCTGTAAGCCGGGTTCTGTAACTTCAAAGAATTAAGAAGTCCCCTATCATTTATCTGGCCGTAGCATCACTGTTACGATCTAGCAGCCTACCCCTCACAATACCAGAACTGACGAACTGGAACAAGGCGGGCAGCCTTGCCGGCGGCTTACGCCAATCGTGATTTATTTGGCTTTGCAACCCATGAAGGATACGGCTTCCGAAATCACTCCAGGAACCGGTGAGCTCTTACCTCACCTTTTCACCCTTACCCGACCAAAAGGCCCGGCGGTTATTTTCTGTTATCCTGCCACAAGCTTTCGCCCGTCTTCCCGTTAGGAAGCATGGTGCCCTGTGTTGCCCGGACTTTCCTCCCCTTCTGCGAAGGAGCGATAGAGCGGTCTGCTGCGCAAAGATAGAAATAAAACGATAAATTGATATCTGGCAAAATTGATATATTGTTATGCAACCGATAAGAAATTCCCGGTCATGTCTTTGTTCGTCCATTCCGCTTACTCCGCTTATCTGGCGTTGTAATGCTTTCCCTGCCAGCTATCCCGTTCCTCGAGCCGCTTCACCAGCTTAGCGGTGAACTCAAAATTCTTCAACCCCCATTTGGGAGCAATCACCAGCTCTGAAGGCGCCTGACTAACAAACCGCTCGATAATCATGGAGGGATTTAACAATTCCATGTAATCAATCACCAGCTCGAGATACTCTTCCACTGAAAATAAATGAAAATCACCCGGATCGCGAAAATACTCTCCGGCCATTCGTGTTCCCCGGTGAATTTGTAACTGATGAAGCTTAAGATTTTCGACCGGCAGTTTTGAGACCTCTTTGGCCTGATCCATGTAATCGTCATAATTTTCACCGGGAAGGCCAAGGATCAAATGAGCACAAGTATGAATTTTACGTTTTGCCGCGTCTTCGATTGCTTTCACCGATTCTGAATACACATGTCCCCTGTTGATCCGCCTCAATGTTTCGTCCTTCACCGACTCCAATCCAAATTCAATCATCACATAACACGTTCGGGAGAGCTCAGCCAGATAATCCAGTATCTCTTCATTGACGCAATCGGGGCGGGTGCCGAGCACCAGTCCGATCACCTTCGGATTGGCGAGTGCTTCTTCGTAACGTTCCTTCAGTAGTGTCAGTTCTGCATAGGTATTTGAATAAGCCTGGAAATAAGCAAGATACTGCATGGAGTCATATTTCCTGGAGAAAAAGTTAATCCCTTCACTTACCTGATCCGAAATATTTCTTTCCAGCCGGCAGTATTCAGGATTAAAGGTTTTATTGTTACAGTACGAACAACCGTTCAGTGCTTTGGTTCCATCCCGGTTTGGACAGGAAAATCCTCCGTCAACCGAGATTTTCTGAACCCGGCAGGGAAACTGCTTCCTGAAATAAGCAGAAAAATCATTGTAGCGCCCGCTATGCCCCCATTTAAACTGCACCGCTGTTATTATCTAAGTAAGTCAGCAAAAATAATGATAATACGCCACAACGGAACAAATTGTATAAATTCATGGGAAACAAACATATAAACCATAGCTGACGGAGGGTTTCGGCTTTTTCTTATCAACACATGTTGATAACTTTCAACTTTCGGGTGGATTTATGGTTCTGTTGATAACAGTTATTTTCATATTTTTAAACGAAACAAAGATAAAACCATGTTGACAGAAAAAGACATGATTGCGATTAAGGAAAGGGGAAGTGATCCGGAAACCGTATTGAAGCAACTTGAAAATTTTCGCAACGGTTTCCCTTTTTTACAGATTATTAAACCAGCTACAGTTAGTGACGGCGTAACCACATTAAGTGATTCTGATATCGCTGAATACGGCCGCATTTTTGAAGAATCTGCAGCACAAGGTACCCGTTTACTGAAATTCGTTCCGGCCTCGGGTGCGGCAAGCAGAATGTTTAAAAACCTTTTTGAAGCCAAAGACAAACTGGAGAAAGGCATTCCCGTGCAGGAGGTAATGGAGGATGAGGAGCTGAAGCAGTTTTTAAACAACCTGGAAAAATTCAGCTTTTACAAGGTTCTGAAAAAACTGACCGGAAAGCCCCCCCGACAGATGTCAACGCTGGAGATCCTGACTTACGTTTTAACAGGTAAAGGATTGAATTATGGAAACCTGCCTAAAGGATTACTTCTTTTCCATCAATATGGCGGATCATCGAGAACTTCCTTCGGAGAACACTGTATTGAAGGCACTTTATATGCCAAAAATCAGGATAAGACCGTGCGAATCCATTTCACGGTCTCTCCGGAACATCAGGAAAATTTTGAAGCTCATCTTGCAGAGATCCGTGAAGAGTATGAAGAAATAACCGATTCTGTTTTTGAAATTTCTTTCAGTCAGCAAAGCCCTTCGACCGACACGGTGGCAGTCACACCCGATAATGACCCGTTCCGAAATGAAAACGGGAGCCTGCTGTTCCGGCCAGGAGGACACGGCGCGTTGCTTAAAAACCTGAATGGTCTGGACGCAGACCTTGTGTTCATAAAGAATATCGATAACGTGGCGCCCGATTATTTAAAACAAGCCACTACAACACACAAAAAAGCACTGGCTGGCCTATTGCTCAAAATGCAACAAAGTATTTTCAATTACCAGCGCATCTTCGATACCCATCATTATTCTTCGCTCGACAGTGTTTTCATCGCGGAAGCTGCCAATTTTCTGGAAAATATTCTTCATGTTCATCCTCCTGAAAATCAATATTACACTGAAAAAGAAGAATTGTTTTACTACCTGAAATCAAAGTTTAACCGTCCCATCCGGGTATGCGGGATGGTACGCAACCAGGGTGAACCGGGAGGCGGTCCTTTTTGGGCAAGGAACAATGACGAATCAGTTTCTTTGCAAATCGTAGAAAGTTCGCAGGTCGATCCTGGTGATCCGGATCAAAAAGAAATCCTGAAACAATCCACTCATTTTAATCCTGTCGATCTGGTTTGTGCCTTTAAAAATTATAAAGGGGAAAAATATAATTTGTTCGAGTTCAGCGACCCCAAAACGGGATTTATCGCGTATAAATCAAAAGACGGTAAAGCGCTTAAGGCACAGGAACTACCGGGCTTGTGGAATGGTGCAATGGCTAATTGGAACACCCTTTTTGTCGAGGTACCCATTGAAACTTTCAGTCCCGTAAAAACAGTTAATGACCTTTTACGGAAAGAGCATCAGCCGGAATAAGTTGTTTTCAAAAACTATTTTATAAATTTGCAGCTGCAATTTCTTATTATGGACGAGGACGCTAGAGACTTTTACGAAAACGAGGAGATCCTGGAAGCGGTTAAACGTTTCCGGAAGATGACAGAAGATGGCTCTTTCGAATATTTTGATGTGTTTGAAATTGAAGGCATGGTCGATTATTTTCTCGATGAAGGTAAAATAAAGCTGGCGAATAAGGCAATAGAGAACGGGTTGAAAATTCATCCGGCATCAACTTCCCTTCAGATCAAAAAAGCACAGATCCTTCTTGTTGAAGGCAAAGCTGAAGAATCCTTTGATCTGATTAATCTGGCCGAAAAAATAGAAAAAACTAACCCCGACGTTTTTTTGATCAAAGGTTCCGCCCTGATCATGCTGGGAATGGTTACTGAAGCCATAGAAGCCTACGAGCAATCGATCCGGTATAATTATGATGACACGGATGATTTGCTCTATAACATAAGCATTACGCTCAGCCAGGCAGGAGAAACAGACAAAGCAATCGACTTTTTGGAAAGAGCCTATAAGGTCAATCCGGAAAACGAGCTCGTTTTGTACGAATTGGGATATTGCTACGATAAAAAGCAGGATTTCGAAAAAAGCATCGTCTACTATAATCACTATCTGGATATTGATCCGTTCAATGCCTCCGTATGGTATAATCTGGGAATTACCTATAACCGGATTGGACAACATGATGAAGCTGTCAATGCCTACGATTATTCGATTGCCATTCAGGATAACTTCGAACAGGCCTATTTCAACAAAGCAAATGCCCTGTCAAACAGCAACCGTTATGAAGAGGCAGTGAAGTGCTATAAGGAGTACCTCGAGCTGGATAAAAATAATGATGACGCGTATTGTTACCTTGGTGAATGTTACCTGAACCTCGAAAAGAACGATGAGGCCCTGATCAACTACAGAAAAGCGATCCGGATCAATAAAAACAATGCCAATGCATGGTATGGTTCGGGTTTGATCATGTGGATTGAAGGGAAACTGACTGAAGCGCTGGTATTTATTAAAAAAGCTCTTAAACTGGATGATGAAAACGCTGATTTCTGGTTGATCTATGGAAAAATCAATCATGAATCGGAGAAATTTGATCAGGCCGAAAATGCTTTTGAAAAGGCTGTTTCTCTGGAACCAGACAATCCTGACGCATGGGTTTCATATGCAGAAATGGAATATGAACGGGGACATTTGAATGACGCGATTTTAATTCTAAAAAATGCCTATCAGATCATTTCAGATGATTCAGCGATCAGCTACCGGTTAACTGCATACCTGCTGGAAAATAACGATGAACTGTCGGCTACCGGATATTTCGAAAAAGCATTGGAGCTTGATTTCAATGGTTACCACAATTTATTCGATTATTACCCGGAAGCTATTCAAAATGAATCGATCAAAAAACTCATAAAAAAATATCAATCAACCAAACTCTAAACAATGAATTTCGATTTGCCATTTATCCCTGAAAGGCCGGCAAAACCAAGAAAATCTGGTCTTACAATGGTTATGGACAAGGGATTAAGTTTGCAGGAAACTGAAAATTTCTGCGATGTAGCAGCTGAATATACCGATCTTTTAAAGCTCGGGTTTGGAACAGGACTTCTGACCCCTCATCTTAAAGAAAAAATCAAGATTTACAAAAGTGCCGGATTAACTCCCTATTTCGGAGGAACACTTTTTGAAGCTTTTATTGCACGAAATATGTTCGATGAGTACAGGAAATTCATTGCCGGCAGCGGTGTTGAAACAGCCGAAGTATCAGACGGTGTTCTTCCCATGGATCACGATAAAAAATGCGGATACATTCAAACGCTCTCCAAAGATTTTACCATTCTCTCTGAAGTAGGGACCAAACTGAAAGGAAAAGAGATCTCCAACGAAAAGTGGGTATCCTGGATGCAGACTGAACTTCAGGCCGGAGCGTGGAAAGTCATTGCAGAAGCCCGTGAAAGCGGAAACATAGGCATTTATAACGAAGATGGATCGGCTAATTCCACACTTGTTTTGGATATCCGGAAGCAGGTGAATGCTGATGTAATTTTGTGGGAAGCTCCGTTAAAAAGTCAGCAGGTCTGGTTCATCAAACTGTTGGGACCGAATGTTAATCTCGGAAATATTGCAAGTAATGAAGTCATCGCCCTTGAAACCCTTCGTCTGGGACTCCGGGGAGATACGCTTCTTGATTTTTTACCGTAGAAAGCAAAGGAAGCAGTTGATGCTTCCTTTGCTTTCTAAAAGACTCCTGAACGAACTATTTTTTATTATTATTGTTCTTATTCTTATTCCGTAAATTGACCGGGAGTCCGATGGTCTTTGCTGTAAAGGAGCCCGGGCACTTTGAAGGGAATATTAAAATGACTACATTTGAGTTTTCACGAAAAAGTGCTTTTACTGTATTAACATTAATTTGGCAAATAGAACCGTAGAATATGTTTTTTCTGGGAATTGCAGGACCATTCATGCCTTACTTCCTGATGATGGGAATACTCATCGCTTTCACGCTGGAAGTGAGTATTGAAAAAATGCGCAAACCCGAAAAAATATCTCCTGACCATCATTTTCGTTTTCTGACAGAGGAAACAGAAACCGTTGACGAACCTTATTATTATTTTCATATTCAGCTGGATCAGACCAGCCAGCAAGATCTGGCCGATCACAGGGATCATTCCCTGTCGCATTTTCCGCCACCGGGGATGAAAAACGGAAGAAAAATCATTTTCCGTAATGACTCTCTGCCATCTGACAATTATATTGGTTGCTATTTCGGATTGTCTCCACCCTGCAAATTTGTTTCATGATCACTTTCGCAGTAACAAATTTAGGAAGTTATATTTTTTTCAACTATCATGATTGGAGTAATAGGCTTAAGCCACAAGTCAGCGCCTGTACATATCCGGGAAAGATTTTCACTGAATAGCGGGGAAAATACAAAATTAGCTCATCAAATCGTCGGGAATCCCCATATTGATGAGATGGTCATTTTATCGACCTGCAACCGGACTGAAATTTATTTCAAAGCAGCTGATTGCTGTCCATCAGGGGCATTCAACATTATTCATAAAAACTTACATCAGTTCACCGGAATTGACGATCAGAAAAGCAAGTACTTTTACAGGCTTCAGGATGATGAAGCGGTCAGACACCTGTTCAGGGTAGTATCGAGCCTCGATTCAATGGTTCTGGGAGAATACCAGATCGTTTCGCAGGTTAAGGAAGCCTATCAACTGGCAAAGGAGAACAAAACAGTTGGAAAGATCTTTAAGCGCCTTTTTACCAAGGCGCTCGAAACAGGGAAGCTGGTCAGAACAAAAACCGCTATGAGCAGCGGAGCTTTCTCTGTAAGCTATGCTGCTGTTGAAAAATGCTATGAACAGTTTAACGACCTGCAGCAGAAAAATATCCTGCTCATTGGCGCCGGAGGAACCGGCGAACTGGTCATAAAAAATCTGTTTAAGAAGGGATGTCAGCATATCACCGTAACCAACCGGACAACCGCTAAAGCAGAGGAGCTCGCCAGACGTTACCAGGGGAAAGTACTCCCTTTTGTAAAGCTGATGCAGGGAGTTCATGAGGCCGAAATCATTGTCAGTTCGGTATCCTGTAAGGAACCTTTATTTGATGCCGCACAAATCAAACCTCATTTGAACGGACACTCCCGTATGATGATCGATCTTGGCGTTCCACGGAATATTCATCCCGACATTTCAGATATTTCCGGCGTTTCACTACTGAATGTCGACGATCTGAAAGGAGTCGTGGCAGGCAATAAGGAGAAGAAACAAACCTATGTGGCCGTTGCTGAATCGATCATCGCCGAAAAGGTTGCCGAATTTTCAGACTGGCTTAGTGTTCAGGACCTTTCTCCGGCCATTCAAAATATTATCTCTGCTATCAATCGGGTTAACAGCAATGAATTAGCCATCCTGAAGAAGTCGGCTTCTGAAGAAGAGTACCTGCAACTGGAAAAATACAGCAAACACATGTCCGAAAAGTTAGCGAATACTCTGATCAAAAAACTTAAAATCATCAGCAATAACGGGCGGGCAACTGAATATGTAAAGGTGATCAATGATCTTTTTACCCCAGATAATGAACGTTTTGATTAAGCGAGAGCAAAGCCAAACTTGTTTGAGCTTTGCAGAGCAGAAAAAACGACTAATGATAATGAACAATAAGACAATAAAGATCGGCACCAGGGGCAGCAAGCTCGCCCTATGGCAGGCAGAACAGGTCAGAGAACGTTTGTCTGAGGCTTTTCCTCGCCTAACATTCGAAACAATCATTATCAAGACCAAAGGTGATATCATTCTGGATGTTTCGCTGTCGGGCATGGGAGATAAAGGATTGTTTACAAAGGAAATTGAAAACGCTTTACTCAACGGTGAAGTTGATCTTGCCGTTCACAGCTTAAAAGACCTGCCCACTGAACTTCCGGACGGACTGATCATAGGCGGAATGCTTCCCCGGGGAGAAGTAAGGGATGTCCTGATTTCCCGTGAGGGGAAAAAAATAACTGAAATGACCGCAGGCGACAGGATTGCAACATCCAGTCTCAGAAGAAAGGCTCAGTTATCGCATTTCAACCCTGAACTAACTCTTATTGATATCCGCGGAAATATTGACACGCGCATACAAAAAATGAAAGACGGATACTGTGATGCACTGATCATGGCCGGTGCGGGCATCATACGCCTGGGCTATCAGGACCAAATCACCGGATTTCTGGACCCTTCACTGATCTTACCTGCTGCGAGCCAGGGGGCAGTGGCCATTGAAATAAGGGAAGATGATGAGGCCGTCATGAGACTTGTCAACGCCATTGCCGATGAAGATTGCTGGTTAACAACAATGGCCGAAAGGGCATTTTTACGTACCCTCGAAGGAGGATGCCAGGTACCAGTTGGCTGTTACTGTGAAAGAAAGGGCGACCAATTAAAAATAACGGGCATCCTGGCCTCGCTGGATGGAAAAAAATTAATCAGACGGTCAATAAATTGTCACGTGGAAGAAGCTTCCGAAAAAGCGATTGAACTGGCCTGGGACATCATTGATCACGGAGGGCAGGTAATCCTTCGGCAAATCAGATCCGCGGAATAACAAACATGAATTCGGATGAACAAGCCATATTGAAAGGTAAAACAATCGTCTGCACTTATCCGGAAAACGAGCAGGATGAAGCGGCCGAACGATTGAGAAAAGCGGGCGCCCTTGTCCTGTCCATGCCAATGATCACTGTCGAACCGATACCATTCCGTCTGAAAAATGATCCGCAACATTACGACTGGCTGGTCTTTACCAGCAAAAATGCAGTATCATCTTTTTTTAGCCGGTACTCATTGACGGACAACCAAAACGTTGCTGCACTCGGACCAGGTACGGCAGCCGAGCTGTCCAAACAGAACTGCCGGGTTAACTTTACAGGAAAGGGGAAATCTGCTGTTCACTTTGCCAGAGAAATCAGGCAGATCATATCTCCGGGAGAAAAGATTCTCCTTGTTCTTGGAACGCTGGCTCCCGATAGGCTCGAAAAAACGCTTTCGGAAAATTATGCCATAGAAAGGATTAACGTCTATCTGACCACTATGCCCGCATACGTGGACACTGAACTTGTACAACGCGTGGAAAATGACCTGTATGATGTTTTATTGGTTAGCAGTCCATCTGCTTTTTTTAATCTTTTTTCTATCTTACAAGGCAACAAAGAAAATCTAAGGATCATCAGCATCGGCGAAACAACGACCGCGGCGATCCGTAAGTTTAATATTGAACCGGTGGCAACAGCCCTAAATCCGGGGTACAAGGGTTTAGCCGAAGCCGCGGTAAACTATTTTAAAAACTACAAAAACCATCTGTCATGAGCTATCCTGTTACAAGACTAAGAAGATTACGTAAAAATCCCGCCATCCGGAATATGATACGGGAAACTGAAGTGAACAGGGATGACCTGATCATGCCCTATTTTGTTTGTCCCGGAGAGAATGTACGGAACCCGATCAATTCCATGCCTGGAAATTTTCAGTTATCGATCGATCTTTTAATTCATGAGGTGCAGGATCTGATCGCTCAAACAGGGGTAAATAAAATTCTGTTGTTTGGTATCCCCGAATCGAAGGATGAAGATGGAACAGGCGCCTGCAGTCATGATGCCATTGTTCCCCGGGCTATCCGGGCTCTGAAAGCCACTATTCCGGGTATTTTGGTCATTGCAGATGTTTGTAACTGCGAATATACGACTCACGGACATTGCGGAACTATTGTTAACGGCGACGTCAACAATGACATGACCGTGAAAACACTGTCAGCTCAGTCGGTTACCCTGGCAAAAGCCGGCGCCGATTTCATTGCCCCCAGCGACATGATGGACGGGCGAGTTGGTGCCATCCGCCAGGCACTGGATGAAAACGGACTTGAGAACACACCCATTTTAGCATATTCAGCCAAATATGCTTCCGGATTTTACGGGCCTTTCCGCGAAGCAGCCGAAAGCGCACCTAAATTTGGGGATCGCAGCACCTATCAGATGGATCCCGCAAACAGCAATGAAGCTCTGCGCGAAGTGGAACAGGATATCCTGGAAGGAGCCGATATGGTGATGGTAAAACCGGCTTTGAGTTATCTCGACATCATCAGCCGGGTCCGGAATACATTCAATATTCCGGTAGTTGCCTACAACGTCAGCGGCGAATTTTCAATGGTCAAAGCCGCCGGGGCCAATGGCTGGATTGACGAGGAACGTCTGATCAAGGAAATCCTGACTTCAATCAAACGTGCCGGTGCCGACCTGATCATCACCTATCACGCGAAAGAATTTGTACTGAGTGAGATCAGAAAAGGGAACAGAGTTTAGCAGGAAAAGAAGAACGGTGATAAGGTTGAAAGGTGACAGAAAATACCTGGAAACCAGAGGCCGAAAAAGGGAAAAGGAGAACAACCATTTAACCACATATTCTTGATGATGAATTTTTCCAACAGCATAAAGGCCTTCGAACGCGCAAAACAACTCATTCCCGGAGGAGTCAACTCCCCTGTCCGGGCATTTAAAAGCGTACAGGCCGATCCTGTCTTTATCCACAGCGCCAATGGATGCAGAATCCGGGATATCGACGGAAATGAATACTTAGACTTTGTGGCCTCATGGGGGCCACTGATCCTTGGACATGCCCGTCCTGAAATTGTCGAAGCCATCCAAAAGGCAGCAGAAAAGGGAACCAGCTACGGCGCTCCCACGCTGATCGAAAATGAAATGGCCGAACTTATTACAACTATGGTTCCGTCAGTTGAAAAGGTCCGTATGGTCAATTCAGGCACAGAAGCGACGATGAGCGCCCTGCGACTGGCCAGAGGCTATACCAGCCGCGATCTGGTCGTTAAGTTCGCTGGTTGCTATCATGGCCACGCCGACAGCTTTCTGATCAAAGCCGGCTCAGGCGCAATCACTCTGGGTTTACCCGACAGTCCGGGTGTGACAAAAGCTTCGGCACAAAATACGCTTATCGCCGAATATAACAACCTGGCTTCGGTTGAGCAACTGTTTAAAGAACGGGGAAATGAAATTGCAGCCGTGATCCTGGAAGTTGTGCCGGGGAATATGGGGGTCGTATTGCCGGTTCCGGGCTTTCTTGAGGGATTAAAAAAATTAACAAGATCATATGGTTCCCTGCTGATTTTCGATGAAGTGATCACCGGCTTTCGATTGTCTGCCGGAGGCGCTCAACAACTTCTGGGTATCGAGCCTGACCTGACCACCCTGGGTAAGATCATTGGCGGCGGTTTGCCTGTCGGCGCTTATGGTGGCCGTGCAGAGATCATGGACTTGCTGGCACCTCAGGGTCCGGTCTACCAGGCCGGGACCCTGTCCGGAAATCCGCTGGCGATGGCTGCAGGAACCGTCATGCTCAGTATCCTTAAAAACAATCCGAAAATCTATATCGATCTGGAAAATAAAGCAGCCAAACTGGAAGCAGAACTGAAGAAGAACCTGTTAAGACATGGGATTCCCGGTGTGATTAACCGGATAGGCTCTATGATGACCTTATTCTTCACGGAAGAACAAAAGGTAGAGAATTTTGAGCAGGCTATGAAGTCCGATACTGCACGCTATGGTGATTATTTCCGCAAGTCGCTTGAAAATGGAATTTACCTGGCTCCGTCACAGTTCGAATGTCTTTTTGTCTCTGATGCCCATAGCGATAAAGACATTGACCGGTTTATTGAAGCAAATGACCGGGTAATGGCAGGGTTAGCATAGCACATAGAGAATGAGGCACAGGGAAAAAGGCCATTCCCTGTATCCCGTTTTCCGGTACTACCCTTTGCTCTTTGCCAAATAACAATTCAAAACAGTTACCAATTTCATGCCTATGATGCAGTCAATTTTTCTTGACACACTGAACGGAAAACCGCGCCATCACCCCCCCCCACCC
>Ga0074195_1000267_pt1 | contig 117376 bp, 112 predicted proteins | sample EPASupsiteHSE623_FD_64525 | JGI IMG/M metagenome (GOLD analysis project Ga0074195, IMG submission 64525) | Bioremediated contaminated groundwater from EPA Superfund site, New Mexico - Sample HSE6-23 | ecosystem: Environmental > Aquatic > Deep subsurface > Groundwater > Contaminated ... | reverse complement strand
GTTTCCCCCCCCCCGCAGGGGGGAGAGGACGGCCGCGGCCCGGGAGAGGGCATTCTTTCACCCCCCCCCCCCCTCTCCCCCAGCCCCTCTCCCGCTTGCGGGAGAGGGGCGTTTGATGACCTGACTGAAGCCACCCGTCGCGTATTGCGCCTGCCGAGCGTCGCTTCGAAGAGTTTCCTGATTACCATTGGTGACCGCTCAGTCGGCGGCCTGACTGCGCGCGACCAGATGGTTGGCCCGTGGCAAGTGCCGGTGGCTGACTGCGCCGTGACCGCGATGGGCTTCGATACCTTCCTCGGCGAAGCCTTCGCCATGGGAGAGCGCACCCCGCTGGCGCTGCTCGATGCACCCGCCGCCGGGCGCATGGCGGTCGGCGAGGCAATCACCAATCTCGCGGCAGCGGCCATCGATGGTATCGACAAGATCAAGCTCTCCGCCAACTGGATGGCCGCTGCCGGTCATGGCTGCGAGGACGCAGCGCTGTTCGACACGGTGAAGGCGGTTGCGCTCGAATTCTGTCCACAACTCGGCATCAGCATCCCGGTCGGCAAGGATTCCCTGTCCATGAAGACCACCTGGGAAGAAGATGCCAGGAAAAAACAGGTGGTCGCACCGCTATCGTTGATCGTCACCGCATTTGCGCCCTGCGCCGACGTGCGCCGCACGCTGACGCCGCAACTGGTGACGGATGCTGGCGAAACCGACCTGCTGCTGATCGACCTCGGCCTCGGCCAAAATCGCCTCGGCGGCTCGGCGCTGGCGCAAGTATATAAGGCCATAGGCAATGCCGCGCCGGACATCGAAACCGGCCTGCTCAAGGCATTTTTCGGCGCGATCCAGCGCCTCAATACCGCCGGGCTGATCCTCGCCTACCATGACCGTTCCGACGGCGGCCTGTTTGCCGCCGCCTGCGAGATGGCGTTTGCCGGTCATTGCGGGGTATCGCTGGAAATTGGCGGCAATCCGTTCAGCGCGTTGTTCAACGAAGAACTGGGTGCATTGCTGCAAATCCGCCGTGCCGACCGGCAAACTGTCATGCAAGTTTTGCGGGAAGCTGGACTGGAGAAGGCGGCCAGTCTTATCGGCACACTTAACGAAAAGGACGAGATACGAATCCTGAATGGCGACAAACTGGTTTTCTCGGCTTCTCGCGTGGAATTGCAGCGCCAGTGGAGTGAAACCAGTTTTCAGGTCGCCCGCCTGCGCGACGATGCTGCCTGTGCGCAGGAAGAGTTCGACACCCAGCTGGATGTTACCGATCCTGGTTTATCGGCGCATCTGACGTTCGATCCGAATACCCTCTCCCCCAGCCCCTCTCCCACAGAGAGAGGGGTGCTTAATGCAAAACCAAAAATCGCCATCCTGCGTGAACAAGGCGTCAACGGCCAAGTCGAAATGGCGGGGGCCTTCGAACGTGCCGGGTTCGCCCCTTACGACGTACATATGTCCGACCTGCAAGCCGGCCGCGTGACGCTTCAGGATTTCCGCGGCCTCGCCGCTTGCGGCGGCTTCTCCTACGGCGATGTGCTCGGCGCGGGACAAGGCTGGGCCAAGTCGATCCTATTCAACGGCCGGCTGCGCGACCAGTTTGCCGCCTTCTTCGCCCGGCCGGATACCTTCGCGCTGGGTGTCTGCAACGGCTGCCAGATGATGAGCAACCTGGCTGAGATCATTCCCGGAGCTGAAGCCTGGCCGCGCTTCCAGCGCAACCGTAGTGAGCAGTTCGAGGCACGCCTGACGATGGTGGAAATCACCGCATCGCCGTCGCTGTTTTTCGCCAACATGGCCGGCTCGCGCCTACCGGTAGTGGTCTCGCACGGCGAGGGACGCGCAGACTTCACTACGCCTAATGCGCAACAAGCAGCCTGCATCGCCTTGCGTTTTGTCGATAATCGCGGCGCAACGGCGACGAATTATCCGGCCAATCCCAACGGCTCACCCGAAGGCATTACCGGCATCACCACTGCCGACGGCCGCTTCACCATCATGATGCCGCACCCGGAGCGCATTTTCCGCAACGTGCAGTTGTCGTGGCATCCGAAGCAATGGGAAGCGCAATTCGGTGACCATTCGCCATGGCTAACCATGTTCCGCAATGCGCGGCGCTGGATCGATTAAGAGTAATATTCCAGCCATGGCAACCTACCGCAAGAACACTTCGATTCCGTCTGATGGCCTATGCTAGTACGAGCAAAGGCTTAAACAACATGTCAGAACCCTACCGAAAAACAGGCAACATGAAATGCTGGATAGCCATTTTGGCAGCATTCGTGCTTTCCGCCTGCGCATCCTACAGCGGTAGCGGCCTGAAGCCAGAACAGGACGGATTGGAAGATGTACTGAGGACGATGGGGAAACCGGCCATGCAATGGCGGGATACTGACGGTTCGATTCAGCTATCGTATCCTCGTGGCCCAAGCAGTACCGAGAGTTTCATGGTAAGAATTGGCAAGAACGGCAAGCTGCAAAGCATTCGTAACGTACTTGTGCCTGAAACCATAGCGCTCATTAAGCCTGGCATGGCCCAAAACGAGGTGCTTCGCATTCTCGGGCCATCCGAACCCACATTTACCATCTATTTCAAAGCCCGGGACGAGCTTGTTTGGGACTGGCGGTATCAGGCCGAACAAGATCTGGCGCATTTTCTGGTATTGTTCGACGGTACCAAGGGCACAGTCCGTTGCACCATGATACTTGTTGACATGTTGCCGACCCCCTTTTGATATTATCTCCTGCCAATAATAATTCCGATCCTTGCTGTTTTACCAGAGACTATGCCCACTGCCACCTATAGTTCAATTTTATTCTTGGCCTATCCACGCTTATTTTTCCAAAGGAGGAGGGGAAATTAATGTGGCATATTTTGGCAGTAGATGATGAACCATTCAATCTCGACATCATCGCCGAGCATCTCGACGATCCTCACTATAAACTGGAACTATTTCCCAGTGCCGATTCTGCCTGGGAAAAGTTGAATGAATCGGGAACCGATCCCAATGTGGTTAGCGAAAACGCTCCTCACCTGATTATTCTCGATCGCATGATGCCAGGCATGGACGGCATTGAATTGCTGCGAAAACTCAAGGCGGAACCGCGGTTCAAACATATTCCAGTCATTCTTCAGACGGCAGCCTCCGCTCCCGAACAAATTAGGGAAGGAATAAAAGCCGGCGCATATTATTACCTGACCAAGCCTTACGAACCGGAGACACTCAAGGCCATTGTATGCAGTGCGCTGTCAGACATTCAAAAGGAAATGGAGAACGAGCAGTTCTCCTTGGCCTTGGCCCAATCACAACTGATGCAGACACGTGGCGAATATTGCTTCAAGACCATCGAAGAGGCGAAATATCTGGCAACTGCACTTGCCACGCTCTGCCCATTACCGGAAACAGCCGAGACTGGCCTGTCGGAGTTGCTGATAAATTCCGTCGAGCACGGTAACCTCGGCATCGGCTATAACGAAACTCTGCGCTTGCGCCAAGCGAACGAATGGAATGACGAAATAGCGTACCGCCTACTACAGCCTGAATACGCCTCACGGACGGCTACAGTCAGCTTCGAACGTTTACCTGACAAGATCGTATTTACCATCACCGACCAGGGCAATGGTTTTGATTGGAAAAACTATCTTGAGTTTGACCCTGATCGCGCTTTCCATCCCAGTGGCCGCGGCATTGCCTATTCGCGAAAGTCCAGTTTCAGCAGCGTCGAATATCAGGGTCGCGGCAATGTTGTAATAGCGACAGTAGCCATTTGAAATTGGGGAGATAGGCATCCAGGCAGTCATGGTTGGCGAGCGAGTGGCAGACAGATTGGCAAAGGTCGCAGGCCCGGCACAAATCGCCGATTTTGACGCAATTATCGATGCCCGTTCGCCTGCCGAATATGCCGAAGACCACATACCGGATGCAATCAATTGCCCGGTGCTAGACAACGAGCAACGCGCTCGCGTTGGCGCCATCTACCTACAGGAATCGCCGTTCGAAGCAAAAAAGCTTGGTGCAGCATTAGTAGCACGCAACATCGCCGACCATATCGAACATCAGTTTCTCTCAAAACCACGTACTTGGCGGCCTCTGGTGTATTGCTGGCGTGGCGGACAGCGTAGCAGCGCATTCGTCCACATCCTGCGCCAGATTGGTTGGGATGCTCACCGTCTTGAGGGAGGCTACAAGGCCTGGCGCCGCAGCATCATTGACGAACTCGCCACGTTGCCATTGCGCTTCAAGTTTTGCGTCATCAGCGGCGCCACCGGCAGCGGCAAGAGCCGCCTGCTGGAAGCGCTCGCGCAACAAGGCGCGCAGGTGCTGCACTTGGAACAACTGGCCGAGCACAAGGGATCGCTACTCGGGAACCTCCCTGGCGCAACACAACCATCGCAGAAAATGTTCGAAACCCGTCTGCATGGCGCCCTGACCGGCTTCAACGCGGAGCAACCGGTGTTTGTCGAAGCCGAAAGCCGCCGCATTGGCGACGTGCAGATGCCTAACACGCTGCTCGACATGATCCGCGCCGCGCCAAGCCTATGCATAGAAGCCTCATTCGAAGCCCGTGTCGAATTTTTACTGAGCGACTACGCCTATTTTCTTGAAGCGCCAGATTGGCTGCGAGAAAGAATCCAGCGCTTGCGCGGCATGCACAGTAATCAAACTATCGAGCGCTGGCTAAAACTGGTGGCTGACGGCGAATTCCGCACTCTAGTGGAAGAACTGCTGAAGCAGCACTACGATCCGCACTATCTGCGTTCCCAGTCGAAAAACTTTGCCGGTTTTCATGACGCACGCCCATACGAAACGAACGACCTCTCGACGGTTGGCATTGGTCAGATGGCTCACGCAATACTTGCGTCAACTCGGGGCTTGTAGAATGATCTTAGGTAACTCGCCCCATGAATAAACCTTCCCGTCAGAAAGAATGACCCACAGTCCGCGAATTCGAGGATTTCACAACGGCCTGTTATAATCACACAGGTTGGCTATTCCACCGTGGCTCATGAATAAAACTTGCAGCGCCTTGTGATTGCGGTCGGACTAATGCCCTGGTTTTTATACTTGATCGAGTGCAGAGATGGCAGCATTTACACTGGCGTCACCATCGATGTCGGCGCACGCTTTGCCCAGCATGCCTGTGGCAAGGGCGCGCGCTATACTCGTTCCCATCCGCCGCAGCGCCTGCTGGCGGCCGTGGAATACCCGGATCGCTCAACCGCTTTGAAGGCAGAATACGAGATGAAACGCCTGTCCGCTAAAGAAAAGCGTGCATTCTGCGAAGCCAATGGCCGGGAGTATGATCCGCTACGCTGCGTTCCTGTCACGAAGGAAGGTAATCCCCTATGACTAATGAGACACCGGAAAAAGATCCCCGCGAATTGAACGCGCGCTTGCGTGAATTGCTGGCTATTCCTGAGCGCCTGCGCACAGATGCCCAATGGGACGAAATCATCGAAATAGAGATCAGCCAAGGGCCAAAGAAGCTGCCTGGCAATCAAGCCAAGCCGTTGCATCTGGATCCATCCCACAACCCTGCAAAGAAATCCGGCAAGAAACCAACAGGACCGGGGAAACATATCCGCAAGCACCGTCCCAAAGGCGATATGCCGAACCATAATTGACCTTCTCAATTTGGAATACCTCACCGGCGATCCCATTCAATTCCACTTTCAGTTTAGGTCGAAACACAGTAATGAAATGCGTAAATGACTTTCGCCTGAGTTTTGGCAAGCAGGAACTGGTGCCGATCATGCTAGGCGGCATGGGCGTAGATATCTCTACTACCGAGATGGCGCTTGAAATCGCGCGGTTGGGTGGCATCGGACATATCTCCGACGCCATGGTACATACCGTCACCGATCGCCACTTCGACACCCAGTTCGTCAAGGAAAAGCTCAGGCGCTACAAACACCTCGCCGCCAACCCCGACAAATCCGAAGAGCAATTCGATCTTGGCCAGCTCGCCGAAGCTACCATGATGCACGTCGGCCGGACCATGGAAGCCAAGCGCGGCGAAGGCATGGTCTTCATCAACTGCATGGAAAAACTGACCATGAATGCGCCGCGCGAGACGTTGCGCGTGCGCCTGGCTTCAGCGCTGGATGCCGGCATCGACGGCATCACGCTAAGTGCCGGGCTGCATCTTGGTTCGTTCACGCTGATGGAAGATCATCCGCGCTTTCGGCATGCCAAGCTCGGCATCATTGTCTCGTCGCTACGCGCATTACAGCTGTTCCTGCGCAAAAACGCCAAGCTTAACCGGCTGCCGGATTTTATCGTGGTGGAAGGACCGCTTGCCGGCGGCCATCTTGGCTTCGGCATGGACTGGGCAGAATACGACTTGCGCACCATCGTGGCCGAAATCCAGAGCCACCTTGCAGCAGAAAAACTGACAATTCCGGTTATTCCCGGCGGCGGCATTTTTACTGGCAGCGACGCCGTATCCTACCTCGAAAATGGCGCGGCAGCGGTGCAGGTAGCCACACGTTTTACCATAACCAAAGAGAGTGGCTTGCCGGAAGAAGTGCAACAGGAGTACTTCAAGGCGAACGAGGAAGATGTCGTGGTCAACACTATCTCGACCACCGGCTACCCAATGCGCATGTTGAGAAACAGCCCGGCGATCGGCGACGGTGTCCGGCCCAACTGCGAGGCCTACGGTTACCTGCTCGATGGCTCGGGCAATTGCTCCTACCTCACGTCCTACAACCGGGAAATAGCGGCACATCCTGGTGAAGACAAGGTTTCGGTAATGGACAAGACCTGCCTGTGCACCCAGATGCGAAACTACAATCTGTGGACTTGCGGACACTATGCCTACCGGCTCAAGGACACCACCCGGCGCCTGGAGGATGGCAGCTACCAAGTGCTGACAACGGAACATGTGTTCCACGACTACCAGTTCAGCACCGATCACAAAATTGCACTGCCACCATTGGAAACATTGCCAACACAACCCTAGCTGGGCAATTGGACAGATCACAACCCATCGGCGTTTTCGATTCCGGAGTCGGCGGCCTGTCGGTTCTGCGCGAGATTCGCCGGGAGTTGCCGAACGAAACACTGTACTACGTAGCCGATTCGGCCCATATCCCCTATGGGGAAAAATCTCGTCAGTTTGTCGAAGCGCGATCCGTTGCCATTACCGCCTTCCTGTTGAGCCGTGGCGCCAAAGCCATTGTCGTCGCGTGCAATACGGCAACCGGAGCTGCGATAGGACTGCTACGCTCAAGTTTCACGTTACCAATCATCGGCATGGAACCTGCGGTCAAACCGGCAGCAGAAAAAACTAAAGCCGGGGTCGTCGCTGTCTTGGCCACGAACAGAACGCTTTCCAGCGACAAGTTTGCAGACCTGCTCGTGCGTTTTGGCAAGGATGTAGAGGTTCTGGTTCAACCTTGCGCGGGTCTGGTGGAACAAGTCGAGGCAGGCGAATTGTCAGGCAATAAAACAAGCGCCTTGCTCCAGCGCTACATTCTGCCTTTGCTGGAAAAGGGGGCAGACACGCTTGTAATGGGGTGTACGCATTACCCCTTTCTCGTCCCGCTTATTCGCGAAATTGCCGGCCCTTCCGTCGCGATTATCGACCCTAGCGCAGCCGTGGCACGTGAAGTCCGGCGCCGTCTGCAAAATCACGAACTGCTGTCACGCGATTCCGGCCCTGGCACCGAACTATTCTGGACCAGCGGTGCGCTAGACAGGGTAAGGCCGATGATCAATCAATTGTGGGATGCAAACGCCGACTTGCGCCATTTGCCAGACGAAGGCACCAACGAATACTCCTCTTCACCAAGTCACCTGGCTTAGCCGATCTCGACCTGCGGCACCCGCGCCGCCAAGGCGCAAAACAACTCATAGCTGATGGTGCCGGCAGCGCTAGCCACTTCATCCGCCGCAAGCCCATCGCCCCACAGCACAACAGGAGAGCCGATACCGGCCTGTGGAATAGCGCTAAGGTCAACGCAAAGCTTGTCCATCGAAACCCGGCCAAGCGTACGTGTGCGCTGTCCGGATACCAATATCGGCGTTCCAGTCGGCGCATGACGGGGATAACCGTCGGCATAGCCGCAGGCAGCAATGCCGACGCGCATCGGCTTGTCCGCCGTGAATGTGCTGCCATAGCCGACACTATCGCCGGGGACGAGTTCACGTATCGCAATGAGTTCGCTCATCAGCGTCATCACTGGCCGCAAGTCCAGCGCTGCCGCGCTTTGCCTGCCAGGAAAGGGCGAGCTGCCATAAAGCATAATACCGGGACGCACCCAGTCATCTCCCCCACCGCAAGATTCAGAAAAACGCAACAGCGCGGCAGAATTTGCAAGGCTGAACGGCAAATCCGGAGCAAAACGACGTAACTCCTTAAAACGAACCATCTGCCCGGCAATGCCCTGTTCCTCGTCAGCATTGGCAAAATGCGTCATCAGCGTGACTTGCGCCACTTGCGGGCAAGCCCGAAGCATACTCAAGGCCTGTGGCAATTCATCTTCGTTCAGGCCAAGCCGGTTCATGCCGGTGTTGAGTTTGAGATATACCGGCATCGGGGTTGAAAACATGGCTGCGGCCAACATGGCAACCTGCTCAAGCGAATGCAGCACCGGCGTCAATTGATGTTCGACGACAGCAGGCAATTCGTCGACAGCATAGAAACCTTCTAGTAACAGGATAGGCTGATGAAAGCTGGCCTGGCGCAGGACGATAGCATTCTCCAACTCGTTCAGAGCAAAGCCATCCGTTGTTGCATCGAGCGCCCGCGCAGCGCGCAACAGACCATGGCCATAGGCATTGGCTTTGATAACGTCCCAGATTTTCGCGGCGCCGGCATAGCGCCGAGCAATGCCGTGATTATGGCGCAATGCCGAAAGATCGATGATAGCTTTGATGGGGCGGGTCATGCGAGGGTGTTCCCAGAATAAATAGCGGCGTAAATTTTTGAGCATTCAAGCACAAATCGGCCATCCAGGATAGCGCTCAAGGCCGCCTTTGTTTGCAGCGCACAACTGACAACTGCAACACGACTGTGATATAACGCCACTAGACCAAAAACAACTATAACTCACACACACCATAGGATGAACCGCGGCTTTTACATGATTATGGCGGCGCAGTTTTTTTCTGCGCTCGCCGACAACGCACTGCTCATTGCAGCAATATCCATGCTGCGCGACCTGCAGATGCCGACCAGTTATGAGCCGCTACTGAAAACCTGTTTCACGCTGTCCTACGTCGTGCTGGCAGGTTTTGTCGGAGCCTTCGCCGACTCGATGCCGAAGTGGCGCGTGATGTTCATCAGCAACGGCATCAAAATCTTCGGCTGCATGATGATGTTTTTCGCTGTGCATCCGCTGCTCGCCTATGCCGTCGTCGGCCTCGGCGCGGCCAGCTATTCACCGGCAAAATACGGCATCCTTACCGAACTCCTGCCCCCGCGCCTCCTGGTCATCGCCAACGGCTGGATCGAAGGATTGACGGTGATGGCAATCATACTCGGCACATTGCTCGGCGGCATGCTGATCAAACCGGAAGTCGCCCAAACATTGCTCGCCATCGACTGTCCCTTCATCAACACCGGGATCGACTCGGTTGCCGAAATGGACCTGGTGGTAATCGGAATACTCTACATCGCCGCCGCGTTATTCAACCTCTACGTGCCCAACACCGGCGTCGACCACAAGGTACTGAAGAAGAATCCCATTTACCTGCTGCACGACTTCAAGCACAGTCTCAAGCTGCTCTGGCGCGACAAGCTTGGCCAGATATCGCTGGCCGTAACGACGCTGTTCTGGGGCGCTGGCGCGACACTCCAATTCATCGTTATTGAATGGTCCAAGTCATCGCTCAATCTCAACTTGTCCAAGGCCAGCATGCTTCAGGGTGTGGTTGCAGTCGGTGTTGCCATCGGCGCGGTTCTTGCGGCAAAACTGGTTTCGCTACGCAAATCGGTGCGGGTAATTCCACTCGGCATCGCCATGGGCATCGTAGTAATAGTGATGATTTTCGTGCACGACTTGAAGATAGCCATACCGCTGCTGGTATTTGTCGGCATGCTTTCCGGTTTCTTCGTCGTGCCGATGAACGCGCTCCTGCAGCATCGCGGGCACATCCTGATGGGCGCAGGCCATTCAATCGCTGTGCAGAATTTCAACGAAAATCTGTCGATCATCATCATGACCGCGCTATATTCGTTCATGCTCAAGTCGGATCTGACGATAGACACAGTCATCATCCTGTTCGGCTTGTTTGTCGCCGGCCTGATGATGCTGGTAAAACGCTGGCACGAAGCCAACCAGCGCGACTACGATTCCGTCAGTCAGTTGGATGATAGGCGCCACTGAGCAAAAAGCGCGGAAATCTCCGCTTGGATCAAAATTCGATCTGAAAGCAACCGCCTGTTCACCGATAAGGTAATCAGCCCGACGCGGTAAAAACCAGAAGTTGAACAAACAACTGGATTTTCATGTTCGTCTCCGCAGGCACCGAAGTAAATTCGGAACCCATGCGAATGTGTCCATCCAGAACCTTGCGCGATACGACTTTGGCATAAACGTCTCGCACCTGATAGTCGACCGTCGGCAAGTCAAACCCGAGCTTGATTTCCGCATATAGCGGCAGCTCGCGATCCAACTCTATCAATGCGCCGTGATAGCTAAGATCACGGATTGTTCCAGAGAAGACTTCAGGCAGGACGACGCTCTGTTCGATCAGTTGATAGCTGAAAGGCAGCTTGACCTCGATGCGGCGCGAGCGACGAACTTCCTGACGTGGCACTTTCAAGCCGAGAGAAGGAATGGCAATGACTTCGCGCAAGCAGACGGGTTCCGGCTTTCCTTTGACGTGTATGTCTATCGGTTCGCTCGTCTCGACAAAGGACTTGCAACGATCGTAAGTGCTCTTGCTGATCAACACCTGTCCGCGCAGGCTGAAAGCCTCGATACGCGAGGCCAGATTGACCTCGTCGCCAATCACTGTGTACTCGGAATAGCGCTCAGAGCCCAGTATCCCGGCCATGACTTCGCCAGTGTTGATACCGATGCCCATGTACAGTTCCGGCATGCCTTGATCTTTTTGGGAAAGATTGAGCGCATTCATGGTTATCTGCATTTCTACGGCGCATGCGAGCGCGCGCGCCACGTCATCAGGACGGCTCACCGGCGCACCGAACAACACCATGATCGAATCGCCCATAAACTTGTCGATCGTGCCCTGATGCTTGAAGATAATCTCGCTCATCTTGATCAGACATGGATTGAGAAGTTGCAGGACAGCCCCGGCAGGCTGCCCCGCAACAATGGCCGTGAAACCGCGAAGATCTGCGAAAAGAATGGTGACGTCGCGACTGAGAAACGCCTCCCCCAGCGCCGAAGGATAGGGCAACCCGTCCAACTCATTAAGGACGCCTTCAAGCTCCGATTTGCCCGCATCGCTGAGCGACATGCCGGTTTCGCGAGCAATGATCTCGTGAATGCGCTGAAGTATTTGTTGCGTTGGCGTGTGTTTCATGCAAAAAATAGCGGCTCTGTGGAATCACCCAATAACCTTTTCGATTATAGTATCCAATATTGCCTTGACTGGATACTCCGGCATGCTCAAACCAGCATGACGAGTAACCCATCAGCCAGTCGGGCTATGGGCGACACAGAAATGCAATATTTCCCTTGGATTAAAGCACTACCGGCGCATCTGGCAGTTCATTGAACTTGTCGTTGCCCGATGAAGAAGGAAAGTGGCTGATCAGCAATTTGCTTGCCTTTTCGATGGCACCCACCACGCCACGCTGGAAGTCCTTGCTGCGGAATGCTTGTTCCATGCCGCGGCAGATGGCGTCCCATTCGTGCTGTTCAACCCGGGCGGCGATGCCGCGGTCGGCGAGTATTTCGACGCGGCGGTCGATCAGCTGCACGTAGATCAGCACGCCGCTGTTGTGCTCTGTGTCCCATACGCGCAGGCGGGAGAACACCTCCGTGGCGCGTTCGCGGGCGCTAACGCCGCGCCACAGATCGGCCAGCGGCAGACCCACTTCGACCACGAAACGCAACTGACTGGCATGCTGCCGCTCTGAAGCGGCGATGGCTGCTTCGATGGCCTTCATGGCAGGCGGCGGAAACGCGCGCCGCGCCAACCAGTGCGGCGCCAGCAAGTGTTTGAGGATGCGCTTGAGTTTCATTTCACCAGTCTCCCGATGCCCCACCGCCACCGGCCATGCCACCACCGCCGCCGGAAAAGCCGCCCCAGTCGCCCCCGCCACTTGAACCGGAACCCCAGCCACCGCCGGAAGATCCACCTCGTCCGCCGCTTAGCAGCACAAACAGGAACACGACAAAACTCGCGATGCCGGTAACGATCAGGGAAGTAGTCATGAACCAGGCTATCGTGCCAACCAACCCGCCGGTAGCCATGCCGCCGAGAAACCGGCCGAGCAACATGCTGAGAATGCCGCCAACGACAGAAGCGGCGATCAGTCCGATCACCAGCAAATTCTCAAACTGTCCTCCCTCATCCTTGGCTTGGGTCTGGGTGGAGGAACGTGTGGGTGGTGGCAGTTTTTCGCCTTCGATCAACTTGCCGATCTGGTCGATGGCGGCAACCAGGGCGGAATAGGGCTCGCCCGCCTTGAACTTGGGCGACATGGTTTCCATCACGATGCGCTTAGCGATAGCGTCGGGAATTGCGCCTTCCAGGCCGTAGCCAACGTCAATGCGCAACTTCCTGTCCTTCGCCGCGACGACGATGAGAACCCCGTCGTCAATCTGCTTGCGTCCAACTTTCCAGGCATCGAAGACACGGATCGAATATTGTTCGATAGTTTCCGGCTGGGTCGTCGGCACAATCAGCACGGCAATCTGACTGCCGTGGCTGCGATCGAATTCCTGTAAACGCTGCTCCAGCATTTGTGCCTGCGATGGCTTCAGCATGCCGGCGGTATCGACGACAAAGCCGCGCATTGGCGGCACTGCTGCAAGATCGGCGGCCATGCCCGACAGGCTGGCTAAAGCCAGCCATAAGGCGATGATCGAACGCAACCAAACCATGCTCAATGACTGAATTTATTGCGCCGGCTTGGGCGCATCGAACTTGATCTGCGGCGGAGAAGAGATGGTCTTCTCGTCCTCGACCGCGAAATTCGCCTTAGTCTTCCAGCCCATCACCATCGCCGTCAAGTTGTTGGGGAAAGTGCGCACGGAGATGTTGTAGTCTTTTACCGACTTGATATAGCGGTTGCGCGCCACGGTGATGCGGTTCTCGGTGCCTTCCACCTGAGCCTGCAAATCACGGAAATTGGCGTCGGCCTTGAGTTGTGGATAGTTCTCCGCAACAGCCAACAAGCGCGATAGCGCCCCGCCCAGTTCCGACTGGGCTTTCTGAAATTTGGCGAAGGCGGCGGCATCGTTCACCAGTTCCGGCGTCGCCTTGATCCCGGCAACATTGGAACGCGCCTCGGTAACCCGGGTCAGCACTTCTTTCTCGTGCGCGGCATAGCCTTGCACGATGGAAACCAGGTTCGGAATCAGGTCGGCGCGGCGCTTGTACTGGTTCAAGACTTCCGACCAGGCGGCAGTGACCTGTTCATCGTTAATCTGTATCTGGTTATAACCGCAACCCGACAGCAGGACTGTGGCAACGGCAAAGAAGGCAAGCAGTTTAAGGCGCATGGTGATGTTCTCCTGAATAAAATTACGGTCACTATATGGGGACGTAGACGGATTATTCCACACGTCGGTCGTCAGCTCTGGCAACAGCGCTGCGCCGCCGCCACCAGGCAAAGGTTTTCCAGACGATAACGGACAATAGCGCCAATGGCACGGACAGAAAACCGATCTGCGGACCGCGCACACGCGATTCGACCAGCACCGGCTTGTCGCCGTCGAGGCGATAGCGCACCTGGTAAATGTAGTCGCGCTCGTCGAGTTTCAGCTCGAAGCGCCAAGGCTTGCCCGCTACGCTAGTCCAGGCAAGACGGCTCTTGCCTTTTTGGCCGGGTCTCTCTATTTCCATCTCTCCGCTCGCTGCCGCTGGCCAGGGTGCGCTCACTTGCTGCTGCTTAAGCGCAACCTCGATATCCTTGTAGGACATGACTATCGTCTGTCCTGCGGCATTGCTGACCGGAAGAGGGAAACGCGACGGCCAACTATTATTTACGCTTGGCCCAGCCACATCCCAAGGCCAAAACTGCATCAACAGCATGCCCCATACGACGCAAAGGGCGAAAAAAAACACCAGCGCAAGGAAGGCCTTCATGAGCCAAAGCATAATGCGCTTGATCAGGCTCATGCGCAATCCTTCAGCCCACGCATGGTACGACGGGCAAAGCAAAGGTCTTCCCATGCCTTGGCCTTGTCAGGCAGGTTGCGCAGCAAGTAGGCGGGATGGTAAGTAACGATCAGCGGAATGCCATTGAACTGGAACAGTTTGCCACGCGCAGCCCCGATTTTCACCTCGGTCTGGAGCAGCGTCTGCGCCGCCGGACGGCCAAGCGCAACAATCAGCTTGGGTTGAAGCAAGGCGATCTGGCGTTCGAGATAAGGCCAACAGGCCGCAGTTTCCTCCGCCTCCGGCGTGCGATTGCCGGGCGGACGGCACTTGACCGCATTGGCGATGTATACGTCGTTGCCGCGCTTCAGATCAACCGCCGCCAGCATGGCGTCGAGCAGCTTGCCCGCCTGGCCGACGAAGGGTTCGCCGCGTTCGTCTTCTTCGGCCCCCGGCCCTTCGCCGATGAACAGCCAGTCCGCTTGAGTATCGCCGACGCCCAGCACCGCCTGCTTGCGCGCTTGGCACAAGCCGCAGGCGCGGCATGCGGCGACGCTCTGGCGCAACTCGTCCCAATCCATGTTGGCGATTTCCGAACTGCGGCTGGTTTCAGCTTGATTGTCGATATTTCCGGAATTGATGACGGTAGCTGTAGCCGGTACGCTGCTCTTGACTGGCTCAGGTTCCATCGCCTCAACCTCCTTCTCGCGCAACTTCCACAGCGGCGCCAGTCCCATTTCGCGCAAAATCCGCTCGCGGCGCGTGCTCATGGCTGTAATAACCGTTCCATGACCAGTGCATCCTCGCGAATATTACCGCTGCCAGTCACGCCCTTTTCGCCTGCCGGGTAATAGTCACGCCGACAACCGATGACGGAAAAGCCATGTTGCTGATAGAAAGTCTGTGCCTGCTGATTTGATCGCCGCACTTCGAGCAGCATGCGAATTGCCCCTCGCTCAAGCGCCTCGGCAAACAGATATTCCAGCAACGCGCCGCCCAGCCCTTGCCGCTGGCGCTCGGGAAGGATGCTGATATTGAGCAACTGCGCCTCGTCCAGCGCCGGCATCATCACTGCGTAACCGACCAGCTTGTTATTCTCTCTGTCGCAGCAAATCCATGCGCCATAACCCGATTCAAGCGAATCCTCGAAATTGCCCAGCGTCCAGGGGAAAGGATATATGAGGTTTTCTGCCTGATATACCGTCTCAAGGTCACCGCGCGACATGGGTTCGATCCGCAATCGCAAATACGGCGATGGAACAAAGGGCAAAGACCGTTGCGGCAAGACGGCGCTCATTTCACGCCACCTCGCGCCAGTCGTTCCGCAGTCGTTAGTGCCACTTTGTCGCGTACATAAAGCGGCAAGGCCAGCGCCGCATCCACGCCTTCCCCGCGTGCCAGGCGCTGTACAGCGATACACGCTACGGACGCCGCCGTGGGCCAGATATCGGCATGAAACTCAACAACCGCGTCCGCCAGCACCCTGCGCAGCACATCGGGATAAGCGGCAAAACCGTCGCCGATGCCTACCCAGCCTGTGCCAGGAGGCGGCAAAACCAGTTGCGGCGCAGCCACCGCCGGAGCGGAGAGCATTTCCGGCAGACCATCGCAAACAGTGCAAGGAACGTAATAGACCTCGTTCATGCGAGCATCGATGCAAGCAAAAAAGTTTTCCTTTCCACACGCTGCATGGGCCGCAAAAACCAAAGCCTCCAGCGTCGACACCCCGACCACCGGCAAATCGAGTCCCATGGCCAGCCCCTGCGCCACGCCGCAAGCCAGACGCAACCCGGTAAAACCGCCCGGCCCGGTGCCGAAGGCAACGCCATTGAGGTCGCGCATGCCGATACCCGCGTCCGCCAGAAGTTCAGTGACCCACGGCAGCAACCGCTCCGAGCCTCCGTTGGGCAGATTCTCGGCGCGTTCCGACACCGCCCCATTACACCATAGGGCAGCGGAAATACGATGGGAGGAAGTTTCAAGGGCAATCAGGTTCATGACTGGGATTTTAACCGATCCCCTTGCCACTATCTTTGGAACAATGCGTCAGCCACCTCTAATTCTGGAGGCGGCGTGTACGCTCACCCGTGCCACGCCGATAGAGATTATGCCCTGCTTCCTGAATATCCTGCCGCAACTGGCGGCGCTCTTCCGGCGAAAGACGCCCATGAGTCTTTCCGTTCATCTCGCGGCGTATCTGACGGCTGCCTTCATCACCGGATTGGTCACCCTGCCGTTTCTGAGACTGACGCTGCTCCTGCTGCCCTTCCTGCTGGGCACAAGCGGGAGTGGCAAGGCTTAACGCAATCGCCACACTGACCATCGGCGGAATCAACAGCTTGAAAGATAAAGTTTTCATGTCTAACGGCCTGAATGGAGAAAAGATTCTGGCATAAGCTGCATCCTAAAGGAATCATGTAAGCAAACTAGGCTGCCACACCGGATAATTTGTAAAAACCTGTAACAATCACCCACACCGGTAACAAGCTCTTACTGATAACACCTGAAACGGCTGGCGCGATGCTGCCGATGCCGCTAGGATTACGGTCATGAACGATAGTAAATCAAAAATCCTGGTCGTCGACGACGACATGCGCCTGCGCGAGTTGCTCAACCGCTACCTCACCGAACAGGGTTTCACCGTCAAGCCGGTGGAAAACGCCGCGGCTATGGACAAGGCGCTTTCACGCGAATTGTACGACCTGATCGTGCTCGACCTGATGCTGCCGGGCGAGGACGGGCTTTCAATCTGCCGTCGCCTGCGCGGCGGCAAGAACGAGATCCCGATCATCATGCTGACGGCCAGGGGCGACGACGTCGACCGCATCGTTGGCCTCGAAATGGGCGCAGACGATTATTTGCCGAAGCCATTCAACCCACGCGAACTGGTTGCCCGCATCCATGCCGTGCTACGCCGCCGCGCCGCGCCGCCGCCGCCCGGCGCGCCGGCCGGGGAGGAGGAAATCGTCGCCTTCGGCAACGTGCGCGTCAATCTCGCCACGCGCGAACTAATGCGCGGGGATGAGATCACGCAACTGACAACCGGCGAATTCGCCGTGCTCAAGGTGCTGGTGCAGCATCCGCGCCACCCCCTTTCCCGCGACAAGCTGATGGAACTGGCGCGGGGACGAGAATATGAGGTGTTCGACCGCGCCATCGACGTGCAGGTATCGCGCCTGCGCAAGCTGGTCGAGGACGATCCGGCCAAGCCTCGGCATATCCAGACCGTGTGGGGATTCGGCTACGTGTTCGTGCCGGATGGCAGCAAGCAGTGAAATTCTGGCCGCGCACGCTGCTTTGGCGAACCTTCCTGCTGTTGAGCATGCTGATGCTCCTGTCGGTATTCGCCTGGTTTTCCATTTACAAGGACTATGAACGCGTGCCGCGGGCACAGCGGCTGTCGCAGCTCCTTACCAGCGTTGTAAACCTGACCCGCAGCGCGCTCGTCACCGCCCATCCGGACAAACGCCAGACGTTGTTGCAGGAATTGTCCGAGCGCGAAGGCGTGCGTGTTTATCTGGCCGAAGAAGGAGAGAAAATCGCGCCGCTGAAGCCGGAATCGCTGCTTTCCCTGGCCGCCGAACAACTCCGCGCCAAACTCGGGACGGAAACGCGCGTAACGCTGGAGCGTAACGGTGAGCGGGCGCTGTTCGTCAACTTCCGCATCGACGACGACGAATACTGGGTCGCCCTGCCGCGCGAGCGCATCGAGCGGGCGATCCCCTGGCAATGGATGGGCTGGGGACTGGCGGCGCTGCTGCTCTCGCTGGCTGGCGCCTATTTGATCGTATTCCGCGTCACCCACCCGCTCAAGGTGCTATCCAAGGCAGCTGCCGAAATCGGTAGCGGTCGCATCCCGCCGCCCGTAGAGGAATCCGGCCCGGTCGAGGTCGCCACGCTGGCGCATGCCTTCAACCAGATGTCGAGCGACCTGGCGCGGCTCGACAGCGACCGCGCGCTGATTTTGGCCGGCATCTCGCACGACCTACGCACGCCGCTGGCGCGGCTGCGCATGGGCATCGAGATGAGCGGCGCGGACGATGCGACGCGCGACGGCATGATCGTCGATGTCGAGGAAATGGATCAGACCATCGGTCAGTTCCTCGATTTCGCCCGCATCGACAACGGTACTGGTGACGACGATATGCAGCCAACCGATCTATGCGCCCTGCTCGAAAACATCGCAACGCAATATCGGCGGCGTGGCGCGACAATCGAGACCGATTTCGGCGTGTCACTCCGCCTGGAATCGAATTTGCGCCCCAAGGCTATCCACCGCGCCATTGCCAATCTGATCGACAATGCCCTGCGTTACGCTGGCACGGATGCGCCAATTCATCTGACGGTAAACCAGACCGAAAATGAGACGCGCATCGCGGTCATGGATCGCGGATCGGGAATCCCGTCCGCCGAAGCAGAACGCATGAAGCTGCCCTTCACCCGGCTCGATGCCGCGCGCGGCAACGCCAGCGGCGCGGGCCTGGGACTCGCCATCGTCGACCGCATCACCCGCGCCCACGGCGGTTCGTTTCAGCTGAGTGCGCGCGATGGGGGCGGACTGGTAGCGGAAATCGTTCTGCCGCTCAACCAAATCTATACGCAGCCCTGCGTGGACAGTTCATCCTTCAGGTAGGCATAGTAAATCGGCGCGGCTACCAGTCCGGCCAAGCCGAAAGCCGCTTCCATTACCAGCATCGCCAGCAGCATCTCCCACGCGCAAGCATTGATTCTCGAACCGACAATGCGCGCGTTGAGAAAATATTCCAGCTTGTGAATCGATACCAGGAAAATCAGCGACGAAACTGCCACATGCGGTGAATAGGTCAGGCTGACGATGACGATAATGGTATTGGAGATGAGGTTACCGATCACCGGCAACAAACCGACGATGAACGTCACGGCTATCAGGCTGTTGGTCAACGGCAGATGAATGCCTAGCATTGGCAGGACAACGGCAAGGTAGATCGCGGTGAAAATGGTGTTAATCCCGGAAATCCGTACTTGGGCAAAAACCACGCGATGAAAAGACTCTGCTAGCATGCCGGCCCGTTTGGCGAGTGCCAGCACCAGCGGTCGCCGATTATGGTACGAACGAATTTCGTAGATCGCCAGCAATGCGCCGATCACCATGCCGATAAGCGCATAAACGGCGCCGCGGACAAAATGCTTGCCTGCCAGGCCAAGTTCGGTCGAATACTTGTGCAGCAGATTGACGATGACCTTGTTCAACCCGTCGGCATCCGTCGGGACGGTTACCGCAGAAGATATCGAGGGAGGCAATAAATCGATGTAATTTCTGAGAACCTCGATTATTCTGTTGAGTATGGTCGGCAAACCGGCAGCCTCGGAGCGAAGGAAAGCCATCGTGGCAATAGCCGCCAACGTGATGAATATCACGACGATACTGGCGACCAGGGCGACAGCAACCCTCCGCGCATGAATATCAGAAAGCCGCCGGGTGAGGAGCGGCGTAAGAAGATTCACCAACTGGTAAACTAGCAGACCTGCCAGCAACGCGGGCAGCAAATGCAATGTGATAACGAGAAACAGGAAGGCGGCTGAAACCAGCCAGGCAGCGATGGTGACGCGATTGGATGTATTTTGGCAATCCATGAAGTGTGGCTTCTATAAGAACTTTGGACTTGTTAATTCTACAGCGATTGGCCCTGACACATTTTTTTGTCAATATCATCCATGACCGCAAACTGCGGGAAGACAGGAAGGAAAAAAATAATGGATTTCTCGATGAACATCGTTATTGCCGACGAAAATGAAGCGGAGGACATCGGCCAATCCTCCTGGCCGCTTGAGGATTGGCAGGGAATCGAGTCCAAGGACATCGATCTGCTGAAAATCGCGACACTTCATTCCGTTCTGACCAGCCAGAATTTCGACGAAGCGATGGAAGAATATGCGCCAGTCTATACTGCCTCGGAAGATGGCCCCTGGGTAACGCTATTTCCCGAAGATGCAGTGGAAAAGCTGTCGGAACTGAATGAGGACGCGCTGTATCTGGTTGCAGAAGAACTGGCTGCCACCGAAGAATTCGAAATATCCGGCTGGCCGGCCGAAGCGGTGCAGGACTTACTGACCGAACTGGCTGAACTGGCAAGGGTCGCAGTCGAAGAAGGCAAATCTTTGTTTGTCTGGATAAGCCAGTAGATAATGGCAAATTTCAAATTTTGGCAAAGATAGTGAAAATTTCGCTCTTTACTTATACAGACAACTTGTTAAAGTAGCGAACATGAAGGTTCTCATCCTTATTACGTCCCAGTTTTTCCAGCATGTCCTGAAGCGGCATCTCTCGTTCCTTTCACGAGAGGCATTGTTCGTTAATTCCGTGAAGGACTTCAAAAACGAATTTGAGGGCGGCGAATTCGATATCGTCTGTATCGAGCGTTTTCTTTCGGATGGGTCTTCCGGTCTTGAGCTATGCAAGGAATTGCGCGCCCACCCTGCTGGAGCCAAAACCCCGGTCATACTCCTGACGATATCCGACGACCCGAAACTGGCGGCTGAATGCGATGCCGCAGGCGTAACCAAAGTCTTCAAGAAAAACGACATCGAGCATTTGGCCGATTACGTGGCACAGCTTGAAAAGGATTACGAAAAGGCCGGAACCGTCAGCGGGCATGTCCTTCTGGTCGAGGACAGCGCTATGGTGGCAAATATCATCAATGTTGTTCTTAACAACATTGGACTCACTGTCGAAACCTTTTCCAAGGCAGAGGATGCCTGGGCGGCACTGTCCAAAAAGGAATTCGACGTCGTGATATCCGACGTCAATCTCGAAGGCAACATGACCGGCTTGGGGCTGGTGCGCGCCATTCGCAAACTTGAAGGCAAAGTTTCCCGGATACCCATCCTGGCCATCTCCGGAATGCAGGATAACGCCCGCAAAGTCGAATTATTGCGCAGCGGCGCCGATGACTTTGCATCGAAGCCATTGCTCAACGAAGAGCTCGAAATGCGCGTGCGCAATATGCTACAACACAAGCGCCTGTTCGAAGAGGTCGAAGCACAGCGCGACCATATGCGCAAACTGGCCATGACCGACCAGCTTACCGGACTTTTTAACCGGCACTATATGGCCGAAGTAGCCTCCAAGCGCATGCAGGAAGCGATAAAGCATGGCATCGCGGTAAGTTTTCTTATTCTTGACCTGGATCATTTCAAAAAAATCAATGACACTCACGGTCACGACGTCGGTGACGTAGTACTGGCGGAAACAGCCCATCTGCTGCGCGATAGCTGCCGTAGTGGCGATACTGCATCACGCGCAGGCGGAGAAGAGTTCGTTCTGATACTGATCAATCGCGATGCCGCAAATGCAGCCAAATTTGCTGAAATAGTCCGTCAAGGTATCGAAAACCTGAATCCGGGCGGCATCCATGTCACAGGCAGCATCGGGGTTGCCTCAGTAAAAAAAGGTACGCAAAGCGACTTCAAGACACTGTTCAAGATAGCCGACGAAGCCGTCTATGAGGCCAAGACCGGTGGCCGCAACCGCGTAGTCATCAAGGAAGTTGCTGCCTGATCGAATAGCACTTGGCTTTGCCTAATCTGACTCAGCAAACAGAGCGGCAAGGCTGCTATCATCCAGTTTCATGATCGGCTGATGCTGCACCGGTTGTTGCCCTACACAACGAACACCTATCTAACCAATGTACCGAAAGCTCCTCTGGCTGGGCCTGTTTCTAGGCTTTTTCGCTGTAGCAAGCCTTGCTGCCGAGGTCAAGAACATTAATGCCTACCAGGATGGGAACCGGCTGGTCGTAAGCTATGACCTAGAAGGCGACAAACCTGCCGACATTTCCGCGCTCATCGCAATCACCGGACGTCTCCATACCAATGAGGCCCTTCATCTTGAAGGCGACGTAGGGCAAAAAGTCGGGCCGGGCAAGAACAAACAAATCACGTGGAATATCCTCAAGGACTATCCACAAGGAATTGCAGCGGAAGTCCTCATAAGTATCCAGCCGAAAACCAAGCGGCTTGTTGAAAGCGACATCGTTTCCCTGAGCGAGCAGCAAACCGAAGTCTTCCGCAGGATCGACGCTGAAAACATTGATGTCCAGGCAGCCAACCGCCACATCGTTTTCAGCGAGAAGGCGAAGAAACTGGCTTCAATCATCGGAGACAAAGTCAAGGCCTCCTACGTCAAGGAAGTGGATGAGTCGCATCTCGAAAAATCCCGTTATTACTGCGCGCGCTTTCAGGAAAACGCCCAGCAGAGACGCACCTCGGAACAAACCGTTGCAAAAGACGATCTGGCGAAAACTTGGGAGTCGGCGAAGCATAAAACCCCGGTCGTCACAGACGAGAACCACGAGAAATACTTCAATTGCCTGCTCGCCTCGCTCGATCCGCACAGCAGTTATTTAACGCCGGAAGCCTACCGGGAACTCCAGGTTTCGACCAAGGGAACATTTGCCGGCCTGGGCATTGAAATCAGCATCAAGGACGGCATTCTGACCGTCGTCAGTCCGATTGAAGATACCCCGGCATTCCGGGCCGGCATCAAGGCAGGCGACCAGATTCTTCAAATCGACGGCAAGCCAACCAAGGATTTGACGATCATGGATTCCGTCAAGCTGATGCGGGGGCAGAAAGGAACCCGGGTTACACTGACGATTGCCCGCCAGGGAGTCGCGGAGCTAATGCAAATCACCATCATGCGAGATGTCATCATGGTACGCAGCGTCCGTTCCAGAACGCTGGCAAACGGCTACGGCTATATCCGCATCACCCAGTTCCAGGAAAAGACATCGGAGGATTTCGGCAAAGCGCTGGAGTCGCTCAGGAGTGAAAGCGGCGGCACGCTCAAGGGCTTGATACTCGATCTGCGCAACGATCCCGGCGGACTGCTCAATTCGGCAATCAGTGTCGCCAGCCGTTTTGTCGATACGGGCATGATCGTCTACACACAAGGACGCGACCGACATGCCAATAGCCAGTACCAGGCGCTCAAGATCGGCAAGGAACCCGGATATCCGATAGTGCTGCTTATCAACCGGGGCAGCGCCAGCGCATCCGAGATCGTAGCTGGGGCGCTACAGGATCACAGACGCGCCATCGTCTTGGGAACTCAGAGTTTCGGCAAGGGCACGGTACAGAGCATCCTGCCATTCGATGATTCGGCGATCCGATTGACGACGGCAAATTACTACACCCCCAACGGCAGATCGATCCAGCAGATCGGGATCGTGCCGGATATACCCATAGAACAGGACTTCCCCTCGGATGAAGCTGCGATTGCCTTCGCCCAGCGCTTGCTGCTCGAATCATCCGCTATCTCCGACGCTTCCTTGCGTAAGGAAATCGTGGAGAAGATAAAGCTGGACGAGTTCTTTAACCTCAACAAAAACGCGATACGCAGCAATATTTCGGCTTACCCGCAATCTACCCAGGTGGCGCAGGGCAAGCCAACCCAGCCGGCCCGGCCTAGCGCGAACACATCCGAACCAGTTGTTGCCATGCAGGAAACTCAAAAAGAAAACCGGGTAGCCTTAGTCATCGGCAATGCCGCGTATTCCTCTTCCCCGCTGAAAAACCCCGTCAATGATGCCCGCGCCATCTCGGCCAAGCTCAAGACGCTCGGCTTCGATGTCATCACCAGGGAAAACGTGGCGCAAAAGGAGATGACCCGCGCCATTACGCAGTTCGGCGAAAAACTAGCGCGCGCTAACACAGTGGGACTGTTTTACTATGCCGGCCACGGCATGCAGGTCAGAGGGAAAAACTATCTGATCCCGGTCGATGCCCAGATATCTTCCGAGGCATCAATCAGAAGCGAAGCCGTAGATGCCGATTCGCTGCTTGAACAATTGGCGTCAAGCACCTTGGGCATCGTGATCCTCGATGCTTGCCGCAACAATCCTTTCGAACGGCGTTTTCGCGGCGCATCCGGCGGACTGGCGCAAATGGATGCGCCAAAGGGAATACTCATCGCCTACGCCACGGCGCCTGGGAAAGTTGCTTCCGACGGCGACGGTCGCAATGGACTGTATACCCAGAAATTCCTGAAAGTGCTGGATGAGCGCGGACTGAAAGTCGAAGATGTGTTCAAGCGGGTACGCAAGCAGGTGGCCGATGCCACCGCCGACCAGCAGGTGCCGTGGGAATCCTCCTCGCTGACCGGAGATTTCTACTTCGTCAGGCCGACGCAGGCTCCAGCGGAAAGCAGAACCCAAGATACCGAGTTGCTGTTCTGGCAGACCATCAAGGAAAGCAAGGACATTGAGGATTTCAACGCCTATCTCAAGAAGTACCCGAAAGGGCAGTTTGCGGATATCGCCAGAAACCGGCTGAAAAAATTTGGCCGGAAATGAACACTTCGTTGCGTAGTCTGACATTCATTCTGTTCGCGGCCTTGTCACTGACCGCCTGGGCCGACAGCCGCACACAAATAGCTGACGCTGCTGAAAAGCGCATCGCCCTTGTCATCGGCAATAGCGCCTATCCCGGCGCTCCCCTGAAAAACCCGGTCAACGACGCCCGCGCCATCGCCGCCAAACTCAAATCGCTCGGCTTCGAGGTGATCCAGCGCGAAAACGTGACGCTCAGGGAAATGTCGCGGGCCATTACGCAGTTCGGCGAACGCTTGGGGCGTGGCGGCACGGCGGGGCTGGTCTACTATGCCGGCCATGGCATGCAGGTCAGGGGCAAAAACTTTCTGATCCCGGTAGACGCCCAGATTACCGGCGAAACCTCGGTTCGTAGCGAAACCATCGACGTAGACACCATTTTGGAGCAACTCAACAACAGTCCGCTCAACATCGTCATCCTCGATGCCTGCCGCAACAACCCTTTCGAACGCAGGTTCCGCAGCGTAGGCGGCGGCCTGGCGCAGATGGATGCGCCCAAAGGCACGCTGATTGCCTATGCCACCGCGCCGGGCAAGGTTGCTTCGGACGGCACGGGTAGCAACGGACTATATACCGCCGAATTGCTCAAGGTGCTGGGCGAACCCAACCTGAAAGTTGAGGAAGTCTTCAAAAAGACACGCGTCAACGTCGCCAGGGCCACGACTGATCAGCAGATACCTTGGGAAGCCTCCTCGCTGACCGGCGATTTTTATTTCCGTTCCGGTACAAAAAGCCAGCCTTCCGGCGCAAGGCTGGAATCGGCGCGAGTGCAGGCGCCGGACGAAATAGAGCAGGACTTCTGGAATCGCATCCGCGACAGCCAGGACGCAGCGGATTTCGAGACCTACCTGAAACACTACCCGCAGGGACGCTTCGTGGCGGAAGCGAGCCTGATGGCGCGCAAACTAAAGCCAGCGCAACAGGCTTCCATCAAACCGGAGGCAAGCGGATCGGGCACACCCCGCACCCCAGGCCGCGCTATCCTCGGCGTTTCGATCCAAGATGTAACAGAAGAAAATGCAAAGGCTTTTGGCTTGCCGCAGGCAAGCGGCGCTCTGGTAGTTGAGGTAGCCAAAGGAGGCCCTGCCGAAGCAGCCGGTATTGCAGCAGGAGACATCATCCTTAAATTCAATGACCAGCCCATTATCAAGGCGTCCGACTTGCCGCCGCTTGTGGGTACCTCGAACGCTGGCGCCGAAGTGGCAATCCAAGCATGGCGTAACGGCGCCACCAAGGATTTCTCGGCAAAGCTGGCTGCTCCCCCCAAGGAGCAGAGACAAAGGCTGTCCCGGTAACACCATCTTGCCGTAATGCGCAATTTGCGGCAAAGTCCGCCCCTTTTCCAAATTCCTGTCGTTAATAATGTTGCCACCGATCGAACAACGTCTTGCCGATGAAATCGGCGCCCGCCAGCAACAGATTGCCGCCGCCGTCACCCTGCTCGACGAAGGCGCGACCGTGCCCTTCATTTCCCGCTACCGCAAGGAAGCCACCGGCGGCCTCGATGACAACCAGTTGCGCCTGCTGGAAGAACGTCTCGCCTACCTGCGCGAACTTGAAGACCGCCGCGCCACCATCCTCGCCAGCATCGAAGAACAGGGCAAGCTGACGCCGGAGCTCAAGGCCGATATCGAATCCGCCGAAAACAAGCAGCGCCTGGAAGACCTTTACTTGCCCTACAAGCAAAAACGCCGCACCAAGGCGCAAATCGCCCGCGAGGCTGGACTGGAGCCACTGGCCGATGCGCTGCTGGCAGATCCGGCGCTCACGCCGGAAGCCGAAGCAGAGAAATATACAGACACCGTAACCGGCGAAAATCACGGCGTTGCCGACATCAAGGCCGCGCTCGAAGGCGCCCGCCAGATATTGATGGAACGCTTCGCTGAAGATGCCGAACTCCTCGGCAGCCTGCGTGAAAAATTGCAGGCCGAAGCGCTGGTGGTATCGACAGTGGCCGAAGGCAAGGAAGAGGAAGGCGCGAAATTCCGCGACTATTTCGACTACGCCGAACCGATCCGGGAAATTCCCTCGCACCGCGCTCTGGCGCTATTGCGCGGCCGCAATGAGGAATTTTTGCGGCTGGCACTGAAATCTCCGGAAGAAATGCTCGATCCACCGCAAGCCAGCCCCTGCGAAAGCCGCGTCGCCACCCGCTTCGGCATCCGCGACCAAAATCGTCCGGCGGACCGCTGGCTGCTGGAAACCGCGCGTTGGGCGTGGAAAGTGAAGATTTCGCTGCACCTCGAACTGGAACTGATGAACGCCCTGCGCGAACGCGCCGAGGAAGAGGCGATCCGCGTCTTCGCCCGCAACCTGCACGACCTCCTGCTGGCCGCGCCTGCCGGACCTCACGCTACCATGGGCCTTGATCCGGGCATTCGCACCGGCGTCAAGGTAGCGGTGGTGGACGCCACCGGCAAGCTGCTCGACACTGCCACCATCTACCCGCACGAACCGCGCCGCGACTGGCAAGGCTCGCTGCACACGCTGGCGCTGCTGGCGAAGAAGCACAAGGTCAATCTGATCAGCATCGGCAACGGCACGGCATCGCGCGAGACCGACAAGCTGGCCGGAGAACTCATTAAATACCTGCCGGAATTGAAAATTTCCAAGATCGTCGTCTCCGAAGCCGGTGCTTCGGTGTATTCCGCCTCCGAACTAGCGGCGAAGGAATTCCCGGCGCTGGACGTATCCTTGCGCGGCGCGGTCTCCATCGCACGCCGCCTGCAAGACCCGCTCGCCGAACTGGTGAAAATCGAACCCAAGGCCATCGGCGTCGGCCAGTACCAGCACGACGTGTCGCAAACGCGGCTGGCGCGAATGCTGGATGCCGTGGTCGAGGACTGCGTCAATGCCGTCGGCGTAGATGTCAATACTGCCTCTGCGCCACTCCTGACGCGCATTTCTGGCCTGAACTCCACCCTCGCCGCCAACATCGTCGCCCACCGCGACGCCAACGGCCCGTTTTGCAGCCGCATGGCATTAAAGAAGGTGCCGCGCCTCGGTGATAAAACCTTTGAACTGGCGGCAGGATTCCTGCGCATCGGTCTGAATCAGGGCAACAACCCGCTCGACGCCTCGGCGGTGCACCCGGAAGCTTATCCGGTGGTCGAGCGCATCCTGGCGGACATCAAGAAGGGCATCAAGGAAGTCATCGGCGACAGCAAACTGGTCAGGTCGCTCAATCCGGCAAAATACACCGACGAAAAATTCGGCCTGCCGACAGTGCAGGACATCCTCAAGGAACTCGAAAAACCTGGCCGCGACCCGCGCCCGGAATTTAGGAGCGCGTCTTTCCGCGACGGCGTCGAAGACATCAAAGATCTGGAACCCGGCATGCTGCTCGAAGGTGTCGTCACCAACGTCGCCAACTTCGGCGCTTTCGTGGACATCGGCGTACACCAGGACGGCCTGGTGCATGTCTCGGCGCTCGCCAACCGCTTCGTCAAGGACCCGCGCGATGTGGTCAAGGCCGGCGACGTGGTCAAGGTCAAGGTGCTGGAAGTGGACGAAAAGCGCAAGCGTATTGCGCTCAGCATGCGACTTGACGACGCTCCCGCCGCAAAACCCGCAGCCAACGCGAAATCGGACGGAAAGCCGGATCGGACTGGAGCTCAACCACCCTCATCCCGCGACAAGCCGTCGCAACGCGCACCTGAACCCAAAGCCGGCGGAGCCATGGCCGATGCGCTGGCGCGTGCAATGAAGCGTTGAACCATGACCACTAGCACCGTCCGGCACTTTCTGTTCGACGATCTCGGCATACGCGGCATGCTGGTGCAAGCCTCCGACACCTGGCAAGCCATGCAGGAAAGACGAAATTACCCGCCAGTGGTACGCGATCTGCTCGGAGAAATGGCGGCGGTAACGGCATTGATGGGTTCCAGTCTGAAGACCCCCGGTCGGCTCACCTTCCAGTTGCAGGGCAATGGCCCGATCGCCATGATGGTGGTCGATTGCGAGGAACATCAGGGGCAGCTGCGTCTTCGTGGCATGGCCAAGGCAACGGGGGAAATACTCCCGGCGCCCGCCCCGCAACTCTTCGGCAACGGCCACCTGATGCTGACGCTGCAAACCAGGAACCCGAATGCGGCGCCATACCAAAGTTTCGTGCCAATCGCGGGGGAATCCATCGCCGCCATCTTCGAACATTATCTCGAGCAATCCGAACAACTGCCCTCGCGGCTATGGCTGGAAACCGGCGCACATCAGGCTTGCGGCCTTTTTCTTCAACGTCTGCCGCATTCGCCGAAAACCACCGACGCCGACGGCTGGAACCGCGTGCAGCTACTCGCCGCCACGCTCCGGCCTGGCGAATTGGCGCTGCCCGCCGAAACGCTGCTGACGCACCTCTTCCCGGACGAAACCATTCGCCTGTTCGAACCCAAGCCCGTGATCTACCACTGCCCGCGCAACGAGAATAAAGTGCGCCAAATGTTGCGCTCGCTGGGCCGCCAGGAAATCGAGAGCATTCTTGCCGAACACGGCGAAATCTTCATCCGTGACGACATCGGCAACCATGAATACCGTTTCGGCGCCGGAATCGTCGAAGAACTCTTCGGCGCAACAGAAATACCGCCGCACATCCTGCATTAACCATGGACATCACGATCAGCGAAAAGGCCGGCGTTCGCTACCTGCACTTCGGTTCGAGCTGGATTCAGGGTGCTATGCGCATCGCCCGCCCTTGGTCGCTCGAACTCGACTACACGCGGGAAATGATGGCCTGCCTGCTGTTCAGGCCGGAGCAATACTGGCCGCGGCGCGTGCTATCAATCGGACTGGGCGCGGCTTCGCTGACCAAGTTTCTTTATCGTCACCGGCCTGAAGCGCGGCAAACGGTGGTCGAAATCAACCCGCAGGTCGTGACCGTAGCCCGGCAAGTCTTCAAATTGCCGGACGAAACAGCCAGATTGCGCATCGTCATTAACGATGGCGCCGATTTCATAATTAAAAGCAAAACCAAATTCGACCTGATTCTGGTCGACGGTTTCGATGCCGATGCACGCACCGGCGCGCTCGAAACGCAGCCTTTTTACTTCAACTGCCGCGACCACCTGAGCAAACAGGGTATATTGGTCGTCAACCTGCTTAGCCGCAGCTACCGCAGCAGCATCTACAATATGCTGAACGCTTTCGATGACCGCGTGCTGTCGTTGCCGTCGCTCGACGACGGCAATACCATTGTCTTCGCCACCAACGGCGAACCAATACGCCAAAGCCTGGACGAGCTCAAAGCCCAGGCCAAGCTACTCAAAAAGGAAACCGGCCTCAACCTGCTGCCGCTATTGCCGGGGCTGGCACAGTCATGTGCTGACGGAGTTTTGATGTTGTAACGAAAAGCCACTCATGTCTGCCTACCCGGACGATACCCCTGCCGCATCGCGCAAAGCCTTCTCCTGGAGACGGGTTCTCTATGCGCTGCCGCTAGCGTTCGTTACGATGACGGGGGCTTTCGCCGCCGATGGAAGCGCGAGCTTGGCCGACGCCCTGGGGCGCGACAGCGAGACGACGCTGCAATTCCGTTCCCACTATCTGAGCCGCATCAAGTCCGAATCTGCCGACAGCCTCGCTTGAGCCGGCGGCGGCTGGTTGAACTACCGCTCTGGCTGGGTTGGCGACACGCTACGCTTCGGGCTGACCGGATATACCTCGCAAAAGCTGCATGCCCCGGCGGACAAGGACAGCGCCTCGTGTCAGCGCGCATTACTTTCAGGTGGACATCGAGCAGCTCGGATGCTATCGCATCTCGCCCTCCCAACCCATTAATCATAGTTGCACTTCGAATTTGAACTCGCGGTGCCAATTTTACGGCGACATGCCATTTCAATTAAACAAAAAGCCGCTTTCGTTCAGCGGCTTATCTTATATTTCATGGCGGAGAGGGCGGGATTCGAACCCGCGTTAGGCTTTCACCTAAACACGCTTTCCAGGCGTGCGACTTAAACCGCTCATCCACCTCTCCGTTTGAGGGGCGCATTCTATCAGAAAGCGCTATGCAGCACAGCATACGCGGCAACCACATTCTGGTCGTAGCTCGCCATGCTATTGTATCCCCTTGAACGGTCGGGCTATAATCCGGGCCGCAAATCGGGCGATTAACTCAGCGGTAGAGTGCCATCCTCACACGGTGGAAGTCACTGGTTCGAACCCAGTATCGCCCACCACCCCACTGTCAAAATGACGGTTCTTTGACCGGCAATGCTGACTTCACCGTCGCAGATCCGCTGGCGACAAACCTTACTTGTGCCAACGCCCTGCGTTTTCAGGATTTTGTCTGGCGTCATTTTTTCATCATGGACGGGACTTTACTAAAGCCCGATCCCAGCAAAGGATTTTTTCGTGCTCGTTGCTTCCAATATCACCATGCAGTTCGGGGCAAAACCCCTGTTTGAGAATGTCTCCGTCAAGTTCGGCGAGGGCAACCGTTACGGCCTCATCGGCGCCAACGGCGCGGGCAAGTCCACTTTCATGAAAATACTCGCCGGCCTGCTGGAACCCAGCGCAGGCAACGTCAGCCTGGATGCGCATGAGCGCATGGCCTTCCTGCGCCAGGACCAGTTCGCTTTTGAGGACATGCGGGTTCTCGACGTTGTGTTGATGGGCCACGAGCAGATGTGGGCCTGCATGCAGGAGAAGGACGCCATCTACGCCAATCCCGAAGCCAACGATACCGACTACATGCACGCTGCCGAACTGGAATCGAAGTTCGCCGAGTACGGCGGCTATACTGCCGAGGCGCGGGCGGGCGAACTGCTGCTGGAGGGGGGGATTCCCTCCGAGAAGCATAACGGGCCGATGAGCGAAGTGGCGCCAGGCTGGAAGTTGCGGGTGTTGCTGGTGCAGGCGCTGTTTGCCAACCCGGACATCCTGCTGCTGGACGAACCTACGAATAACCTCGACATCAACACCATTCGCTGGCTGGAGAATGTGATCAACGAGCGCGACAGCACCATGATCATCATTTCCCATGACCGCCACTTCCTCAATCAGGTCTGCACCCACATGGCCGACCTGGACTACGGCAAGATATCCATCTATCCCGGCAACTACGACGATTTCATGGAAGCCTCGACGCAGGCGCGGACGCGTCTGTCTGCGGCCAACGCCAAGGCCAAGGAGCGGGTGGCTGACTTGCAGAGCTTCGTGCGCCGCTTCTCTGCCAACAAATCGAAGGCGCGGCAGGCCACTTCACGCGCCAAGCTGATCGAGAAGATCAAGATAGAAGACATGAAGCCCTCCTCCCGCCAGTATCCGTGGATCGGCTTCGATTACGACGAGAGAGAGAAGCTGCATCGCCTCGCTGTCGAGGTTGAGAACCTGAACTTTGGCTACACCGTCGGTGTGCCTATCATCAAGAATTTATCCATCGCTATCGAGGCCGGCGAAAAAGTGGCCATCATCGGCGAGAACGGCGTCGGCAAGACCACCTTGCTACGCCTGTTCGCCGCTGCCAGCGAACCTTCGCAAGGACTTACGCCGCAGCATGGGATCGTCAAATGGGCGGAAAAAGCTCGCCCCGGCTACTTTGCCCAGGATCATGCGGCTGATTTCGCCGAAGACATGAGTCTGACCGAATGGATCATGCAATGGGCGCGCGCGGGCGGCTACGCGGGCGGCGAGGTTGAAACCCTGGTACGCGGCACCCTTGGCCGGCTGCTGTTTTCAGGAGACGAGGTGACAAAGTCGGTAAAAGTGGTTTCCGGCGGCGAAGAATCGAGGCTGCTGTTCGGCAAGCTGATTCTGTTGCGAAGCAACGTGCTGCTGATGGACGAACCGACCAACCACCTCGACATGGAATCCATCGAATCGCTCAACACGGCGCTGGAAAAATACAAGGGCACACTGCTGTTCGTCTCCCACGACCGGGAATTCGTCTCGTCGCTGGCGACCCGCATCATTGACATCAAGACCGACGGCACTATCGTGGATTACCGCGGCAACTACGAGGAATACCTGGCGAGCGCGGGTGTCGACTAAGCAGGGAGAGTCTTCACTTTTCTGTTTTGGCTCTCGCCAGAAATCCATCGAGCCGGTTGGCAAACGCCTGCCGGTCGGCAGCCGAAAACGCTGCCGGGCCGCCGGTCTCGACGCCGCTGCTACGCAAGCCTTCCATGAAGTTGCGCATGGTCAACCGCTCCTCGATGTTATTCGCGTCGAGCAACTCGCCACGCGGGTCGAGCACGGTGGCGCCCTTGGCGATCACCTGTGCGGCAAGCGGCACATCGGCAGTAATCACCAGATCGCCAGCCGCCACCTCCTGAGCGATGCGCTGGTCGGCGACGTCGAATCCCGCTGGCACCTGCAACGCGCTAATCCATGGCGAAGGCGGCACTCGCAGCATCTGGTTGGCGATCAAGGTTAGCGGTACCTGTGCACGGTTCGCGGCACGGTAGAGGATGTCCTTGATGACTACCGGACAGGCGTCGGCATCGACCCATAGCTTCATGACAGAATTCTTTCCGGAAACCGCTACCGTAGCCAGAGGACTAACCCTACCTATGCCGCGAACCGGATTGATGCTGCACAGTATTGCGGCGTGGCTTGACGTTGCGACTCGCCCTGTTGGGTTGCGGCGCTCGTGCCTGGCCGCTCCTGCCATTCTTGATGGGTTCGGCGCGAATGGCCGGGTTCGGCTCGAAGCCAGGCACCACCTTTATCTCGATCTCGCGCTTCAACATCCGCTCGATGTCGCGTAGCAGTTGATGTTCGTCCACGCACACCAGCGACACTGCCGAGCCTGAACTGCCGGCGCGGCCGGTACGGCCAATACGGTGCACATAACTTTCCGAGACATCGGGCAACTCATAGTTCACAACATGCGGCAACTGGTCGATATCAATGCCACGCGCGGCGATGTCGGTAGCCACCAGCACATGCAGCTTGAGGCTCTTGAAATCGGCCAGCGCCCGGGTACGCGCGCCCTGGCTCTTGTTGCCGTGAATCGCGGCGGAACATATGCCGGCCTTGTGTAATTTCTCGGCCAGGGCGTTGGCGCCATGCTTGGTGCGGGTGAACACCAGCACCTGATGCCAACCGTGGTCGTTGATCAGCTTGACCAGCAACTCGCTCTTTTTTGCCTTATCGACGTGATACACGCTCTGCGCCACCATCTCGGCGGGCGCGTTGCGGCGCGCAACCTCGACTTGCTGCGGATTGCGCAGATAGTTGGCGGCCAGCTCACGAATTTCGTCGGAAAAAGTGGCCGAGAACATCAAGGTCTGCTTCTGTTTCGGCAACATGGCAACGATCTTGCGGATGTCCGGGATGAAGCCCATGTCGAGCATGCGGTCGGCTTCGTCGAGGATAAATATTTCAACTCCGGAAAGATCGACGTTGCGCTGGCTGACATGGTCGAGCAAGCGGCCAGGCGTTGCCACCACGATGTCGACCCCGGCGCGCAATGCTTTGGTTTGCGCCGGCATGCTGACACCGCCGAAGATCACGGCAGACTTGATCGGCAAATGTTTGCCGTAGGTACGCACGCTCTCCGCCACTTGCGCCGCAAGTTCGCGCGTCGGGGTCAGCACCAGCACGCGTGGTTTGGCGCGCGCTATGGCGGCGACAGGGCGATTACTCAGCAATTGCAGCACCGGCAACACGAAGCCGGCAGTCTTGCCGGTGCCGGTCTGAGCCGCTGCCATCAGGTCATGTCCGGCAAGCACCACAGGGATTCCCTGGATCTGGACAGGCGTAGGGATATCGTAACCTTGATCGGCAACGGCACGTAAAAGTTCGGCGCGCAGGCCGAGTTTGGCGAAAGACATGAAGAACTCCTAGAATCGGCCTTGCGTGCTTGGCACGAACCAGTCTAGGCAGAAACACTTACGGGAAGAACGCGAAAAGAGAATCCCAACGCGATGCGCAGCTATTGACTGATGAGACGGCCAGCGCGGTGCGCAGTGTAACACCGTGGCAGTCGGTATTTATCGTATCGTTAAGCCTAACCTGGCCAGATGGCAAATTTATGTTTGATTTCGCACAGTAGGAGAACTCCGATCCGGAGCCGGTAGGTGGCGACCTGCTCATTCCACTCAAAGTCGCTTTGCGAGAAAGTACCGTCTTGGCGCTCCGTTTTGTTCCAAACCAGCACATGCGATTCGATCTGCTTCTCGTCGAGCAGCCTGCCGAACATAGCGGCCGAACCATAGTTGGTATCGCTGACAAGGCGTTCTGGTAACTAACAAATGCAAGAGTGGCTTGAACATTGGTGCGGGCACGCTTGAGCTATAATCGCCCCCGCAATTCCGGCATCAAACGTGAACAGCCCCCTTCCAGTTGATCGAATGGTTACATCTACCGTGCAAAGCAACGCTACCTGCTGGCAAACGAATGTCGCGCGATACGCCGTCTGGGATGGGAGGCAAGCAAACGTCTCTGGAATCAGACCCGACGTGGGTTTTGTCGACCCTATGCTACGCCGTCGTCTTTCTCCTTTAGCGCGAGCAGCACTGCATGTTGCGCAGATATGCACCCATGACATTCCATCCGTTAGTTTTATCTATGCTTCTCGCCATGGCGAACTGGATCGTACAGTGGAACTATTACAAAGCGTTGTTACTGGCGAAGCCCCTTCACCTACCACCTTCGGTCTTTCGGTACTTAACGCCGCAACAGGTATCTATTCGATCGCACGCAAAGATTTTTCGCCCACGACGGCAATCACTGCTGGTAGGGAAACATTTGCTTTCGGTCTGCTTGAAGCACATGCCCGCGCCAAACTAAATCCGGATACTTCCGTGCTGTATGTATATGCAGACGCTCCAGTCCCCGCGCCATTCGGCCGCCAGGCCGGTGATCCTGATGACATCCTGGCTATCGCAATGCTAATTACTCCAGAGGCCAACCATCGGCTATCTAGCAGCTATTGCCCTGTTGCCCCGGATTGCCCGGAAAATGAGGATACACAGGCGGCAGCCTGCCTGCGCTGTATCGAGAACAGTTCGTCTGCAACCTGGTCATCTTCGCAACGTACGTGGCACTGGAATTGGCAATGACTACCATCCATTTCAACCGGATCAACTATCTCTGGCGACTGCTGGTTACAGGTATCTGCTTCGCTGGGTTTGCCCTAGGTGGCGGACTGCTCTCCATTCTTGTGCTGCCAATCCTTTGTCTGGCACCGGGTAGCCCACAAGCCAAGCGTATGCGCGCAAGGAAGGTTGTCGGTTTCATGTTCGGGCTGATGATCCGGACCTTGCACAACACGGGCACCATACGCTTCAATATTTCCGGCCTGGAACGATTACACAAATATCCAGGCACGCTGATTCTCGCCAACCATCCTACACTGATTGACGTTGTTATCCTGCTCTGGCTCTACCCCCAAGCCAGTTGCGTAGTCAAGACCGATCTATGGAAAAACCCGTTTCATTGGGGCGTAGTACGCATAGCCGACTACATTGACAATTCTTCACCCGAATCCCTCATTGATAGCTGTGTCAATCAGCTCACAGCAGGAGAATCGCTCGTAATTTTTCCGGAAGGCACCCGCACCCGACCTGGCAAGTCGCTGCAATTCATGCGTGGCGCATCCCGCATCGCCCTGGCAAACTCCCGTCCGATACTACCGGTAATCATTACCTGCACCCCTCCTACGCTCACCAAGGGCGAGCCATGGTACCGTATCCCGGAACGCGCTGTTAAAATGGAAATTGTTATTCATGAACCGCTGCCTCTGGAGCAACTAGTCAGTAACCCTGACCCGTCACCCATTGGAGTCCGACGCTTAACCGAAGCGCTTGAAAGTTACTTTACTCACGAATTGAACGCATATGGATGCACTTGAAAACGAGATCAAGGCGTTGATCATCGAATCGCTCGACCTTGAGGATATGACTCCAGCCGACATTGAGTCCGACGCGCCGCTCTTCGTTGATGGGCTTGGTCTCGATTCCATAGACGCGCTGGAACTCGGTATTGCCCTCAGGAAGAAGTACGGTATCGTTCTGGAAACCGGAGACAGTGATACCCGCAAACATTTTCGTTCCGTTGCCACGCTAGCTGCCCTTGTCTGTGCGCAAACCAATAACCGTTAGCAGAAAGAGAAACATCATGACCGACAACGAAATCCTAGACAGGCTGCGCGCCATTCTCAACGAAACCTTCGAGATTGAACCAGGTCGTATCACTCCCGAGGCCAACCTGTTCGCCGATCTTGATCTCGACAGCATAGATGCCGTCGACCTCGCCATCAAACTGCAAGAACTCACCGGCAAACGCATCAAGCCCGATGAATTCAAGGCCGTCCGTACAGTGGCCGATGTTATTGCGGCAATACGCAGTCTGCAAGAGACATCGTAACAATGTCTCTTGCGCGCATCGCGACATTTTTGCTCATTCTTGCCTATCCGGCACTTATCTATTTCGGACTGATGGTGCTGGAACCGCGTGCGCTCGGCGGACTGTTGCTGGCGCTGCTGTTCATGAAGCACAAACGCGATGTGCTGCACTTTTTCCGTGATACGCCTATTACCGAACGCGTCATGCTATTGGCGCTAGTACTGCTCTCGATTGCCATTGTAGCCGCCAATAGCGAATTGCTGTTGCGGCTATACCCCGCAGTCATGAGTTTCGGCCTGCTTGCCGTGTTCATGCACAGCCTTGTAAAACCACCTTCGATGGTTGAACGCATCGCCCGCCTCACCGAACCGGACCTGCCACCCGACGGCGTTGTTTATACCCGGCGCGTCACCCAGGTATGGTGCGTGTTCATGTCCATCAATGGTTGCATCGCCCTTGCCACCGTCTTTGGCTCACGGGAACTCTGGGCGCTGTGGAACGGCGCCATTTCCTACATGCTGATGGGTGCGCTGTTTGCGGGCGAATGGCTGGTGCGCCATCATGTTCGCTCCCGCCAACCGACCGCTTGATGACATGCCCCGCGCCACTCTGCCTAGCGTGCATCAGATGCTCGTCGCCCCGCGTAGCCCGCTGGCAACAGTGGCTGTCACCCCGGAAGGATGCGTGTCCTGGGCGGAATTCAGCCAGCGCATTGCCGATTGCCGCAGAGAACTAGCCGCTCTGCCAAAGCAGCGCCTGCTGCTGTCCGATTCCGACCCGCTCGATTTTTCCATCAAGCTGCTGGCAATGCTGGCCGAAGGGCACGTGCCCGTCATTCCCCCGAATTTCTTGCCGGCCACGTTAGCAGATATTGGCCAGCGCCTCGCTGCCGATGCGCTGCCACAAACCCCGTCCATCGAACTTTATACCTCCGGCAGCAGCGGTGAACCCAAGCGCATTCTCAAAAAACTTGTCCAACTCGAAGCCGAATGTCAATCGCTCGAAATCCTTTGGGGCAACCGGGTCAGCGGAACAACCATCGTTGCCACCGTGCCGCATCACCATATTTATGGCCTGTTGTTCAGGTTGCTTTGGCCATTGCTTGCAGGTCGTCCGTTCGACACCATCACTGCCGCCGAACCAGCCACATTAGTTGAACAACTGACCAAACACCAAGATGTTGTGCTGATTTCCAGTCCGGCCCATCTTGCGCGTTTGCCGGAACTTGTCGACCTGCCACATACCCCCCGAAAACCGCGCATGGTTTTCTCATCTGGCGGTCAAGTCGCCACAACGGTAGCAAAAATATTTAACGATGCTTGGGGCGCAGCGCCTACCGAGATTTTTGGCAGCACCGAAACCGGGGGCATTGCCTGGCGGTGCCAGCAGCAAGACAGCACCGCCTGGATGCCGATCCCCGGCGTAACAGTGGATTGCGACCATGACGGCGCCCTGCTGGTGCGATCCCCTTTTCTGCCTGACGATTTGTCCTTACGCACGGAAGATGCTGTCGAATTTCTGCCGGATGGACGTTTTGTTCTCCGCGGACGGCTCGACCGCATCGTCAAGATCGAGGAAAAACGATTATCGCTGCCAGAGATGGAATCACGCCTGGCCTGTCATCCCCTGGTAAAAGAAGCTGCCGTTATCCCGGTAACAACGGCCAAAGGGAAACGCGTAGTCATTGGCGCACTTGTGGTGCCATCTCCAGCAGGCAGCGTCCTGCTGGAGAAAGGGCGCCGCGAACTGAGTTCCATTCTCGCCAACCACCTTGCCACCACCTATGACCACGTTCTGCTGCCGCGCCGCTGGCGCTTTGCCACCCAAATGCCGTATAACGAGCGCGGCAAGCTGCCGCTCGCAGTAGTTGCCAGTCTTTTTGATACTATTCAGGAATGACACTGCTTCCCGAGATTATTTCAGAGGCATGCGATGGTAATCGCGCCAGTTTTACGCTACGCATACCCCCCGAACTTGCCCATTTCCCCGGCCATTTCCCCGGTCGCCCGCTACTGCCGGGGGTCGTCGAAGTTGACTGGGCGGTACGTCTCGGCCTGCGCCACTTTATGCTGGCCACAGAACGGTTCTCAGCGCTCAAGGGGCTAAAGTTCAATTCCCCTATATTGCCGGGTACTGTATTACAACTTACCCTGACCTGGTCTGATGGGAAGTCTCGGCTGGACTTTATCTATCAAGTAGGCGCACGTGCCTGTGCCACCGGGCAAATCCTGTTTGCACAGCAACAGGCGGGAGAAGCAGCGTGACATTCAAGCCGGCACTTATCATCCCCATCTATAACCACAAGGAAACCATCGGCGATACCGTTGGACGCCTTGCGCCACTGTGCGTTCCCATTTATATCGTAGATGATGGCTCGGATGCCGCCACTCAGGCCGTGCTCGCGGATCTTGCCGGACAGCAACCGCAGGTGCGTCTCTACCGCCAGCCACAAAATTGCGGGAAAGGGGCTGCGGTCATGCTCGGCATGCGCCAGGCATTTGCCGACGGTTTCACTCATGCAGTACAGATTGATGCCGATGGACAGCACGATACAAGCGACGTGCCGCGTTTTTTCGAACGCGCCAGCGTGCGTCCCGAAACCGTCATCGCCGGAAAGCCCCTTTACGACGACTCTGCCCCCAAGGCCCGCCTTTACGGACGATTGATCACGCATTTCTGGGTTTGGGTGGAAACGCTGTCGTTCGCCATTGGCGACTCGATGTGCGGTTTCCGCCTCTACCCGCTGACCCCCACTATTGCCCTGATCAATCGCGTCGCCATCCCGGAACGCATGAATTTTGACACCGAGATCATCGTCCGGCTGATGTGGGACGGGATATCCGTTGAAAATATCGCTACCAGGGTTATCTACCCGCCCGGCGGACTTTCGCATTTCGACATGCTTCGCGACAACCTGCGTATTTCGTGGATGCATACCCGGCTTTGCGGCGGCATGTTGCCGCGCCTGCCGCTGCTGCTCTGGCGCAAGCTTGCCTCCTGCCGCCGCAAGGAGACGCACTGGTCGCGCCAGCAGGAACGCGGCAGCGCCCTGGGCATGGGCATTCTGGTCAACACCTACAAGCTGCTGGGAAACACCTTGGCGCATGCCATGCTATGGCCGATCGTTACTTGGCACCTGCTCACGGGTCATCGGGCTCGAGCTGCCTCGATTGACTACCTAACCCGACTCCACCGCTTCACCGGGGGACAGTCTCCGTGTCCAGGTTGGCGTTCAACCTGGCGCCATCTCTTCAGTTTTGCCGAATCGGCACTGGACAAGCTGGGAGCCTGGATCGGGCGCATAGACCATGCCACTGTCAATTTTCCCAACCGCCCTGTATTGGATCAACTTCTGGCCAGCGGCCGTGGCGCCCTGCTCATAGGCGCACATTTCGGCAATCTGGAAATGATGCGCGGGCTAGCTGCTGGCAAAAGACATGCGACCATTAATGCCGTGGTTTACACCGAACATGCGCAGCGCTTTGTCGGCGCATTGGCTGCCGCCAACGAACGCTTCCGCGTAAATCTCATCCAGATCAACCATATCGGTCCTGACACAGCCATTATGCTGCGCGAGAAAATTGATCGTGGCGAGCTGCTTGTCATTGTCGGCGACCGCACTCCACCCGCCGAGAATGGGCGCGTCATAAGCGTCGACTTCCTTGGCGAACCTGCGTTGCTCCCTCAAGGCCCCTACATCCTGGCATCGCTGCTGGAATGTCAGGTTTTCCTTTTCTTCTGCGTACGGGAACCGGATGGCTACCGCGCTTACTTCGAGCAGTTTGCAGACAAAATCGTCCTACCGCGCAATCAGCGCGAGGCAGCCATTGCCATGTATGCCAACCGCTATGCGAAGCGGCTGGAAGAACTTTGCCGGAAAACCCCGCTACAATGGTTCAATTTTTTCGACTTCTGGCGTCCGCTACGCGGCGTCAATCCTCCCTGATCCTATGAATATCAATAAAACCATCCAGAATATCGGCACCCGGCGCCTTTCCATCGAAGAAGTTGTCGCCGTCGCCGAGCATGGCGCGAACGTTGCGCTTTCTCCCGATGCCACCTTTGCCGCGCGCATCGATGCCGGCGCCGGTTACCTGGAACGCCTGCTGGCCGGCGGCAATACCGTCTACGGCGTCAATACCGGCTACGGCGACTCCTGTACCGTCGGGGTACCCCAGGAGCTGGTGGAGGAACTGCCGCTTCATCTGACCCGTTATCACGGCTGCGGACTTGGCGAACACCTTTCACCAGAAGCCACGCTGTCCGTTCTGATCACCCGCCTCAACTCGCTGGCGCAGGGCTATTCGGGGGTGCGCCGGGTATTGCTTGACGGGCTGGTGGCACTAATCAACCGGCGCATCCTGCCACTGATTCCAGCCGAGGGTTCGGTCGGCGCCAGTGGCGACCTGACGCCGCTTTCCTATGTTGCAGCCACGCTGGTTGGCGAGCGCGACGTGATTTTCGAAGGACAGAAACAGTCTGCCGCGGGCGTCCTGCAAAAACTTGGCATTGCCCCGCTGAAATTGGCGCCGAAAGAAGGGCTGGCAATCATGAACGGAACGGCCGTCATGACAGGTCTCGCCTGCCTCGCCTTCGCCCGCGCCGACTATCTGTCGCGGCTTTCCAGCCGCATCACGGCGTTGGCCTCGGTCGCCATGCGCGGCAATGCCGGCCACTTCGACCCGCGCCTGTTCGCTGTTAAGCCACACGCGGGACAAATCGAGTCCGCCCGCTGGATATGGAACGATCTTGGCACCGCGCCCAATAACGATGGCGCCCGCCTACAGGATCGCTATTCGATCCGTTGCGCGCCGCACGTCATCGGCGTCGCCCGCGACGCTCTGACCTGGGTGCGTCGCGATATCGAAAACGAACTCAACAGCGCCAACGACAATCCGCTCATCGATGGCGAAGCGGGCTGGGTATTGCATGGCGGCCATTTCTACGGCGGCCATATCGCATTTGCCATGGACTCGCTCAAGACGGCCGTCGCCAACCTCGCCGACCTCATGGATCGCCAACTCGCCTTGCTGGTCGACAGCCGCTACAACCATGGCCTGCCGCAGAATCTCTCCGGGGCCACCGGATTGCGCGCACCGATCAATCATGGATTCAAGGCCGTGCAGATCGGCGCATCGGCCTGGGCGGCAGAAGCCTTGAAGCTCACCATGCCGGCCTCAGTTTTCTCGCGCTCCACCGAATGCCACAATCAGGACAAGGTAAGCATGGGTACCATCGCCGCCCGCGATTGCCTGCGCATCCTCGAACTCACTGAACAGGTGGCAGCGGCGCTGATACTGGCTACCGTGCAGGGCGTGGCATTGCGTGGCCGTGAAGAGGAATTCAGCCTGACCGAACCGGTTGCCGCCTTCTGCGCCGATGTCGGCCAGCGCATCCCCTTCCTGGATGAAGACCGCCCGCTCGAATCCGAGCTACGCGCCATGGTATCGGCCATCCGCCAGCGCGCCTGGGAGCTTTATCCCGATGCATAGACTTTTTTCCGAGGTTGAAATCGAAATTCCCTTCCATGACGTAGACGTAATGGAAGTCGCTTGGCACGGCCATTACGTCAAATATTTCGAAATCGCCCGCTGCGCCTTGTTGCGCCGCTTCGATTATGACTACCCACAGATGCGTGAATCCGGCTACATGTGGCCGATTGTCGATTGTCACATCAAGTATATCCGCCCGGCCCGTTACGGTCAGCGCATCGCCGTTCGCGCCCACCTGATGGAATATGAAAATCGCCTGAAAATCGGTTATGAAATCCGCGACGCCCTGAGCCGCGAACGCCTGACCCGCGGCAGCACCGTGCAGGTTGCCGTCGATGGCAGGAACGGCGAACTTCAGTTCGTCTCGCCGCCAACCCTTATCGAACGTGTGGAGAAAGTCCTGTGCGCCGCCTAATCCTGATTCTGCTTGCCTGCTTTGCCGCTCCGCTCGCCGCCGCCCCGGCCGACGACATTGCCAGCCGCCTCGGCGCCCGTCTCGAACAGGTGCCGGTATTACGCGCCGAGTTTGTGCAAAGCAAGACCATGGCAGCCTTCAAGAAACCACTGGTCACTCGCGGCCGTCTCGTCTTCGCCCGTCAGCAAGGGGTTCTTTGGCAAATCGAGCAACCGCTGAAACTTGCCTATGTGTTGCAGGAAGGACGCATGCTCGAAATCGACGACAGCGGCGTAGCGCAAGCCAGAACGACGCAGGATGTTCCAGGCATCGCCCAGGTAGGCCGCATTTTCCGCGCCCTGCTCGGCGGCCAGACCAAGGCGCTCGCCGACCTCTTCGACTGCACCAGCAGCGGTGATCCCGAGCGCGCCTGGACGCTGATACTCGTTCCGCGCACGCCGCAGGTCGCCCAGTTCATACAGCGCATCACGCTAAGCGGCGGCCGACATGTCGACAGCATTCGCATCGAGGAGGCAGGCGGCGACACGGCAACCATCCGCTTTCGCCAGACCAGCGAGGCAATGGAGCTAACCGCCGCAGAACGCAACCTGTTCGGCAAATAATCGTTCAGGAATCGGTCTTGGAAAACATGTCCGACAAGAATCCCGAAGTAGTTGAATTCGGTCCCGCCAGTCTTTACGGCCTGCCGGCGCGTCTGGAGGCACAGAAAATCGCCTTCGGACCAGTTGTTTTCCAGTGCGTGCGTGCAGCCTGGAAAAACGGCCTGCTCGCCCAACTGGATCAGGCCGGCCAAGTCGGCGCCAGCATCGAGCAACTGGCGGAAGGCAACAAAACCTTATCCGCCTACGCCATCTCGGTGGTACTCGAATCGGCGCTGTCCGCCGGTGTGGTACGGCGCGAATATGGGCGCTACAGACTAACCCGCGTCGGCGACAATGTCCTGCATGACGAATTGACCCAGATCAACATCGATTACGTGCATGATGTCTGCTACCAGGGGCTTTTTGCGCTCGATGCCTGCCTGCGCGAGGAAAAGCCGCTCGGCTTGAAAGCGCTGGGAGGATGGCCGACGATTTACCAAGGCTTGTCGGCGCTCCCGGAACCGGCACGCAGCAGCTGGTTCAAATTCGATCATTTGTATTCGGATTCAGCTTTTCCGCAGGCGCTGCCGCATGTCTTCGCACGCCAACCACGCCAGCTGATGGACATCGGCGCCAATACCGGCAAATGGTCGCTGCATTGCCTGCAGCACGACCCGGTAGTGCGCGTGACGCTGCTCGACCTGCCGATCCAGTTGGCGCAGGCGCGCGCATCGCTGGAAAATGCCGGACTGCTGGACCGCGCCGGCCTTCATTCGTTCGACGTTCTCGATTTCGCCGCCCCCTTTCCGGGTGGCATGGATGCCGTCTGGATGAGCCAGTTCCTGGCCTGCTTCAGCCTCGAGGCCATCGGCCACATTTTCCGTCGTGCGGCCAACTGCCTGGCGAACGGCGGGGCGGTATGGGTACTCGATACCTTCTGGGACCGCCAGAAACACGACATCGCCAGTTACTGCATGATCAATACCTCACCCTACTTCACCGCCATTGCCTGCGGCAACAGCAAGATGTATGAATCCAGCGCCATCATCGCCAGTGCCGAGGCTAATGGCTTGCATCTCGCCGAAGCCATCGATGGTCTTGGCATCTGTCATTCGCTGCTACGCTTCGAGAAGAGGACACGATGACCAAACTCCAATCCCACCTATTTTTCATTTGGCCAACCCCATTTCAAGGAAATTGAATTGCCATGACCGAACTAATCCCTTCCATCAAAGTATTGATCGTCGAAGCGCTGCATCTGGACAATATCCGGCCCGAGGATATCGACACCGAAGCTCCCCTGTTCGGCGAGGGACTAGGCCTGGACTCCATCGACGCACTGGAACTGGGCATGGCGCTCAAAAAGAAATTCGGATTCAATCTGACTATCAGCGATCCAGCGATCAAGGAACATTTCCGTAGCGTCAGTACCCTGGCCGCATTGATAGCCGGCCAGCGGTCTGCCTGACGGGCAGGGAATCCAAATTCATGCCCGTTTCCCTCTCCGCCCAACTCGACGGCGGCCCCGGCCCCGGCCCCGCCCCCACCCCCTCTCCCGCACGCGGGAGAGGGGAGCATCAAGAGTCGCTACGCGACTTTCACGTTAAACCGCGATGAGCCGCTTTCTGCTCGAACCCTGCAACAACACCTTGTCGCATGTCGCCAAGTGCCTGACGCTACGCGAGCTGCTCGAACAACGCGGCCACGAAGTCTTCCTGGCGGTATCGGCGGCCCGCGCAAAATTTCTCGATCGCCTCGGCGAAAATCGCTATTTCGTCCTGCCGGATATCCAGGAAGCCGATGCCGGTTCACTGCCGGGATTTGCCTGGTTCCGTCCGGAGCGAGTCGAAGCCTGTGTGCGCGCCGAACTCGATTTGCTGACGAAATTACGGCCCGATGCCGTACTCGGCGTCTTCCGCTTCACCGGCCCACTTTCGGCGGCGCTGGCCGGCATTCCTTACGATTCGCTGATCTGCGGTTCGATGACGCCGGCATTCAAGGACATCCTGGGGTTCGCGGCGGATGAGCCGGGAGCGGCGGCGCAAGCAGAAGCCATGCAGTTTTTCCGCCGCGCCTGCGCCCAGCGCCTGCGGCCGGCACTAGACACGCTCGGCCTGCCGCCGGTCGACGATATTTTCCAGCTACAGGTCGGCCGCCGTACTTTTCTCTGGGATTTTCCGGAATTTCAGCCGTTGCCGGCGCCCCCCGGTTACCACCACGTCGGCCCGGTGCTTTGGTCGGGCTGGCCGCAACCGGAAATCGGCCTGGATGCGCTGGATCGGCTGCAAGACCCCATCGCCTATGTCGCCTTCGGCACCGGCGGCATGCCGCCCGTCCTGTTGCGCCATCTGGTCGAAGCGCTTTGGCGAATGGGTTATTCAGTGGCACTGGCACTGGGAGGACAGGCCGCTGCGACCGATCTGCCCGTAGATCCGTCACGCTTGGCGGTATTCGAATTTCTGTCCGTCGATCTAATTCTTGAGCATGTCGGTCTCGTGGTCTGCCATGGCGGCCAAGGACTGATTTTTGAGGCGTTGTGCCAACGCATTCCCGTCTTCGTTCTACCGCTGCAACCCGAACAGGCGCAGAACGGCGTTTGCGTCGAACGCATGGGTTGCGGCCGCAGACTGCTGCGCGGCGTCGTTTTCGCTGGCCCCGCAACCAACATCGAAGCCGCGTTTCTGGCTCGTTCGGTGGACGAGCTTGCCGACGAAATGTCGGCCTTCCTTGCCGACGAACAGACGCCCACACACTTGGCGCTGGCCGCTCGTCAGGTCAGCAGCTACGCGGGAGTGAATACCCTGGCTACGTTGATGGAGAACCCGTGAGCGCAAACCATCGCCAGACCGCAGTTCCCATCGGCATCGTTCTCGTGCATGGCTATCTCGGCACACCCGAGAACCTTGCTCCGTTGGAGGCGGTTCTTGCCGGCACATATGGGGGCCAAGCAGTGACAAGCGTCCGCCTGCCCGGTCACGGTGACGGCCTTACCCCGGCCTTCGACGAGGAGGTCTTTGCCGCTGAAATTTCCGCCGCCATCGATCAGCATCTGGCTGAAGGCCGCGATCTAGTCTTGCTCGGACACTCGATCGGCGGCAGCCTGCTCCTCGCCGAAATTTCCCGGCGTCTGGCGGCGAATCCGGACAGCCTGCGCGCATTGCGCCTGCTTGTGCTGTGCGCCACCCCGCCGCGCATCGACATGAGCTATGCGCAGCGCTGGGACGATCACAGCCAGGATTGCAAAATCGACTTGAATGACGTCGGCGCTTTCGTTTCCCTGGTCAACCGGCTGGCTCGGCAAGCGCCGTTGGCGCTGCCGGCGCCGGTGCTGATCGTGCATGGCGATGCCGACGAACTGGTTCCATCGAACGACGCCGATCTATGGCGCAACAACCGCCTGCGGACGCCGCTGCGGCAAGTTCGCGTCGCCGGGGCGAAACATCATCTATTCTCGGGAGATGGCGCGAAAATCGCCATCGATGCCATCAGCCTCGCCATTGACGACGCCATGCAGCGCGACTGGCAGATTACGCATTCACTGTTTGACCTGATGCCGGAACTGGAACCGTTCTACACAGCATGGCCGGATTCCGCGCGGCATGTGCGGCACAGTCCGGCGGGACAGTGCGCCCTGGCTGAAAACTTCACAGCTACCCCCATCGCAGAATACCAGCCCACCCTTGCCAACATCGAAATAACCACCCGCTGCAACCTTGGCTGCATGGCTTGCGCACGAACCCGGTTGAAGCTGCAATCGCGCCACATGAGCCGCGACGATTTTCTCCGTGTGCTAACGCATCTGCCACATGCCTGGCGGATCGTCCTGGTCGGTCTCGGCGAACCTCTGATGCATCCCGAAGTCATCGACTTCATCAAGCTTGCCGTAGCGGAAGGACGCCGGGTTGGACTGGTAACCAATGCTATGCTGCTCGATGGCGCAATGGCTAAGGCGCTTTGCGCTTCCGGCCTGTCGAGCATCACCTTCAGCCTTGACGCAGTGGATCAAGCCAAGGCGAACCGGTTACGGGCAGGCAGCGATATGCAACAGATTGACGCCAATATCCGCGGCCTGATCGAAGAGCGCAACCGCCAGGGCGTCAAACTGGGCACATCCGTTTTCACCGCGCTTTGCAGCGAAACTATTGACGAATTCGAGGCCATCGTTGATTTCGTGGCCGATCATGAAATCGACGCGCTGATGGTCAGCGACCTGAATTTCCTCGCCAATCAGGATCGTTCCGTACACCGCGCCTTCGCGCCGGAACACGCGCAGAAACTGCGCCAGGCGCTGAAAAAGGCAATGGCGCGCCGCTTGCCGGTGCTTTCGGTATGGGGGCTGGAAGAATTCGCGCTCGAAACGCGTTACCTCGACTACCTGCTGTTGCGCGGCGACCAGCTTGCCCAGCGTTCGGCCAGACGCAGCCATTGCTGCTCTCCCTGGCAGAGCATTCCGGTCAATGTCGACGGCAATCTGACCCTGTGCGATTGCCAACCCGACACGGTGATCGGCAACATTCACCGCCATTCCGTGACCGACTGGTGGAACGGCCCAATCATGATCGACCATCGCCAGCGCATGCTTGGCGCAAACCCGCCCGAGGCCTGCCTTGTCTGCCCGCGCTTCTGAACTTTTCGCTCTGATTATCGGCGAACGTGGCAAGGTGGCGCGCTGGCTCGCCGGGCTATGGCTCGTGTTGGCATTACTCTGCGGTGCCTGGGCCGGTTATCGACTCGTCACCGGCGCTCCGCTGGAAACCAATCTACTCGCGTTGCTTCCACCCACCGAACGCAATCCGCGCGCCGAAACGGCGGTCAGCGTGCTGGCCGAGAGCATCGGCAACCGCGCGGTGTTTCTTGTTGGCCACGCCGATGTCGCCGCCGCGCACGCCGCCGCCCGGCGTTTTGCCGAGCGACTGCGCGACAGCAATGCCTTCCGTCTAGTCAACGACGCCGCGCCGCGTGCCGATGTCCATCTGCTAACCGATCTCTATGCTCCGTATCGTTTCGGTTTGCTGAGCGCCGCCGACCGCGCCGCGTTATCCAACCCGTCATTCAACGCCAGCGCCCGCCTCGCCCGGCGCCTGCACCAACCCATGCGTACCGGCGTCGCCACCGATCTTGGCGGCGACCCATTCGGCCTGCTGCAAAACTGGCTCGGCAGCCTGCCGCTGATGCAGACCAGGCTCAGCATAGAGGACGGCCAACTGGTCGCCGGGGACGGCAAAGCGACCTGGGTGCTGGTCATTGCCGAACTACCCGGCTCGGCCTACGACAACGCGGTACAGTCGTCCACCATGCGCGCCGTGGGCGCTGCCGAAAGTGAGCTGCAGCACGATTGGCCCGAGGCGAAGCTGCTGCGTACCGGCGGTGTCTTTTATGGCGCCGCGGCACGCGCCAGCGCCGAGCGAGAAGTGGATATCATCGGCATCGGCTCACTGAGCGGCATCCTATTCCTGCTTTGGCTGTTGTTCCGTTCGCTGCGGCCGATGGCGCTGGGCATGCTCACTGTTGCCATCGGCATCGCTTTCGCCACCGCTGCGGTGCTGGCCGTCTATGGCCGGCTGCACCTGATCACGCTGGTCTTCGGCGCCAGCCTGATCGGCGAAGCGGTAGATTATGCCATCCAGGTCTTCGCCGCCCAGCTCGAAGCCGGGCGCAATTGGCAACCACAGCCTGCCATCCGCCGCCTGTTGCGGCCGCTCGCCGTGGCGCTGGCGACCAGTCTGATCGGCTATGGCGCGCTGGCGCTGATGCCGTTCCCGGCCATCGGCCAGATCGCCCTGTTCGCTTTCACCGGTCTTGCCACGTCTTGGATTTCCGTTGTATTGCTGCTGCCGCGGCTGGCCACCAGGCCGCTGACGCGCGATGCCGCCGCCGCGACACGCTGGCCACGCGCCTTTCTCGATTTCTGGCGGCAGCACATCACGCCACGCCTAGCGCTAGCGATTGCTGGCTTCGTCTTGGTGATCGCCGTGCCGGGCTGGTTCCGGCTCGCCGCTGACGACGATATCCGCCAACTCGTCTCTCGCCAGCCGCAACTGGCTGCGGAGGAAGCGCGCATCCGCGAACTGGCCGGAATGTCCGGCGGCAGCCGCTTCTTCCTGGTCGAAGGCGGCAGCAGCGAAGAAGCCTTGCAACGCGAGGAGGCGCTGACCGCCCGTTTATCCGGCGTTCCGGGTCTTTCCAACTATCTTGCCTTGTCGGGTTTCGTCCCGTCGGCAGCGCGGCAGGCCGATAATCGCCGCCTGATCGCGCGCGCTCTGCTCGATCCACCCGAGAAAACCACCGCCATGCTCACCAGAGCCGGCTTCCGCGACGACATCGCCACCGCCTGGATTGCCGAAGCCGGTCGCGCCGCGCCGCCACTCACGCTCGAATCCTGGCTCGCCAGCCCGATGGCGGCGCCTTGGCGCCACCTGGCGCTAACCGGCGGCAATGCCACGCTGGTCGTGCCGCAAGGCGATGACAGCAGCGCCGATCTGGCCGCGGTTGCGCGTGGATTGCCCGGTGTTACCGCAGTCGACAAAACCGGCAGCGTTTCCCAGCTCTTCCGCCAATACCGAGAGTGGGGCGCCGGCTGGCTGCCGGCGGCGGCACTGATCGTGCTCGCCGTGCTAGCGTGGCGCTATGGCCTGCGCAATGGCGCCGCCGTGATGCTGCCGACTCTGCTCGGGGTCGGGTTGGCGCTGGCTGCGTATGGCTATGCCGGCCTGCCGTTAACCCTGTTTGGCCTGATGGGACTGATGCTGGTGCTGGGCGTCGGCGTCAATTACGCCATTTTCATCGTCGAAGCCGGCGACCGTGCTCCAGCGCCTTTTGCTGGCGTGTTGCTGTCGGCGGCGACGACGCTGCTTTCCTTCGGTTTGCTGTCCCTGTCGTCAATGCCAGCGCTACGCCATTTCGGCCTGATGCTGGTGATTGGCGTCGCCGCCTCGGTGCTGCTGGCGCCTCTTGCGCTGACCCTGCTGAAACCGCGATGCGCCTGACTGTCCTTTTCTGCGTTATTGCGCTGCTGCTTACCGCCTGCGCCAACGAGCAAACCGCTTGCCCCAGCCTGCCGGGTGGCGGAAGCTATTGTCTGCAAGCGGGCGGTCCCGTTTTTTCCATAGTCCAGCAATCCTCACTGAAATTCGGCGAACGGCGCATGTCATTTCTCACTCGCATCGAAAACGATGCCGACGGTTTGCGTTTCGCCGGACTGACGCCGTTAGGACAAACGCTGTTGCTGATTTCATGGGAAAATAATGTATTGCGCGCTGAAATTCCGCCAAGCATGGCAGAAAAAATGAGTCCTGCCCTGTTGCCGGCCTTGGTGCAGATAGCCATGTGGCCAGCCGAAGCGGTGCGTAGCGGGCTTGCCCCTACGCTGACGCTTAAAGAAGAACCATACCGTCGGCGTATTCTGGCCGGAAACTCCGGCGACGACGAAAAGACAAAGCAGGATGTGCTAACGATTTCTTGGGAGGGGAATTTGCCGTATACCCGGTTACGCATTACAGCGCCAACCATCGGCCTTGAAATTGACGCGCGAACGCTGACGGAAGAGTCGCGTCCGTGAGTACTGCATCGCGGGTTTACCTGTCCCGTCCCGGCATTGTCAGTGCGCTTGGAGCCGGCATAGATGCGACGCTGGATGGATTATTCAGCGGCTGCACATCCGGCATGGTGCTGGAGGATGGCTGGTTGCCGAGCGGAGCGGCACGCGTCGGACGTGTCACAACCAGCTTGCCGGAAATTTCCGCCACGGCCGGCCTGCCAGCGCAATCGCGCAATAACCGGCTATTACTGGCAGCCATCGGCCAGATTGCCGAAGATATCGATTCCGTTATTCATCGCTATGGGCCTACGCGCGTCGGCGTCGTGCTTGGCTCCAGCACTTCGGGCATCGCGGAAGGTGAAGTTGCCATGGCCGCGTATTCACGCGATGGGAGGTTCCCCTCCAACTTTACCTACCTACAGATGGAAATTGGCGCGCCCGCCCCTTTCCTTGCCGACTATTTGAAGATTAAAGGCCCGACATACACCATTTCTTCCGCCTGTACCTCGGGTGCCAAGGCGCTTGCATCGGCGCGCAACCTGATACGGCTCGGTATTTGCGATGCCGTCATCGCCGGTGGCGTCGATAGTCTTTGCAAACTCACCTTGAGAGGTTTCACCGCGCTGGAATCCACCACCGCCGAACTCACCAACCCTCTCTCGAAAAACCGCTGCGGCATCAATATCGGCGAGGGTGCCGCAGTATTCGTCGTCAGCCGCGAAGAGCAACCGGTGATGCTGCTTGGCGCAGGGGAATCGAGCGATGCCTACCATATGTCCGCACCGGAACCCGAAGGACGCGGCGCCGAAGCGGCAATGCGCGCTGCGCTAAGCGACACCGGTCTCACGTCGGATCAAGTAGGCTATATAAACCTGCATGCCACTGCCACACCCAAGAACGATGCTATGGAAAGCCAGGCCATCGCCCGGATATTCACCGACGGAGTTCCAGTCAGCGGCACCAAGCCGCTGACTGGCCATGCGCTGGGCGCCGCCGGCGCGTTAGAAGCCGCATTCTGCTGGCTCACGCTGGCTTCTGGGGGGGGGAGATTACCCCCACATGTATGGGATGGACAGATCGATCCCAATCTGCCACGCATGCATACCGTTGCTAATGGAGAATGCTTCTCCCGCAACAATAATCGAGTGTGCTTGAGCAATTCCTTTGCCTTTGGCGGCAGCAACATCAGCTTGGTGCTGGGAGACCCCAGATGAACGCGCCGCTGCCACCAATCAAGGAACTATTGTTGCATCGTGGCACCATGTTGCTGCTGGACGAGGCCACCTCTTTTTCCGAGATGGAGGCCACCTGCTCTTGCCGCGTGGCTCGCTCTGCCTGGTATTCCAACGCCGATGGGGCCATGCCGGGCTGGATTGGAATTGAATTGATGGCGCAAACAATAGCGGCTCACGTCGCGCTTCTTGCGCGTAGCCGCGGGCTGCCACCCAAGGCGGGCGCCTTGCTCGGCACCCGTCAATACAGCAGCCAGCGCCCTTTCTTTGCTGCCGATGAAGAACTGTTCATCACCGCTCGCAAGGAATTTCATGATTCCAGCGGACTGGGTGCTTACGACTGTCATATCGCGTTGGACGATGTTGTTGTAGCATCCGCAACGCTCAAGGTTTTCGAACCGGAAGATTTCGACGAATTCATCGCAGGAGGAAAAGAAGCATCGTGAGACGCGTGCTTGTCACCGGTTCCAGCCGCGGCATAGGCCGAGCCATTGCGCTTCGTCTAGCAGCCGATGGTTTTGCCGTTGGCGTCCATTGCCGTAGCAAACGTATTGATGCGGAAGCTGTCGCCGACAAGATCAAGGCTGCTGGCGGGAAAGCATGGGTACTTCAATTCGACGTTTGCGACCGCGCGACGACCCGCGCCGAATTAGAGGTAGACCTTACTGCCAACGGTGCCTGGTACGGCATTGTGTGCAATGCCGGGGTTACCCGCGATAACGCCTTTCCTGCGCTTTCCGACGAAGACTGGGATGTGGTCGTTAACACCGGATTGAACAGTTTCTACAACGTCGTGCAACCGCTGATCATGCCCATGGTTCAAGCCAAACAAGGTGGGCGTATCGTAACGCTGGCTTCGGTTTCCGGCATTACCGGCAACCGTGGCCAGGTCAATTACAGCGCAGCGAAAGGCGGCTTGATCGCCGCAAGCAAAGCTCTGGCGCTTGAACTTGCCCGCCGCAAAATCACTGTCAACTGTGTCGCGCCTGGGTTGATAGCCACGGACATGCTGGAAGGTCTGCCCGTCGAGGACATCCTGAAAATCGTGCCAATGTCCCGCGTCGGTCAGCCAGAGGAAGTAGCGGCCACTGTGGCTTTTCTGCTGTCCGATGGGGCTTCCTATATCACGCGCCAAGTCATTGGGGTTAACGGGGGGCTGGCATGAGACGAGTCGTCGTTACTGGCATGGGTGGCGTCACTGCGCTTGGCGACCAGTGGGAAACTATCGAAGCATCTCTTCGCGCCCGCAAAAACGGCGTACGGCGCATGGACGACTGGAAACACTTTGAGGGCCTCAATACGCAACTTGGCAGTCCAGTCGATTTCACTATCCCAAACCATTACCCCCGAAAAATGGTGCGCTCAATGGGGCGCGTCTCCCTACTCGCTGTCCGCGCCAGCGAAATTGCCTTGGCCCAAGCGGGACTGCTGGATGATGCGCAGTTATCCGACGGCACTACCGGCATCGCCTATGGCTCATCCTCAGGCAGCGTCGAGCCAGTCAAAATTTTCGGCCGCATGCTGGCGACCAGTTCGATGCAGGGAGTCACGTCGACCACCTATATCCAGATGATGCCGCACACCACCGCCGTCAATGTCGGACTCTTCTTTGGAATCAAAGGCCGGGTTATACCGACATCCAGCGCATGCACTTCCGGCAGCCAGGGGATCGGCTATGCTTTCGAGGCCATCCGCTGGGGAAAACAGGACATCATGTTGGCGGGAGGCGCAGATGAGCTATCTGTCGGTAGCGCCGTCGTTTTCGACACTTTGTTTGCCACCAGCAGCAAAAACGACAGCCCCGAGTTGACACCACGTCCCTTCGATATTGCCCGCGATGGGCTGGTAGTTGGCGAAGGCGCAGCTACGTTGGTACTCGAAGAATACGAACATGCTCGCGCCCGCGGCGCAGACATCCTTGCCGAAATCGTCGGGTTCGGCACCAATTCAGATGGCATGCACATCACGCAGCCTGAATCGGCAACCATGGCCATCGCGATGCGCCTGGCGTTGAAAGACACGAACCTTGATGCCAGCGAAATTGGCTATGTCAGCGCCCACGGCACTGCCACCGATCGTGGCGATATCGCGGAAAGCCAAGCCACCGCAACCGTACTTGGCAACGGAGTGCCAATCAGCTCGATGAAAAGCTATCTTGGACATACCCTTGGAGCCTGCGGAGCCATCGAAGCATGGTGGGCAATCGAGATGATGCGACGCGGCTGGTTTGCTCCCACCATCAACCTCGGCCAACTCGACCCTTCCTGCGCCGAACTCGATTACATTACCGGCGATGGCCGCCGAATTGACACTGGATATGTCATGAGCAATAATTTTGCGTTTGGCGGCATCAACACTTCACTAATCTTCAAACAACCCTAATTCCTTTTTAAGGAGGAACTCAAATGAAAATCACGCTCGCAAGTCTGCTCGCATTGGTTGCAATTACGATTTCCGCCAATGCTAACGCGCAACGGACCCCGGAACCGATAGTTAATTACGAAAATGTTGTCATCAACACGAATAATTCGAAAAAACTATCAAGTGGCGAAATAAAGGCGGCGATCACGAACGTCGCCAACCGACAAAACTGGCAGATCGCAGACAATGGCGAGGGAAAGCTCGCAGGCACGCTCAATGTACGCAACAAGCATACTATTGTTGTAAATATCTCGTATACCCCCGAGAGTTTCTCGGTTACCTACAAGGACAGCACCAATATGAAATATGCCGTAAGCGATGATGTTGTCCGCGACTCGCAGAGTCCATGGCTAATAAAGGCCACAAACAACAAGCAGTTCGTCATTCATCCGTTTTACAACAGATGGGTTAAATCTCTTGTGGATGCGATTCGATCCGAACTTCAGAAACTCTAAGTGCCATCACTTACCCGCTTAACAAGCTTTCTAAATACGTGAGGAGAAAAAGTGAAAATCTTTCTACGAGGTTTGGTTGTCGCCCTGTCCATTACCCTGGCCATCGCTGCCCATGCCCGATCAGCGGTACCCGTCATCAATCACGAAAATATCGTTATTGTTCCTGCCAATGGCAAGAATCAATCCCTCGACACAGTCAAGGCGGCCATTATTCGCGCCGGGACCAACCTCCAATGGAACATTTCTGAAAACGGGAACGGCAAACTTATTGGCACCCTGAACGTACGTAGTAAGCATACTATTGTTGTTGACATCGCCTATGCTACCGACAAGTTTTCCATTACTTACAAGGACAGCACCAACATGAAATTTGGCACGGAGGACGGCAAACCGGTCATTCACCCATTCTATAACAAATGGGTTAAGCACCTTCTCGATAGCATCCGTGTCGAAACTCAGAAACCTTGACCAGCAGAGGCAATGTCATACCGAACCGGCTAAGACGCGTTGTCATAACTGGCATCGGGATTGTTTCCTGCATCGGAAACGATCCCGATCGCGTTACGGCAAGACTGCGCAATAGCGAGTCAGGAATCCGCCATATCGAGGAATTCGCAGAGCTTGGCCTTAACAGCCAGGTAGCAGGTATTCCAGATCTGGCGGACGAACCGCAGATTGACCGGAAAACACGTCGTTTTATGGCGGATGGAGCGATTTATGCACATCACGCCATGCGCAAAGCCATTGACGACGCAAGCCTCTCGACGGCAGAAATCTCTCATCCGCGAACCGGACTCATTATCGGTTCCGGAGTCGGTTCGCTCTATCAGCATCACCGAACCATAGAAACTTTTCTCAGCCGCGGCATCTCAAAAGTGCCACCGTACTGCGTGCCACAGATAATGGGCAGCACTGCCTCGGCATGTCTCGCCATTGCTTATGGCGTGAAGGGACCAAGCTACTCGATTACATCCGCCTGCGCCAGTTCAGCACACTGCATCGGAAATGGAGCAGACCTGATACGTCATGGTGTTGTCGACCGTGTTTTTGTGGGCGGAGCTGAGGAAGGCTGCTGGACATCCGCTGTGCCATTCGACGCCATGGGGGCACTCTCGACGCGTTACAACGCCACACCCAAAAACGCTTCCCGCCCCTTCGACTGCGACCGCGATGGTTTTGTCATCGCAGGAGGATCCGGGATTTTGGTGCTGGAGGCAGAGGAAACAGCCCGAAATCGTGGTGCCAGGATTTACGCCGAAGTCGCCGGTTATGGCGCCTGTTCAGACGGCAAGGACATGGTCCAGCCGGAGGCCCGCGGAGCCTCCCGCTCCATGTTCATGGCACTGGAAAACGCTGAAAACCCGGTTGTCGATTACATCAATCCCCACGCAACATCAACGCCACTGGGAGACATTGCAGAATTGGATGCCATTCGCCAGTTGTTTGGCAATAATGCGCCTGCCGTTTCTTCGACCAAGGGACTCACTGGCCACGCCATTGCTGCCTCCGGAGTACATGAAGCGATTTTCTGCCTGCTCATGATAAAACATGGCTTTATCGCTGCTTCCGCCAATCTCTTCAATCCTGATCCAGCCGCGGAAGGCATCCCGATAGTCAGAAAAACGGTAGAGCGCAAAATCAATGTTGCGCTCTCGAACAGCATCGGTTTCGGTGGCACCAATGTATCCTTGGTTTTCCGCCGCCTTACTTAGTTTACAGACTCCGCATAACCGCTGTTAATGAGATGCATAGGCATAACTGACGTATTGCCCATACGAACTCATTTGAAATTGGCCATGTCACTTAACCGTTTTCACTACTGTGCCTTTGAGTGCAACTCCGGACATCAATGCACCGTTGCCGCACATATATTCGGTCTTACTGGAATGCTCGATGTTCTTGTAGTTGCTCTTGATGTTAATCACGGCGTTGCCGCCTTCCTTATTCGCACGCTTCTGAAGCTCAAGAACGGCTGAAAGGAAAGTCCACTCGCATGCTTCCTTGTCGGATTTGTTAAAGGCATTGGTTTTCTTGTTGGTGTGCGCCTCACCAAACGATTTGGCGACTTTAGGATGTTTCTGTTCGCCAAAATATAGATTTACATTCGGATCAAGCTTCTCCTGTGCCTTGGGTGCTTTCAATGCATCTTCGATTGAATACATGTTGTGGTCGTCGCGCGCGGTAACTGGTAGGGTTATGAGCGCGACAAGAACAGCAAGCGCAATTTTGCACATAGCATATCTCCATAAGGGACGATTGAAGTTGCAGCAGATAAAAAGCCGACGTTCGATTATGTCTAAATTATTATCGTTCAGCTATATTATTCACGCACCCATATATAACCGTTGTGGCAAGGAACGCATTCTGTTTGTATAGACAAGTTTATCCAGTTATGCCCGGATACTCAAGGCATGTGCAGGTCACCAATCGGCAGGTCTTGGCCATTATGTTGGACTCTAAATAACGGCCAAGACTTTCTCCGACATAAAACGGAAAATTCCGCATTATCTAGCGAATATTTTGGACAGGTTTTACTTTATCAGGCAGAAAAGGTCGCATATGAAGAAAATAGGTATCAGGCCTGGTCGGCCATCTTCGATTATCGCCGTGGGCGTTTCGGTCGCGCTGGTTATCTTCGGTCTCGGCTTCCTGTTGGTGGTAGTGAATGTGCTGGCGGAAAACGAGGCTCCGGTGGCGATTATTATTATCTTCTGTCTGTTCATGATGGCATGGATCGGCGCCGCCATTGCCATGGCGATTTATCATGGCAGGAATATCAAGAACAACAAGGGAGGATACCTGCTGGAACTGGAAACGGATGCCGGAAACGACGTGGCGCAAGGCCAGCCGGACCCGATACAGCAGCTTCGAGCGCTGGATCAGTTAAGGCAGGACGGACTGATTAACGAAGACGAATTCCGGCGCAAGCGCGAAGAACTCATGAACCGGAAGTGGTAGCGCAGGAGACAACTTTCCTCTTCAAGGCTAGTGCTATATTTCCTGGCGGTAGCAGAAAAAATCGTACAAGGGCTTCCTGTTGGCATAGATAACGAAGGTACGGTCAGGCATATTAACGCCCGCTTTTTGACTGGTGGTCTTGATGCCCTCGTACATCGAGTAAGTTGTGTCAATGACGGGAGATATGCCCGCATAGGCGTCCGCCAGGAAAGGCTCGACGGAAAACGAACGTTGGTCCACGCTCGCCAGCTTCTTGCATTCAGTCTTGAACCAACGGGCAAAGTTGCTGCCATCGGCTGGCACGTTCTGGCATGTGGAGATCCTTGCTGGCAGCGCGGATATGGATCAGCGGTCGGATGGAGTCCCCGTCGGTGGACAAATCCACGTATTCGTCCTTGTCCCGTCGATAGCTGCCATTGCCGTCATCGGCAACGCGAAAACATTTGTACTGCTCTGCGGCCACCGTGGCTGACAAGGTAAGCAGGCAGGCAAACAAGGTGGCGCGAGTTTTCATGTTAGATACCAGAGCAAGTATTGTGGCCGGAGGTTAATAGTATAACGAACCGGCAGGAACCAAATTGACCGCTATTATTTGTCATTCCGTTCTGCTTTCAGCGCCTTGCAGTCGGCTTCGCATTTCTCGCGGGTTTCGAATGGCACTACACCTTGGCAGCCGCCCCAGAAAAACGGCTTGCAGCTACGCGTTTTCTCGTCGAAGAAATAAGCTTCGAACCTCCCCTTGCATGGACCCGTATCCGGTTTCAAGCGGCAATCACTGCTGCCATTCAATATCTTGTCCAGTTCGGGAAAGCGGCTGTTTGTCTGGTTTTCCTCGAAGCGTATGGGTCCCCATGCCTTGCGCACGCCCTGTGAAACCGGAACGATGATGTCATCCTTGAAGTCATAGTTTCCATAATAGTGGATCGACTGGATGAACACCGGCTGTTGCCCGAAGAAAGCCGCCCCATCCGGGTAGATGCCACGCAGGTCTTGTTCCTCCGGCACCAGCATCGCCGATGTGCTGGCTTTTGCCTCGATATTCAGGCACTTGCCGGCCAATCGCCCCTGCGCATCGAGTGCCCGGTCGTAGTCCTGCATCATGAATATGTTCGAACCGGGGGCGCAGAGCGTGGTTGGCGCAATGATGAAGAGTTCGATTGCGCCCTTGCCGCCAAAGGAATTCGAAGTCTTGAGCGGGTAATAAAGCTCCTTGCTCTTGAACCTGTAAATCACCGGATCGATGAAATGCTTGTCCTGCGCAACTTCGACGTAATCCAGGGCAAAAAAGTCGATGCCCCTGGCCACGTAATCGGCGACGATGGCCTCTTCCTTGGGGTAGCTTTCTCTGAGCGGCAACTGCTTGCCGCGAAAATAATTGTTTACCCAGGAGCGAAAGGCAGCGGCATCGCGAACCTTGATGACCGTGAAATCATGTGCGCCAAGCCTGGCGCTGAGCCTGACTTCGACCCCTTCGGCGTTCGTGGTGGCCGCGCCCCCTTTTGAATAGTGCATGTGCAGGAACTGCAACCGGTACTTGGCGACGATGGCCGCAAGCCGGTCAAACACGCCTGCCGGCGCCAAACTTACTTCAGGCTCAGAAGGAAAGGGAATGAAGCGAATAATGGGAGTCTTGCGGTTTGCCTTGAGTTCCGTGCCCAGGATCAACACTTCCTCATGCAGGTTGTAAAGGATGATGGCCTTCTGCGCATCCTCGCTAACATGCACGTCTTCCCCCGCCACATGCACCCGCCCCATGTCGGCGCTAACGTTTGTCGCCAGCAGCGATGAGGCCAGCAAGCCCCACAGAATAAATCGGATAGACATTCTTCCTCCCATACCATGCCATAAAAACGCAACTGGCGACCCCTTGCATCGAGTCACCAGTTGCAGTGAAACGGCTTTCGTTATTTAACCGGGGTTGGTTTTGGTACGTCAGGAACTTTGACGTCACTGGTCTTCTTTCCTGCCGACTGTTCCAGCGACTCTTTGGCCTTGCCTTTCTGCCCTTGGGTAAAGGTATCTTTTGCCTTGTCTTTTCCTACTGTTGCTTCTTTCTTCTTGCCTGCATCTGCCGCATAAGACAACTGCGCAGCAGCCATCAACAATGACAAGATTAAAATCCCTATTCTCATATCAATCTCCTGACTTGGTAAAATTTCTTGTTACAGTCTTGTTACAGGTTACCTCAATCCCTCAAGAATCTTTCGCTGCTTTTCAAGGTAGGCCTCTTTACTGATCAATTCCTGATCGTACAGGCGCTTGAGCGCCTTGAGTTGCTCTTCGATAGTGAGCGCTGGTTTCTCAATGACCGGGACGGATGCTGGTTTTTCAGTCGGCACAGGCACCGGGACAGAGTCTGGCTTCTCCAGCTTGATAGTGGCCGCAGGCTCAGGCTTAATCGTCTTTGGCGGCTGAACACTTGCCAGAGTCGCTTTCAGTACCCCGCCGCTCTCCAGCACTTTTCCATCCGCCACCTTGGGCGGCGAGCCAAACACGCGCTCGGCATCCACTTTCGCAACACCGTCGAAGATTTCAAATCGGTACTCGGCCCCCTTCTCGGTGGTAAAGGAGACCGAAAATTGGCCCGGTGAGTAACTTGAATCAATCTTGATAATGGTCTGACCGGGTTCGATAAACACATGGGAGGTTTCACCCTTGCCGAGTTCAGCCACTCTTCGACCATTTATCTCAACCCTCGCGCTAACGAGCGACAAGGCTCCACTGCTGCGGACGAACTCAAATTTAGCTTTCTGCTCGTTCTCGGGAGAAGGCGCATCTGCCGCAAAGGCAAGCAGCGGCATGCATAAAGCGGCCAAATATGTCATTCTCTTAACTAGTGTGAGCATGATCGGAATTCCCCTTCAAAAATATTGTTGCACAGTATGGTAATGTCCTACCTAGTATTTATTTCCTCTATCCAGAAAGAAACTATGCTACGGAAGCACCCTGACAGGGCGCAGGCCGTTATTGAAGTTCTGATCCGTCGCAACAAAACTATAGCGCCTGGTCGAACGTATCTGCTGCGACGAGAAGAACAATGAACCGCCGCGCACGACTCGTCTGACACATTCGCCACTAGTCCAGGCACTGCCATCGGTCGGCGCGTTGTTAGCGTCATTCCAGCAGTCTTCCGCCCATTCGCTCACGTTGCCGATCATGTCGTACAAACCGAAAGCATTGGCCTGTCTGCCAGCTACGGCGTGGGTCTCGCTACCGCTATTATCCTTATGCCAGGCCACCGCATCGATGTCATCGCTGCCACAGTATTCCTGGTTTCCCCCGGCGCGGCAGGCATATTCCCATTCAGCCTCAGTCGGCAGACGGTAGCTCTTGCCGGTTTTGTCGTTGAGCTTGCGGATGAATTCCTTTGCTTCATGCCAGCTTACATTTTCCACCGGGCAGTCGTCGCCGCAATTCTTGAAGCGGCTGGGGTTGCTGCCCATGATGGCGCGCCATTGGCCTTGCGTCACTTCGGTCCTGCTCAAGGCAAAGGGACGGCTAATGGTCACGCTGTGCACAGGCTTTTCGTTATCGAAACGGCTCGACCCCATCTGGAAACTCCCAGCCGGGATAACCGCCATTTCAGGGCACTCGTCGCAATCCTTAAAGCCTTTGCCCTCTTGCGGCAGAGCAGACATAGTCGGCGGTAGACGGCTAGCGTTGCTTATTGCCGCTTGCGTGATCCGAGCTTCCTGCCGCCTGCGCGTTATCGCGTCTTGAAGGCGCTGCGGTTCGGCGAGCGCAGGAGGCGGCCTCTGCCTGACCGCCTCCGCGCTCGGGTTCTCTTTCTGCGCGCTCGGAGCGATCGACACAATCGGGGCACTTGGCGCGGTAGCTACAGGCGAGAGGCTGGCTACCTGAGTGCGCCCCAGGAAGTAGCGATCCTTGAGCTTCAATTCGCTGTATAGCGCCGGCCTTTGCTCGTGCTGGATACCCTTGGCGATGTCTTCCACCTGTTCCTGCACTTCCGCCAGCATTTCGCGGATTTCCTGGCCTTTCTTCATCTGCGCAAGGAAGATGCGCGTAAACAGGCCATTGGGGTGGTTATCGCTGTTCGACAAGCGGTCGAGCGCTTGCTGGCCTTTGCCGGCGGAGTAGATGATCATTTGCCCGGGAGGCGGCAGCGTCGGGTTCAGCCCGCGCGAGAGGCCGATGGAACGCGTGCCGCTCTTGGGCAGGGGATTGTCGCGACAGGCGTCGATGATGAGCAGGGTAAAACGCGCACGCGCTTCCTTCAAGTCGTCGATCACGCTCTGCAAGGCAAACGCATCTTCGGTGATCTGCCGCTCGGAAACGACATTCAGGTCGACGGGCAGCAGGTAGCTGGCGGCGCTGAGTTGCACGCCGTGGCCGGCGAAGAAAAACACCACTTCATCGCCTTCGCGCACTTTGCCGACAAAAGCGCCGACGGCATCGAGCAGCGCGCGGCGGCCGACATCACGGTGCAGGCTGACCTCGAATCCTTCGCCCTGGAGCGCCCTGGCCATGGCGGCGGCGTCGTTGCCGGCCTTCCTGAGTTGTGGAACATGCCGATACTGGTCGTTTCCGATCAGCAGGGCAAGGCGCCTCGACTCGACAGCCTGGGCGAAGGTGCTGACAAGGCAACAGAGGATGAGCGCGAACCACAGCCCCCATCTGCCTGCGCTCCTCATTTCACCTCCTGAATTTCCAGCAAGGCGGCGCCATAGTTGTAGCTGATATCGTCGGCGGCCTTCGCAACCATCAGGGTGCGCGTGCCGCCGGAAACAAAGGCGCGTTGCAGTTTGGCGAGGTCAAGCGGCCGGTTGCCGGATTTCTTGAAAATGTAGGACTTGGTCATGCCGGATTTTCCCAGATCGAGAGGACCATCGGCAACCAGGGCAACCATGCGGTCGGTGCCCGCCGGCCCGCCCGGCCTGATTTGCCACAGTCCGCGCCGCGGCAGGCTGAGCGTCTGGTTGGCCTTGATCGCGTTGCCCTGGTCGAAGTCGTTCGGGAACAGCAGATAGCCGCCTTCGTTGTCCGTGCCGACCATCATGAGATAGACGTAGCCAGCGCGCGCCGAGGTGATGCTGAGTTCGACCTTGTCGGTGTTGATCTTGTAGCTTGTCTTGGCGGACTTGAGGCTCACCTCCCACTTCGGATTGCGCGAAGCATAAAGATCCATCAGGGCTGCGGTCGCAGCCATCGGAGCATCCGTGGCTGCTGGCGCCATCGGAATCAGCGCGGGAACAGGCGCGGAGATTGGCGCAGGTTCGGCAACCGGCTTGGGGGGCGTAGGCCTGATTTCCGTCTCAGGCGCAGCGTCGTTGAATGTCAGCACGACGCCCCTGGATCCCTCCAGCGTCACATGCTGGATAGGCTCAACGCGCTGGCCAGAGCTGGAGAGCGCATTGATGCGCTGCTGGGCGCAAGCGACCAGTTCCTCGGCGGTGATCGCGCCGCTTTTGTCCGTGTCGGCAGCACCGTCCCTGAGACACTTCATCCAGGCGCCGGTAGCCAACCCGCCTTCTTTCTCGCCGGCATCCATCGCTACTTCGTTGTGCGCCGCCGCCGCGATATACACCAGATTGTGCTTGCCTTCAGTCATGCTGCGCGCCAGTCCCCTGGTATTCACCGCCGTGCCGCAATTGCCTGAGCTGGCTCCCTTTTGGTAGAACTTGGGACGATAGTTGCTCAGGCTGCGCACGGTAATGGCGCCGCCGGAAAAGCATGAATCGAAGAACACGATCACCTTGCCGGCCTTGTCGGAAAGCGCATCGAGCAGCGGGCGAAGTTCGTGATCGGGCAGGAACCCGGCTTTTTCACCCTCGATGGTCACGATACCTTCCGAGCATTGGTTGGCTTTTTTGCTATTCGGGTCGAAAACCTGGGCGCCATGCCCGGAATAGACAATGATGACATGGTCGCTTTCGGTCGCCCTGCCCATAAGCTGTCTGATCGCGGCGACGACATTGGCGCGGCTGACCTTGCGCTCTTGTAGCATGAGGATGTTGTTTTCCGGCACATTCAGCCGCTTGATGGCGTACTCGCGAAAAGCCTTCATGTCGGCGGGCGTTCCCGGTAGATCGGTCTCATCCTGCACACCGAGCGGCGGATAATCGCTGATGTTCATCAATAGCGCATAATTGGCGGCAACGGCGCTGCCGCTGCACGCCAAAATTAGCAGCGCCATCCATGCGCGCGCAAGCCTTGCATCCAGCCTCATCATCTCACTCCTTGGATTGCGATTTTTTCAGGAAACCCTGCACCTTCATGCTTACCAGCGCGCGCTTTGCTTCGTCCGCGTGCTTGCCGCTCGGATACTGGCGCACATAATTTGCCAGCGCTTCACGGGTACGCGTCTTTTGCGCCTGCGTCCAACTCTCGGCTTCGTTTTCTTCCTCCACCGAAGCCAGCACGGTCAGGCTGACGCGCGCCACACCATAGCCGCCCTTGTCATCGCGCACGGCGTAATAGAACTCGTCGTCTCCGGTATAGTCTTGTGCCGGAACATAGCGCACCACCGCGCCATCGGCAACAGCCGGCCCATGCTTGGCCGCAACCAGAATCGAGAGTTTTGGATTGGCAAGCCGCTCCGGCTTATCATTGTCGAGCACTCTGATGTCGTTCGCCTGCCCCCGGCGCACCACGGCGCTGTCGTCGTTGATGCCCGCCAGCGTCACGGGCGCTTCGCCGTCGTCCTCGGTGGCAATCCATGCCTCGTTGACCGTCACTGGGAAAAGGCGATAAGAAATCCATCCATAGCCCTTGTCGCCCCAATCAGTTCCCCAGGAATTAAGGATACGGAAGGCCTGGCGGCTTTCGCTGTAGCCAACCAGCACTATGGCATGATTGCCCACGTTCACATCGGTCAAGGTGTCAATGACGCTGTCGGTATTGCGATGTTCGTCGAAATACTTGTCGGCCTTGACTGAAATGACCATCGGCTGGCCGCTGGCGAGAAAAGTCCTGAGCGCTTCCTGATTCTTGAAATCGACTTGGCGCCAGTTTCTGAGCTTCCAGGAGGATGCGATCTGCTTCAGTTGGTCATTTGGCTGCCTGCGACAATCGGACGGATCGTAGGGAAAGTCGCGCATGCTCACGACGCCCGTGGTTTGCAGCAACTTGAAGGCATTGTAGAAGCTCGACCCGGCACAGGTCTTCTGATTTCCGATCTGGTTGAAAATGAAGGCCGGGCTGACGATGCGATCCTCGCCGTCGCGGTTCTCGCTGCGACGATAGCCTTCGAGGTAAGTCTTGTAATAGGCCATCGCCCACGATGTGCATGAGCCCTGCTTTCCCTGGCTGCGCGGGGAGGGAAACTTGTCCGACAGGTCTATTTCCTGCGGCAGGGTGCCTTTGGCGCGGAACTTGGGCAACACGAACGGCACTGTAGCCTTCAGGTCTGGCGGCGTCGGCAGCAGCCCCTTGCCGAACTCCGATTCGGCCATGCTTGGCCCGGCCACAACTAGCGCTGCAAATAATCCCGCCGCAAGCGCAATAATATTTCGTCTCACCCTGTGTATCCTCCAAGCAGAATCCGTGAACGCAAATGTATACTGTATTGCCTGCAAGTTGTTATCGTAATGCTTCGTCTGAAGAAAGGTACAGCCATGAACCCGATATCGCGTCTTCTGCCGGTTGTCTGTCTGCTGGCCACCGGTATGCCTCTCGTTTCCCACGCGCAATCGACCACCCCATCGGCACGGGAGATTGTCAGGCAATTGTCGGGAAGCGTTCCGCATCAAGCCTCGGATGAGGCTCCCATGTCGAGGAGTCTGAGCATGAAACTGCGGCCCGATCCGGCCACCAGCCTGTGTGAATCCGGTGCTACCGCCAAGACGGCTTCAACAGAACAAAGGTCGCGCAGCCTGTATGCCGAAAGCGCGCCGGCAATCGATCTCGACATCGCCTTCGACCACAACTCGGCAGTGCTGAAACCGGAGGGACGCAAGATCCTCGACACCCTGGCCGAGGCGCTACGCGATAAAGCGCTTGCCGCATCCAGTTTCGTCGTGGCCGGCCACACCAACAAGATTGGCGAGGACGACTACAATCGCAGGCTTTCCTGCGCGCGCGCCCTCTCGGTGCGCGATTACCTCAGGGACCAGCGCAAGATCGCCAGCAAGCGGCTCATCCCGATGGGATTCGGATTCAGCCGCTTGAAGTTGTCCAACGATCCAACCGCCGACGATAACCGGCGGGTGGAAATCCGCAAGACGGCGGATTGATGCCAAAACTGATCTATCCGCTGATTGCCTGCCTTTGGGCAGCGCCCGCCTTCCCCGCAGAGACTCATGCGTCTGCCGACACTACAACTTCGGCACCGGCAAAAGACGGTGGACCGGACAGCAGGCAAATGGAGCAGGACTTGCAGCGTTTGCCCTGGAAAAAGTTCAGGTTTGTCATCGAATCCGTCCCCAAGATGAAGACCGATGTCGAGGCCTATGGCCCGGCCGGATGGCAATACGTCCAGTCAAGATACACGACCTACGGCTGGAAGAAAAACATCGACAAACTCGATGCTACTCAGAAGAAACATCTGGCCAAGCTGATAAAGGTCGCCAAAGGCGCCAAGTAAACTGTAGATTCTTTTGGAGATCGTCGTACCCATAATCTGGGCAATTGCATTTAGATTTTTGGAGTATTCGTAATTTGTGATTGATTTCTTGTTGTACGGAGCTGCAATAAATGCTTTCGGCATTATGCGGAGTAAGCGGTTAATCGTGGCACGCCCCTGAGGTTTCCCCGGATGGAATCGGAATGCGAATGATGGATCGTTACCATAAGATACACAAGGCGTTGTTACCATGAAGGATTACGACCGCTTTCTGCTGGCTGTCGTCTACAACATCCCGAACTTCATATTCGTAGTCGATCCGGCAACGAATACGATCATCTATGCCAATCAGCACATGAGGAGCATCCTGGGCGAAAGCTGCGTTGGACGTTCGTTCGCCGAACAATTCCCAGGCGCCGGAGCGGATTGTTTTTTTGTCCGGCAAGGCCAGGAGCACGATGGAGTAGTTTCAGCCACCCCTAACGCCCTCCCCGAACAGTCCGAGTATTACGACGAACAAGGCGAGGATTGGTACCAGGTGCGACAGAGCCAGGTACAGTGGATCGACGGTTCCACCAAGATCGTCTTCATGCTCAATGAAATCAACGGCATGAAAAGCCTGCAACATGAGATCAGCTACGCATATGCCACACTGGCCGTCAAGAACCGGGATCTGGAGCTGGAAAAGAACAATGCAATGGCCCGCAGCGAAGCCAACGCAACCCTTGGCACAATGATTGCGGGCGTTTCGCATGAGCTCAAGACGCCCATTGGCAACTGTTTGATGACAGCCAGCGCCCTGGAAGGTATGGCACGCAAGTTCGCCACCGAGTTCGAATCGGGCAGTCTGAAGAAGAGTCACTTTACGTCATTTATTTCCCATCTGACGGAAGGCACCGCGCTCATGCTGCGCAATATGCAGCGCGCCGAGGAACTGCTTACGCAGTTCAGGCAGGTGGCCGCCGACCAAGCCAGCGAACAGCAGCGCGTGTTTTCACTCGCCGATACGGTGCATGAGATTGTTGCCACTCTCGCGCCCAGCCTTAAGTGCCATCCGCACAAGGTAGTGATCGACATCTCTCCCGGCATCCGCATGGATTCCAAGCCAGGTCCCTTGGGACAGGTAGTAATCAACCTGATCAACAACGCCTATCTGCATGCTTTTGAGAACAGGAACGATGGCGTATTAACCATCCGAGGGGAAGCCGACGGCGATTGGGTGAAGCTCAGTTTCGCCGATAACGGCGTAGGCATGTCCGAAGAACTGCTGGCGAAGCTGTTCCAGCCCTTTTTCAGCACCAAGATCGGCAAAGGCGGTACCGGCCTGGGAATGGCGATCGTCGAGAATCTGGTGAAGGTAACGCTCGGAGGAGACATAAGCGTGACCAGCAAGGTGGGCAAGGGAACCAGTTTCGAAATCAGGTTGCCACTAACCCTGCCAGCTAGAAATTAACGGTTTCTAACTAGATGGAATAATCGGTCGATAGCTGGACTGGCCGAAATCGGATATGGCAGCCGTTTTCGGGGAATGTCCTCTTGACACAGAGCCGGCTAATGGGGAGGCGCCCAATCCGATCAAGTCAAACTCCGTACCCTTTTTCTTTCTGAAGATCGAGGTAATACCTAAGCGGGCCGCGCTTGCCGTCGAAGCAACTGCCGATAAAACACTCCGAACCTGGTTTGGACCAACTGGTAGCTATCGCGGCATGCCCTTTCGGAAATGCGACTTCTTCGACTTCCACCCACTTCTTGATGGTCTGGTTCGTTGACGGCGGGACAATATAGTCCTTTTCCGCATAGCAGATATAAAAATTGGTCTTCTTCGTGTTGATGCTTTTAATGTTTATTGTCTTGCCGAACGGTTGGGCCGGGAAAGTTCCGTCCTCAGCGATTGGAGTGATATAGGCATCCAGAATGCCCTGCATCATTTCAACGGAAATCGGCACGCGCTCATGAACGAGCCAGTGCTGCATTCCAGCCATATCGGCTGAAATCGGCTTGCCGACGAGTTTCTTGAATTGCTTGAGGGAATCGAAAAAAGTGTAGATTCCATTTTCCTTCCCGGAAGTCGGTAGCTTGACGAAGAGGGACACGATTTCTCCGTCGATATACCGCCTGTTATCTTTTACGTCAGCCAGCTTGAAGATGTCCGTATCCAGTTTCTTGATTAAATTCACTGTCGGATGGTAAATCTCAGCTTGCGCAGCGTCCAGCGGAGCCACGCAGGTAATCAAGGTGTCCACCAGCTTGTCCAGTTCTCCGGATAGCACGGCCACAAGGGAGAGCCATCCGCCATGACAGTAGCCGTTCAGCACCACCGGCTTCTTGTGCTTCTTCGACAGAAATTCACAAAATGATTTAGTCGCTAGGACATCTTCGTCCAGCGTCGTAGACAAGACTGTGGGCGACTGTGAGGGTTTCTTGCGGTACCTTAGGTAACAGGGAACGCCGGCGTTCGCGAACGCATGGATGAAACTCCTGTCCGAATCGGGGAAGAACCCCAACACATTATGACCCAATACATAGGGATGAATGAACAGCATCGGCTGCAAGCGTTCATTCGTGGTTGCCTCCGGCTTGGTTGGTTTGACCTTGTAGAGGATGAAACTGTCCGCATCCAGCATGACTTCGTACTTTCCATTGCCAAACTGGAAACCATACTTGTCTCCGGCTTCCGCGATCGCTTTTGGATACTCATGTACAACCATGCGCAGGAGTTTCAGCAGTTCATCCTGGTAATCCTGCGGCGATTCTTGTTTTTCCGACTGCAGAAATAACTGTAATGCCCCGTCGATTTCACTCTGGAAAAAGTCGGGAACGATCTTTATCACCTCTTCACCGACTTCCTCGGCTATTTTTTCCAGATAGGAATAAATTTCCATGCGATCCCCCATGGATCGGGCAAAATTCTCCACGGTGGGATTAGCCATCAGGCTTGCGGCATCGTTCTCAGTGAATTTGGACAACAGCTTGAAGACCGGGCCGAGGAACGCCATTCTGTGGTTGTATAAGCCCTGGTTGAAAAGAGAAACGAGTTCAGCGTTTTTGAAGGCATACCGGGTGAAAGCCTTGTTATCTATGATGAATCTCCTCGGTCAATATTATAAAAACGAGCTAGCCGGAAATGGCGCCATCAGCCAGTGTTGATTCCTCCTCCAACCTACTCCAAACATTTTCGTTAAGCAATCAGCGGTCAAAGGTTACTTTGTTTCCGCGAAGGGCGCCTTTCGCACGATCCCTAGCATCCATGCGGGTTTCCAGCTGCGAGTATGAACGGCAACTTGGAGCATCGGAGGCAATCACCAGTTTCGAGCCAGGCTGACTGCCGCATCCTTTCTTGTCTGATCGCGAAAGGATTGCGCGGCAACGTCAGTTTCCCCGCATAACCGCTTTATGCGGAAAATCAGACACCGGCTTTGATGAAAAAATCGTTACTACTGTTTCAAGAGCGAACGGTTCAACAATGGATAGGCTTGCCAGTCGCGATAGTCGAAGTGCCACCACTCGTTGGGATAAACGCTGAACCCTGCCGTTTCCATGGCTTCGCGCAACAGATCGCGCGCAGCGCGCTGGGCCGGCGTACCACCGGCATAATCCGGATGGGCTCGCTCGCTGAAATCGTCGAAGTCGCTGGGCATGGACACCAGAAGGCCGGTATTCAGATCGAACAGGGTGACATCTACCGCAGCGCCCCGGTTGTGGCGTGACCCTTGCAAGGGATCGGCCAGATAGGCGCGATCCTTGGGAAAGCGATCCCACATCATGCGCGTCATCTGCCAAGGGCGGTAGGCATCCAGAACGACCAAGCCATAGCCTTTCGCATGCAAGCGATCATGCGCGCTTCGCAAGGCTTCAGCCGCCGGTCTTTGCAACAATGCGCGGGCGGCAGGGTACATTGCCACGGACATGAAGTTGTTCGTCGTGGCATATCGCATATCAAGCTTAATTCGCGGCTCGTACTCGGCGAGATCGACCAGATCCGGCGTACGTGTCGCCGAAGGCGAGGCGGGCGGTATATCCGGCGCAGGCACGGTGATGGTCTTTACCGTCCCGCCCCCTTCCATGAACACGGCCAGTACGCGTGCCGGCTCGTTGCGAAGATTGGCGCCAATATGCGGTACCGTCATCGCTTCCATGAAAGAGTCGCCGGCTTTCACGGTTGCGCGTTTGCCGTCGGCGTACTCAATATCCAGTTCACCGGAGAGCAGGTAGGCAAACATGGGCACGCCATGCCGATGCCAGCCTGTTGAGGAACCGGGAGAAATATTTACGATAACGGCACTTACTTTCGCCGGAGCTTGGTCTGGATAATGCAGGGCCTCGCCGACGATGGTTTTGCCGGTCTCCAGCAAGACCTGCATTGGGGGATAGTCGGCCGCCCTCGCAGACGATGAGATAAGGCAAAAGAAAAGCGCAAAAAGCGCTTGCATGTGCCCGCGTGGCAGGCTGTTGTGTCGTATCGTAACCATCATGTTTCTTCCATTTTGTCTGAAAGCCGGAAAAGGCGCGCTATTTAACGGCCCCCAGCCGTTGTCTGCAAAACCAAGCCTGAACTACCACGACTGAACCCCAAGGTTCAGTAGGCCAGCGCCTTGAAGTAGACTCCGCGCAGCTCGGGCAATGCCTTGAGGTCGCGGTACAGTTCCGGTTGTAGGCGCAGGACGCGTTCTTCCATGTCGCTCTCGATATAGTATCGTCCTTCCTTCCCCTGGAACCAAAGCGGGGTTCCCTCGGCTTCCTGCATGAGCGCCTGGACTTGGTAACGGCCACGGCTCATAAGGCGGACAATCTCGCGGCGCGGCATGGATTGCTTCTCCTCGAAGGCTTCCGCATACGCAGGCGTCGTCCGGCTGATGATCCCGATGTGCGTCCCCTTGGCGCGACCCTCGCTACGATAAGGCGGACGGCGGGACAAGTCGGCCATTCCTTCCTTGTCGCTGAAGTTGCGATTTTCGGACTCATGGATTTCCCGTTTCTCGTGAACCACGGTTCGCGCCGGGGACACGCTAAGATCCCTGAGGTTGTAGGTGAGCACGACCTGCTGCTTGATAACGCGCCACTCGCTCGGTTTGAGTTTCGCGTCGCGTTCTTCTTTTTCTGTCTTGACCAGCAAATTCAGCGTGCGATCGGCCGGGTTGATCCATTGTCCCTCCGCCGATGCGCCCTCATCCATGCGTAGCGCTGCGCTCAGCGGCTCAGACGACTGCGGCTTTGCGAGCGGGATGACGTACAACTCTCCGGTGTTCGCCAGCAGGTAGCCGCGATGCTCCCAGGCATCGAAATCCTGCGGACTGAGAGCCGGTGTTATCTGATCGTAGCGGCGCGGTTCCAGCGGCAGGCGGGCCGCCTCTTGCAAGGAGGCATCGAGATAGACCACCGCATTGTCGCTGAGAACCAGCAAGCCGCCGTCCCATTGGCCCAGCCATTGCGGGGTCTTGCTCTTGAACAATCCCTCACGCAGCGGCTTGAGGTCCGATCCCAACTCGTAGACTTTACGCAGCAGCATGTTCATCTGGTACAGGCGCCCGCCCGCTGCCATAAACTCGTCGATGCTGCCCGCGGACAGCTTGCCCTGCAAGCGCAGGGCGCCTTTTTCTTCCTGCACGTAGTTCGAGACGCCGCCTGACGAGAAAACCAGAAAACCGCGCTGCGGAGCTGCCGTCTCAGCCGCCTGGGCAGCACCGATGGAAAAACTCATGAGCAGCGCCAGTAGGGATGCCCTGATCGTGTCGCGAACCTGGAATGTCATGATTGATCTCGCAGTCTGGTTTATCGAATTTTCCTCAGATGTTCCTCCGCCTCCTCGATGCCGGCGGTATTTCCCTGGCGGCGGTGCAGTTCCTTGGCTTTCAGGAGTTCCGGTTTTGCCAGGTCGTTCCGGCCCAGTCCGATGTGGTTCGCGCCGAGGCCTATCCAGGCATCGGCGTAATCCGGTTTCAGCCGGATCGCCTTCTCCAGCAGGGCGATTGATTTCTCGTACTCCTGAAGCATGTACCAGGCGCCGCTCTCGCGATTGTACAACTCGGCGTCCTGCGGGCTCTTGCGCGAGAGCGCCCCGAATGCCTCCGCCGCCTTCCTGTAATGCTCCTTCGAGCGCTGCGCCTGCCCCTCCGATTCCAGCAGCAGGCCGAGGGCAAAGTGGCTCTCGGCAGGCGTCTCGCCGACGGCGATGGCTTTCTCATAGGCCTCTATCGCCCGCTTCACCTGCTTCAGGTTGTCGTAGCAGATGCCGATGTTGTGGTACGCGTCGGCGTTCTTCGGATCGATGCCGACCGTCTTCTGGAAGTGGCGTATCGCCTTCTCGTGTTCCTTGTCCTCCATCCTGACAACGCCGAGTTGGTAATGCGCGGCAGCGTACTGCGGATTGAGACGGATCGCCTCTTCGTAATACGGGACCGCCTTCTTCGGCTGGCCAAGCGCCTGGATCGCGTAGCCTAGGTTGTATTGCGCCTTGTCGTAGCGCGGATCCATGGCTACCGCCCGTTCGAGAATCCTGCGCGCCTCTTCGAACTTGCCGAGGGCGATATGTTCGGAACCGAGCGCGTTGAAGCCCGCGACACCGTTCGGGTTGATCTCGACCGCCCGCTGATAGCAAGGAATGGCTTCTGCATGCCGCTCCAGCTTGGCGTAAGCGAAGCCGAGGTTGTACCACGCGTCGCCGTAATTCGGGTTGATCTCGACCGCCTTCCTGAACCACGAGACTGCCTCGTCGTACTTCTTCAGGTTGAGATGGGCGACCCCGAGGTTGAAGCAGGCGGGAGCGTACTTCGGATTCCCCTTGAGCGCCTTCTCGAAGTACGGGATAGCTTCCTCGGCTTGTCCGGCTTCAATCAGGGTGGTGCCGATCCCGAAGTTCGCGAAGACGTAGCCGGGATCGACCTTCAGCGCGTCGCGATAGGCGCGCAAGGCCTCGTCCCGCTTGCCGAGCTTGGCATACGATCCGCCAAGGTTGTTGAATGCCTCGACGTAACGTGGATTCTTCTCGACTGCGCTCCTGTAGAACGGAATCGCCTCCGTGTGCTTGCCTTGGTTCGTCAGCGCAAGACCGGAATTGTGGTAGGCCGGGGCATAGTCGGGCTTTACCTCGATTACCTTGGCAAAGGTTTCGAGCGCCTCGCGGTACTTGCCTTCCTTGCTGAAGACGGTGCCGAGGTCGTTGAGAGCCAGATGGTACTTCGGGTTGATCGCAATGGCCTTCCTGTACGCCTCCACGGCAAGCGGGTTCTTGCCGAGGTTCGCGTAGCAGACGCCCATGTTGTAGTGCGAACGGAAGTCGTTCGGGTTGGATGCAACCGCCTTAGCGTAATGTCCGATTGCCTCCTCATAACGCATCCGGTGCAGCGCCTCGTTGCCGCGCGTGGCTGCCTCCGAGGCTGGTGCGCCATCGGCTGCTGTTGTGGCAACCCCTTGTGTGGCCGTCCTTCCCTTCTCTTCGAACTCGCGCATCTTGGCGCGCACCGCTGCCGCATCCCTGGCGTCCGGCGCAAGCGAAAGATAGCGGGCAAGCGACTTGACCGCGTCGCCGTAGCGCCGCGCCTCGCCCTGCGCGATGCCGAGGTAGAACCAGACCTCCGCTGCCCCCGGAGCAAGATCCTTCGCCTCCTCGAATTTGCGGATCGCGGCGTGGAACGATTCGGCGGACGACGCCCCTTCGAGCAGCGACTGCCCTTCGGCCAGAACCTTCTTCGCCTGCGGCGGAAGGGGATCGGCGGCAAAAGATGGCACGCCCGCAAGCGATACCAGGAGAACCAGGGCGGGAAATATCCAGCGCAAGAATGCCAAATAGCTGTCAAGGTTCCCTCTCCACCAACTTGTTGGGGGAGAGGGCTGGGGAGAGGGGGTGATTTTCGGAATGTGCTCCCGCTTACCCACCCCACTCCCCCGCCCCTCTCCCCGTTTCCGGGGCGAGGGGAGTTTGTTTTGCGCACTCATGCCTTGGGGAAAAACCGACGTAACATTGCGGCGGACGGACATGGCTTTACTCATTTCTTTGTGGATTTCGATGGATTGGCAGTGCGAAACGCTACGGTTCCTTCCACCTTGACCACGGCGAAGGAATTTCTGAGCAGCAGATAGAGATCGTCGCCCACGGAACGGAGCACGACGTTCGGCGCCTTGACGAACTCGACCGCCCCGCTCGGAGAAACGACACCGACCCCGGATGAGGTCGCGTAAAAAAGCAGCCCGTTGCGCGTACGCGCGAGACCGAGAATCTCCTCCTTCGGATGGAGCAGCACGGCAGTCATGCCTTTCTTCGCGGCGGAGACCTTGACGATGAGCCTCCCGCTGGCGACGAACGTTTCTTCTCCGTCACCCGCGACTGCCGCGATCCTCTCCGTAGTCGAGAACACCTTGCGCATCGTGCGCAACATGCGCGGCGCATTGGACGCGGAGCCAGTCGCTTCAGGCGCGAGCAGGAAGACCTCGTAGCGGCCATCCTCGCGTCCGGCACCGAACAGGTAGAGCGAACCGTTCGCGCCGGGCGAAAGATGCGCCCCGGAGACCGGTGACGTGACGATCGGCTGAAACGCGACCTGCCCACTCGCGTTGCCGGATTTCCCGGACGCGAAGATGTCTGTCGTGAAGAATCCGAGCGCGTCGTCCGTAGCGATCAGCAGCATGCCGCCGTTAATAACGGTAATGTCTGAGACTGTGGCATCGAGGCGAAAACGGTAGCGCTTCGTCGCATCGATCAACACGCCAGGCTCGATGCTGAACCAGACGGCGTCGCCCGGCCCCACGGCAAAGAGCGGGGCGAACGGCCCAGACTTGTCGAGGACGGCATCGGACACCGGCGGAACGACGAGCCGCACAGCCGCCTTCGCGTCAGGGGGGAGCGCAATGGTGAAGTCGCGCAGGAAGTCGACGGCGGATGCAACACCCGAGAGCGCGAAAGCGACGACGAATGTGGCAATTTTGGCGGCGAAAAGTTTCACCATCCCCATGCCTCGAAACCGAACCGTTGCGCTGCCGTCGCTTCGGCCTTGCGTGCATTCCAATAGGCTTCGGCGCCGCCCTCGGGAAGGAAACCGGGAATGATCTTGTCGGTCTCTTCGAGCAGATATTCAAACGACTTCTTGGCGGTGGCGGAAGTCACGGCGCCGACCCCCTGCGCCGTTCCCGCCGCAAGCGATGCGGACGGCATCAGGGTCACAAGCTTGCCGAAAGCCCAAGTAACAGCCGGCTCTGCGACCTCTTCGGGTTTGCCTTGGGCGATGGCGGCAGCGCTGCCGACGATGAAATACGCGTCGCCGAACTTCATCACCTTTTTCCCCTTGCCGATGATTTTCGCGGCGCCTTCGGCCGTGTCCTCTCCCCAGTTTTCAACGACGGTCTGGATTCCGTAGCTCATAGACGATTCGACCATCCCGGAGAGAATGCCGAGCGGCCCCGCTTTTTTCTCGCTCGATGCCTTGTCACGAAGCTCGATCATCTCGTCGGTTGTAGCCGTTACCGCCCCTGCGCTTGAGACGCGCAGCTTGAGCCGCAGCGCGTCGCGTTCCCGTTGCGTCAGGCCGGGAACGGCAGTCGCGCGCTTCCAGAGCGCGTTGCGCTTCGCCTCGAGTTCCCTCAGTTCCTTCGCCTCGGCGCCGGTCAATGATCCCTTTGCCCAAAGTTCGTCGATGCGCGACTGCCAGCGCCGCGCTTCCGCCCACTCTGCCTCGGTGACAGCGCCGGAAGAACGCAGCAGCGCGGGAATCCTGCCGTTGCCGAGGTACACCGCGCCGTCATCGACCACGGGCGCGATAGGCGTCGATATGCCATCCCGGCCCGCCGGGCGGTTGCCGAACAGCGCCGTGGCGCTCTGCTGCGCCGTATTGAAAGCCGCTTCCTGGCGCTTCCGCTCCGCGATCTTGCGCGCAGCCTCATCATCATCCCACTGCTTTTGCAGCTTGCGGCGAATCTCGTCGCCGGAAGAATCCTGCGGCGCATTGAGTCCGGAAAGCAGCGCGTTGAGAATTGACGACACCGCCATCGAGACGATCTGCTGCTGGAACGAACCGCCCGACGGCGCATAACCTGACGATGCCCCACCCGACCCGCCGTCGCATTGGCACTGCGTCGTGTGAAGCCCTGTGTCGTAGCGGTATTGCGGGTCCGAAAACATATTGTTCAGAAATGCCCGGCATTCGCCCATCGACGAGAAGTTTCCGGCGCGGCTCGGCAGGTGTATCCCGGACGCTTTGTAATAAAAGTTCCGGTAGGCGTTGCCATAGACTGCGTAACACCCTGCGAATGCCAACGACGGTAGCAGGAGAAAGACGACGAATGCCATGATCAGGATTCGAGGCATGAAGAAGGAATCGAAGAAAAAGTTGCGGAAATCGCGAACGCTTAACGACATGGACCTTTTACAGTTCATATGGTTGCAGAAGTTCAGACTTGATCTGACAACCACACGCACTTCCCTTTGCTTTCCTTGTTGATTTCCTGAAGCACCTGGTCGTGCTCGGCCAGTTCATCATCGCTGGCGCGAAGCACCACCAGTTCGGAACGTTCGCCATTGGCGGACTGCATTGTTTCTGACAGCGGCGCAACCTCGAGATCCATGATCAGGCTTTCCTGACCCCGCGTCATCGCCAGATAGACTTCCGCCAGCAGTTCCGCGTCGAGCAAGGCGCCGTGCAATGTCCGGCTGGCATTGTTAACCGCGTAGCGGTCGCACAACGCATCCAGCGAGTTTTTGCGTCCCGGATGCAGTTCGCGCGCCTGACGCAGTGTATCCACCACGCCGTTGCATATCTGCTCCAGGGGTTCCAAGCCCAAAAGGTCGAGTTCGTAGTTAAGGAAACCCAGGTCGAAGGCGGCGTTGTGTATCACCAGTTCTGCGTCGCGCACAAAATCAACGAACTCGCCTGCAATCTCGGCGAACTGCGGCTTGTCCTGAAGAAACTCGTTGGTCAGGCCATGCACTGCCTGAGCGCCGGCATCGATCTGCCGCATGGGATTGATATAACGATGAAAACGCCGCTGGGTAAACTTGCGCCCGACCAGTTCGACGCAACCGATTTCAATAACCCGGTCGCCACGCCGATAGTCCAGGCCGGTGGTTTCGGTATCCAGCATGATTTGGCGCATGCGTTCAGTCTCCCCGTTGTTGGCGAATCAGTTCGATGCCGCGCCGCGCCAGCGCATCGGCGCGCTCGTTTTCGGCATGACCATCGTGGCCTCTGACCCATAGCCATTCGACCTTGTGGCGCTTTGCTTCTTCGTCAAGCGTGCGCCAGAGGTCGGCGTTCTTGACCGGCTGTTTATTGGAAGTGCGCCAACCATTCTTTTTCCAGCCATGAATCCATTCGCTGATGCCCTTCTGCACATATTGCGAGTCGGTATGCAAGCGCACCCGCACCGGGCGCTTCAGGGCTTTCAGCGCCTGGATCACCGCCATCAGTTCCATGCGGTTGTTGGTCGTATCTGGCTCGCCGCCGCACATTTCCTTTTCGTGCCCGGCATTGCCGCCACTGGTTTCGCTGACGCGCAAAACCGCGCCCCATCCGCCCGGGCCGGGATTGCCGCTACAAGCGCCGTCGGTAAAAATATCGACAGCACTCGTCTCACCGCTGGATGGTTGTTTATTGGTCACAGGGATCATTCGTTTCATGCCTGACTTTGCGCTGGGCTATCGGCGCCAGCGATTTGGCGTGCGCCTTGCGCCCAGCCCAGACCGGGGTAATCAAGCGCATGCCGCACACCCGTTTCACGGCCTGGATAATATACACGGCGCCAGCGATAGGCCACCAGCGGTTGCCCGCCAACTCCATGAAACGCCAGCGTTGCAGCCATTGCTCCTGCGTCACCGCCGGCGCGTAACAACCGAAACTGCCTGCCTGCGACTCCAGCGCGAGCAACGCAAACCAGTCCTTCAAACGCAGCACGCTCAGATATTGGCCGCGCCATGGCGGCGGATCATCATGCCTGGCAAACTTGCGCCGAATGCCCCACAAACTGAACGGATTGAAGCCGGTGACAACCACGTGCCCATCCGGCACCAATACGCGCTCCACTTCCCGCAGTATCTGGTGCGGCGATTCGGCAAACTCCAGGACGTGAGGAAGAACCACAAGATCGAGACTGGAGTTGGCAAACGGCAGTTGATGCGGACCAGCGCAAACATCAGCGCGAGCAAACTTGCCGCCGATATTCGCCAATGGCTTGTCGTCGCAACGAAAGCGGAACTGCATGCGATTGGCGCGCAGGAAATCGTGCTGGGGCAAACCAAGCTGCAGCGCGTTGAAACCGAAGATATCGGCTACCAGCAAGTCGTACTTGGCCTGTTCCCATTGCAGGACATACCGCCCTTGCGGCGTTTCGAGCCAGTCATCGAATCCCTGAATAGACATCGTATCTTGCTATAAGCACGCCGGTTCAACAGAAACCGCGATTATCCCACCACCTACGGCATGAAAGTAACTATTCGGCAGGCGGCGCAAACCTTAATGCCCAGCATCCCCAAGTACGGGAATTGGACTATCCTCCAGCTTCTATCCTCAGTCTCCAGCCTTCGGTCTTCTGTTACTATCCGGGTATCACCCAAAATAACTCTTCACAGGTTCTGCCTGATTTCGTTATCGATGCCGCTATTGACGCTACGTTTTACACTCCTCTGCGCACTTGTCTGCCTGTCGTTTCTGGCACGCGCCGAGGTCATCCCTCAGCCGACAAACGCCTCTTCCATCAGCATTCCCCCGACTACGGCGGGCCAACTTGCGCCGCTTGAACCAACGCTGCAAATAGCCCCCATACTCTCGTTAGGTCGTGAACAGGCGCTTGAAATCAAGGACGACCTGCCGTCATCAATACCGATCATCGATCTCACTACGCCCCCGGATGATCTGTGGCAGCGCGTGCGCAACGGTTTTTCGATGCCTAATCTGGACAGTCCGCTGGTGGCGAACCATCAGGCATGGTATCTGAACCGGCCGGAGATGCTGAAGCGCATACTCGACCGCAGCCGGCTCTATCTCTACCACATCGTCAATGAGTTGGATAAACGCGGCATGCCAACCGAGCTTGCCTTGCTGCCGATCGTGGAAAGCTCCTACAACCCGATGGCCTATTCGCGCGCCCGCGCCTCCGGCATCTGGCAATTCATCCCCTCCACCGGCAAGAACTACCGGCTCCAGCAGAACTGGTGGATCGACCAGCGGCGCGACATCATCGCCTCGACCAGCGCCGCGCTCGACTATCTGCAAACCATTTACGAACAGCATGGCGACTGGCACCTGGCGCTGGCATCCTACAACTGGGGAGAACACGCCGTCGCCCGCGCCATCGGCAAGAACAAGGCAAAAGGTCTGCCGATGGACTATCCCAACCTGACCATGCCGAAAGAGACAAGCAACTATGTTCCCAAGTTGCAAGCGCTCAAGAACATCCTCGCCCAGCCCGACCTGTTCAGCATCAACATCATCCCCATCCCCAACCGGCCCTACTTCAGCACCGTTGAAAAACAGGCCGACATGGATGTCACCGTCGCCGCCAAGCTGGCTGAAATGCCCGTGGACGAATTCCGGGCGCTCAACCCTTCCTACAACCGCCCGGTGATACCGGGCAAGGGCAGTCCGCTGGTAATCCCGACAGATAAAATCCAGACCTTCCTCGACAACCTGCAAGACCACGAAGATCAGGACAAACCGCTTGCCACTTGGACCACCTACACGCTGAAAAAGGGCGAAAAACTCAACGCCGTCGCCGCGAAATTCGGACTCACCTTCGCGCATCTGAAGCAGATCAACGGCATCACCGCACGTACCCGCATCGGCGCAGGTCACACGCTGCTGGTTCCAGGAAAAGGCGCGCAACTGGGCGGCAACCTCATGGCGGTAAACGTACCGCATACACTGCCTGAACTGCCCCGCATGAAATCCGGCAAGCGAAGCAAGGCGGGCAAAAAAGGCATTACCCGGCGCAGTGCTGGCGCAGGGAAGAAAGCCATCAAGCCCGGCGTGCGAAAGAAGGCAACGATTGCCAAAGGCAAGAAGAAAACCGTTTCTGCCAAGAACAGGAAATAACCAAAGCGGTTCGATTTCCCCAATGGGCAGTCTCCATCCAGACTACGAAGACTTTCCCCGTTCAGGCCGACAATAGGTGGCAATGTACCCGGCGCGTAGCCGATAGCTGCGTCGCCCCCGGGTACTCGCGCCGGCAAAGCTCGAAGGCATGCGGGCAACGTGGATGGAAATGGCAACCGGAGGGTGGTCGCGCCGGTGACGGCAGATCGCCACTCAGTTGCGGAACTTTTTGCTGCGGACGTTCCGGCGCAAGTTCATCCTCTATCACCGGCACCGCTGCCACCAGCGCCTGAGTATAGGGATGGCGCGGATCGCGCAAGACTTCTTCGGTCGTGCCACGCTCGACGATGCGGCCGAGATACATCACCGCCACCTCGTGCGCCAGGTAATCGACGACGGCGATATTGTGGGTGATGAACAGGTAGGCCAGCCCCAGCCGCTGTTGCAGTTCGCGCAGCAGGTTGAGAATCTGCGCCTGCACCGACACATCCAGCGCGCTGGTCGGCTCGTCGCATACCAGCAGGCGCGGCTCCACCGCCAGCGCCCGCGCAATGGCGATGCGTTGGCGCTGCCCGCCGGAGAATTCATGCGGATAGCGCTCCGCCATGTCAGCGTCGAGCCCGACGCTACGCAACAATCTGACTATCATTTCGCGGCGCTCCATACCGTGAAAGTCGCGTAGCAGCTCACGACGCTCCCCTCTCCCTCCGGGAGAGGGGTTGGGGGAGAGGGAAACGGGCAAAGGCCCGTTAGGCTTGCCGATCGCCAGCGACTGCATACCCTCTTCGATAATTTCGACGACACGCAGACGCGGATTGAGCGAAGCATAGGGGTCCTGAAATATCATCTGCATCATGCGACGCCAGGGTTTCAGGTCTCTCTCGGAAAATTCCGTTAATTCCTGGCCGGCCAGGCTGACGCTGCCCGTACCAAGCCGCAGCAGTTGCAGGATCGCCTTGCCGGTGGTGGTCTTGCCGCAACCCGATTCACCCACCAACGCCAAGGTGCGACCCGCAGGCAGCGCTAGCGACACGCCATCGACAGCACGAACATGGCCTACGATATGCTGGAACACGCCCTTGCGAATGGGGAAATGCACCTTGAGGTTGGTGACTTCGAGAAGGTTTGGGGTGGCAATTCCCCCTCTCCCCTGCCCCTCTCCCCGGAGGGAAGAGGGGTTCGGTACTCCCCCCTCCCCTCCGGGGGGAGGGGCTGGGGGTGAGGGGCAAATGGTAAAAGAAGCCGCTGCCTTCCCATCCGGAAAATGACACCTTACCTTGTCATCCGGCCCTTCATGCCACGCTGGCAAGGTTTCATGGCAAAGATTTTCGGCCATCTCGCAGCGCTCGGCAAAGCGGCAGCCGCAAAACTCCCTTGTCAAAGACGGCACACTGCCAGAAATCGTTTCCAGCGCCGCGCCACGGCGCTTGACTGTAGGCAATGCTGCGAATAGCTTGCGCGAATACGGATGGCGCGGTTTTGCGAAAAAGGCCGTGCGCGCAGCCACTTCCACCAATTCTCCCGCGTACATGACGCCGATGTAGTCGGCCATGCGCGCCGCCACGCCGAGATCATGGGTAATCAGCAGCATGCCCATGTCCCGCTGCGCCTGTAGGCTGGCCAGCAGATCGAGCACCTGCGCCTGGATGGTGACATCGAGCGCCGTCGTCGGTTCGTCGGCAATCAACAGGCGCGGTTCGCCTGCCAGCGCCATGGCGATCATGACGCGCTGCTTCATGCCGCCTGAAAGCTGGAATGGGTAGGTATCAACACAACGAGCCGCATCGGGAATACCCACCGAGTCAAGCAATGCCTCGGCGCGGGAACGGAAGGATCGGTCGGACGGCAACCCCCGCCCATTGCCATGCAGCGACAGCACTTCGGCGATTTGTTTGCCGACCGTCATCACAGGATTCAGGCTGGTAGCCGGCTCCTGGAAAATCATGGCCATGCCGCCGCCGCGCACCTCGCGCATTTCCGCTTCGGTCAGGCCGAGCAAGCCACGCCCGGCGAATTTCACGCTGCCTCCCGCGATAGCGCCACCATCCGGCAGCAGGCGCAGCAAGGACAGCGCCGTCATCGACTTGCCGCAGCCCGATTCGCCGATCAACGCAAACACTTCGCCCGCAGAAATCGAGAAGGACACGCCGTCCACCGGCCGCACGGTTCCACGTAGCGTATCGATGGTCACCGACAAGCGGTCGACTTCAAGCAACCGTGCATGATTTTCGGTCATCCCGGAAGATGAAATTCCCTGTTCGCCCCCCTCACCCCCATCCCCTCGCTCTGCACGCCCAGTTCTAGCCTCGCTTCGCTCGTCAAGAACAAGGGCAGTCCCCAAAGGGGCGAGGGGAGCGTTGTGAGTCGCTCCGCGACTATTATGGGATTGCGTCATCCTTGCATCCTCACGCGCGGATCGAAGGCATCGCGCACCACGTCGGCAAACAGGTTGGCCGCCAGCACCAGCGCAAACATGAAAGTGAAGGCGGCGACAAGCGACCACCACACCATAGGCTCTCGCGCCAGTTCCAGACGCGCCGCGTTGATCATGGTGCCGAAGCTGATGGTGTTCGGATCGACACCGATGCCAACATAGGAAAGCACCGCCTCGGCCAGCACCAGTCCGGAAAAGTCCATGACCACGGCGATCAACACGATATGCATGAGATTGGGCAGGATGTGGCGCAGCATGATGCGCCAATGGGATACGCCAAAAGCCTGCGCCGCCTGCACGAATTCCAGCTCGCGCAGCTTCAGCGTCTCGCCGCGCAACAGCCGCGCCAGGCCGGTCCAACTGGTCATGCCGAGAATAGCGCACAGCGCCAGGAGTCGCGCATCGGCGCGCTCCGCCGTGGTAGCGAACCAGTGCGGATGAGTGTCGATGACCACCTGCATCGTCAGCACCGCCGCCGCGATCAGCAGCACCCCAGGAATCGAGTTGAGGGTGGTGTAAAGGTACTGGATCGCATCGTCGATCCAGCCGCCCGCATATCCGGCCAGGATGCCGAGCAACACTGCCAGCGGCAGCAACACCAGCGTCGTCAGCGTGCCGATTAGAAGTCCGGTGCGGATGCTCTTCAGTGTCAGATAGAACACGTCCTGACCGACCTTGTCCGTGCCGAAGATATGGTAATCCGCCGCCAGCGCCAGCATCGGCCCGGCCAGCAACAGGATTCCTGCCAGCGCCGCCAGCACAGCATCCCAGGCAACCGCTGGCGAAGGACGGCGCAGCAGAAATACCGCCAACAACAGCCAGATGCCCAGCCCAACCGCGAATCCGCGCAATGCGGTTACCACAACATCGCCAGCATGCTGCTCCAGCGCCGCGCCGAGGTGCGCGCCGCCATGCTTGAGACGCGGAAAATCCCTGGCTTGAGCACCGCTCGGCGCACCTTCCAGCGTTTCCTTGGCGAACAGTTGCGTCGCCAACGGCGCGGAATAGGTTTTTTCGGTGCGAAGCCGCAGCGGTGCAGCTATTGCATCGAGCGCAGACAGTACTTCCACGGAATATGTTGATGCATTATTCGTCGCCTGCGGCGGCAGGCGCATCCGGTAGTGCATGGAATCGAGCAGCCCGACCAGGAAAAAGACCGCCAGCACGGTCAGCGCCGCCATGCCGGTACGGCTCACGCCGACACGCCGCCAGGCAGAACGCAAATGTTCGCTACGACAAGAGATAATCGCGACACCGATGCAGATAGCCAGCAACGCGAACAACAACACGTCGGACCAGAGCACGACCGGCATGAACGGCATCATTGCAGGCGCACCCGTGGATCGACCATCGTGTAGGAAATGTCGGTCAACAACAGGCCGACGATATAAAGCAGCGAGCCGATGAACACCATGGAGCGCACCACGGCGAAATCCTGGGCGCTGATGGCGTCGATGGTGTAGCTGCCCAGTCCCGGGATACCGAAGAAGGACTCCGTCAGCAGGCTGCCCATGAACAGGAGCGGGATCACCACCACCACGCCGGTGAGGATCGGGATCATGGCGTTCCGCAGCACATGGCGAAACAGCACTGCCAGTTCGGACAAGCCCTTGGCGCGAGCTGTGCGAACGTAATCGCGGTGGATTTCCTCAAGAAAAATGGTACGGTACCAGCGCGCGCTGCTGCCAATGCCGGCAATGACGCTAATGATGACCGGCAGTATGATGAACTTGGCCGCGTCCACGCCTCCCGCATAGCCGGAAATCGGCACCAGATGCCAGACCTTGCTGACTAGATATTGCCCGCCGATGATGTAGAACAGGCTGGAAATTGACATCATCGCCACGCATAGCACCACGCCCCAGAAATCAAGCGCGGTGGCGCGAAAGAACACCAGCAACAGAGCAAACGACACCGTCACCCACAAGCCGAGCAGGAACACCGGCAACGCAATCGCCAGCGACGGCCCCATGCGCGACGTGATCTCGCGGGCGATGTCACGCCCATCGTCGGCGCGACCAAAGTCGAAGACAAACATCCTCACCGACTTGTTGAAAAAAATCGTCTCGGTGAGTTTCCCGGCCCCTTCCGCCTGACCGTTCCACAACAGCGGCTTGTCGTAGCCGCGCTCCACCTTCCACTTTTCGATCGCCTCCGGCGTTACCCGCTTGACGCCAAGCTGCATGCGAGCCATGTCGTCGGGTGTATTGACGACGAAGAACAGCGCGAAGGTAATGAGATTCACCCCGATCAGAATCGGGATAGCGTAAAGCAGACGACGAACGATATAGGCAAACATAAAACGATGCACGCTGCAATCAAGGGCATGAGTTTATAGCATCAGGCAACTTGCGTCCTTATCCGTGATGCCTCTTCTTTCCCTTCTGGCGGTTTCACTACCCCCGCTTCAATGAATCAGCGGGATATAATCATAGGCTTAACTTCCTAAGACCCTAGCGTTTATATGGACAACCAAAAGCAATCGCCCATCTCAAAACTGCTGAAACGCATGGACAGCAGCCCCGGTTTTGCCGGGCTGGGATCGTCGGTAAGGCTCATTAGCCGCCTTACCGAAGCAGAAGATGGCGGGACTCGCGAGCTCACCGAGACGATATTGTGCGATGCAGCGCTCACTGGGAAGCTCCTGCGCATATCCAACTCGAGCCGTAACGCGCGGGGCGGTCGCAACATTACCACCATTGACCAGGCCATCGTAATACTGGGCCTGAACACGGTTAAATCGGTAGCGCTATCGCTCTCCATGCTCGATGCCTTGTCGAACAAGCCACAATCCAAGCAATTGCACGCAGAAATCGTCGCGGCTTATTTCTGCAGCAGCCTGGCCTATGAAATCACCCGCATCAAAGGGTCTCGTTACAACACCCAGGAAGCGCAAGTCTGCGGCTTGATGCAGAACATCGGGCGCATCATGGCAACCTACTATTTGTACGACGAGATCGAGCGCAGCCGCTCCATCCAGGCAGAAAAGAACCTGACGGAAGAAGAGGCTGTGGCCGAAACGCTGGGAATGACGTACGAAGACATCAGTGTTGCCATTGCCCTGCACTGGAATCTACCGGATCTGCTGCAACAGTGTCTTGCGCCCAAGATCGGCAATGTGCCGCCGCGCGGCGTCGCCAGCGCTTTGGCGTGGCACCAGTATTGCTCATTGTTTTCGCGCCGGATCACGGATGCGCTGTTCCGTCTGCCGGAAAACCGCGAGAAAATCGAGATTAACCGCGAAATTGATTTCTTTCGCAGCGCTCTCCAACTCAAGGATGACGAAACTAGTGAGTGGATCGAAAAGGCGCTGGACGACACCAACTATCTGCTCGAGGGCTTGACCTTTCCCTGCGATGTGGAACAAGCGCGCAACCTGTTGCGCAAAGCCTCGGAACGGGTCATGGACCTGCTTTCATCGCAAGACAGCCTGACCCAGGACAATAATAAAGTCGAAGGTAAAACGCCGGTTGAAATCATTCAGCAATCGCTGCGGCAAATCCACGACACGCTCAGTTTTGACCGCACCCTGCTGTGCGTCCCCGATGGATCGTCAGGGCTGCGGGCCATAATCGGCATTGGCCGAAACGCCGTCCAGATCACCGCCAAGTTCCGTTGCCAGGGACCCAAGCCCGATATTTTCAGGCTGGTCATGTCGAAAAAAATGGACATGTTTGTCGTCGATACCAAGGCACCCAATCTGGCCCCGGTTATCCCCCCTTGGTATAGCGAATTGGTTGGAGCGCGTTCCTTCCTGCTCATGTCCCTGGTTAGCGATGGACAGTTCTTGGGCATGGTGTATGGCGACTATGCTGAGTTTCATCCGAAGTCGCCGCAAGAACTAAATCAGGAAAGCATAAGAGAATCGCGTGAATGCCTGAAGAAAGCGCTGCAATCAGCTAAGCCCAAGACTTGAAAACTGGACAAGCGGCACCTGGACGAACAAGAGCAGGAAAAAGGCCGGAAAGCAGTCTTTGATCCACGGCTCTGCAAGTCCTTGCCTGGGAGATCATATTCTTGTCGAAATTCGGCGGGGATATGTCATGCTCTCTCCAGTATCCAACTACTTGGTTCGTATATGCGCGAGGATTGCCGCTATCGTCTTTCTCGCGCTGCCCCTCATGTTCCCGGCGCTGGTCGAAGCCGCAACGAAAGACAGCACACAGACAGCCAAGTCGAAGCAAGCCACGAAAAAGAAACCCACTGTCGCCAAAAAGTCCAAAGCATCCAGAACAGGCAAATCGGCTACCGGCAAGAAAGCCAAACCTAAAAAAGGCAAGTCCGCTGCCAACAAATCCGTAAAATCCAAGCACAACGTCAAGACGGCTACCACAAAGTCCAGCCAAGTTGCGTCAGCCCGCGCATCAAAGACAAAGACCAAAGCGGCTCCAAAGTCCGCTGCCGCCAAGACTTCCAAAACCGGCACAGCCAAGAAAAAGAATAGCAATCGCCTTGCTGGCAAGCCCGTCCGATCAAAACAGAAGACGGCCAACTCAAAGCCCGCATCCGCACGGCAAGCAAGACTCAGGACTACGCCAGAAATGGCCCGCAGAAGTAAAGCGCCACTAATCAGTCAAAACAATGAACGCGACGTAACGTTAATTCGAACCGAAGCTGGGCAGGAGTTCCGCGCAGCAAAAACCGCCTGCCGGCGCAACGGCAAAATCTATCTGCTCGCCGACTGCAACGCACTGCCTGATACACTGGCCGCAAATACAATCGGCGGCGATACTCGTTAGTCCGGAACAATCTTTCCCTGGATAGTGATATAAATCGACGCAAGTCGCATGAGTAATCCCCTTCTAGAGGAATTCGGTGCGATCATTGCGCAAATTCGTAAAACATTATTGGCAGGTTCTTGGAGCGATTGATATGAATTGGATCAATGTTGCAGCATATGGAGCGGCAATCCTCGGAGCCGCGTTGCTGATAGCGGTACACCGCCGTATGCCGCAGCCTGTCGAAGGGCGTGTCGTGCTGCGTTACAGCACAAGCTTCCGGATATTTGCGTTGCTGGCAGTAGTGCTGCCTTTCTTGCTGACGTCCAAGTCAACAACAGCGCAAGGTGAAGAACTACTGACAATATGGGTAATGACCTTGGCCTTCTGGGCTTTTTGGTACTGGCTGATACTGGAATTCTGGGGAGTCGAGATTTCGTTTGACGACCAATTTATCTATGCCGTGTCTCCCTGGGTCAAACCCCGTCAAATACCTTGGGACAATATCGTGTCAAACTCATTCTGGGCAGCAGTACAGTGGTACGTTTTTCACACAAAAGACCATGGCGACCTAATTGCGCCCACCGGACTCAACGGTATTCAGAAACTGCTGGACGCTATTGTTCTGCATTCAGGGGGAAAGAAGCCTGAGTCCTCCTGATCGCCTTTTTCATTGAAGGCATACGTTGGCATCGCCCCGTCGGCAAAATCAGAATGCCGACAGCCACTGAAGCCTTGCGAAGTCCGTGAGGCTTCATCGGGACAAAACCCATCTACATATGGTCAGGAGCTTTTTGCTGGTTCTCCTTGCGCGTGCGAAGCCAGGCCAGAAAGAAAAGCCCCGCCACAATCAATATCGATCCAACAATGATCCATGGGTGGGTCAGCAACTTGTTAATGATTTTTTCCATGTTCAAGAGTTCCCATTTTCCTGTCCTGACAAGAAGACTTTCAGGGCTTGTCCGCTTTCGGGCGAATCATTTCCGCAGGCGCAACCCACTGGTCGAATTTTTCCGACGTAACATAATCCAATGCCAGTGCCGCCTGTTTCAAGGTACAGCCATTCTGGTGCGCCCATTTGGCAATCTCGGCAGCCTGATCATAACCGATGTGCGGGGCCAAAGCAGTGACCAGCATCAGGGAACGCTCCAGAAGTTCGGCAATCCGCTCGCGTTTGGCCTCGATGCCGCGCACGCAGTGCTGTTCCAGACTCGTCATGCCGTCAGTCAGCAAACGCAGGCTTTGCAAGAAATTGTGCGCAATCAGCGGCTTGAAAACATTCAGCTCGAAATTGCCGGACGCACCGCCGATGTTGATGGCAACATCGTTGCCGAAAACCTGGCAGCACAGCATGGTCACGGCTTCGCATTGCGTCGGATTCACCTTGCCGGGCATGATCGAACTGCCCGGCTCATTCTCGGGAATGCCGATCTCGCCCAGACCTGAACGCGGTCCTGAGGCCAGCCAGCGGATATCGTTGGCGATTTTCATGAGCGCCGCGGCGAGCGTCTTGAGCGCGCCATGAACTGCCACCAGCGCATCGTGGGATGCCAGGGCAGCGAACTTGTTGGCAGCGCTCCTGAACGGCGTGCCAAAGTTGTTTGTCAATTCTGCGGCAACACGGTCGCCGAATTCCGGATGCGTATTGAGTCCCGTGCCCACCGCAGTAGCGCCAACGGCAAGCTCTTGTAGCAAAGGCAGCATGGCAACGATAACCGACTCGGCTTGTTCCAGTTGCGCCACATAGCCTGAAAACTCCTGCCCCAGCGTCAGTGGCGTCGCATCCTGCAAATGCGTGCGGCCGATCTTGACGATGTCTGCAAACTCGACTGACTTCGCTGCCAACGATTCGCGCAATACGCGCAAGGCAGGCAGCAGTTTGTGGATGATTTCCATGCTGGCCGCCAGATGCATGGCTGTCGGGAAAATGTCGTTGGACGACTGGCCAAGATTCACCTCGTCATTAGAATGCACCCGCCTGATGTTGCCCCGAACTCCACCCAATAGTTCCGAGGCGCGGTTGGCGAGCACCTCGTTCATGTTCATATTGGTCTGGGTTCCGGAACCCGTCTGCCAGACGGAAAGTGGGAACTCGTCCCTATGGGAGCCAGACAGCACTTCCTCGGCGGCCTGCGCAATGGCTGTCGCCTTATCCTTGCTCAATAAACCAAGATCGCAATTGGCCAACGCGCAGGCGCGTTTGATGGCAGCAAGCGCAAGAATGAGAACTTCCGGCATACGCTCGCTGGAAATACGGAAGAATTCCAGCGAACGCTGTGTCTGCGCCCCCCACAGCCTGTCGGACGGCACCTCAATGCCGCCAAAGCTGTCGCGCTCGATCCTGTTTGGGTTGGTTGTCATGGTAAGTTCTCCAGAAAATTATTCAGTTATCGGGCGGTCGCAGTCTCTGCGGAACATTCAAGCGCCGATTTTACTTGTAATCGCCGCCATCTTCTTTTTCACCGCTGAAACCAGATAGCGCCTTGTTGTTCGATTGACGATTGTAGCAAGCGAAAGCGCATCCCACTTTTCCCGCCAAGTCGGAGTTACAATAAAGATAATGGCTGCTTGATTTCCCGGATGATTCGGGAAAATGCTTGCAGCTAAAGGAGGCAAAACGAATGTTCATCAATGGCATTGCCTTCGCGTTTTAGCTACTTTTTTGAAACATAGGGGGAAATGCAAAATGGCTTTCATGACAATAAAAAATCAGTCGATACGCTATGAGCTTGCAGGGAAGGAGGGTGGCATCCCGATTGTCTTTGTTAACGGCATAACGCAGGCGGCCCATCTTTGGGGAGTCTACGTGCCTTACTTTGTCGAGCGCGGCTATCGCGTTCTGACTTTTGACATGATCGGACAGGGCGAGTCTGACAAGCCGCTGCTCACTGTCAGCTTCGACCGTCACGCGGACACCATCGCTGAACTCATTGAGAAGTTGGGGCTGAAGCGTCCCATAGTGGCAGGAATTTCATACGGCGGCGCTGTTGCCCTGCGCTATGCCATCCTCCACCCCAACAAACTGCGCGCCTTGGTCGCAATGGGGGCATTCTCTGAGATGGATGGCAGGCTCAAGTGGATAGGCAATAACCTGTTCACCGCGATATCGGCTGTAGGTACCGAATATCTGCAAAACTGGTTCATGCCCTTCAACTTCAATAGCGGATGGCTGGAGAAAAACGAGGCGCTCATCCCGGCCATGCGCCGTCGCGGCTACAACCTCAACGATCAGTACGCGCTGCAAAATCTGATGGAAGCCGCCAACCAAAACACCAACTTCTCTCACGAACTGCCATTGATTACCGCACCAACGCTGGTACTCAACGGTGAATATGACTACATCACGCACCGCAAATTGCATGACATCATTCGCGCCGGAATCAAGCGCTCGCGTTTTGTGATCATCCAGCACGCCTGCCATGCTTTTACGCTGGAAGCTCCCGATGTGACCATGCGCCTGATCGAAGATTTCGCCACCAAGGTCGAGCGCAACGAGTGGCAAGGCGACCAGACCACTTGGGTAGCCAATGACGATCCCAAGGGCGAACCGCTTTACCTTCCTGTACTGGGTGACCACTTGCGCGCCATCCAGGTGGCAACTGCGGTTAAAACTACGGAAAGCAAAGCCCCTGCGGCAACCGCCCCCAAAAAACCTGCTGTTGCCAAGGCCAAGCCGGCAGCGGCTAAAGCCACACCTGCCAAACCGGCGGTAGTAAAAGCTGCTCCGACCAAACCGGTAGCGGTCAAGGCTACTCCGGCCAAGCCCAAGGCCACCGTAGCGAAATCTAAGAACAAAATTTCTGGAGCAAAAGCATGACTATCGACAGCAAAGACAGCGAAAAACTGGGCGGCATCATTCTTCAACCCGATACGCAAACACGCATCGCCAGCTTCCTGATTAGCATCAAGCAACAGAATGTAGCTATCCTGTCGAGGTTCGAGTTGCAGCAGATGGAGTGGATTCCATATACCTTGCTGCATGGACAACTCTTTCGAGAGATGGAATTGATCGGGCTATTGCAACGTATGTGCGAGTGGTCCACCAACCCGGCGGTCTACCTCAAAATATCAGAGACCATGTTGCGTGTTTCGTCAGAGCTGCGTTTTAACGACTACCTGTTCGCCCCAGTCGCAGCGGACGTGAATTTTTACCGCTACTTGGCACTATCGCAGGCACTCTTTGCTTATCTGCGTTTCACTCGGGTGCTACCACTCGAAGTTCCTCTTGAACACAAGTTTCTGGCTTTGCTGCGCTCGCTTGAGACCATTCACGGACAACAGATGCAGGGGCAGATTATGATGCTCAGGAATTTCCCGATTGATTTGACAGAGGAAGAAAGGGAAAACATCGTCGGTGAAGAAAGCGCTCGTGTGTTGAAGGTTTTTGAAGGCTTTATTACCGAGTTGGTTGAGCAGAAGTCGCCGGAAAACTAGCCAAGATTTTTCACGGGGATTGCAACTGGATCGCGACGCAATCGTCGCGATCCAGTTGTTATGTACGCGCCAAGGGAAGGGGAACAATGCCTATCCCTTATTTGTTGTTCCATTTTAATTCTCGCCGCGCGCCGACCAGTCAAAGAGCCGACGCCTTTCCGGGCGGGCTTTGCAACTAACTGTTCTGATTGAGCTCACTGCTTATGGAAACCAGCTCCGTTGTTAAAACCAGCGTCGGCATTGTCCGTAAGCAATCGTTTCATCTTGAGAATTACATCACCGTCGGCGGACGTAAGCTTCGAGAGGCCAGCATTGGTTGGGAAAGCTATGGAACCCTCAATGCTGCGAAATCCAATGCCATTCTGATTCCCCATTATTTCTCTGGCAATTCCCATGCGGCAGGCAAGTACCGCGAGGACGATGCCTTGCCCGGTTATTGGGACAGCATCATCGGCCCCGGTAAAGCGATCGACACCAATAAATACTTCGTAATCGGCGTCGATTCGCTGACCAATCTGAATACCAAGGACGGGATAACCATTACAACCGGGCCGTCCAGCATCAACCCGGATAGCGGCAAGCCCTACGGCATGACTTTTCCGGTGGTTACCCTGCCTGACTTCGTGCGCCTGCAAAAATCCTTGCTCGATCAACTGGGAATCACCCGATTGCATGCTGTGATCGGCTGCTCCATGGGGGCGCAGCAAGCTTACGAATGGGCCGCCGCCTATCCCGACATGGTTGACCGCATTGTTCCCATCAGCGGCGTTCCCAGCCAGAAAGCTTACGCGCTGGTAATGATCGAGAGCTGGGCGGCGCCGGTAAGGCTCGACCGGCACTGGAACAACGGAAATTATTATGGCGGGCCGGAACCTGCCGCCGGTGCGGCGCTCGGCTACTACAACCTGCTCATCGACTCGCTGCACCCCGAACTGATCGCCACTCTCTACGGCCATGCTGCTGCAGATTCCGGCCTTGCCCCTCTGGACGCCATCGACCATCAGTTTCTATGCGAAAGCGCCCTCAAAACCCAGGCCGCGCTCGGCGCCGCGAGGGCCGACCCTAACCATCTGCTGTACATGGCGAGAGCCTGCCAGCTTTTTATCGCGGGAACATCGGGATGTTCGGTCGATCCCTCGCTAAAAAACATCCGCGCCAAGACCCTGGTCATTCAGGTTCGCACGGACTTGATCTTCCCTTCTGCCGACGCGCGGGTCGTTGTGGCGAAGCTCAAAGAAAACGGCACTGACGCAGAATTCCACGAGTTGGACTCCAGCGGTGGGCATTTGGCAATCGTCAACGAAATCCACAAGGCAAGCAACCTGATCCGATCCTTTTTGGATCGTTAAGCGGGGAGGCTGTGCCTTGCTTGAATTGACTATAGAGTACGAGGCGCGATAGCTCACCCAGGTGTAGTCACGCGATCGACGATACGCTTCAACATGCGCGGTTGCGGCCCGCTCTTTTGGGCATAGTTGTCACCGGTATAGCCCCAGAAATCCCAGCAACCATACGGATTCTTCGCAGGGTCGGCCTTGGTTTGCGGATAGATCACAATCATTTTGTTGCTATCGGCATACTCGTTCAAGCCATTCAGTTTAATGAACTGATCGCCAATCTGGCTGTGTGACTGTGTGCAACCATGCAATGCCACATGGGCCCTGCAATTGCTGTTGCCCTTGTTGCAGGCCGCCGGGATATACACCCAGCCGGTATCCGCCACGCTCTGCTCGGCAGCCTTGCCGTCGTTAAAGAATTCCGTCTGGTCAAACTCGACAAAAGCCCCAGTCAAGCTCGCCACTTTCTCACTCACCGAACCATAGAAATGCTGGAGAAATGTTTTCTGCGGATCCGTATTGCAGTTACTGATAAACGGGGGGGCTTTGATAGTGCAGGAATTGACCTCTTCCCTGGATTGCCAGGTAATCCAGGCATGTTCAGCGGCCGTGCTATCGTCGTAAATGATATTCCCATCCTTGACTAGGCTTCGATAGTACTGATTCAGGCCGATGCCGGCGCCCGGATGCACCAAAGTGTCCTGTGTGCCGTGGAAAATATAGACCTTGGCGGTGTTCAAATTCGCCACAGGATCGATGATGCCAGCGGCCGCCCATTTTTTGGTGATTTCGACCAGGCTGGCTATCCGTAGGTCGGTGCCGCTGGTCGAGGCAACGCAAGGATGCTTCGGTGAGAATTTTTCCCCCTGAACACAGTAATAAGGCATTGCGGCAAACACCGCAGCCCCTTTGAATGTCCCCGAGTAGGCGACATGCGCCTGTACGGTCATCATCCCGCCGGAAGAAATTCCGGAAATCGTCACTGTATCGGCGTCGGCTCCATAGCGGCCCAAGGCTTCGCCATAAGCGCCCCCCGTCATGAAGACGGTAAAACCGGCCACCGCCAAGAACTGCTTTGCGCTAAATTTCATAATCTTCCCCTTTTATAATAAAAATCCAGGTAACCGTTCAGATCGCTGATCAGCATAAAATTGCGGATCGCTTGACCAGCGAGCAACCTCACCAAAGCAGGCTGTAGCATGCATGCGACAATAGCGCATGGGCATTGCTCACGACAAACGATTGTTTTTTCTTGCTACCGATGAAATAAACTCATCGGTTGGGAGGGAGAAGTTCAGAAGATGGCTGGTGCGGCCAGTGAAAAATTTTGACCTGATCCATCAGGAAATCCCTGAGCAGTATCAAAGCAGGGCGCGTTGCTTTGTCTTCTGGGATGACAAGGTAATAGCCCAAAGCAGGAAGTACCTGGCGGCTGAATTGTACGAGTTTGTCCTTGAGAAGGTCGGATTTTGCATATGTGGTATCAACCAGTGCCAGTCCCTTGCCAGCAAGGGTGGCAGAAAAAACTTCAGAAGCATTATCGCAAACCACTTCGGCCGCTAGAGGCTTTACGTGTGGCTGACCCGCTGCCTCCAGAAACCGGGGCCACCCAGAAGGTATCTCGCGGTTACGCAGCCAGGGATATTGTGCAATCAGTGAAATATCCTTAATAGGCGCGGGATGACGCAGTATGCAGGGAGCGGCAAAGATGGCAAGATTTATGGACAGTATGCAGTTGGAACTCATGTTTGCCCAATAGCCATTGCCAACCAAAAAAGCCGCATCATAATTCATCCATTCATTGGAAATATGAGGGAAAAGGTTGTCAGACAACAGTTTGGTCTGTATGTGTATCTGTGGATATTCGGCGTGAAATGAATCTATCAGCGGTCTCATCAGGTAGTTGAAAAAGGCACGAGGACAGAGAACTTTCAGGATGGTCTTGTTCCCGTACTTGCTAATTTCGCCGCTGGAGTCCTTTATGAGACCAAAAGCCAGCGAGGTACTGTCGTATAAGGTTTGGCCCGCGCTTGTCAGGCTTACCGTGCGGGGGTGACGATCGAAGAGTCCAACCCTAAGCTGCTTCTCAAGCGCACGTATCTGGTGGCTGACAGCAGAAGGCGTAATACAGAGCTCATCCGCAGCAGCCTTAAAACTCGACAAACGCGCCGCCGACTCAAAGCAACGAAGTGCATTGAGTTGAGAAAGAACACTTGATGATGAAATATTCATGACCTATAAGCTTAACTGAACGACGAGGCTCAAAGAAGAGCAGCAACATAGCATGTGAAATCTGCCATGGATTACAGCACGCGATTTGTCCTGTTGTCGTAGGTACCGCGATTGATGCCAGATGAAACGGGCGGAACCGCTACAAAAGATGGCTCCTAGCTAATTGTTCAGGTCACTGATTGCCCGAAAAACTTGAGAATTCTCCCTGCGACTTCTATCGGATACTGGACATGCGGACCGTGGTCACCGTCGGGAACAAACATCAGTTCAGCATGGGGAAGCGTCTTTAGCATCCATTCTGCCAGCGGTTGGCCATAAAACTGGCTTGCCCCGCCGTAGATCAATAACGTGGGAACACTGAGCCTGGACAGGAAATCGCGAAAGTCGTAGCAAATCAGATCCTGCCAGATAGAAATCAGTCCGACGGGGTTAAATCCTCGCAGAATTTGCCGGTAGGCGTCTACCGAGGGGTCGTTGGCTTCATAGAGCGCGCGAGTTTTCGGGTTGTGCCCGTAAGCGAGCAGGCGCAGGACGGCTTCGGCAATATCGGCCTGCATTTCGGATAGTAAGCTTTGCTGTTTTTCCGGCGGGAAGTTGAAATATACGCCGTAAGGCCAGTCTTTGTCGGTACTCAGTTTGGGTGTCATATCCACGATCACGGTTTGTTTGACGCGTGCAGTACCGTATTTCCGCAGATAGGCCCAGACAATGGCGCCACCCATGGAATGCCCGAAAAGGCGCGCACTATCGAGGCGATGGTGGTCAAGCAACTCGTTGAGGTCGTCAACCAGATGTTCAACGGTGGCGGGAGACTCCAGCCGATAGGGATGCGTGCCATGGCCGCGGGCATCCCATGCAATGGCGCGGTACTTCGGCGCGATGGCGGTCATCACCGGTTCCAGCAGATCGTGGGTTGTGCCCCATCCATGCAGGAAGACGACAGGTTCGCCTTCGCCGGTTTCATAGAGGTGGATGTTTTCCTTGTCGCGCGTATGCAGTACGCTATGTTGCATGGTGTTCTCCGAGTTATTCACCGATTATCCGCAGTCATGCGGTTTATTCTACCCCGGCACTGGTTGCCACAGGACAATGCGAGGAGGCTTTCAAAATGAATATTGAAATGGCAAAACCCATGCCTGCTTTTTTCTTCGGACATGGCAATCCGATGAACACCCTTTACAGCAATGGCTATACGAAAGCCTGGTCTGAGATAGGTCTTCGCCTGCCGAAACCCAAGGCCGTGCTGTGCATATCCGCCCACTGGTATATCCGCGGCACCGGAGTTACCGTGATGCGGTCGCCGCCGACCATTCACGACTTCGGCGGTTTTCCCGAAGTGTTGTTCCAGATCGAATATCCGGCGCCAGGCGACCCGGCGCTAGCGGCACGCATCGCCAGACTGCTGGAACCCATTCCAGTCAGTCTGGATAACGACTGGGGCCTTGATCACGGCACATGGTTGGTGCTGCGCCATGTGTTTCCGGATGCGAATGTTCCCGTTCTGCAACTCAGCATCGACGCAACCAAGCCGCCATCGTTTCATTACGCGCTTGGAAAACAGCTCGGTAGTCTCCGCGACGAAGGTGTGCTGATCATCGGTAGCGGCAATATCGCGCACAACCTGCGCGCTTACGACTGGAGCGAATCATCGGTCGCGCCGCTCGATTGGGCTGTCCGTTTCGAAAACCTGGCGCGTCAGTTGCTACTCGCCAGAGACCACGAATCACTCACGAACTATGCATCGCTCGGCCCCGATGCGCATTTGGCCATTCCGACTCCCGACCATTACTTGCCGCTGCTCTATGTGATCGGGCTGCAGCGGGAAAACGAGCAAGTGACCTTCCCTGTCGAAGGCTTCGATGGCGGGTCGATGTCCATGCTAACGGTAGAGATTGCATAGGCACCCGGTAGAATCCCAATACCCCCCTCCCCCAACCCTGCCCTTGTTCTTACCGAGCGAAGCAAGGTCAGAACTGGGCGCGCGAAGACATCTCCCTCTTCATGGCGTAGCAGGCTCATCCATGCGGATCGGCCCCGAAAGCCAGTTTTCGCAGCCTGAATAGCTCGTCGCGAGCAGCAGCAGCCTCTTCAAACTCAAGGTTCCTGGCATGTTCGAGCATGGTTTTTTCCAGTTGCTTGATCGTCCTCGCCAATTCCTTTTCGCTCATCGCTTCGTAGCGCGCCTGTTGTTGCGCAGCCTTGAGTTCGCGGGCAGCCCCTTCGCCGTCGTAGACGTAAATGCCATCGATGATGTCCTTGATGCGCTTCTTCACTCCCAGCGGCGTAATGCCATGCTCATCGTTATATGTGACTTGTTTGGCGCGGCGGCGGTCGGTCTCAGCGATAGCGCGGCGCATCGAATCCGTCATCCGGTCAGCATAAAGAATCGCTGTGCCGTTGATATGCCGCGCCGCCCGACCTATGGTCTGGATCAGCGAGCGTTCGGAACGCAGGAAGCCCTCCTTGTCGGCATCGAGAATCGCCACCAGCGCGACTTCGGGAATATCCAGCCCCTCGCGCAACAGGTTGATGCCGATCAGCACGTCAAACTCGCCCAGGCGCAGGTCACGGATGATCTCGACGCGCTCGACGGTATCCACGTCAGAATGCAGATAGCGCACCTTGATACCGTTGTCGGCGAAGAATTCGGTCAGTTGCTCGGCCAGCCGCTTGGTCAGGGTCGTCACCAGCACGCGCTCATTTACCGCTACGCGTTTTTTGATTTCGGTCAACAGATCGTCGACCTGGGTTGTGGCCGGACGCACCTCCAGCGCCGGATCGATGAGACCGGTCGGCCTGACCAACTGCTCCACCACCTGATCCTGGTGCTGCTGTTCATAGGCGGATGGCGTGGCTGAAACGAAAATCGTCTGCGGCATTAGTTTCTGAAACTCGTCGAAGCGCAAGGGCCGGTTGTCGAGCGCCGACGGCAGGCGGAAGCCGTAATCAACCAGATTCTCCTTGCGCGCGCGATCGCCCTTGTACATGCCGCCGAGTTGCGGAATGGTGACGTGGCTTTCGTCGATGAACAACAGCGACTGCGGCGGCAGATAGTCGATCAGCGTCGGCGGCGGCTCGCCCGGCTGACGGCCGGAGAGATGGCGCGAATAGTTCTCGATGCCCTTGCAGAAACCAAGCTGGTCGAGCATTTCCACATCGAAGCGGGTGCGCTGCTCGATGCGCTGGCATTCGACCAGTTTCTGGTGCTGCTGAAAGAACTCGATGCGTTCGCGCAGTTCGGCCTTGATTTTCTCTATTGCCCGCAGCACCGTGGCACGTGGCGTGACGTAGTGGCTCGACGGAAACACAGTATAGCGGCTGAGCTTCTGCCTGGTGTGGCCGGTCAGCGGATCGAACAGGGTCAGCGATTCGACCTCGTCATCGAACAAGGTGACGCGAATGGCATTTTCCGCATTCTCGGCAGGGAATATGTCGATCACGTCGCCGCGCACCCGATACACGCCGCGTTTGAATTCATAGTCGTTGCGTTCGTACTGCATCTCTGCCAAACGGCGGATGATGTCGCGCTGGGAAAGGTTCTCGCCCTGGCGCAGATGCAGGATCATGCTGTGATAATCGACCGGGTCGCCGATGCCGTAGATCGACGAAACGGTAGCGACGATCACGCAGTCGCGCCGTTCCAAGAGCGACTTGGTGGCGGACAGGCGCATCTGCTCGATGTGCTCGTTGATCGACGAATCCTTTTCGATGAACAAGTCGCGCGACGGCACGTAGGCTTCAGGCTGGTAGTAATCGTAATAGGAGACGAAATACTCGACCGCGTTGTCCGGAAAAAACTCGCGGAATTCGGCGTACAGTTGCGCCGCCAGCGTCTTGTTCGGCGCCAGCACCAGCGCGGGACGGCCGATGCGGGCAATCACGTTGGCCATGGTGTAGGTTTTGCCCGAGCCGGTGACGCCGAGCAGCGTCTGCGACATCAGACCATCTTCAATTCCTTCCACCAGCTTGGCTATGGCCTCCGGCTGGTCGCCGGTCGGCAGGAAAGGCTGGTAGAGGCGAAACGGGCTGCCTTCGAACGTGACGCAGGGAATCGATTGGGTTGCTTGAGAATCGGCCATGCCGGGATTTTATATTACGCCTTGCCGGCTAGCGCGTCGCATCGAACTGCCATGCTAAAATTATGAATTACTGAACCGATCAGAATTGTTGCTGACGTGACCGGCAATATTGGAGCAAGCATGACATCTTCGATTTTCGCCAACGTGGAACTGGCGCCACGCGACCCGATTCTTGGTCTGAGCGAAGCCTTCAACGCGGATACCCGCACCACCAAGGTCAATCTCGGCGTCGGCGTATATTACGACGACAACGGCAAGCTGCCGCTGCTCGCCGCGGTCAAGGCGGCCGAGCAAAAACGCTTGGAATCCTCGCCATCGCGCGGCTACCAGCCGATTGAAGGCATGGCCGCCTACAACCGCGCGGTGGAACTGCTCCTGTTCGGCGAAGGTTCGCCCCTGCTTGCCGCTGGCCGGGTAGTCACCGTGCAAACGCTGGGCGGCACCGGCGCGCTCAAGATCGGCGCGGATTTCCTCAAGCGTCAATTGCAATCCACCCACGCCCACATCAGCGACCCGAGCTGGGAAAACCACCGGGCGCTGTTCGAATCCGCCGGTTTCGAGGTAAACAACTATCCCTACTACGATGCCGCGACGCGGGGCGTGAATTTCGACGCAATGAAGACGGCATTGAGCCAATTGCCCGCCGGTTCGGTCGTCGTGCTGCATGCCTGTTGCCACAATCCCACCGGGGCCGATCTGGACGAAGCGCAATGGCGCGAAGTGCTGAACACCGTCCGTTCCCGCAGCCTGATCCCCTTCATCGACATGGCCTACCAGGGCTTTGCCGATGGCATCGAGCCGGATGCCATGGCGGTCAGGCTGTTCGCCGCATCGGGCATGAACTTCTTCGTCTCCAGTTCGTTCTCCAAGTCCTTCTCGGTCTATGGCGAACGCGTAGGGGCGCTATCCATCGTCACCGCCAACCAGGAAGAAGCGGCGCGCGTGCTTTCCCAGGTCAAGCGCGTCATCCGCACCAATTATTCCAATCCACCGACCCACGGCTGCGCCATTGTCGCCGCCGTTCTATCCAACGCGGAATTGCGCCGGATGTGGGAAGACGAACTCGCCGGCATGCGTGACCGCATTCGCATCATGAGAACAAGCCTCGTGGAAAAACTCAAGGCATGCGGCGTAGCGCAGGATTTCTCCTTCGTCAGCCGTCAGCGTGGCATGTTCTCCTACACGGGACTAAGCGCCGATCAGGTCGAGCGGCTCAGAAATGAATATGGCATTTACGCCGTCAACACTGGCCGCATCTGCTTGGCCGCGCTCAATTCGCGCAACATCGACTACGTGGCGAACGCGATAGCCGCTATCCTCAAAGGCTGACGCGGCAATTTCCGAATTCCTAGCGCGTAACCCGTAGCTGCGGATCCGCAGTCGTGCCGCCGATTGATACCGGCGCCCGAACACGAATGGTGCTACCCTTGAATTCGACCTCCATGAGCCCACTGACCCGTTGGTTGCGATAAATATCGAGACTACCGGCGGCAGTCAGCATTCCCGAGTTCAATTTCAAATTGCCGATGCGATAAGCCTGTTCGTCCGTGCGCAGAGTGCCGGATAGCTGCTCGAAACGAGTAAGTCCGCCACGGGCTCCACCGCCACGCGCTGCCTCGACCAGATCATAGCGTTTAATAGCGCCGTTCGACATCGAGAAATCTCCGTCTATCCGCAACCCATCCAACAGTTGCGCAAAATCCGTGACACGAGATTCGACACGAATCCTGCCACTGATAGGGCCTTCCGGGGCAATACCGGGATTAACCACGGCAAACAGCTTGGACGAGTTGATAAGCTTGAAGTCAATATTGGAAGTCATGACCACGCCTTGCGACCAATCAACCTGGCCGCTTCCCTGGAAATGTCCTTCATATAATTTGGCCTCGATCTTGTTCAGGCGCAACTGCCCGGCTGTGATCTCTCCCTCGGCAGCAATGTAGTCGAACTTGAGGGCCGGCTCCATGGGCAATTCCATGGCATCGCCGCTAATCGCCAATTGATAGCCGTTCTCCGTCGGCGTTGCTTCGAGGCGCAGCTTGTCATCCGGTGAAGTCAAAATAAGCTTGCCCAGCCTGCCTTCCGGCGTCATCTGTATCACGCCGCCGAGACCTTTCACGACCACTTCACGATTGGCATCGCCGAAATCCATAACGAGTTTTTCAAGGCGCGCGCGCCGCACCAGAATATCGCCCCCCCCTCCTCCACTGAACCAACGCGCCGTGCGGCTTATGTTCTGGCGATTAATCCGCAGGCCTTCGATGTCGACATTCCGAAGCGTCTTTCGTCCTGAACCAAACAGCGACAAGACATCCGGCGCCACGCGCACCGCCTTGATATTGGCATAGGGCTCGCTGCCAACCGAAACCCCTTCAAGCGTAAAGCTTGGATACGGCAAAATTACAAAGCCGACGCGCGTAATCTTGACCGGATCGAGAAACACTGCGGAAGCGCGCTTTTCGATCTCCGGCAGATAACGGTCATAGGGAAAGAGGAACGCCAGCAGCGCCAGCAAACCCAATCCCGCGACAAGGAAAACGAAGAAACGCAACAGGGAGCCAAAGAGTCCGCGCCGTGGCCTGGAATGTATCGGTTTGATGTCGGGCTTGGCGCCGACATCGGTTTCACCATCGACTGCGTAGGCCTGTTCGAAAGCCATCTCTTCCCGTTTCAAGGCACGCTGTTGCTGCAATTTGTCCCTGCGCTCACGCCAACGCGCGAACAGGGAAGGCGCCGCCCCCGTTTTAACAATCGTTGCCGGTTCCCGGTTAAGATGGCGGCGCGATTTCTCAACAAAACCAGGCACGACGCGAACCTTGCGCTCCCTGGCATCTCCCTGTTCAATAGGTTCGGGGACAAGCCGCTTGTTTTCCGGTGCCGGCACGGTAAGTGGCATTTCCTCGTCCAGGTTGAAGTCCAGCGAGGTCGAATCATCCTCTGTCACACATTCCAGCACAGATGCTGCCTGCCCGGTGGCAACAGCTTCGATCAAACCTTGGCGAACCAATTCGGTCAGCGCGGGATCAACTACGCCGGCACCACCAACCTTCGATTTGAGACCCGCCACCGTTGATCGACCATCGACGGCAACCAAGACAGAAAACAGCCCAGGCTGCGCCTGGAGGGTATTCTGTCTTACCGCAGCATCGCCCTGTGGCGTCCTTACAAAAACCTGTCCATCGTTCATAAGTCGTCCTCGCGTTTTCGGTACCAAATGCCAACTTTCGTTAGCCCTTTTCTATTGACGGTCATGGGCGAAGTAAATACAATGCCGGGTCTATTCCTCGATAGCTCAGTCGGTAGAGCGCCGGACTGTTAATCCGTAGGTCCCTGGTTCGAGCCCAGGTCGGGGAGCCAAAGAAATTCTAGCACTTAGGCCACTTTTCGGAGTGGCCTTTTGCTTTTCTAAGGGCTCGGTATTGGGTACCGGGGGCCGGTATAGGGACGACTGGGAGCAGTCAGTTACCCTCTCAACTAGGACATTTCGACGATTTCAGCCTGATGACAGGCAACCTCCGCTACGCTGCGCACTACCGGAGCCAACTATTTTTGCGGCCGGTAGTAAGTCATTGCCTCGGGCAGCAGGAGTTCAATCTGCTGGATGCGGGTAGCGTCCGCCGGGTGGGTAGACAAGAACTCGGGCGGTTTGCCTTTGCCCTTGCTCGCCTCGGCCATGCGCACCCAAAGGTCGCGCGCGGCATGGGGATCGTAGCCAGCCTTGGCCATGTAGATCAGCCCCATGCGATCGGCCTCGGATTCGTGGAGTCGTGAATAGGGCAGCAATACGCCGACCGTCGCGCCAAGACCGAGCAGACCGGCGTAGAGATCGGCCTTGTTCTGATCCTTGGTATTGGCGATTGCCACGGCGGTTACTCCCTCGATCAGAAGTTGCTGGCTGAGACGCTCTGCGCCGTGACGAGCGATGGCGTGCGCCACCTCGTGGCCGATCACCGCAGCCAAGCCGGCATCGTCGCGCGTAATCGGCAGCAGCCCGGTATACACTGCCACCTTGCCGCCCGGCAAACAGAAGGCGTTGACCATTTTGTCGTCCTCGATGATCTTGAATTCCCACTGGTAATCGCTGCGACCGGTGGCGGCGGCGATACGATTGCCGACGCGCTGCACCTGCTCGTTAAGTTTCTGGTCTTTCGAAATTTTTTCCTTTTTCAGAACTTCCTGGAAGGATTGCAGCCCCATCGATGTCTCCATTCCGATGGGAAGCATTTGCAACTGGCTGCGCCCGGTAATCGGCACATGCTCGCAAGCCGTAAGCAGCATTGCCAGCAACAGTGAAATCAGAAGATGTTTTTTCATGGACTGGAAACTCATAAGGATGATTATCGATTAACGCGCTGCCTGCTCCAGCGATGACCCACTCGCCATGCCGCGCCATACCAGCGCCAGTCCGGCCAGCGCGAACAGCGAGGCGATAGTATAAGTCCAACCGGGGCCGAGCATGTCCCAGGTTTGGCCGCTGATCAGTCCACCCAACATGCCGCCTGCGCCAAACGAAACAGTGCCATAGATTGCCTGCATGCGCGCCTGCTGGCGGCCGGGGAACCAGCGGTTGAGCGTGGCGACCGCCGCCGCGTGATAGGCGCCAAAAGTGGCGCCATGCAGCAACTGGGCAATTAACAGCACGAACAGCGAATCGACGGCCCAGCCGATCATCAGGAAGCGGATCACGGCGCAAGCAAAACTGACTAGCAGGATCAGATGCAGCGGGTAGCGCCGCAACAGTCTCGGCATGAACAGAAAAACCAGGATTTCCGCCACCGTGCCGAGCGACCAGAGCAAGCCCACCAATGTCTTGCCATAACCATAGTCAACCAGATAGATCGAGTAAAACACATACAGCGGGCCGTGCGCTGCGGACATCAGGAAGCAGGCCGCAAACAGCGCCAGCACTTCAGGCCGGCGCAGCGCAACTGCGAGCGGCGGGGAAGGCTCGTTGCCATGCTCAGGCAGCGCTTCCGGTAGGGCAAGCGCACTAACAACTATGCAGGCGAGCAGTGCGAAAGAAATCCAGAGCAATGCGACCAGCGGCAGCACGTCTAGCAAGGCGCCGACGCCCATCACGGTGATAATAAAGCCGATGGAGCCCCACAGCCGGATGCTGCCGTAGCGTTCGGCGCAATGTTTCAGGTGTTCAAGCGTGATCGCCTCGACCAGCGGCAGCGGCGCGGTCCAGAAGAAGGACAGCAGGGTAATGCCGAGGAACAGCCCGGCAAAACTGGTGGTGAAGAAGAAGCTGGCGAAGGCCATCATGGAAAGCATCGCTGCGGCGCTAACGATTCGCGCCCGGGCTCCGGCGCGTTCGGCCAGCCAGTTCCACAGGTTGGGCGCGACCAGCCGCATCACCTGCATCAGCGACATCAATATGCTGATGTCCCAAGCATTGATGCCGAGCGACTGCAAATACAGCCCGAAATACGGCAGGAAGGCGCCGATAAAGGCGAAGTAGCTGAAATACCAGGCCGACAAACGCCAGTAGGGAATCGGGGGATGCTCGGTCAACTTGTCGAGCCGGGTATCTTGGGCGTGGAGCAGATGACGTCGGCGCACTGGGCGCGATGGCGCAAGGCATGATCCATCAGCACCAGCGCCAGCATCGCCTCGGCCACCGGCGTGGCGCGAATGCCGACGCAAGGATCGTGGCGGCCATGCGTTTCCACCATGACAGGTTCGCCTTGCAGGTTGATCGAGCGGCGCGGCAGGCCGATGCTCGGCGTCGGCTTGACGGCCAGGCTGACAACGACATCCTGGCCGGTGGCAATGCCGCCCAGGATGCCCCCGGCGTGATTCGAGAGAAAGCCCTGCGGCGACATCTCGTCGCCATGCGCGCTGCCCTTCTGCGCGATGCTGGCGAAACCGTCGCCAATCTCGACGCCCTTGACCGCATTGATGCCCATCATGGCGCCGGCGATGTCGGCATCGAGGCGGCCATAGACCGGCTCGCCAAAACCGACCGGGACATTCGCAGCAACCAAGGTAATCTTGGCGCCTATCGAATCGCCTTCCTTGCGCAGAGCATCCATGGCGGCTTCGAGTTGCGGCACGATTTCAGTATCGGCAGCGAAGAATGGGTTCGTCGCAACGGCATCCCAGTCCTTGATCGGAATCACGATCGAGCCGAGTTGCGTCATGCAGCCGCGTATGACGACGCCGTAGCGCTGGTTCAACCACTTCCTGGCGATGGCGCCAGCGGCGACGCGTACCGCCGTCTCTCGCGCCGAGGCGCGACCACCGCCGCGATAATCGCGGATGCCGTATTTCTGCCAATAAGTGTAGTCGGCATGGCCGGGGCGGAACAGTTCGCTGATCTCGCTGTAGTCCTTGCTGCGCTGATCCTGATTGCGGATGAGCAATGCAATCGGTGTGCCGGTGGTCTTGCCTTCGAACACGCCGGAGAGGATTTCCACCGTGTCCGGTTCGCGGCGCTGGGTCACATGCCTTGATGTTCCCGGCTTACGGCGGTCCAGATCGGCCTGGATGTCAGATTCAGCCAGTTCCAGCCCCGGCGGACAGCCGTCAACGACGCAGCCGATGGCCGGGCCGTGGGATTCGCCAAAAGAGGTGACGCGGAAAAGCTTTCCAAAAGTATTGCCGGACATGGGGAAAACCTTGTTGAGCGCGGGTCAGGTAATTAGTATGGAGTTTATCACACGCCGTGGAATGTCCCGGCTGCTGCCCGGTATGGGCTATCCGGGTAGCTTAGCCTCACCGGTGGTCAATAGCCAAGGTCTAGTCACTGGCAAGATTATCAGCACTACGGCCTAGTAGCAGCCGCCACTCTTTTCGGCCCGCACATATAGACCAGCATCGCCAGCAGCGACAAGCACCAGACGATTAGCGCGCCAGACGGAAGATCGTAGACCATGGAAAGCGCCAAACCGATGGCGTAGCCACCTATGCCTGACAGATAGGCGAGCGGCAGGCGCTTTTGTTCAGCATAGTTGCGCGCTCCTAAACACGGGACGATCAAGCTGGCAAAGACGAGATAAACACCGACCAGTTGCACCGATGCGGTCACCGCCAGTGCAAACACCAAATAGAAACCAAGCCGCTTCAAGCGTTCCCTGAACAGGATAAATGCCGCGATGATCACGACGGCGCCGATGGCCGGCATAACCAACTGTTCGTAACGCACCCAGAGAATTTGCCCGGACAGCAAATCGCGCAGGTGCTCACCACCATGCGGATTGTTCGCGAGCAGCAGCAAGCCGCCCGTGGCAGCCAGCACGAACACAACACCGATTTGCGCTTCCTGCACTTCCGGCCAGCGCTTCTCGGTCCAGGTCAGCAGCAATGCACCCAACACGGCCGCAGTACCTGCCGCAATTTGCACCGTCCAGCCTTGCGGATCGATATTCATCAAACCGGCTGCGATTACGCCCAATGCCGCGATTTGCGCAATCGCCAGATCGATGAAGACGATGCCGCGTTTCAGCACTTGCGCGCCAAGCGGCACATGGGTCGCCAACACCAATATCCCGGCCAAAAACGCAGGGATGATGATCGACAGATCGAGCGTGCCGAGATTCATTTGGCAGCCTCCAGCAAGCGCTGCACGCTATCCTCGAACAGGCCGAACAAATCCTTGGCCTTGTCGTTGCCACCCACGGTTGAGGGCAAGACCACTGCCGGGATGTGAGCACGCTCGGATAGCCATTGCGAGGCGCGACCATCCTGATAGGCGGCGCGTAGCACCATTTTCGCCGGTTGCCGCTGCAATTGCGCCAACAACTGCGTCAAATGCGCGGCGCTCGGTTCGACACCGGGTTTAGGCTCCAGCGTGCCGACACGGCGCATGCCCAGCCAGTGCATCACATATTCCATGTTTTTGTGATGCTCGATCACGGCGACATTCTTTAATGGCGCGGCTTGCTGCTCCCACTTCTGCATCGCCGCGCTCCAGCGTGCGGAAAAATCCTTGTAGCGCGTTTGGTAATACGCGGCATTAACCGGATCGATATCGCTCAGACGCTTGGCCAGTGCCGTGGCCACTTGCGCAATGTTGTGCGGGTTTTGCTGGATATGCGGGTTTCCTGCGGCATGAACATCGCCTTCGCTGCGGTCGACGCGCTCGGGGATTTCGAGCCGTTGTACGTAGCTGCCGGCTTCGAAGTTACCTGGTTGTCCTGGCGCGACTTTCGCATTGCCCGATTGCTGTAGTAGCACCGGAAGCCAGCCAGCTTCGAGTTCAAGACCGGTGCATACCAATAAATCGGCATTGCGCGCCCTCGCAATCAGGCTTGGTCTTGCTTCGATACGATGTGGGTCTTGCAGCGCGGTTGTGGCGCTCGACACTTTCACTTTGTCGCCGCCAAGCTCTGTAGTCAGCGTTGCCCATTCTGGTTCGCAAGCCAAGACGTTAAGCGCTGCATGGGAAGGCATGGCAATCAGCGCGAAAAGCACTCCGATCAAAGGTAAGTAGATTTTTCTCATGGGGTTCTCCTAGAATGAGTGCGCGCCATGTGCGCCCAAACTCATGATGTATTGCAGAAAGATTTGGCTGTCGGTTGCTTCGGGGCGCGACTTGTCTTGCGCGAACTGCAAGCGGAGGCGGCTGAATTCCGACGGCGAATAATCGAACATCAGGCTGGTGCGCTTTGGATTGTAGGAAGACAAGCGTTGGAAGTCACCTGCTGTCAATGCGCTGTCGGCTACACCAATATTGGGCGTGCCGGAATTCAGTTTGTCATGGCGCAAGCCGACACGCCACGCCGGCCTGAATTGATACACGCCCTGTAAATACCAACCCGATTGCGCACTGGAATAAGGAAGCGATGCGGTACCCAGCGATTGCGCCTCCGTGTCATAGGTGAGCGTGCCCCTTTCCTTGCGCCGGAAGTATTCACCCTGCAGCTTAAAACTGGTGTGCGTGGCATTGCCGTGCGGCGCCCATTTGTAGATGCCGTCGATGATCCAGATTTTTGACTTTCCGTCGAAGACATTTTTGACACTAGTACCGGTACTGTCGAGGTCGTCATAGTTGCGACTGGCCGCCCCGGTTTGCACATAGGACAGGCCAGCTCGCCAACTGGCGCTGACGCCGATATCGTCGCCGACATGGGCGTATATGGCCGCCGAGCCGATGCCGTTTTTGTTGCGGTCATTGCCAGGGAAGCCCCCGCCATTGCCTGCTTCCAATCCGACTTCGAAGAAACGCTCGGTCGGCGTCAGCCACCGCAGTTGCAATCCATCCTGCTTGTATTGGCCGCCGAGAAACGCCTTATACACCAGTGGCGCATCGACGAAATCCCAGGCATGAGCATGCTGGCTATTCAGGTAGCCGATGGACGACAGAAAGCGTCCTCCTTTCAGGTTGATGCCGCTGGCTAAACCTTTCGCATCGAAGAACGCTTCTTCAACGCTTGCCTCATTTTCAGGCGAGAGCGCAAAAGTAAGTTTGCCGGAAAAGTGAGGATCAACGTTGGCGCTCAACGACAATTCCGATTCACCCAGATTGAAGCTGCGCTTGCCGGGCCCGATTTCATCGCCGCCCGGTATGAATCCCTGGATACGGAACTTTGCCGGGTCTTGCGACAGGTTTGCATAAGTGCCACCGAGAATGAGGGACACGGCGGGATTGAAGGCATTGGCGGTCGTCGCTGCCGTGGATGGTGCGGGAGCGGTTGCTTGCGGCGGCGCGACTACGGTTTTCGTTTCCGCTTTTTGCAGACGCTGTTCCAGCGCCTGGATGCGGGCTTCGTAACTTTCCTTCATTTGCCTGATCTCTGCGCGGATTTGCGAGAGCGTTTGATCATCTGCGGCAAAGGCATGCAATGACGTGAGCGCGCCGAACGCGGCCACCAGCGCCGTCGCCAAAACGGTGTGTTTAAGCATTGTGATTCCTACTCGAATGTAAGTCGCGTTAAAGCCGGCGGCATGCCGCCGGCACTTAAACCGGAACGTTCAGGAAATAAACGGCGGAGCGCGGGAGTCGAATGGGAGGAAGGTGGTGAGGATGAAGCATTCGTCTAGGTCGGCAAGCAGCGTCGCGTTGTTCGCCGAGCAGGCAACAAAAAAAACTGGCGGACTAGTGATTGCTGAGCCGATAGAGGCAAAAGCCAAACACTGGTCGCATGATTGCTCGCTTGGCAAATGCTGATCTGGCGACGTGCTATTCAGAGGAACAGCAAGGTGTGTTATGGCGTGTGCCATCCCCATTTGCTGCGAGACAAGCAGCAAAAGTGCGAGCAATACATGGAGGAAGGCTGGACGTATCTTCACGAACACAGATGTTACGCTGTTTGAATGACTCGCAAAAGCGGCTGCCGACCAACACTCACTCATTTATTCTTGATGCACTTAACTGTCCGGACGCGAGTAGTTGTATAGCGAACGAATGTCTCGGTGTGTGGGCAGTCGCGTGCTTCAATGTCCCATTCGCGCCACAGCCTGAGGGGATTCGATCCTCCTGCCCGAAAAAATTCGGCGCAAATTTTTACTGTTTTTTTATATCCAGCCCCCAACAATTTTCGAGAATCTTGAAATCGGCCCGCCTAGCATTTCCATAGTAAGAACCCTTACCCGGAGGCAAGCAATGGATTTCATCTATCTCGCAGCAATCTTCCTGTTTTTCAGCCTGATGGCGGGGCTCGCCATCGGCTGCGCCAAGCTGGGAGGCGCCAAATGAGTTGGCTAACCATCGTCAGCGCCATCGTCGCGGTCGGGCTGTTGATTTACCTGATCGCCGCGCTGCTTAACCCGGAGGACTTTTCATGACTAACCATGCCTGGCTTCTTCTCGGGCTTTACCTGCTGCTGCTGTTGCTCGCGGCCAAGCCGCTCGGCAGCTACATCGCCAATGTGATGGAAGGTCGCGCTACGCTGGCCTTGCGCCTCGGCGGCGGGTTCGAATCGGCGCTGTATCGCCTGTGCGGCGTGCGCAAGGATGAGGAAATGGGCTGGCTGCACTACGCCCTGGCGATTCTGCTGTTCAACCTGCTCGGCGCTCTCGCCGTCTATGCCCTGCAACGGCTGCAACTGTGGCTGCCGCTCAATCCCCAGGCGATGGCCAACGTCAGCCCCGATTCGTCGTTCAACACCGCCGTCAGTTTTGCCACCAACACCAACTGGCAAGGCTATTCCGGCGAATCGACGATGAGCTATCTGACCCAGATGCTGGGCCTGGCGGTGCAGAACTTTTTCTCCGCCGCCACCGGCATCGTCGTCGTCATCGCCCTGATCCGCGGTTTCGCGCGGCACACGGCGCAGACCATCGGCAACGCCTGGGTCGATCTGACGCGCATCACGCTGTATGTGCTGCTGCCGATTTCGCTGGTTTATGCAGTGTTCCTGGTCAGCCAGGGCACAATCCAGAACTTCGACGCCTACAAGGACGTGACGACGCTGGAGGTGACGAAATACGACAATCCCAAGCTCGACGCCGCCGGCCAGCCGCTCAAGGATGAGAAGGGCAACGCGCTGACGGAACCGGCCACGACGTCGACCCAGACCTTGCCGATGGGGCCGGTCGCCTCCCAGGAAGCGATCAAGATGCTCGGCACCAACGGCGGCGGCTTCTTCAACGCCAACTCGTCGCATCCCTATGAGAATCCGACGCCGCTGGCCAATTTCATCCAGATGCTGTCGATCTTCCTGATTCCGGCGGCGCTTTGCCTGACCTTCGGCCGCATGGTCGGCGATATTCGCCAAGGCTGGGCCGTGCTGGCCGCCATGACGCTGATGTTCGTCGTCATGGCCATCGCCGCGATGGCCTTCGAGCAGCAGGGCAACCCGCACTTGGCCAAGCTCGGCGTCGATATGTCCGCCGGCAACATGGAAGGCAAGGAGGCGCGTTTCGGCATTGCAGACTCGGGCCTGTTCGCGACTATTACCACGCTCGCCTCCTGCGGCGCGGTCAATGCCATGCACGACTCGTTCACCCCCCTGGGCGGCTTGGTGCCGCTGTGGAACATGATGCTCGGCGAAGTGGTGTTCGGCGGCGTCGGCACCGGGCTCTACGGCATGCTGGTGTTCGCCGTCATGGCGGTGTTCATCGCCGGCCTGATGATCGGCCGCACGCCGGAATATCTGGGCAAGAAAATCGAGTCTTTCGAAATGAAGATGGTATCCATCGCCATTCTGGTGACGCCGATCCTGGTGCTGGCCGGCACGGCCATCGCCGTGATGGCCACCGCCGGCATCGCTAGCATCGCCAATCCCGGCGCGCACGGCTTCTCGGAAATCCTCTATGCCTTCACGTCGGCCGCAAACAATAACGGCAGCGCCTTCGCTGGACTCTCGGCCAACACGCCTTTCTACAACGGCATGCTTGGGCTAGCCATGTGGTTCGGCCGCTTCGGCGTCATCGTGCCGGTGCTGGCCCTGGCCGGTGGGCTGGCAGCCAAGAAGCGCATCGCCCCCAGCGTCGGCACTATGCCAACGCATGGCCCGCTGTTCGTGGTGCTGCTGATCGGCACCGTCGTTCTGGTCGGCGCCCTGAACTACGTTCCCGCGCTCGCGCTCGGGCCGGTGGTGGAGCAGCTTGCGCTGCTCGCTGGCAAATGAACGGCCTTCCCCCCAGCCCCCCGTCCACGGCCGGCTTTGCACAGCCGGCCGGCTTCGGCAGCGCGGAGCGGTGCTCCACGAAACCCTGCCTACGCCCCGAGGAAGGGGATGATTGCGGCTCGCGTGCTGCGCCCGCTCGAATCTGTTGGAGACATTCATGACGCACAAGAAACTCGCAATGTTCGACCCGGCGCTGGTGAAGCCGGCCATCGTCGATTCCTTCAGGAAGCTTGCTCCCAATGTGCAGTGGCGCAACCCGGTGATGTTCGTCGTCTATGTGGGCAGCATCCTGACCACGCTGCTCTGGGTGCAAGCGCTGAATGGACAGGGCGAGGCCCCGGCCGGATTCATCTTCGCCGTCGCCATCTGGCTGTGGTTCACGTTGCTGTTCGCCAACTTTGCCGAAGCCTTGGCGGAAGGCCGCAGCAAGGCGCAGGCAGCCTCGCTGCGCGGCATCAAGAAGGAAACCTGGGCCAGGAAGCTGCATGAACCCCGCTTCGGCGCAGAGTGGCATACGGTGCCTGCCTCCGATTTGCGCCGCGGCGATGTGGTGCTGGTTATGGCAAACGATACCATCCCTGCCGATGGCGAAGTCATCGAAGGTGTCGCCTCGGTCGATGAAAGCGCCATTACCGGGGAATCAGCGCCCGTCATCCGCGAATCGGGCGGGGATTTTTCCGCTGTCACCGGCGGCACGCGCGTGTTGTCCAACTGGATCGTGGTAAACATCACGGTAAACCCCGGCGAGACTTTCATCGACCGCATGATTGCGATGGTTGAATCCGCAAAGCGCCAGAAGACGCCCAACGAAATCGCGCTGACCATATTGCTGGTGGCGTTGACCATTGTCTTCCTTGTGGTAACGGTTACCTTGCTGCCTTTTTCGATGTTTAGTATCGATGTGGCCAAGGCTGGAACGCCGATAACCCTCACGGTGCTGATCGCGCTGCTGGTCTGCCTGATCCCGACCACGATTGCGGGTCTATTGTCCGCCATCGGCGTTGCCGGCATGAGCCGTATGATGCAGGCGAACGTGATCGCGACTTCCGGCCGGGCAGTGGAGGCAGCCGGCGATATCGATGTGCTGCTGCTCGACAAGACGGGTACCATCACGCTCGGCAATCGGCAGGCTGCGGCCTTCCATCCGGCGCAGGGGGTGAAAGAATCCGCGCTGGCCGATGCCGCCCAGCTTGCCTCGCTCGCCGATGAAACGCCGGAAGGGCGTAGCGTGGTGATCCTGGCCAAGCAGAAGTTCAATTTGCGCGAACGGGATATTCAGGCGCTTGGCGCCACTTTTATCCATTTCTCGGCGCATACCCGGATGAGCGGCGTGGACATGGGCCAGCGTCAAATACGCAAGGGCGCAGCCGACGCGGTTCGCCAGCATGTCGAGTCTCTGGGTGGAGTGTTCCCGGTATCCGTGACAGAAACAGTGGATGCGGTTGCGCGACGTGGCAGCACCCCGCTGGTGGTCGCCGAAGGTACGAAAGTGCTGGGCGTGATCGAGTTGAAAGACATCGTCAAGGGCGGCATCAAGGAACGCTTCGCGGAGTTGCGCCAGATGGGCATCAAGACCGTGATGATTACCGGCGACAACCGGCTGACGGCAGCAGCCATCGCCGCCGAGGCCGGCGTCGACGATTTTCTGGCGGAAGCCACGCCGGAAGCCAAGCTGGCCTTGATCCGCCAGCATCAGGCCGAAGGCCGCCTGGTCGCCATGACCGGCGACGGCACCAACGACGCCCCGGCGCTGGCGCAGGCCGACGTCGCCGTCGCCATGAATACCGGCACGCAGGCCGCCAAGGAGGCCGGCAACATGGTCGACCTCGACTCCAACCCGACCAAGCTGATCGAGGTGGTGGAGACCGGCAAGCAAATGCTGATGACGCGCGGTTCGCTCACCACCTTCAGCATCGCCAACGACGTCGCCAAGTACTTCGCCATCATCCCGGCAGCCTTCGTCACCACCTATCCGCAGCTTGCGGCGCTCAACGTGATGGGGCTGGCCAGTCCGTCATCGGCGGTGCTGTCGGCGGTGATCTTCAATGCCTTGATCATCATGTTCCTGATCCCGCTGGCGCTGAAGGGCGTGAACTATCAACCCCTGGGCGCCGCCGTGCTGCTGCGCCGCAACCTTGCGGTCTATGGCCTGGGCGGCCTCATCGCGCCCTTCATCGGCATCAAGCTGATCGACATGCTGATCGCCGCCGCCGGCCTCGCCTGAGAAAGGATATTGTCATGAAATCACTATTACGCCCGGCCATCACCCTGTTCGCGCTGCTGTCCGTTATCACCGGCATCGTTTATCCCGCAGTGGTAACGGGAATCTCGCAGGCGCTGTTTCCCACGTCTGCGGCCGGCAGCCTGATCGTCAAGGACGGCAAACCGGTCGGCTCTGCGCTGATCGGCCAGAACTTCGCCGAGCCGAAATACTTCTGGGGCCGGCCGTCGGCCACCTCGCCGCAGCCCTACAACGGCGCCGCATCGGGCGGATCGAACCAGGGGCCGCTCAACCCGGCGCTAGTGGATGCCGTCAAGGGACGCATCGACGCCCTCAAAGCGGCCGATCCGGATAACCAGTTGCCGATTCCAGCCGATCTGGCCATGGCCTCCGGCAGCGGCCTCGACCCGCACATCAGCCCGGCGGCGGCCGCATACCAGCTAGAGCGCGTCGCCCGCGCGCGCCAGCTCAAAGCCGAGACGGTGGCGGCCCTCGTCGCCCGCAACACGGAAGGCCGCCAGCTTGGGCTCTTCGGCGAGCCGCAGGTCAATGTGCTCAAACTCAACCTGGCGCTCGACGCCCATCGTTCCTAACCCCCCAAGGAAATACGTATATGAAAATACTCGCATCCCCTTCGTTTTCCTTGCACCCTCGGCGGTAGCGCCCTGCTCGCCCCTGCGACTGGTTTTGATCTGACTCTTCCCCTTGTCGGGCGCACTCAAAAAACAGGCGCCGTGGAGGCGCCTGAAAATTACTACGAAGAAATTGTGTCTGCTCAGTATTGGTAAGCTTTCTCGCCATGCGAGGTGATGTCGAGCCCTTCGCGTTCTTCGTCTTCTGCTACTCTCAGTCCGATGGTCATGTCGATCAACTTGTAGGCAATGAAAGCGACCGTGCCAGACAAAACGATGGTGGTGCCGACCCCGGTGGCTTGAACGATGAGTTGATCGACAATGGAATATCCGTCGCCAGCCTTGTTGGCAACATAGTCGAAGATTCCCTGTCCGCCCAGAACAGGCGCGGCGAAGACGCCCGTCAGCAGCGAACCGAGGATACCGCCTACGCCATGCACACCGAAGACATCGAGCGAGTCATCCGCGCCCAACAGCCGCTTCAGACCATTTACGCCCCACATGCAGGCGACGCCTGCCGCCAGGCCGATCACCAGTGCTCCCCCCATGCCAACAAAGCCGCACGCTGGAGTAACTGCAACTAGCCCGGCGACAGCGCCAGAAGCCGCACCCAGCATCGAGGGTTTGCCCTTCGCCAGCCATTCCGACACCATCCAGGATAGCGTCGCCGCTGCGGTTGCCAGCCATGTATTGACGAAAGCCATTGAAGCTGCGCCATTGGCCTCGAGCGCCGAGCCGGCGTTGAAGCCAAACCAGCCGATCCACAGCAATGAAGCGCCGATCATGGTCATGGTCAGCGAATGCGGCGCCATGGAGTCCTTGCCGTAGCCGACGCGCTTGCCGATCACGAAGGCGCCGACGATACCGGCCATGGCCGCATTGATATGCACCACGGTGCCGCCAGCGAAATCGAGCGCTCCCTTTTGGAACAGCCAGCCGCCTTTGGCTGTTTCGGTCGCCAGCGTTGCGGCATCCTTGATAACATCCGGGCCGGTCCAGAACCACACCATATGCGCCATCGGCAGATAGCTGAAGCTGAACCACAGAACAGAAAACAGCAGCACCGCCGAAAACTTGATGCGCTCGGCGAACGAACCTACTATCAGGGCAACGGTAATTGCGGCGAACGCTCCCTGGAATGCGACGTAGATGTATTCTGGAATTACTATCCCCTTGCTAAAGGTGGCAGCGGTCGAATCCGGTGTCATGCCTTTGAGGAACAGCCGGTCGAGACCTCCCAAGAACGAATTGCCTTCTGTGAAAGCGAAGCTGTAGCCATATATCGCCCAGAGCACGCTGATTAGCGCGAAAATCACGAATACCTGCATCAGTACCGACAGCATGTTCTTGCTTCGCACCAATCCTCCGTAAAACAGCGCCAGGCCGGGGACGGACATCAGCATGACAAGCGCGGTGGCCACGATCATCCAGGCAGTATCGCCCTTGTTGGGGGTGGGAGCGGCAGCAGGAGTAGCGGTGGCTGTTGCGGTGGCTGTTGCGGTGGCCGGGGTGGCAGACACAACGGCTGGAGATGCGAGAGCTGCGGTGGTAGCAACCGCGACGGGCGATGCGATCGGGGTCACCTCCGCTGCAAAGGCTGTGCTGCCTACTATGCTTATGGCGAGTGCCGTTAGCGCTATGGTAATTAGCTTTTTCATCATGATCTCCTATAGAGCCTCGGCACCAGATTCTCCAGTGCGGATGCGAATGACTTGTTCGATATCGAAAACGAAAATCTTGCCGTCGCCTATCTTGCCGGTTTTGGCAGCTTTCACGATGGTTTCCATGACCCGTTCGAGTTGTTCGGACTTCACGGCGACCTCGACCTTTATCTTGGGCAGAAAATCGACAACATATTCAGCTCCGCGATACAGTTCGGTATGGCCCTTCTGCCGGCCAAAGCCCTTGACCTCGGTGACCGTGATGCCCTGCACGCCGACTGCATTAAGCGCCTCACGCACTGCATCGAGCTTGTACGGCTTGATGATGGCGGTTATCAATTTCATGTTTGGCTCCTTAAGCCGGGACGGGTGGTGGCCCATCCCGTCAAGTATGGTTAAAAAGTTTTCTTGAACGAGAGTACGACCGTTCCCTTGGCAACATTGGTGAAGTTTTTTGTGGGAGCAACAACCGGCGTTACGGCGCTATTGCCGCCAGCACCCCAGCAATACGGGTTGGTTCCGCCGCCTGCCGCGGGACATGTCCCCTTGGCGCTTGTGTCAGAGTACTCCAGCGAGAACAAACCAATGTTGGGGACGTCC
>Ga0074195_1000265_pt1 | contig 117456 bp, 124 predicted proteins | sample EPASupsiteHSE623_FD_64525 | JGI IMG/M metagenome (GOLD analysis project Ga0074195, IMG submission 64525) | Bioremediated contaminated groundwater from EPA Superfund site, New Mexico - Sample HSE6-23 | ecosystem: Environmental > Aquatic > Deep subsurface > Groundwater > Contaminated ... | reverse complement strand
CGCCTGCGCCAATTGGATATTGAGCTGGCGGGTATCCAATTCCGCCAAAATATGACCCTGCGCCACCTTTTCTCCCTCGGAAACATTGATTTTCGCGATCGTGCCCGAATTTTTAAAACTCAGGTTTATCGCGTCGCCTTTTTTGATCGTTCCGGTCTCGGATATTTCCTGCGTTATCGCGCCCCGCGTAACTTTGGCGGTTTTATAGGCCGGCGCCTTGGATCGCAAACTTATCCACGCCAGCGCTCCGGCAACCAGCGCCAGCGCCAGGATTATATAGAATTTTTTGTTGAATTTCATGGTCATGTTTATTCCAGCGTAGACCCCGGGTTTTCCCGGGGAACCGCTGGAATGAGGAGTCCAGAGGATACTTCCTCTGGTCGACGCCCGGGGTGCGAACCCCGAAAGCGAAGCTTCCGATAGGAAATTTATAATTGATTGTTATATTTTAACCCATAAACACAAAAAATAACACAATCTCAAATGCGGATTGCGTTTTTTTAGTGCCTTAATTCGCGCTACTGATTTGACAAAATAAATTTTTGATGTATAATCTTTTTCGTATGCGGAGGTGTGCATGAAGTTTGTTAAAACGTTCTCCGGCCCGAAAAACCTGATCAATATCATCGGATCGGATCCGACGATATTGATCGGCGGATTATCGCTCGCCCAATCAGCCAGCGAATCTGCCTGTATCGAAGTTGAAATCGATCTTCAAAGCAATGGCGAAACAATATCCTTAAAGGGATATGTTCCCCCGTATGCGGCGATAAAATTTAAAAGCGACCCGGTAATTGGAATAGAAAGCCCAAAACCGTTCGCCGCAGAATCGGCCTTGTTTGAGGCCGCCATAATCTTCCTTTGCGCGCATGCTCAGGAAGATTTTACATTTTATAAATCGCCGCTACCGGCGGCTTACTTTCCGCTTATGCGGAGTTTTGGCTGAAGTGCCCTTTGATTCCAAAAATTTCTTGGCCATGTATTGTTTGATGGTTTCTCTGGGAAAATTATTCTCCAAAAGGGATTTCAGGCTGCTTACGCGTTCCTTGAATCTGGTTTCATTGCCAAATTCAGGATCGAATTTTATATGTTTTTGCTTTAAATCAAATTCCATGTCGTCAATCTGGCGGTATAGCGAATCGGCAAAATGATACATCGCCTTTTGCTCCGAATCATTTACCGGCCCTTCAAGGCTAAAATTATCAATCGCCAAATCCATTGCACCCGCATCAAGATCAAGCCAAAAAACCGGTACGTCTGTTTCCGGGCCATAAACAATATCTCCTTTTAACCCTTTAAATGAATATTTCGCTTTTCCACCTCCTTTCCGATTTTTTTCCTCAACCTCCCTTCGATTATCTTCTAAATTATAACCGGCAATATCATCCCTAAACGCACAAGCAAAGGCAACCATTAGTGAACCATTTTTATTATAAAGCAGAAAATCTAGCTGATGATCTAAATCCTTATCATCAAATTTATCAGCTCGAACAAGATTTGCATCATTAAGATGTTTAAAGAATAAAATGCTTGTCAATTTCTCCATTTTTTCTCCGCCAGAATTCACATTTTTAAGTTTTTCTTTTTTCTTTTCAATTCCTTCAATACAAGCGATATCTCCACTAACAATACCTTTGTAGTTGTCTTTCCCGTCAAAAGCTTCCATTCTAATTCGACCGTCATCACCTATCGGCCAGCCAAACGTTTCTCTCTGTTTTTCCGCAATTTGCGCCATTATTCCATCCAGTTTTTCAGTTCGTTTTTCTGGAGTCAAGATAATTTTTTTCCGAGATTCGGCAAATGCCGTTTTTCGTTGAAGCTCTTCTTTTTCCAACTTTTCTTTGATTCTTTTCATTTCCGCAATCTTTTCCCCCACGCTCAACGGCTTCTCTTGGGCAACATCCCCAACCTCAAAACATTCCCTGATGCCAGATCGGGATGTTATGTTTTCTTTCCTGATGGTAGCGCTTTCTCCATCAATCGGATTTTCAATTCCAGGTTTAAAGTTTTCCATATTTGATTTATATCTGTTAATCCCCGAAAACCGTTCCGACCGTTGCGATTGATATTACAATGGTTCATCTTAACCCATGCCCCGTTCATGGCGACTGGCCTCAAAAGATTCATCCATTCTTTTTATCATCTCAATATGCATCTTTTTAACCAGATCGGGATATTTCCCAAGATACTTGCTTCTCGCGTTGTCGAATATTCTTTCCGCTTCGGCAACCGGGTCATGGGCGATCATTGCCGCCTCAACAAATTTTTCGACAAGTTTTTCTTTTTTAGCTTCCAAATCACTTCGGTCGACTTCAATCCCCTTCTGATCGGGAATTGCTTTTTCGGCTATTTCAATTTTTTCGATAACCGGTTGGGCAACCTGCGGATTTTCTTCCTCAATCGCTCCTTCGCTCGCGGTTTCCATCGGACCAGGCATCTCGCTCTCTTTGGCAACTTCCGGTGCCGGCATTTGCGGTTCGAACATGCCCATATTTTTTTTATCTTCCATGTGTTTAAATTAATATTTATGCCTGGGGCGCCGAATCGCCCGCGGACGCGGCGCTCGCAGGCACGGGACTGGCGGGAACCGGAGTCTCATCCATCTCCGAAGCCAAATTCTTTGCTGCGGCCGCCGAAGCGTAGCGCCGGCGGCGAACGATGATTTCGCGTTCGACAGTTTCGCGATCGCGACCCTCTTTCAGTCCGTAATACTCCTTAATATTCGCCATGCGTTCGCGATTAGACTTACTGGGCGGATATGTTTTTATATTAAACGGCAGCGTTACCTGGCCGTTAATGAGCAACCGGGCATAGATATTGTAATTCTCAAGCCGGTTCAGGTCTTGGGAATTGAAAACCGGAGCAAATTGTTTGGCCAAAAATTCCGCGTCTTCAACTCCGACCCGGAAAGAAATAACCGTGCCGACGTTACCGAACACGCTGTCGCGGATTTCATCGGTCAGCTGGCCGATGAACTGATGGGAAATCGTCAGGCACAGCTTGTATTTGCGCGCTTCGGACAAAATCGTGGAAATCGTGTCCGTGGCGAAATTCTGAAACTCATCCAGATAGAGGTAGAAGTCGCTGCGATCGCTCTCGGCAGTATCCACCCGCGAAAACGCGGCAATCGTCAGCTTGCTAGTAATGATCAGCCCAAGGAGGGAACTGTTTATTTCCCCCAACCGCCCCTTGCTCAAATTGACCAGAAAAATTTTTTTCTGATCCAGGATATCGCGAAACTTGAACGTACTCTTGGTCTGGCCGATGATCGGCCTCATGTAATCATTCGAAATAAACGTATCGAATTTCGAAGTGATGTAGGGCACCATATTTTTCAATGATGCTTCGCCGCCCGCGGCTTCGGCCTGTTTCTCCCAAAACTCTTTAACCAGGATATTGCGGCACTTTGCCAGCAAATAATGCCGGAATTCCTTGTCGGAAAGCACCTGCGGCACCTCCATCAGCGTGTATGTTTCGCTCGGATCGTCCATCAACAGCATCAAAGCGTTGCGCGCGTATTGTTCGAACATCGGGCCGCCCGTGGCTTTCAAGTCATACAACTTGTCGAAAATCTTCATGAACTCATTGATAATGAACGTTTTCTGCTCGGGAAATTTGGGGTCATATTCCAGCATGTTCAGACCGATGGAATGCTCCAAATTGGCCGGATCAAAAACAACAACGTCGTCAAGCCGTTCGTTTGGCACTTTGCCCAGAATATCGTCGATCAGATCGCCGTGCGGATCAAGAATTCCCACGCCATCGCCGTTTAAAACATCCTGCTCGATCAAATTGGACAGAAATGCCGATTTGCCCGTGCCGGTCTGCCCGATCACATACAAATGGCGGCGGCGGTCGCTAACCCCGACATAGATATCTTTTTTGTCGCCGCGATACTGGTTATAACCCAGGAGCAAACCCTCATCCAAAAGATTTACCGGCGGCGGCGCGATTTTTGAATTCAGCGCCTTAATGTTGGGCGTTTTCAAATACGGGGTCGGAAAATGATAGATGCTCGCCAATTCCTCGGAGCTTAAAACTGACTTTTGGCTCGGGTTGAAATTTCGGAATATATAATCATTGAGAACGCCAATACCGGATTTGCCGTTCATTTTGGCGGTATAGAAATTGTTGAGCTTGGGCGCCGAAAACTGGTCGAACGAACTCGCCAGCTGGTCAAAAACCTCCTCGCTCCGCGCTTTGTCTTTTATCGAAACCACAATGCGGATATTTGCCGCGAAGCAATGTTTTGACAATTTCGACTCCATTGCCCTGACCAATTCTTCGTCGTTTTGCACCGGCTGCGCAGCGCGGTTCTCTTCACTAATCGGCTTGGCAAAAAGGGAATGCGCCAGCCCGGTAGCTCCCATGGCGGCATAAAAACTTTTTCCCTGGCGCATCAGATTCAAAACTTCCCGGCCGCGAAATTGCCACCCGTCCGACGTATTTTGAAGCGTAACCTGCACCGCCGCCTCCTCGTCTTCTTTCAATTTCGTGAAAGTGTTCGTAATGCTCGATAACGGATCAATCTCGATCGTCGCGTATGTTTTTATCGGCAAATTAACCGGTTTTTGCGTTTTCAGATAACCGCAAAAAACCGACTCCGCGGCGCCAAAAATATTGAAATCGTCGCATTTTTCAACTTCAGCGTCCGGATATATACTGTTAATCCTTTTTTCGATAAAACTTTGATATCTTCTCGGCGCGGCCACGAAAAAACAAATACTGCCCCTCACTTTGGCCACTTCCAGCGCGATCCACGGCTTTGGCGCTAAAAATCCCTTCGGCTTCAAAGAAACCAGGTTGGAATAAAAATCCTCCATTATCTTGATCCAATCTTTTTCCTGGCGGCCGGATTGCTGTACTTCTTCGGCCGTTTTTTGCGGAATTTTCATCGATAACAGCACCAAATCCATTGACTGGCGGAAAAGATCGCTTTTCCGTCTTTTTTTATAAAAAACATAGATAAACGCCAAAAACGCCAGTAGCGCAAAACCAATCGCAAAAAAGTACCAGTGCGCCAAAAAAAATTGAACGGTTCCCGCGGATCCGCTTGGCTTGGCCAATCCGTAATTGATCGATGTTGTCATTATGTAATTTTATCCCAATTGGCAATAAATATCAAAAACGCGATATCGCATCATTTTGCACGATAGTTGCATGCAAAAAATCCGCCCGCGGCGGATTTTTTAATTCTAATTGTTTTTTTCTTTTCCCCACGAAACCTTATCGGTAATTTTTTTCCTCAGACTCGCGATTGCGCCCAGCTTTTTCAACTCGAAACTTTTCACTTTGTCCTTATTTCCTTCAAATCCTTCCCGAAAACGACCGTCGCTGACATATTTATCCGGGTACATCTTTCGTTTCATTTCCATCCGATCAAATTCTTTTTTTAATAATATCGCCCGCTCATACGATATAGTAAGGCCGCCCAAAGTATCATCATAACCTGTTCCGCCATTTCTCAGTTGCAGCTTCGCCTGAGCCTCAGAATAGCCTATCCCGATATTCTTTCCTTTCCGCGCGGCATAAAGCTGCATATCCCCGAGCGATGGAGCGTGCACCGTTTCTATGGAACAAATTATGTCTTCGGTCTGTTCAGGATTTACCGGCATCACTGGAGCCGACTTTAAGTCAAGGTTGCCTATTGGATTGATCTCTTCTGAAAATCCGGGTGTTTCTGGCATATTTTTTGTTGGTTATATGTTTGTTATGTAATTATAGCCCGACGACAAAACAAATTGCAATGCGACTTACCACGCCCGGTAATAACGGAGTCTCTGTTCTTGGCCCGCCAAACCATATTTCAATCGCCGATTCGTTCTTTTTTACAATCTTTCTCACTTTCCAATGAGTTCGTTAATTTTCACTTTTGTGGCATTTCCCACGTTTCCCGATCCGCGCTTCAAACGATAGGGCGTCAAAATTTCGCTTGCGTACCGGCTTTGGAATTGGATGACCGCGGTGCGGGTAATCGCTCCATAGTCGCCCGTGGGTAAAACCGCGAATCCCTGCGCTTTCAAAACTTCTTGCAGGCATTTAACCTGAGGATCATTTTTCATTCCATAATACAGGTTTTTTGTAATTCCGGCGCAAGAATACTTCGCAACGGCCCCCTTGCCTTTCATCGCGTTCAGTTGGGCCTGCAACTGGGCGATCAAAGCAACGATTTCGTTGATTTTAGAAATAATTTCCGCCCGGGTCATTTTAATCGCGCTTGTTTTTTCAATCGACTTGGCCAAAACCTGATTCGTTACCACGGTTGCCGGAACCGTTACGCTTCCGCCGCCGCCCCCGCCGCCCCCGCCGCCGCTTGAAACAACCGCGGCCGCAACGATATTAATCGCATAAGTGGTTGTCTTGCCGCCGATGGTAATGGTCAAAACCTGGCCGGTCGCGGGTGACGCGCTGTTGAAACCGGTGATATTTAACACGCTGACCGACTGAACGGCCGTTGAATTGTCGCTGTAGGTGCCGGTGACCACCAAGCCGGAGATGTCCAGGGACTCGCCCACGGTGTAGGAAAGTTTCGTCGCCGGAGTGGTAACGGCGATACTGCTCAAAGTGACCGGCGCGGCAGTTACGTTAACGGTCCGGGTCACTTGCGTTGCCGGATTGCCCGCGGCATCGGAAACATTATAAGTAACCGTGAAAGTCCCTGGAAAAGATGAGTCTATGGGCAAACCGCCGGTAACGATACTGGCAGTAATATTTCCATCAACGTTATCCGATGCGGTCGCGCCCGCATCGACATACTGATCGCCAACATAAAGTCCGACCGGATTCTGGCCATTTAAAAGAATAACCGGCGCGGTCGAATCGGAAACGGTTGCAGCAACCACATCAATCGCATAAGTGGTTGTCTTGCCTCCGATGGTAATGGTCAAGACCTGGCCGATTGCGGGAAACGAACTGTCAAAACCGCTCACGTTGCCGGCGACAACCGCTTCGGTCGTCGTTGAATTGTCGCTGTAGGTGCCGGTGACCACCAAGCCGGAGATGTCTAGGGACTCGCCCACGGTGTAGGAAAGTTTCGTCGCCGGAGTGGTAACGGCGATACTGCTCAAAGTGACCGGCGCGACTGAATTCAACGCGTTGTAAGCATTTATTCTTTTACCGGTAACGGTTTTGCCCGCCAGCGACGACAGCGGATCACCAGTGGTTAAAATCGTGTTTTTCACTTCCGCGTAATCCATGTCCGGCCTGTATCCCCAAACCAACGCCGCAAGACCCGCGACATGCGGCGCCGCCATCGAAGTTCCGTCCATGAACTGATAGGAACCGTTGACCGAATCCGATTCCACGACTTTTATATTATCCACAAAACATCCGGCATACGGAACCACGTTCGATTCGTCCGATAGCCAAGTGAACCTGAATTGAAAATTACTGATCGCGTAGCTTGATAATGATTTTGCTTCCGATGCCGACACGGAACCGTCATAAACGCTCTGGGCCACCCAAGCGGATCCGTTCCAAAAATACAGGATAATTCCGTCATAACCGTCTTCGGAGTCGCAATAAACGTCGAAATTCAAATAGCTATCCGGTTTTCCGCTCAAATCGATCGCCGACGAATCCAAATTCGATAGGATGCTGTTCCGATAATTGCCCCAATTCGCGTAATCACCGAAAATTGACTTGTTCGAACCGCTAAGAATCGTCCCCCACGAGTTGCTTCCCGATTGGGTAAATTTCAAACCGATACCGGGAGGCGTGGTACTCTCAAAATCTTCATCAAAAATCCGGTACCCTTCCACGCTGTAAATATTCTTTCCCGGCGCGCCGACGTCGATAGTTTCCGCCCCATAATCGGAAAAACTCGCCAATCCGTCCGATTGGTCGGTCGCGGCCACGGAAATTATATTGTCCAGTCCGGCGCCCAGCGAAGTCGCGATCGTAAAATCGGCGGGATAGAATTTATGTGAATTCGACCCGTCGTTATGGTTAATGCCCCCATTTCCGGCAGCCGCCACAAACAAACCCGGGAAATTTTTGATGGCATTATACAAAGCAAGGTCATAGGCGGCATTGTTTGTCGTCCCGTATTGGCCCCAGCTGGCATTAATGATAGCCGCGCCATTCTGCTGCGCGAAATCGATTCCCTTGATGATCTCGCTGGTCGTCAAAGAAGATTTTATCGCCATTATTTTCGCGTTGGCGGCAACGCCAATGATCCCTCTGGCGTTATTTTTAACCGCGGCAATGGTCCCGGCAATATGGGTTCCGTGCGAATCGTTTGTCGGCAATGGAATCTTGTCATTATCCTCATAATCGAATCCGTGCTGGCACGCGCCCCCAATCGCGCCGCCATTCTTGTCATTGCCGACACAGCTTGCCCCATCCCACATGTTGGCAGTCAAATCAGGGTGGTTATAGGACGCGCCACTGTCAATCACCGCCACAATTACTGCCGCCGTGGTGGTCGCTTCGCTTATTGCCCATGCTTCCGGCGCATCGATATCGGCATCGCTAACCCCGGCGACGGAATCAACCGTTTGTCCCGTATTATCAAGCCCCCAAAGTTCGGCTTTGTAGGTGTCATCCGTGTTTATTGACGCGTGATAATATTGGAAATTCGGCTGGACATATTCAACTGCCGGATTGTTCTTCAGCTCGGATATTTTTTGTTCAATGGTTTTTCCGTCGCTGATTTTTAAAACCGAAATATTGCCTTTTTGAAAATCATCTCTTTCCTCCAGAAAATTTGACCGGATAAAATTCGCCGCCGCGATTCTGCCGGCCGCGGATTGCAAATTTATTTTATTGTTTTTGAATTTAACCAATACCTCGCCATTAACATAATTAGGTTTTTGCGGGAGTGCGCTTAATTCAGCTTTTGCCTGAAGGGTAATTTTTTTTTCTTGTGACGGATCCGGCTGCTTTTCGGCTCCAAGCGCCAAAAACGGGGCGAACACAAAATTGCCGATAATTATCGATGCCAATATTACTTTCGCGTTTATATTCATATTTTTGCGCTAATCAAAAAAAATTATTCCCCACAGCGGGAGCATTACTTATTGTAATTATAGCACACCGTTAAACCGATAGAGGCAACCACCTGCTGTCTTTTTATCAACCGACTACGGCGGCCGGAAATATAGACGCCGGAATCCGGCACCACCGGCAACGCTGGCGTTAAAACCGTTTTGTAGTAAAATTAGTTTAACCAATAATCAACTGTTTATGATTCTTACCCGCGATGTAATTTTGGAAGAGATCAAGAAAAGCAACATAAAAATTTCGCCTTTTGACGAAAAAAATTTGGGGCCGGCATCGTATGATTTATTGCTGGGAGACAACCTGAGAATTTTTGTGCCGCAAACGAATCCTTATATGGTGACCGATGAAGCGGATTTCAATCATCTCACAAAACTGATCGAATTGACGGCAGCGGGCTATACGATGCGGCCCGGCGAAGTCGTGCTGGGCGTAACCGTGGAAAATATCAGCCTGGCAACGCATATTGCGGGATGGCTGGAAGGCCGCAGCCGGTTCGCGCGCCTCGGGCTGATGGTGCACATATCTTCGCCATTTATGCAGCCGGGCATTAACAACCGCGAAGTCCTCGAAATCGCCAATTTAAGCCCGACTCCGCTCACGATCTTCCCGGGAACAAAAATTTGCCAATTCATATTCGAATATTGCCAGGGAAAGGCCGCCTATAAAGGCAAATTCAAAACTCAAAAAACAGCATAACGGCCGGCTCGATCATATCTTTTTTTAGTCCCGATCTTGGCATCAAAGATATCCAGCGTTAAAAATATTCCCTATTGGCTTAATTGAAACAAAAACCCGAAACCGGGTTTTTGTTTTATTTGCGAAGTTGCCATGCCGAATGGGCGAAGCCCGCCTTCGCCCCGCAATTTGCGGGGCTTCGGCGAGGCGAAGGCGGGGGCGCCTGGATTCGAACCAGAGACAAAGATTTTGGAGATCTTTATGATACCACTTCACCACGCCCCCGGGGATAGTTGATTGGCTATGAGTTAATGAGTAATGAGTAAATGCAATACATATGTGCCCAAAAATAGCGACTTGCACGCTCTCGCATTCGCTCATAACTCACTACTCATTGCTCATCAACTATTTTTTGGTTTCCTTATGTTTGGTGTGCTTGCGTTCGGTATTGCAAAACTTCACCAATTCCAGCTTGCCCTCCATCGTTTTCGACTTGTGGGTAATGTAATTGATTTTTTTGCATCCGGCGCACTGCATCTTCACATAGGGTTTCTTTTTTGCTGCCATATAAAACTCAACTATTGACCATTAACTTTAAACTATTCGCTTGATTCAAAAATGAATTCTGTTTTGTTAAAAGTTAACGGTTAACGGTTAACGGTTACGCTACTGAGCCCGAGAGAGGAGTTGGACCTCCGACCTACTCCTTACCATGGAGTTGCTCTACCACTGAGCTACCCGGGCGATAAATAGTTGATGAGCAATAAGTTGATGAGCTATGAGCAAATTCGCATCTTCTCATTACTCATAGGCGCAAAGCGCCGAACTTATTGCTAATTTACTACCTGTGGGCTGGAAGGGATTTGCACCCCTGAAGGCGTAAGCCACCGCGTTTACAGCGCGGTCCATTTGACTACTTTGGTACCAACCCGCGGTGAATTTTTTTCAAAAATTAACAGTAATTAGCAATCGGTTCTTAGTAATTAGGAAAATGGCGGAAGTTCTATATGCAAGGAAAAATTTTCCGGCCCAAATTACTAATTGCACACGCTAATTACAAACAATTAAATCTATTTTTAAACACGAATACAGTATACCGTTTTTGGATAAAAAAACAAGGTTGCCGCTAAATTATGGTTTTGCCGTGCTTTTGGCGCCACGCTGAAATGATTTTCGGGTCGCCGCATGTTAATTCTTTGGGTACTTTCCAGTTGATTCCCTTTTTTGGCGAATAGATTTCCGGACGGGTGTATTGGGCCGACTCGAAAAAACCTTCTTTTCCGCTCCGTTCTTTTAAAAATTCCGGCTTGCCGATCACACCCGGAACCAGGCGGCTCACCGCTTCGGCGATAACCATTGCCGCCAGCTCGCCGCCCATCAAGTCATAGTTTCCGATACTTATTTCGGCAGTGGCAATATTCTTCGCCACGCGCTCATCCACGCCCTCGTAGCGGCCGCAGATAAACACTATCTGCTTCATCTTGGCAAGCTTTTGCGCCATCTTTTGGTTGAATTGCTTTCCGCGCGGCGTAAGCATGATTATTGCCACATCCTTCTTCTGCGGCTTTAATTTTTTGCCAATAGCTTTAAGTTTGGTAACACTCTCAATCGCCTTGTGCCACACATCAGCTTTCATCACCATTCCAAAGCCGCCGCCATACGGACTGTCATCGACAGTGCGGTGCTTATCATGCGCGAAATCGCGCAAATTATGCGTCCGCACGCCCAAAAGCTTCTTTTCCCGCGCCTTTTTAAACAAAGATTCCTCAAAATAAGGCGCGACGATCTCCGGAAAAATAGTGATAAAGTCAAATATGATCATATGGCCATTCAACTATAAAAAAACCGTGTTTTCAAGAATATTTAATTTTCTTGGACCTGCGAGCGCGACTGGCGCGAGCACGAGGAATCCCGCCACGGCGGGATATCCGCGTCATATAAAAAACTTTTGTAAAAATATTTTCAAAAGAAATCCCCTGCTTTTTAGTTCAGGGGTTTTCTTTTTCGTTTCTCAGATTAGAATTTGAGATCGTCAACTTCCTCGGTTCCTTCCGCCGGCTTTTCCGACACGTGCGGAACGCGGCGCCCACCCTCAGGTTCCTCGATCTTGAGGTTCACGCGGGCGTGGTTTTTGAGGCCGATAATCCGAACCAAATTCCTGATGGCGCGCGCGGTGCTACCGCTGCGGCCGATGATCTGGCCCATATCCTCGGCATTTACTTTGAGCGTGAGAAGCACGCCCATTTCGTCAACCGTGCGATTCACGATGACATCGTCCGGATGGTCAACTAATGATTTGATCAAAAATTCGAGAAATTCGTGGTCAACAGTTTTTTTCTCCATATTCATTCATTCAAAAAAAGTTAGTAGCTCGACCTTTCACACAATCAATTCCGCGGGCCTGATCCGGCCCAATCGCTACCTATGTCTAAATTATAGCCAATGCCAATATAACGTGTCAATTACTTAGCCGCTTCTCCGGTTTTTGCCGCGGCGGCCGGAGCGGCTTGGGCGGCGCCTTCAGCCTTTTTAGGCTGGGCGTGAACAGCAACCTTTTTTCCGCTAATCAGTTTTTCGGAAACAAAAATATTGTTCACGGTTGGCGACGGCTGAGCGCCTTTGGAAAGCCAATAAGCCACTCTCTCTTTGTTCAGCTTGAGCTGTTTGGCAACTCGATCGATCGAACCGATTTCCTCGCGGAATTTACCGGCCGCGGCCGATACGCGTTTGTCAACCACCACTATTTTGAAAGTCGGTTGATTGGTTTTACCGACGCGATGCAATCTTATTGTAAGCATAGTATAATTGTTTGTTACTTTCTATGTATAACACGACTTATCATTTTTTGCAACCTGGCGCGTAATAACTTATCCTGCTTTTTTTCAATTTCCGGCGGTTTGGCAAGCCGGTTATGGAATTCTCAACTCCAACCCTTTGCCTTCAGCGCCTGCTTTGCGGTTTCCTCTTCCGCTTCCTGTTTTGAATATCCCCCGCCCTTGGCCACAAGATTCTCTCCCAGATAAACCCCGACAAGGAAAAATTTCGCGTGATCCGGTCCTTGCTCTTCCAGCACCTGATATGTCGGAGTCACTTTCACTTTTTCCTGGGCAATTTCTTGAAAACGCGACTTGGCATCCCTGTAAAGCTCCTGCTCGATTATCATCGGCAATTCCACCAGCAGATTGGCTTTAATGAAATTCCGGCAAGAGTCGTATCCCTGGTCAAGGTAAAGACTGCCGATAAACGCTTCGAACGTGTTCGCGAGAATATATTGCCGCGATTTTCCCTCTTCGCGCGATTCTCCCCGGGACAGAAGCAAAAAATCGCCAAATCCCAGCTTTGAAGCCGCCTGGGATATCATTTTGGTATTGACAAGCGCCGCGCGCCAGCTGGTAAGTTTGCCTTCGGACTCGCCCGGATAACGCGCGTAAAGATATTCCGTCGCCGCTAATTCAAGGACCGCATCCCCCAAAAACTCGAGCCGTTCGTTATTGCCCAGAGTCACCTGCGGATTTTCGTTAAGGTACGATCGATGAATGAACGCCTGCATCAGCAAATCCTTGTTTTTAAAAACAATTCCCAGCTTTTTCTCAAGCTCGCAAAATTCTCTCATGCTTAAATATATGCAAAATTCCAAATTTCAAACTTATTCGCGTTCGCGCAGAAATTTGAAATTTGGAATTATAGCATTAATCAATACCGTCCGGTTCTTTCTTTTCTTCAATTGCCGGTTTGCTGTCCTCGGCAACCTTGTTGTTATCATTAATTTCCGCCAATTCGGGATTAGAAATCAGCATTTCCTTGTAAATCGTTCCCAAAACCCCGTTCACGAATTTTCCCGAACTTTCTCCTCCAAAGTTTTTCGCCAATTCAATCGCTTCGTTGATCGCAACTTTGGGCGGAACCGCCTTTTTATCTTCATAAATCAGCTCGAACAATCCCAGGCGCAAAATATTGCGGTCCACCACGCTAATCTGGTCAATCGGCCACTGAGGCGCCGCCTTTTCGATTATTTTGTCAAGGCTTTCCATTTTTCCGATAACTCCCGCCGTCAGGTCGCCGGCAAACCCTTTTTCTTCCAATCCGGGTCCGAATTCGTCCAAATTCCTTTGCAAAATCGCCGCCAGATCTCCGGATTTACCATAAAAATCCCATTCAAAAAGGGATTGCATTACGATTGAACGAGTTAGATGCCGTGAAGCCATTTTTATTGACCCTAAATCCTAATTTCAAATGCCAAACAAAACTCCGAATCCAATTTCTCCGTCCGTCAGCCTCAGTATCGCCTGAATTCTCGGATAGAACTTTTTCGTTATTCAGCGCTTTCTTTGGCCGCGCTCGCCGCCGCCTGGGTTTGCGCCATTTCCATTTCTTTCGCCCGGCGCTGCTTGCGGTCAAGTTTCGACAAAACATCCACGACTTCCTTGCCTTTGTAAAATCCGCACGCCGGGCACACCGTGTGCGATTTTACCGGTTTGCCGCATTTTGAACATGTCAAAAGATTCGGTTTCTCGATAAAAAGATGCATCCGGCGCTGGTTCCGGCTTCCTTTTGTGTGTCTTTTTTTTGGTACGCCACCCATGGTAGTGAATTATTGAGTAATGGGTTGATGAGTCATGAGAAAAACTCAAAAAACAAACAACCAAACCCAGATTAATGATCAATCAATTGCGGAATATTCGTAAAGGTTTAGAACAAACTAAAAACCGATAATAATCTCACAATCATTTATAATGGCAAATTGTAGCACATTTCCAAAAAAATTCAAGCCTTTTCCCTCTCATTTAATCCGCCTGGGAATCCGCGCCGAAAGCGGCGCCGCCCCGGGATATTGACAACTTGGCCCGTCCGCAAGCCTCCTCCCCGCGCAAATCATTCGGCAGCCACTGTTCCGCTGAATTTTTCGCGCGCGTCGCTCCCCGTCTTCGAATAATAGACATAGCTGGTGCCATCGGCGAGATTTTCCAATCCCAGGATTTTTGACTGCCCGGGCGCGATGTCGCCCGAATCGATTCCCAGTTCATCGATTACGAACGAATGCGGAGTTACCCCGTTGTTCGATATTTGAACCCGGCGCGAACTGGACAGTGAAATGTTTAATTCCTTCTGGAGATACCCGGTATCGTCCATCGAAAGCTTAATCGCCGCCTCGTTCGGGTTATCAGCCGAAACCGGGAACAACACCGCCGGCAGCGACGAAATCGCGCAGGTTTCGTCCGCCCCTTTGCACGAACACGATTCCTGCACGGGAATCGAAACCGCCGCCAGACCGGCTTGCGGCCCGCCGAAAATGTTGGCGACCAGCAAAAGTCCCACGACGTAGATCAATGAAAAAACCGCGCAAAAATTGGCGGCAAACCCCACCGCCACTGCTTTATCGATTTTTTTTGTTTTTAGATTCTTCATCTTTTTGGCCTCGCGAACGGCCGTTTTTTAATTATGCGTTTATATATATTATTTTATTATAGCTTTTCCCAATAACCCGGCGCAAGGCCCGAAACTTTTCCGGTGTTCCGGCAGCAAGCCGAGCCGCGCCAAACAATTAACGTGTTCCCGCGTCGGATAACCTTTATGGCGCGCGAAACCGTAATCCGGATATTTTTTATCCAGCCTTTCCATCATGCGGTCGCGCGACACCTTGGCGATAATGCTGGCCGCGGAAATTGAAAAAATTTTCTGATCGCCTTTGATAATTGATTCTTGCGGATACTCAACCCCAATTTGAAAATTGCCGTCAAGCAGGCAAAATATCGCGCCGTGAGACGGCGGAAGTTTTGCGACCAAGCAGGCAATCGCCAGCGACATGGCAACTTTCGTGGCTTCAAGAATATTTATTTTGTCGATAATTTTGGGCCCGACGCGGCCGCATCCCCAAACGATGTTTTTGCTGGCAATCAACACATCGTAAACTTCCCGCCTCTTTGGCCCGCTCAGTTTTTTTGAGTCGGCAACATTCTCAAGCAAGTAGCCAAACGATTCGCCGGAAGCGTTAAAATCAAGAACCGCCGCGGCGCCGGCCACTACCGGGCCGGCAAGCGGACCGCGACCGGCTTCATCAACGCCGATAACAACGCCAAAACCCGAACGGCGGCATTCGGACTCCCAATCCAGACGGCGTTTTTTTATTGAGGCGGCAGATTGTTTCAATCGGTTAATTTTACTATAATGGAAATATAATTCGGACCGACGAATGAATGTTGGATTTAAGTATAACGCAAAAATCGGTTATGTTTAAATTGTCTTGCAAAATCGGGCATTAAACCGTTTCGGGTTGTTTTAATTTTCGGCGCTAATCCGCGGTTTGCGCGGCCAGAAATTTCGATATGGAAGAATTTATTATTGCCGGAAGGCCGGTTTCCATTTTGAGCAAAAATGAAATCGACCGGGAAATCGACAAGGCTACTCTCGACCGGAGAGAAGCTGATTTCCGTGGGAAAAATCTGCAATTCCTCTCGCTGGCGGAAAAAAATCTCGACTATGGAATCAACCTGGAAAACAGTTGGATTTCCGGAAATGTCTTTCTTGCCGACACCACGATAAACGGAAGCATCAATATGGCAAACGCCATCGTCGATGGTTCGTTTTTTTTCGGCCGCGGCAAACTTATGGGCGATTTGTCTTTGGAGAAAGCCCGCATCGGACAAACCATCAATATGGTCGGCTTGAACATAACCGGATCAATGCATTTCAGCGAAGCCAAAGTCAGCGGATTCATAAGCCTGGCCAAGGCGGTGATCCTCGGCGACGTCGATTTCAGAAGAGTCGAAGTCAGGGATTATACCAAGGACGAATTGACGATTAAGGGCGATATTTATTTGAAAAGCGCGCAGATTAACGGGTTTTTGGACCTGAGCGAGGCCATGGTCAGCGGAATGGTCAGCCTGGAAAACGCGCTTATCCGCCGCAGCCTATTGGCAAAAAATCTGGGTATGAAGGATTCGCTGGTGCTGAAAAACTCTCTTTACAACAAAGAATACATTGATTTTAGCGGCATACCCGCGGAAAAGATAATCCAGTAGGTCACGGAACAAATGGTCGGCTGCCATTGGGACGCGCATCACGAAACCCAACCGCCCATATTGATAAAATGGACAAATTATTCCATGATCATATGACTAAAAGATCCTATGAAATTCACCCATTTGCACGTCCATTCGCATTACAGTCTGCTTGACGGCTTGGCGCAAATCGATCCCTTATTGGACAAGGTAAAAGCTTTGGGCATGGATTCGATTGCGATCACCGATCACGGCAACATGTACGCCGCAGTGGAATTCTACAAAAAAGCCAAAGCGCGCGGCATCAAACCGATCATCGGCTGCGAAGTTTACGTTGCCAGCGAAGGCAGGACCCAAAAAAGGGCCGGCATCGATGATGTCCGTTACCATCTTGTTCTTCTGGCTAAAAACGAGCTTGGCTACAAAAATCTCGTAAAATTGGTAACAAAAGCGAATTTGGAAGGTTTTTATTACAAACCCCGGGTTGATGATGAATTGCTTGAAAAATACGGGGAAGGCCTGGTCGCGATGACCGCCTGCGTTCAGGGAAAAATTCCGCGCCAAATCATCGCCAAAAAAATGGATGACGCGATCGCTACCGCGATGCGTTACGAAAAATTTTTCGGCAAGGGAAATTTGTTTTTGGAACTGCAATACCACAAAAACGTACCCGATCAGGACGCGGTCAACGCGGGCCTGATCGAGATTTCCAAAAAAACCGGGATTGGCCTGGTCGCCACCAACGATTGTCACTATTTAAATGCCGACGACGCCGAAGCCCAGGACATCCTGATGCTGATCAATACCGGCGCGGACATTAATGACCCGGGCAGGCTGACCATGAAAAATGAGGATTTTTCCATGAAGTCCGCCGAACAAATGATGTCGGAGTTCAAGGATGTTCCGGAGGCAATTGAAAATACGCAAAAAATAGTCGACTTGTGCAATTTCGAATTCGAACTAAAAAAAACCAAATTGCCGCGTTTTACGCCGCCGGAAGGCGAAACGACCGAGCAATACTTGCGCCGTCTCTGCGTTGACGGACTGGGAAAACGCTTCGGACCGACTCCGCCGAAAGAAGCTCTTGAACGATTTGAATATGAGTTTAACGTGATCAAGCAACTTGGCTATATCGAGTATTTTTTAATCGTCCAGGATTTCGTGAACTGGGCAAAAAATAGCCGGATCGTCGTTGGCCCCGGCCGCGGATCGGCCGCGGGTTCCCTTATTTCATATCTTTTAAACATTACCGAGCTTAATCCGCTTCAATACGGGCTCCTTTTTGAGCGCTTTCTGAATCCCGGAAGATCCGCGGTATCCCTGCCCGATATCGATATGGACTTTGCGGACCGCCGCCGGCCGGAGGTTATCGAGTACGTAGGACAAAAGTACGGGCATGATCATGTTGCCCAGATCATCACTTTCGGTACGATGGCGGCGCGCGCCGTGGTTCGCGACGTAGGACGCGTGCTCCAGTATCCATACAGCTATTGCGACAAACTGGCAAAAATGATTCCGTTTGGCATGGATCTTAAAGAAGCGCTGGAAAAAACCGATGAATTGAAAATATTCGTTTCCGGGGATGAAAAAGCCAGGAAATTAATGGGTTTCGCCAAAAAACTTGAGGGCTGCGCCCGGCATGCTTCAACGCATGCCTGCGGAGTCGTAATTTCTCCGATTGCTCTCGACGAAATTGTTCCCGTGCAGCATCCGACCGCCGACGACAATGGCTTGGTTTCACAATATGAACTCCACGCCATCGAAGACATGGGGCTTTTAAAAATGGACTTTTTGGGATTGAAAAACTTGACCATCATTGAAGACACCCTCTCGAGAATATACCTGATTCACAAAGAAAATCTCGATCTGAAAACAATCCCCATGGATGATCGCGAATCTTACGCTTTGATGGCCCGCGGCGATACCATTGGCGTGTTCCAACTTGAAAGCGCGGGCATGCAAAGATATTTAAAACAGCTCAAACCGACCCAGTTTGAAGATATCATTGCCATGGTCGCCTTGTACCGTCCCGGACCGATGCAGTTTATTCCGCAATTTATCGAAGGCAAAAACGGCCTGACAATCCCGAGCTTCCTGCACCCGAAACTGGAATCGATTTTGGGACAAACCTACGGCATCATTCTTTACCAGGAGCAAACGATGAGAATTGCCCAGGAATTGGCCGGTTTTTCCATGGCGGAAGCCGACAGTTTGCGGAAAGCCATCGGCAAAAAAATCAAAGAGTTGATGATGGCATCGAAACAGAAATTCATCGACGGCTGCGTCAAAAACGGAATTTCCAAAAAAAACGCTCAGGAAATCTGGAGCTGGATAGAACCTTCCGCGGATTACTCTTTCAATAAGTCGCACGCGGCGTGCTACGCCATGGTTGCCTATCAAACCGCGTATCTCAAGGCGCATTTTCCGGTCGAATTCATGGCGGCCCTCATTACCTCGGAAAAAAATGACGTTGAGAGAGTCGGATATTTGATCGGCGAATGCAAAAACATGGGAATCGAAGTTCTCGCGCCGGATATCAACGAAAGCTTTTATGGTTTCACCGTCATTCCCGGAGTGAATAAAATCCGTTTCGGGCTGTCGGCGATCAAAAACGTGGGCGAAAACACGGTGAGCGAAGTGGTTAGCATTCGCAAGACAAACGGACCGTTTAGTGATATTTTTGACTTCATGAAAAGAATAAATCCGAAGGTCATTAATCGCAAATCCCTGGAAGCCCTGATTAAAGCCGGCGCCTTTGACGCAATGGCCGAACGCAACACCCTGCTTTTCAATATTGAAAAACTGCTTGAAATCGGCCGTGAAAACGAAAAAAGCAAATCCAACGGCCAGCGGGATTTGTTCGGCGGCATGAGCGGCAACGGATCGTCGAAATCATCGTCCTATTCGCTCGCTCCGGCAAAGAACGCGACGGAACCGGAAAAATTGGGCTGGGAAAAGGAATTGCTCGGATTGTTTGTAACTTCGCATCCCCTGGAGGCCAAGGAATACCGCGAGAAAATGGAAAATAAGTGCTTAAAAATCACCCGCATCAAGGAAAATCCCGCGGCGCGGCTGGTGAAAATCGGCGGGATGATTTCGTCGCTCAAAAAAATAATTACCAAAACCGGCAAACCGATGCTATTCATGAGCGTTGAAGATCTCACCGACAAAATAGAGGTAGTGGTCTTCGCGAGCGCAATGGAAAAAAATCCCGCGGCGTGCGTTGAAAGCAAAGTGGTGTTCGTGTATGGCCGCGTGGATAACCGCGACGGCGAAACAAAAATCGTGGCCGATACCGTGGAGGAAGTCATAAAAACCGGCATCGCCTAACGCCAAATTTTAATTTCGCCCGCCGCGAACGGTTTTGCAACGAATCATGGCGAAATATAACGTTAATTAAATTGTATTCGAAAAAAATAATACGGCTTAAAAGCCATAACGCATAGCCATATTAAAGTAATCGACCACCGCACTAAAGTCCGGTGGTCGATTACTATCAAATGAATTTGCTTGTGATTTAATGATTTTGTGATTAAATGGTTTTATGACATATTTCATTCAGATTTTCGGTTGCCAGATGAATCGATCAGACGCGGAACGCATCGCCAGCCTGTTTGAATCATTGGGAATTTCCCCTGTCTCCGTTCCGGAAAAAGCCGACATTTTCGTGGCCGTCATGTGCTCGGTGCGGCAAATGGCCGCGGATCGTGTTTTTGGATTGGAACAAAAATTCAAGCAAATCAAAAAAACAAACCCCGGGTTCAAATCGATATTAACCGGCTGTATTGTCGAAAGCGACAAGGAACGGTTTGCGAAAATATTCAACCATATTTTTGACATCAGGTCGCTGAACAAATGGCCTGTCCGGATGGGACTGAAAAAAAACGGCGGCGATGGAAGCGATTATTTCCGGATTCTTCCCAAACATTCGTCAAAATTTTCCGCGCTTATCTCGATTTCCAAAGGGTGCGATAATTACTGCACTTATTGCGTCGTGCCCTACACCCGGGGACCGCTCGAGTCCCGGCCGGCGAAAAGCATACTGAGGGAAACCGAATCGGCGGTTAAAAACGGCGCGAAAGAAATATGGCTTTTGGGGCAGAATGTCAACAATTATCATTCCGGCAACGTCAATTTTGCCAAACTTCTGCGCGCGATAAACAAAATCGAGGGCGATTTTTGGATAAGATTCACCTCGCCCCATCCGAAAGATTTTTCCGACGAAGCGGTTCTGGCAATGGCGCAATGCCTGAAAGTAACGCCCTACCTCAACCTTCCCGTCCAGTCCGGAGACAACATGATATTGAAAGCAATGAACCGCCCGTATGACATATCGTCGTATGAAACACTGGTCAAAAAAATCCGCGGCGCGTTCAAAAAATACCGGAAGGGACTTGAAAAAAATGTCGCCATGTCAACCGACGTAATTGTCGGATTTCCCGGCGAAAACAAAATCCAATTCAACAATACCGCCAGAATGTTCAAGAAAATAAAATATGACATGGCGTATATAGCCCAATACTCGCCGCGGAGCGGCACTGCCGCGGCCAAATTGGACGATAATGTTTCAAAAATTGAAAAAAAACGGCGCGAAGAAATCATTAATGATATTGTAAAAAAAACCGCATTCGGCCATAATAAAAAATTCGCGGGAAAAACAGTGGAGGTACTTGTTGATTCAACCAAGAACAATTATTTCGGTCTGGGAAAAACCCGGCATTATAAAACCGTGAAATTCGGCATCGAAAAAACGCATCCGGCTTCGTTGATCGGCAAAATCGTTAACGTCAAAATCACAAACGCGCAATCGTTCGGATTAATCGGAAAACTGCTCGATTAAAACGGGCAAAACAATGGCAAATAATAAAGGAGGCAAACTCAATAAGCTCATCGTAGTCGTCGGCCAAAACGCCTCCGGGAAATCGGAAACCGCGGTGGCTATCGCCAAAAAGGTGAACGGCGAAGTGATTTCCGCGGATTCGCGGCAGGTTTACAGGGGAATGGATATCGGGTCGGGAAAAATCACGAAAAAGGAGATGCGGGGCGTTCCCCACCATCTTTTGGACGTGGCCAGTCCGCGCTCGGTATTCACTGTGACTCGTTACCGCAAACTCGCCCTGGACGCCATAAAAAAAATCCAGAATTCCGGCAAAATTCCCATTTTGTGCGGCGGAACCGGTTTCTATATCCGGGCGGTTATCGACGGGATCGTGATTCCCGAAGTGAAACCGAACTGGGACCTGCGGAAAAAATTGGAAAAACTCCCCGTGGAAAAACTCTTTGAGCTGTTAAAAAAAATCGATCCGCGACGAGCCGCGACAATCGAATCAAAAAATCCGCGGCGGCTCGTGCGCGCGATCGAAATCGTTAAAACCACGAAAAAACCGGTGCCCGAAATTGGAAAAAATCCCCTTTCCTATGAAATTCTAGTTCTGGGCGTGAAAAAAAATGAACGGGATTTGAAAAAATTAATCGCTTTAAGAACGGAAAAAAGGTTAAAATCAGGGATGGTCGAAGAAACCCGAAAATTGAAAAAATCGGGCCTGTCCTGGAGAAAGCTGGAAGGGTTCGGCCTGGAATATCGCGCCACCGCCCAGTATCTGCAAAAAAAGATTTCCCGGAATGAAATGATTGAAAACATAAAAAAAGAAGACTGGCAATACGCCAAGCGCCAGTTGACATGGTTTGTCCGCGACACCCGGGTCAAATGGATCAAAGACAAAAAACATGCGCTGTCGCTTTCCAAGAAATATATTTCGAAACGCCTCTGAATAGGCCGCGCATCAAAGAACGCATCCGATCCGGATGCGCTCTTTCATTTAAAATACCTAAAACGCGTTATTGCGCCAATTTTGACAGCCGATCAAGCAAGACCCGCTTCAGGGTGTCCGGATTGGCGCGCCCTTTCGTTATCGCCAACGACTGGCCCACCAAAAATTGGAACGCGTTGGCTTTGCCGCTTTTATAATCGGCAACCGCTTTGACGTTTTTTTCCAAAATATCGTCAACCACGGAAATTATTTGTTTCTCGTCGTTAATCTGGCTCAAGCCCATCGCCGCGATAATTTCCGTCGGATCGCCGCCGCTTTTCGCCATTTCGCACAACACTTGTTTGGCGATCTTGGACGATATTTCTTTTTTGTATATTAATTTAATAAATTCGGCAAAGTTTTCCGCCGTCGCCCGGAAAGCATCTTCGCAAAACACCCCCCCCTTAAGCATCCCCTGAACATCCGTCGTCAAATAATTTGCGCACAACCGGGCCAACAAATTTGACTCCGATTCCGAATTCTTATTATCGCTTTCTTCGACATTCGTCCACTCTTCCAATTCGCTCATCGCCCTTTCAAAATAATTGCCCAATTCGCGGTTTACTACGAAAATTTCCGCAGTTGCCGCTTCCAATCCATACTGAACAATTAAACGGTTTCTTTTTTCCGCCGGCAATTCGCCGATAAGCGCTCTCAGATTCTCAATTTCGCTCTTGCCGATAATCATCGGCGGAATATCCGGTTCCGGAAAATAGCGGTAATCGAACGCTTCTTCTTTTTCCCGCTGGCTAAACGTGCAATAACGGATGTCGTCCCAGCCGCGAGTTTCCTGAGTGATTTTTTCGCCCCGTTTCAGCAATTCCGTCTGGCGACCGATTTCATAGGCGACCGAACCTTCAACCGCTTTAAGCGAATTAAGATTTTTTATTTCGACTTTGGTTCCGAGCTGCTTTTTTCCGTCCGGCCCAAGCTTGCCGAGACTAATATTGACCTCAACCCGCATTTTCCCTTTTTCCATGTCCGCGTCCGACGCGCCCAGATACCTAAGAATCAACTGCAGTTCCTCGACAAATTCCCTCGCCTGGAACGAGTTTTCAATATCCGGTTCGGTGACAAGTTCCATTAGCGGCAAACCGCCCCGGTTAAAATCAACCAGCGAATAATCGGCGCCATCGGGATGCATCAACTTCCCCGTATCTTCCTCCATATGGACGCGCGTGACGCGGATCTTCTTTATTGAAACGCTATCGTTGATTTCCAAATATCCGCCCAAACATAACGGCTGGTCGTATTGGGAAATTTGATATCCCTTGGGCAAATCCGGGTAAAAATAGTTTTTTCGATCGAATTTGGAGTATTCTCTGATATCGGAATGCAAAGCAAGTCCGACCATGCGCACTTTTTTAATCGCCTCGGCGTTTGCCGACGGCAGCGTTCCCGGATGTCCCAAGCAAACCGGACAGACATTTGAATTCGGTTTGTCGCTCTCCGGATTATTGGCGCACGCGCAAAACATTTTTGATTCGGTTTTGAGTTCGCTGTGTATTTCCAGCCCGATAATTGGTATGTATTCCATTAAAAATATATTTTAATTAGTGTTTCGCCAACCGTGGTTTGAAACCACGGCCAGCGACCAAAGGATGTTTCCTTTCAAGATTACTTGCGGATTACCTAAGGAATCCTCATTCCAGCGGTTCCCCGGGCAAGCCCGGGATCTACCCTGGAATAAATTTTCATTCGCCTTTCGCAATCTTTGGCCCGTTCGACGTGCCGATTATATCGGCACCGGCGCGAATATAAGCTTTCGCCTCTTTAATATCCTTTATATTACCGGATGCCTTAATTAGCAAGCCGGGAGCATTTTTTCTCATGATCTCCAGGTGCCACGCCTTTTCCTTCAACTCGCGCTCCTCAAGCGGATCTTTGACGGTAGCGGTTTTAACGCAAATCGCGCCAGCCTGCTTGACGAGGCGGGAAGCAAAAGCAATTTCCGGATCAGTAAGGTATCCCGAACCGATAATTATTTTCGTGGGCAATATTTTGCAAATCGCGGCCAAATCCTTATACAAATCCTCCCAGCGCTCATGTTTGATGTCGGGCAGCGAAGCAACGACATCAAGCTCGTCGGCACCGTTTGCCTTGGCGGTCAAGCAAACCTGCATCCTCTCTTCATGCGAACTGTCGCCAATGGGAGCGTCAATCAGACAAATCACTTTAGCAGGCTCATCTTTCAGTTCCTGCTTGGCAAACTCCACCCACCGCGGATTAACGCAAATGCCCCGAAAACCAAATTTCTTAACCTCGTCGCACGTTTTTTTGATGCTGGCCATTGTGGCTTTTGTGTCGATATTCGTTTGATCGATACGCAGCGCAACGGGAAGTTTTTTTGAAATTGTTGGCATGTTTTTACTCTAAATTATTAATTATTTTTTTGATGTCCTCAAAAACATCCTCTTGGCTGCGGTTAGCGTCGATAACCGCGACGTTGGTGTTTTTTTGGAAGATATCGATTGTTTTTTTATAATTCAGAGCTACTTTTTCCAAAATCTCGGTCTTTTCAAACAGCTCGATCGACTTGCCGTTGGCAATTATCCGCCGCACGCAAACCGGCGCGGAAGCATCCAGATAAACCGTGATATCCGGAATCAGAAAATTGCGGTTTACCTGCACCAGCCAATCAAAATCATTATCAACCGCGCCATAGGCTATTGACGACATTAAGTAGCGATCGGCAACCACGATCTGACCCGACTCCAGCCGCGGCAATATTTCCTTTTCCAAATGCTCCGCCCTGTCCGCCGCAAAAAGAAGCTGCAGGCATTGCGGCGAACTTTGCCACTCGCCCAAGAGGCGGCTGCGCAAAATACCGCCCACCAAAAATTGGCTCGGTTCGCTGGTCATGCACGCGGCCCTCCCGGATTTGGCCAGATAACTTCCGATCAGCGCCGCCTGCGTTGATTTTCCCGCTCCGTCCAAGCCCTCCAAAACGATGAATTTCCCGGAACGCGGTTTTTTTGTCATTTTCCGATATTCTTTAATACCGCCTGGAACTTATCTTCAAGGTCGCGGTGAATTTCTTTATGGAACGCCTCATTGTACCCGGACGTCAAGCCCGACACCGCCCCGCAGCATTTGTCTTCAAGGCAAAAACCGGCGCAATGGCATTTGGGCACAATATGCCGGCCAAGCCAATCCAACCCTTTTTGCTGCAACAAATTCTTAATTGCGACGACTTCCTTAATGCTCAGCCGCCGCAATTCCTCTTCCGCGGTCGAACAGATGCGCAACGGATAATAACCGGCGATCAAATTATAAAGATTATAATCCTGGACGGTATTCAGCCTCAATCCGCGCGGAACCACGAAAATCGCGTCACGTGCTTTAATACCCATATCGATCAATTTAACGTAGGCCTGCAGAGAATCCAGCGCCCGCTCCAGATATTCATACAAAAACTCGTTGTCGCTCCGCACCGCCGGCGGCACGGAAAAAACGCAATCAATCGAATCAATCATGGCATGGCTCAAGTCGCGGGATAGAATTTTTTCTTTCAACGACTCGATCAGGGTCGCCGCTGACCGGGCGCAATAATAAACCGAATCAACCACCATCGTAACCGTGCGGTGCCGCTTTTTATCGCCCCATACGCGCCACGCGATCGAAGAATAAATTTTGATATTGGCCGAAAGCGAATAATCGCGGGCGATTTGCTGCCGGGTCTGCAGCAAACCCATCCATTTATCCTTTAGATTATCTTTGTCCGCCGCCGCTTCCTTTATTTCTTCCTCCAACAGCCGCAATCGCTTTTCCAACCCTTTGGTCACCGCAAAATCGCTGGAAACGATTTTGAAGTTGTCGCCTCCGCGGTTTTCCAGGGAAATATCCCGCGCAAAATTGGAAACGTCGGGATTTTTAAAAATATTGGGATAAGGATAGTTGTTCCTTGGGGCCGCCAGGCGCGTCGCATAAAGCAAATCGACGCCGTATCTTTCCAACTCCCGTTCTATCGCGGAAATCAAAAATCCAATATCTTCGGGCATCCAATCGATTTCCGCATCAAACTCGCGCCGGAGAGTCACCAACGACTCGATCGGAAGTTGAATGATTCCGGTACCATATATGCCATATTGCAATATCTTGCTGGCCTCGTCCTTGCTGATGCCGCCCGCCAAAAGATGGTTAAAAACATCAATATTCCTTTCCGAGGCGGCCCGATAAACCGCTTGCGCTTCCTTATTTCTTTCCATCGCTTCCGGATAAACAATGTCATCGGCCACAGTATCGGTGCGCCGGCCCGATGCCATTATCGCGGAAGCAAAAACAATCCCGGTCAAGCCCGAATCAATGAATTTGCTGGCCTCGTAGGAAAACGAAAGAACCGGCGTGGTCGCCATTGACGCATGACCCTTCAGCGAAGACTTTCTCAATACCGCGGCGATCTTTTTTCCCAAATCTTTACCGCTGTCCTGGGTTTCTTTCAATATCGCTTCAATCGATTTTCCGCTGTAAGTCAAAAGCCCGGAAAGCGCCACGATCTGTTGAGACGTCAAAACCCCGGTTTCATCTTCCAATCGTGGCGTAATCCCCAGGAATTTTACTTTTATGTCTTTGGTTGAAAGCATAATGTTGTGCAAAGTCGCACCTTGCAAGCACGCAAGGCGCCACCTTGCACAACTTGCATCGCGCTGCTTTTTATTTCGGCTCTTCCGTAATCTTAGACGCCACCGCGCCCGACTGCCCGGCGTATTTATGGTCTTTTTGCTTTGTATATGGGATTCCCGCCGGTCCGGACAGAGTCTCAAACGTCATCGCGCATATTCTCATTCCGGCATAAAGGATGATCGGCCTGATTCCGAGATTCCCGAATTCCATCACCGCCTTGCCGGTCCAACCCGGATCAAACCGCGCCGCAGTAGAATGAACCACCAAACCCAGCCGCCCCAGAGACGAACGCCCGTCAAGACGTCCCATGATATCGGGCGTTAAAGTGATCGTCTCCTTGGTGACCGCGATCACAAACTCGCGCGGCTGGATAATGAACGGCGCGCCGTCTCCGACAATAACTTCTTCCATAAGGTCACCGTTATGATTGTTTTTCACGTCAATAAAATTGTAGTTTGACGGTCGGAACATTTTGAAATTGTTGCCCAGGCAAAGATCAAGCGAGCACGGGCCGAGCTGCTCCATAAAATTTGGCGCGGGATCAATCTTGATTTTCCCTTCGGCCATATATCGCCGAATGTCGGTGTCGGATAATATCATATTTTTTGTATTCAATTTAATATTTTACCTTATCGCCGGTTCTTTGCAAAGGTTGACAAAGTTTATTGCGCGGCGCTTGCTTTTTATCGTAAAAACCCCGCCTTTTGGCGGGGTTTTCAATAAATCCATGCAAATTAACGGTTACTCGGTGATTTCGATGCCCATATTTCTGGAATATCCTTGGATGGTTGTCAACAGAATTCGCTAACCAAAATTTACTCTAACAATTACATAATACACCTCACAACTTAGCTGTCAAGTCCGAGTTATCCACTGCTTTTGGCTTCAAATTTGCGGATCTTTTCTTGCCTCTCTTTTTTCTAATTTGGGAATAATATCCAATCCCGCGCTGCGCCTTTAACGCATTGCCAGCTTTCACGGCGCGATCGTGAAAATATTCTTTAAGAACTTTGGCTTTATCTTCAGCTGAAATTTCCATAGTTTTATAGTATCAGCTTAACTGTTTCATCGTCTTTGTCAATTGGATTTTTTTGGTGACATAAAAATTTGTCATATTGCCGGTCAATCCTCTTGCCAAATAGCCGCTCGTATTGATAGGAACTTTGCAAACTCGCGTGCCCAAGAATACTTGATACGATCTGTGCTTCGGCGCCATTTTCCGATAAATCGCGCGCCAGAGCGTGGCGCAACGAATGAGAATTAAAAAGATAATCGAACCCGGCCATCCTCGAATAGCGTCGATACCACTCCTCCATTGTTCTGGTTGTCACCCTTTTTAATGGCCCAACGTAACCGCAGTAATTTTTCCGGCAATTAATAAATAGCGCGTCCGGTTCGATTACACCCATTTCCTTGACCAGATTTTCTCGCGCCTTAAGCCATCGTTCAATATGATCGGCCACCCGCGGATCCCGGTTCCATCGAACTCTCCGGATAGGACATTTACCCTTTGATTTTGCTGTGATAATCGTTGCCCCGTTCATGTCGTCATGCAAACCGCTGATATTCAGATTGCAAACCTCGGAGATTCTCATTCCGGACGCTCCTTGCGTTAAAATGGCCGTTTTATTGCGAAAATGATAAAAATTGCTCTCCGGAATTGCCGCCAAAAAAGTTTCGTAATCGGCGCGATCTGCAACCCGCGGAAAAACATATTTTTTAGGCCACGTCGGAATCAGATGGTAATTTAAAACCTTGAATCCAAGCTTGCAATAATATTCAAATAATTTTCGTAATGATACGGATTTTTTTAAAACCGTATTTGGACTCATGAAGTCCTCCGGATTCACTTTTATTTTTTTGCAACGCTCCAGAAATCCAACAACATCGACCATGGTCACATCCTCAATTTCAACGTCGCGCATGTAAAGCGCAAAATACCCAAGATTAATGCTGTCCATCTCCAGCGATGTTTTGACGACTTTCAAATGCCGATAATCCAAAAACTCGCTGATCGCGTCGTATAGTTTCATATAAAAACGGCAAACCGCCGAGGCTATCGACGGAATGCCGTGCGGAGATTCCGCACTTAAAGTTTAGCATAACCGTTGTTAGCCTCAATCCGTGTTTTCCACAGATGATCCCTTCCGGGACAACGTTTAATTAAATTGACAGAACAATACCACCCTTTTTCAGTTTGTCAACACCATTCCGCCGGCGCCGGCAAAATGGTTGCGGATAAAAAAACCGCCCGAAGGCGGCGGCGTTCATTGACTTTTGACACTGAAAATGATACAAAGATGGCCTGTGTGGATAACTCGATTTGACACCGGCGCTGGATCCGGACGATAATAGAAATATACAGAAAAAATTAAAGTTAAAACGTCATATTTTATGACGTGGTGGTGTTTATAAAACAAAAAACCACCTACTGCAGTAGATGATTCTTTGAAAGATTATGCGGATCCCCAACTTGGGGGTCCGTTTTATTTTGCTTCGCCCGATCTTATAATCGGAACATCAAAGCAAAAGGCTTTTAACCCATAATGGCACGCAAATATCTTGCGACCGCTACGGGTCCTTCTCCAAGCCCTGCAAATTCTGCAGTAACCTGGATTCGTTGGATTAATCATTTTAGTAAATGTTAATTTACTTTTTTTGGGTACCCGTTTTCGGCTTTTCAGTTGCACCTATCCCGGAATGATCCAACGGCAGTATAAGAAAAATCCTACACTACTCGATATAGGCAGAGGCGGTCAAACAAGGAATTTTGTTTGGTGCCAATAGGCATCAGTGAAAGCTATTCACCTCATGCCTACATCGAGTATGGTAGGATTACTACCCTATTTGACTTTATTGCGCCGGCTTTCACCTCGGCTGAATTGTTAAAAGAACATTAACAGTTAATATTTTATAACGGCCATAAATTTCCGTCAAGGATTAAAAACATCGAGTTATCCACAGCCAAAAAAAGACCGGGAATCCCGGCCTTTCGATTGTTTATAAACTTGCGTCCTCGTCCTCCGCCTCACGTTTCTTCCAATATTCCAGATATTCCTTGATCGCCTGGCGAATCCATTTATCTGCGGCCAAAAATCCGCCGGTAAGAAATGCGGTAACAATAATCACAACATAGGCTTTCGGCTGCAAGATGTTGGCGCCGGCTTCCATTGCGGCAAGAACCGCGGCCAGTCCCCCGCCAATAAATGCCCGGACGAAACGCTTGGCGATTTCTGAATTCAGCGTTTTCTGCAAGGCGATAAATACACTTTTTAGATTCATATGTTTGTTTGTAATAATTATATTTTTCTTATTGCAACTTTCGACGTGAAATTGCAATCCCCAAAAGAGGGAAAGCGGAAGGTCTAAGCCGGAAGTGCAACATCGGCAAACCTTTTTCGTCAACAAACGAAATTGGTTTTTCGGCGTTGGTTATCCGTCCCTGGGATTCCGCTTTTCCCGCTTGCCGGAAAGTTCAAGAACCAGCAAGCGGGAAAAACGGGAAATGTAGTCTTTCCATCAGTTTTTGAAAAGAAACATTTCCTTTGTAGGCAACGATGTTTGAAATCTTGTTCCTTAATTTCGATCCAATTCAGCGCGCAAGCCCTCTGCATTATGCGCCCCCCATTGCGGCGATCGCTTTATTTGCATCGGCTTCGCACATATAGGCTAAGTGTCTGCAATTCTTTTCCTCGCACTCCTTGGCCGTGTGCCGCGGAATTACGCAATTATTGGCGATGCACCATGGTACTTTCATTTTTTAGCCTCCTGATATTCTCTGCCGATCTGTTCATACCAATCCTTGATTTCTGGATATGTCGTTGTGATAACCCCTCGTAAAGAACTATCCATGAGGCGCGGTCACGCCCCACGGATAATACTTCATTCTGGAGTTGAATTGCCCTGTTGCATTGTCCGGCGCAACCATTTGCAGTCGGTTTCGATACTGGCAAGCTTGGTATTGATCAACCCCAGGCTTTCTGCCCGCAGCCGATCGCTGCGCTCCAAAATTTCGATGCGCTCGCGATTATTTTTTGCGTATTCTTGGTATTTTTCAAATTCGACCCGATTGGCTTCAAGCCCGCAAATCCTTTTGTTGAATTGAGTGCATCCATCGCTCAAATCCTTGATGTTTTCGGCTTGTTCTTTGTTCGAAAATTGCTGGCTCACGATCCAAGTTACCGCCGCAGCGATCGCGCTGGCAACCGCGGTGAATATAGGCCAATGCTGATTTAAAGTTGTGATGATGTCTTCCATGTGTTTTTGTGTTTGGTCTTCGGCCTTTACGAATTATTGGTTGTGGAAATTGCGTCAGTGACAGTCAATGCGGACGATAATGTTTTCCCGCCGATCTTTGTAATTTGCTGGTCATAATACAGCCGGAAATTACTGGCTCTCGCATATGCATAATCGTGATTTGAATAAGCGTAAATTTGTATTAAATCCCCTGCAACGGCGTTTAAACTTGCGAAATTTTCAGTTTTGGTCCCGGTTGTGGCAGATACTGTCTGTTCAGTTCCAATCGCCACTCCATTTTTATAAATTTTAAAATATCCAGTTCCGTTTGCGTCTGCCAAAAAATCTATTCTTGCCGCCGCCAAAGGTTCATTCAACAAAATTTCTTTTATTTTTGTATATGACTGCAAACTGGTCTGTGCCGCCGCATCATTGCTATTGCGTAAATTTGCCGAAACAATCGCTGTTATGGTAGAAACATATGTCTTCGTCGCTTTTTGCGATGCAAGCTTGCTGTCGGAATTGGCCGCAAGGGTTCCGTCAGTATCAATGGCTGAAGTATCAATTTTGCCGGAATCGGCGCTTGCCCGCGCAACCGCTTCCGCATTAGAAACATCAACCCACGCACCGGCCGAAAAACAAACATAAACCTTGCCGGTATCCGTGGCAATATACATCATCCCGGCGGTCGGCACCGCGGCTTTATCGGCAGCCGCTCCCTTTTTGGGTTGCATTAAATTTAATTTTATGGACGTTGGCTCTTCACCGGCCGCCCAATCTTTCCAGGAATTTGTAGGTGTTGCCATAATTTTTAGCTAAAAAGTGATTTATAATCGACAGTTAAACTTTCGGCCGTTGATTTGGTTATTGGCAATTCGGCCGTGTCCGGATCCGCAATCCGCGACCACAGTTGACCCGTGTTTGCGGATGCCGTCCCGCCAATGACATGACCAATTTCGTAGTAGGTTCCGCTGCACTCCGCCGCCATAAACCACGTCGACAGATATGTCGCCAATCCGATCGCCGCGCGGCTATTGATCAATTTTCGATAGGTTTCCGCGCCCAAAATAGTATTGGCATGATCCCCGGCCGCGGCATTCGTTCCCAGCAAACAATAATTCGGAATCGTATAGGTAAAATCATTGGCAAGATGTTGCGCCAGCACCGCTTTTCCGGAGTCGCAAACCACGTTTTCCGCCACAAATTGCCGCTTCAAAAACCGCGCATAAAATTCATCGGCCAGTTTGCGGAATTCATCAAAGCCGATTCCAGCCTTCAACGCTTCCATTATCTCGCGCTCGCGGTCCCGCGCGTATTTAGTAGAAACATCGCAAAGACTGATTGTCGCTTGCCCGGAAATAGGTTTAATTATGTCTTGAGTTTTCATAGTTTTAGCTGGCCAATACCCAGCCGGAATCAATAATCGGCACCCGGTGCCGGTCGCTGTCGCTGGTAATCGTGTACGGGCCAATAACCCAGAGCGGCGGATCATCTTTCACGACTCTCAATAAAGAATCAGTTGCCGCGTAAGTATCAATATCCTCGATGCTGATCACCGTATCCAAAACTTCTCCCTCGTTCTTAAAAATTCCGACTTTTTTGTTGGTTTCCGCAATTTGATTCTGCAAAAAAGCAACCATCCCCGTGTTCCGGATCGTTGAACATTCGACGTCATATTCAAATGTCGTTTCCGTCCGGATCCGTGCAGTCACCCGCGTGATTATGAAATCCTGATTGATACCGCGAATTGCGCTCTGGATATTGATCTTCTGGCCAGATCTCAATCCGGATTCATAGGTTTTAAAACTTGCCGTTTTGATCGCAAATCCGTAATCTTCAAGATCCGCCTGGGCGCGTTGCCGTGCGGCGGCTTTAGTGATGATTGTTTTATCGATGATCACGTGTTCAAACGTCCCGTTCTGCGAGATTGATGCGCCCAGCTGCGCCTTGATGAGTACCTGGACCATCGGCGTTCCGGTAACAACCACATCGCCACTGGCCGGCGCGGTCGCAAACTTTAAAACTTTTTCCTGATAATTCCACAAACAATCATACGAAGCCGGGTTGTCGACAAAATCTTCACCAACAGTTTTTGCAACTCCTCCCACTGTCACAGTCGGCTCTGTATCGTATCGATAAGGCAGCTTGAATGATTTCGTAGTTCCGTCTCCTGCGCCCACCTTGTCGCTCCGGCTGTCGCCGGCATATTCACCGCCGCGCACATAAATCACATTGCGGATCTGCGTATCGTCTTCTTTAATCGTTAAACTGTTAAAAATATATTTTCCGCCGGTATCATCCAAATTAAACGGCGCGGTTTCCCCAACCGACCGGTCAAAAAAATGAATATCCTTGTCTTGGTCGACATACCAGTCCCATCCGATCAGCTCGGCCAATGTCTGCAAGCACTTTGTCGGCTGCTCATAATTGAAAAGAATGTAGCTCAACGTGATTCCCGTAGTCCCGACATTCGTTGTCGTAAATCCCGCCGGAAGAAAAGTCGCGACGATGTCGGCAATTATATCTTCAACGTCGTAATTTTTGTATTCCTTAAAAACCAACTTTCCATCCATTATGTGGCTGTAATCCTTGCAGATTGCCCTATAAACGACGATTCCGGCCGACTCGACTGTTTCCTCGACTTCCACGATATGACCCCCGAATTTCTTAACTGCGCCATCGTAGGCCAACGCCTCATCACCAACCTCAGGTTTCCATGTTCCGGCGCCGTACTTTTTAGTTGAAAATTCAAGGGTATCGACTTCAGACGTCAAATTGTCTTCCTTTTGGAAGCTTTCTCGATCGATATTATCCTTCCGCTCGGTTCCGGCAATTAAAACGCTAATATCCATAGAATTAAAAACGTAATTGTAACCGCAATTTATCGATTATAAAATTACCCATCTTTTCGGCCGCTTGTCGATCAAGATAATTACCGCCATTGATATTCACGACATACGTATTCCCTCCAAAACCGCCGCCACTTGTCCGATTAAGCGGCACAACTGCCTCCGGACCGGCTTCTCCAATTAAAGCCAGCGTCGGACTTGTTACGATGCCACCGGAAGCGAATGGCGTGACTTTAGACACGCTGACATTAAAAGCGCTTTGCGCCCTGGAACTAAGTTGAGAGGCCAGGGAATTAAGTTGCGTGACGGTTGTCCTGTAAACACTCACTACGTTCGAGCAATAGCCTTGGATTGCGCCTAATCGCGAGTTGCATTCTTCTTTAACCGCTTGCGTCATCCCCGACTCAATTCCTGTTACGGCCGTTGCTTTTTCTTTCTGGAAAGCCACTTCCTGATCCATCGCCGCTTTTTTATCTTTCAGATCAAGCAATAGATTGATCTGTTTTTGAAGATATTCTTTTTGGTTTTCCAAAAGTTTTGTTGCGGTATCTATTTTGATTCTCGATATTTCGTCCGCGGCAAAATATTTTGACCGTTCGGATATTTCCGACTGGTATAACTTTTGGAGGTCGGCGTTTTTATTGATAATGAAGTCGCGCTCCGCCATTTCGTCCTGGAGCCTCAAAGTTTCTTCCCGTAAATCCAAAATGCGCTGGTTGTTTGCCAGTCTTTCTGATTGTGAAATATAGCTGCCATTCGTGATAATAAGATCCTTGATTTCCTCCTGATTGTTGGCAATCTTTTCTTTTGCTTTGTCGTTTTCTCCAATAACTTTAGCAAGGTAATCCACGGTCTGGTCCTTGCCTTCCTGCATTGTATCGGATTGGGTTTGCGCAAATTCCCGGGCCATTTTTAGGAGTTCTGCATTTGCGTCTTTAACCGCATCTTTAAAACTATCCGTTATGTTTTCGGCGTTTTTGACAGATTGCGAATAATCTTCGACATTTGTTCCGGCGATTTTTGAAGCAATTGAATTTTCCTGTTCATATTTAGTGAGATTTCCGACCGGATCCAAAAGAGCCGTAATCGATGTCCCTAGATTTCCCAGAGAATCCCTTGAATTGTTTCCGGCAATATGCAGGTCATCTAATGCAGATTTAAAATTTCCAGTTATTGCGTCCTTAGCTGCCATTGATACATAAACAATATTTTTCCCGGCAGCGACAAAAAGGGCAAAAGTATTAATAACCACAGCTAAAGAAGAGGCAAGTTCATACATTGCCAGCCTTAAAACCTTGCTTGTTTCAGCCATTTTATCCGTCGCATTCGTAGTATTCCCAATCGCTTTTGTCGCCGAAACGAAACCTGAAACCAATCCTTCTCCTACTTGCTCCTTCAAATCTTCAAACGCCAATTTAACCGATGCAATTTTCCCGGGGATGGTATCTCCATATTCTTTTGCGGTTTGGGTCACTTTTTTTTGAACCGCATTAAGAATCTCTCCCGTTGTTGCGGTGTCGCTTAAATTAAGGCGATAAGCGCGCGCCGCAAGAGACCCTTTGCCTGCAAGAATTGCTGTCAGATTGCTCGTGTTCTCTTCCAAAGACCCGAAACCCGAGGCGGTAAGATTCGCCGCCAATGTCGCCAAATTTAACCCCTGCGCCATATCTCCGCCGGCCGCTTTTGCGAGTTTAGAAGCAGACAATACCGCTTGATCATCGTCCATACCCATTTGGATTGCTTTTTTTCCGAATTCTTCCAGTCGAACACCAACAGTAGCCCAATCCAATCCGGCCGCTTTAATATTGGCCCGCGCCAAATCCATCTCTTTTGCCGCTCCCAAATATGCGCCAATGGAATCTTTTGCAAAATCGGCCGCCATCCCCACCCCTTGCTTCAATAAATCCCAAGCAGCGGTTGCGTTAAAAACCGCTTTTTGAGTTGCGTCCATCGACTGTTTCGAGTTATCCGCGACCTTGCGCATATTGTCGCTAGCCTCGTCAATCGCTTTAATTACAATGGCCAATTCAGCTTGATTTGTTGCCATAAAACTGATTTAGTGCTTTAATAAAATATTTAATCAACAAAACATGGAAACTAATGTTAAAAAATGTAAACAATGTCAAACAGAGATAGACTCAAAAGCTAAAAAATGCCCACATTGCCAAAGCGATTTAAGAAGTTGGCCTTCCCGGCATCCAATATTAACTTTTTTAGCTTTACTCATATTTGTGCCGATGTTTATCGGGGTGATATCGTCTGATAAAAAAGAAATTTCAAACTCGAACAGTAACCCCGCAAATGATATTGTCGTTGAACAACCAAGTTTGGAATTGTTAAATTTTAGCTGTTCCGCGCAATCAGATTTTTTTATTATCGAAGGCCAAGTAAAGAATATAAGTGATAAATCGATAAAAAATGTTGCTGCAGTTGGAAATACTTACACGAATAATAATGATTTCGTGACTTCAGATAACGCATTGATAGATTACAATCCAATTCTCTCCGGCCAAATTTCACCTTTCAAAATCATAATTACTGGTAACCCCGCCATAAAGAAGTGCACAGTTGATTTTAAGGAACTTTTTGGAGGTTCCATATTGACTAAGAAAAATAAATAATCTTATGTCGCATAAATCAATTTTCGCTTTTCTGATTTTCTTCGTCATCCTCGCATTTTCATTCTCTCTCGCCGATGCTCGTTCTGGATGTTGCTCTCACCATGGTGGCGTTTGCGGTTGCGGCTGTTGCGATGGATCCGCGCTTTCTGCTACTTGCGCCCCGTATTATCCAAGTTGTAGCAGCCCCGCTGCCGCCGCTGTTATTGCCCCTAAAGTTGCCGTTCCCAGCCCAACGCGCATTTCGGAATTTAATCAGGCAATGGATTATGTGAAGAACCAGCAATCTGCATATTTGCAAAATTCGAACGGATTCCGGGAAAAACTCGTTTCTGAACTGACGAAAAAATACAAAACACTCAAAATTGATAACATCGGTCTCATCGTCTACAGCCAGCTTCAAGATATCAAATAGATTCCCGTATCAACTGCCAGCCAGACGCTGGCGGCTTTATTTTCTTTCCGCTTGCGCGTTCATTAACGCCACTATGCCATCGAGCAGCCAATCAGGCTGATTTTCATATTCTTCATGAGTCCAATGCTCTCGGTCGCAAATTACCACCTCCATCGCTTTTTCGCTCAAATCGGCTCGGCCGATTCCATAGAAACGGTTGAACTCGTATCCGATTTCGTTTCCGATAATTTTTTTTTAATGATAAGTTTTGTTATTTCACCGATAACAAAGCTATAATCATCACCATTTTCATCCTGCAATCTTTCCGCAATATTTTCCGCTTTTCCGTCGTAAGAAACAACCGACTTGGCGATCATTGCGTCCTCAACGGAAAAATAATCCTGTTCGGTAATATCTTTGACATTGATCTCGGATTTCACCGTTGCATATCTGACCGCGCGGCTCTCGCGACCGGTCAAATATGTCTTGATCGCCACTTCCTTTCCGCTCGGACATTTAAGCGTTTTTGTTTCTCTTTCCATGATATTTTGCGGCAAAGCCGCGGTTAAAATTAATAGCTGGCAACCGCATTGGTCGATTTGAGCGTGACTTCCGAGGTATCCGTCCTGGAATAATAACCGGTGAATGTAAGCGTCTGCTTCACAAACCCGCCGAGATCTCCGGATACGGCCACCGGTTTGAATATTACCCTTGCTAAATCAATGACATGCTCGGGTTTCGCCGCGGCTCCGATCGTCACCGTATGCAACAAATCGATTCTCATCGCCTGGGGAGTGGCTGCAAGCGACAAAGTTTTGTAAGTTTCGGCGTCCCATTTTAATTCAATTGATCCAGATACCGGCTGGAACGACCCATTCAAGAAATCGGCGATCCCTGTTAAAACTTCGTGTTCTCCAACTTTCGGGTCAAACTTTAATGTCAACGATTCAATATCCACCGCGGAAGCAGCTGCCAACCCGGCAAGATTAGCTGCAAACTTGACAGTCGCCATTTTTGATAAAAATAGATTGTTTGAGGTTACCGCCGGAGTAAGAGTCGCGGAAGCGCCTTTCTTGGATATTGCATTGAACGAAGCAACGGCATATTTTCTTTTTTCAAGCTTAACCTCCAAATCTTTAATCATCCCGTTCGCATACTTGTAATCCGCCGCGGCCAAAGGATCATCCAAAAAGAAAGTAAGGGCCGGATGTTGCGATCCCTGTAATACCGACAATGTATGATCCTTAATCGATGCATCGCTATCCGCATTGTCTCCTGTGCTTAGAGATCCCAGTACGTTAAGCATGAGTAGCGTAAAAATCTTGTCGTCGATTGGCACTGTTATTTTATGGGTTGCCCATTGCGAGGTGATAGTCTCACCGGTTGCCGCTTCAATAACGCCGTCGGCCTGTTCATCAACTACCCGATCGTCGTCTTCATTAACTTCCATCGACAGGACTGGAAGATAATATGTTGCCGCGGTTTCCGCGGTTCCGCGGACCGCCTCTTTGGCGACCCCAAACATCCTTTCTTTTCCGATACCTTTGTGTGCTGCCATGTTTTTTATTTATTATTTACTTTTTTAATTTTTGTTTCGTTATAAACCTTTGTTGCTTCTTCCAAATTTTCCGCTCTTACTGTTTGCGGCATGTATTCTTGCCCGCCGGCGAAGAAAAATTCTTCTTTCGCGGCAGTCTTGTTTTTAATTTCCAATTCATTGCCGCCGATCATTTTATTTTTTGAATCTGTTTGCATAAATTTAAGTGCGCGAGTAAAGCGCCTTAGCTTTAATTGTTACAATGAATCCGATATGATTGTTCCCTTCATCTGGCTCCGGACGGCTCATCGATGGATCAACTCCTCCATCAGCTGCGCCTCCCAATGTGTAATCATTATCTATGGCGTTCATAATCGCTTCCCTGAGATCGGAAATTTGATCGTTGCTGGAAATATTCTCGATTTTATCGGTGATTAATATTTGAAATTCGTATGTCCTGGTATTGCTGCAATTGGTTTCAGTATCGCTATCGATTGCAGGGTCGCTGATAATTGCGCAAGGAAATAAGGAAATATCCCGCAAATTGATTGGTTTTTTACAATCATCGCTGACGACTTGTTTGATCGTTCCCGCGGTCACGAGCGCGTCCAGGATGGTCTTGATTGCCGCTTTAATTGTTGATTCTTGGCTAGCCATAGTTATTTTGTTGAATCGGCAATGCGCCGGTTTATTTCATCCAATGCTTTTGCAAATAATAAATTGATTTCCGGGGTAGATTTTTCTAGGATCCTTCCCATAAAATCGTTCGCCTTCGTTCCCGGATGATGAACATGCTTTCCAAACATTAAGCCTTCTTTTTTGTCCGCCAGCGCCAACTTTATTATCGGAAAAATATTGTGCGCTTTGGTACCGAATTGCACATAACCGGCATATTTTACCGTCGGGCCCCACCGCAGCTGCAGTCTTCCAATCTGTAAACGGAAACTTGAATTGAGAAACCCGGTTCTCCAGGAAACAATTCCTTTTTGGGTGTTTTTTCCTAAAATCGGCCCGGTGGTCACAATCGTTTTTTGCAATATCGGTTCCGAAATCTGCGGATAATTTTTTAAAGCAGTTTGCAATTCTTTCAATCCCCGGATCTCAACCTTGAAATCTGACATATCAATAAAATAAAGATCGCTTATGATGTGCTACTGTCGCCTTGTCCTCCTCGGCCATTTCTTTGGACCAAGTGATATTGCCGCCGCCTTCACTCTCGCTATCTTTGCCTTCGCTCTCCCGGCGCTTGAACCATTTAATGATCATTCTTTCCGCCAAATCTGTTAAATCGGCCGGCAGATTATGTTTTGTCGTGTCGCCAAAATTCGTAAAATCGATCTTATAACCCGCGGTATACGTCACGGCCACTGTTTTTCTTCCGATCGGGAAATTTCCTTCCAGATAAATAATTCCCGTTTCAACATCGAAGCTCCATTCATCCGCCAAATATTCAGTCCATACTGGCACCGAAAGCGTTCCGGAATTATATTCAAGTTTGGTTACCGCGGATACAGGAATATTTTTCGTAAAAAGCAAGCTTTGCGATTGTTCGAATGAATATAATTCGCGCACATACGTCGTTTCCTTAAATGTCGGGATATTGCATTCGTGTTTTATAAAATCACTCACACCGCTTGCAATGCGCAACAAAAGCGAATCAAATCCAGTCTGCGTAATCTGAAGGCGATCTTTGACGCGCGCTACTGTGGTTAAGGCATCGGTTAAAATTACTTCACCCATAATGGTTCATTAAATTCTCACTAATGCCCTCCAAAAAGGAGGGCATTGAGTCAAAATTCAACTAGGCTCCAACCGAACTGTTGCCCACGGGCAAAGATTCGCCGCGACCGAGCAGAATATGGCCGGAAACGACCGCTTTCGGGCTGGATCCTCCCGTCATCGCGGCGGTAATCAATAACCGGATATACCGATAATTTGTCCCGAGGTTCAAACCATCGACGCGGATCTGCGCCGATTTGTTGTTTGCGGTCATCTGCGTGATCGTGGCGCCGGTAATATCCGCCCATCCGGTCGAACCATCAGCGGAAGTTTGCACTTTGCCGTCAACGGTATAGCTGGAAGGTGTCCCGGTCGCCGCACCATTTTCCACCACCGCCATGGCACTGGAAAATCCCTGCGTATCGATCGCGCCGCCTTCAACGGCCGTATCGGTCGCCTGGGGCCTCACGGTAACTTTGCTTAAAACATTGTCAAAAATTGAGTGCATAGTATTTTTTTACGTTAATTATTAACTCCGGAGATTTCATCCCGCGCCCGGGAGGATCCCGGGCGCAAGAATGAAACTATATTTAGGATGCGTCGGTCTTCGCGACCACAAACGCCGCTGGCAATGCCACAGTCAAGGCAAAACGCTTTTTGTAGACCATGGCTCTTTGGTCGGCCAAAGCAATTTCTTTGCCTCCGAAAGCACCAGATTTGTATTGTTCGACGGTCATTCCGCTGCGCTCACCATAGGCAAGCGCCTTCATGTTCCCGAAGGTCATGAACTTGGTTGATACCGCGCTTGTACTAAACGCCGGATAATGACGATTTGTGAACACTGGATATCCGAGAATCTCACCGGCAATTCTCAATCCGCCTCCGGTTGGGTTGTTGGTCAACACACCGGCTGACGCGGCGCCTGCCATCGGTAAAATATAATTATCGTTCGCGTCTTTCATGACACGAACTTTCGCCCAAACCGTCCGGCTCATCCCGAATGACGCACCATCCAAGATTGATTCCTCAACCGATCCAATCATGTCGGAAAAATCATCAAGGTCGACGTCGTCAAAAGCGGTCTTTCCGGAAGTCGCAGTTCCACCAAGATTGTAAACAGTCACCCCGGTTTTGTTTAGAATCCCGATAAAAGGCGTCCCATTTCCAGCGATACCCTGCTTATCAACCATGTTCGCCAAAGCCTCGCCGGCTAAAGCAAGCAACCAATTGGCAAATTCAACGCTCGAGTCCTCCATTAAGTCATTGGCAACCACAAATGCCAGCTGCCACTTTTTGATCAGCAGAACCGCCTGGCCAAAATTCACCGCGGTGTTGGTACCGGCGGCATTCACTCCCAAGAACTCACCTTCCAGGAACGATCCGGTATAGGCTGGAATCGCTTTTTCGTCCGTACCCATTGACCATTTGGTTGCCTGGCTCATTACCAAACCAACTGATGCCGCAATCCTCAGGATCGCGCTCTCTACTTCGCGCGCGATCAAATAACCGCCGGAACTGTCTTGCTCGCTGATAATCTCGTTGGCTTTGGTCTTAAATCCGGCCGCGGCTTTGACCGTATTCATGAACATTGACTTTTGGTCATCGCTCAAACCGGTTTTATCTTTGCCGTAGAGGGCTTTTTCAAGCCGCATCTCTTCGATCACGCGTTTGCATTCCTTGATCACTGTCGGCTCCACAACGTCTTTCAAGCCTTTTTGCATTGCCTCGTCGACGGTTGTAGTAACGCTCTTCAAAATTTCTTCTAAAACTGCTTTATCCATATTTTTAGTTTGTTATTATTTTTTACTTATTTTTTGCGATACACTTCATTGAACTTCTGCAACGCATCGCTAGTTGCAGTTGCTATCGTCCGCAACACCTCACGCGCCTCAGCAAGCGCTTTCGCGCCCTGCACGGCGTCATCAGGCCCCGCGGGATTCGACGTTTCTTTCGGAGGCTCAACCGGTTCCGGTTTTTCCTCCTCGCCACCCTTTTGCAAGGCGGCGATATCGGCTTTTAAGCCATTGATTGCATCAAAAAGTTTCTCTAGCCGCAAATCTGCCATCTTCTTGCCTCCCCCCATTGCTTTTTCAACTTCGGTTGATACCGTTTCCTGCGCGACCGGCAAAATCTTGGCCAAAAGCTGCACAGTTTCCGCCAGTAAGTTGTTGAATTCCTCCACCGCAATGTCCTCATCAAGGTAAACATTGAAAAATGCACAAATAACATCATCCACTTTGTTTAAGTTTTCCCATTTCTTTTGCCGTGCTTCGCGCTTCGCAGCCTCGTCCGTGACATCGCCCTTTTCCGCGATCTCGATTCCCTTGACTTTCAACATTTCGCAATCCAGACCCATCTCCTTCACTTCTCGCATCGATAACGCGTAAGGATTTGCCGGCACCGGTACAAAGGAAAATTCCAAAAGTTCTGATTTTGTGATTGAATTGCCCTTCATTTCTTTGGCGATAAATCCAACCGATACGGTCCGGACAAATTTTTCATCATACAGCTTGCGGACCTGTTGCGCGAACGGATTGGCGTCCGCCGGCGCGAATTTGCCGCGGGCGATCGTCTTTCCGTCAACGGTTTCGATGCTTTCGGCGATTCCAATCGGCAAACTTTGGTAGTCATGCGCCCACAGAACCACCGGGTTTGTCTTAAAAAAAGTTAAATCCAGACCGCCCTGGTCCAAAACTTCCCCCTGGCGATCCTCATTATCGGTCGAAATCACAACCTCAAACGTGCCGCTGTCGGCAGCGGCCTTGGTTTTCTCGATCAATTCCTTGACTTTTGCATCAGCCAAGGCTATCGCGATCTTTGCCGCAATATCTTCGCCGAATTTCGTGAATTGCTTCATATTTTTGTAAACAAAAAAGGGCCATCCGCTTAGATGGTCTTTGTTAAGATCCCCTAAGCAGATGGCCCTCTGATTTTTTCAGTCAGGCTGTTGCCTATTTAATTGTGAATATATTATACCACAACAACCAAGGCTGAACAAAACTACGATCCGCTTGTTACGATTTGCCAGGCAGAACCGTTATAAAAATTAATCAGGTGAGTCGATAAGTTATAAATAATTACTCCCTCGGACGGAGATGATATCGCATCTCTTTGGGTACCGGTCATTCTTGGAATAAGGATTCCGCCCGTTGTCGATGTGATATCAAGCGGAGCCGCAGGGACAGTCGTCCCGATTCCCACGTTTCCGCCGTTGTTGGCAAACAGCGCGACGGTTGACGCAGAATTAGTCACGGCCAAGGCCGCAGTCGACGTCGCGTTATCGGAACCGACGATTTGCACCTTGGGCGCCCTGATGCCGACATTCGACATCACCGGCCGCAAATAATTGCTGTTAAGATACCAAAAATCGGAACTTTTGACGTTGCCGGCAACGATCAGCGCGCATATTCCCGCTGCCAATGTCGTTGCCAATAATGTTCTTTTTTTATTCATATTTTTTGTTTTTTAATCTTGGATCTCCGCTTAATTTAGCGAGTCCAAAAATAATGGATAACCGCGGTGTTCACGGTTGCATCCGCATACAATTCATTGAGATTTCCGACAGCTATCTCAACCGAATTTGTAGGATACAACAGAATCCCTTTTCTGGTTCCGGATGCGGCGATGACATCGCTGGCGCCAATTGCGACGTCTTTATTCGGACCGCCTTCCACCGAATTGCTTTCGTGAGAAGTGATGATCACTGATCTTGCAACAATGCTCGGAAACTGAACTGGGGTTCCCGCCATTGTCACTGTCAAAGTACCGCTGCCATGAACACGTTTTTTTATCGCCATACTAATAAAAAAGAGGGCTCGCTCATTAGCCGGTCAAGGCATTTGATACGAGTCCTCCGAGTTTTTCGGTCAGACTATATAAGTCTTAAATTGTTTAATAAATATATTATAGCACGTTTCTAAAAATCAACAAAATCAAGGATTTTTATTGCAATGCGGATAAGGAAATTTTTTGCGTTTGATCCATGCTCCGAAGTCTAAAGCGTCTTTGATGCAATGTATCGGTCCATAATGATAACTCTGCGCAATACCTCCGATTATTGAAATTATATCGTCGCCAACTCCGCTATCAACCACGGCCACACCCGATCTAATTGCGATGTTTTCATTTCCATTTCCCGTCTCGGGTATTAATAATTTAACTAAAGCCCTAACAATTTCCGCACCTATTCCCGAATCGGCAACGGCCAATCTCGTAAGAACTGAAATCGCTTCGCTTCCTGACCCCCTATCGCTTGCCGCCGCATGCACGAGCGCGCTAATGGCTTCAGAACCCGCTCCGCTGTCAGTAATCGATGCCAACCGCGCCAATATGCTTAATGCGTCGCTTCCAACTCCCGAGTCAGTAATGGCGAGCCTTGCAAGCGCGTTAATTGTTTCACTTGCCGCCCCGATATCGGAAACAAGTACCCGGGCAATTAAAAGTATTGTATCCGTTCCACTGCCGCTTTCAAGAATCGCCTTAACTTCGGTAATTGCCACACTCAAACTATCCGTTCCCGCCCCACTATCTACTTGAGTTAGTGAGTTATTAACGCCCGGAGTCGCATCCGCGCCCGCTCCCGAATCGGTAAGACCAACGAGGATTCTAATCGATATCGCATCACTTCCAGATCCAGTTTCAGCAATTGATTTAGAGATTGGCCCTCCACCAGCCGGAAAATAATATTCGCTTGGCAAACCCCCGAACCAGTGTTTCATTGCCCCGGAATCGTTGGCGGCAATTTCTATGCCCTCGCTTGGTAACCCGTTAGACCAGTTTTTCATATTTTTTACGCCACGCTGGCACTAAAATCATCGACGTTGACAAACCCCGTAGTCCCTAAACAATCCACCACAAACTCCATCACCCCGTCCTCCGTCGCCGCCGCCGTTGTCCCGGTCAGGGCTTCCCAAGGACTGCCGATTGCGTTCGTGGCCGTGTCCAAAACCACATCGGCGGTAATCCCGATGGCGTCGTTTCTTTTCAATATCAGTCTTGGTTTGCTCGCTCCGTTGAAATCCGCACTATCCCCCTCCGCCGCCTCGGACTGGCGGACATAGACGATAGGAGTACAAGTCTGTCCGCTATTTACATTGACCTTAAAACTCCCCGATTCCAACACATTCGTAGCATTGTTCGGGGTCATCTTCATTGATGGGGAAGCGGTGTTGTAAACTGCGGTGTCGGATTCTATGATTCCATACTTGAACCAGCTTTTGTGCTTTAAGTTTGCCCCGGTAAGCTGGTCGTGCATTGTGGATTTGACGAAAGAACCGTTAATCCAGTTGGCGTTGGTGATTACTTCGTTAGTAGCACCGAGTTTTACTTTGTTGAGGTAGATAGTGGCATAGGTATTTGAACTAATATTGATGTCGTTTGTGTGGGCGATTTTGTTACCACCACCGTTGGAAAAGGAACTATTTAATATCTTAATATCGCACAAAAGGGATGGTCCTTCATCGTTAATTCCATTAGTAGTCGTATAACCTGTCTCACTATCACAAACTAAATTATCAAAAATAATATTTCCATATTTACTGTAATTACCAAAAAAAATATTTGCATTTGAGTTACCAAAAAGAGTAAAATTTAAAAATTTTACGTTGCTTATCCCAAGATAAAAATACAATCCATAAGAATTACATCTGTAGACAGTGAACGATCCAATAATAGAACCAGGGTAAATTGCCGAAACGTATATACCTTTTTGCGCACAAGAATGTACCTTGTTTCCGCTAAATGTTCCTAGTGGGCTAACATTATCATTAAATCTTACTACGGAGTTTGAACTACCTCCGTTTGCTCCGGCGACCGTATTATTGGTAAAGGTAATTGCCGCATCGTTAAACAATATTATATTACCAGTCCCATTCGAATACATAAAAATATTATTGTCAATTATAATATTACCGCCAGCTGAAGTATCCCCCACATAGATTCCCCCTGTATTATTCCAAGTAACATTGTAAGAAATTTCAATATTATTACACGCCGATGAATATATTGTTTTCAATGCATCATCCTCCGATCCGGAGATTGAAGAATATTTAATACTGAAATTTCCTGATGTCGTTTCGATATATCCTACTTTTAAATATGAAAATTCAACCCAATCAACATCAACTGTTGCGGTTGGTTTAATTGATACATAACTCATCACTGTACTACTCGCCGACCGTATTTTTGAATTTCTGGTTAAGTTAATAACTTCCGCTTGGGTAGGCGAAATCCCATCGTGTTGATATGTCAAAGGTGCGGTCAAGGTAACTTGCGTTCCGCTGTCAACCGATTGAATCGTGGCCGATTCGCACTCTGAATACGTCCGCGAAGTTGAAGCAATCGCAATTACGTCATTTACCGCCCAACCAGCCGTTGCCCCAACCGTCAGAACATTGGCAGTGGCCGAATGTTTGTATATCGCAAATGTCCTTGTCCCTGCGCTTCCAGTCAAAGTAAGATGGTCGGCGTCGGCAACAGAGGAAATTGTGTAATTCGTCCCACCAATATTAATTGTCCCAGTCATACCGACAAAAGTTTGACCGTTTACTCTCGTAACCGCTGTTCCAACAGTATTGCAATAACCACCCACGCTGGCAGTCAGTAAAGTCGCGTGAGTTGTTTTGTTATATCCTTGGTCAGTGAAAGTGAAGCCATTGCGAATAACCAATCCCATTCCTCCATCAGCAACAGGATCAAATTCAAGTATTGCCGACGAATCGCTCGGTATTGGATTTGCCACAGTTCCTTTTGCCATCGTCCCGCCATTGTACCCAATCAAATTTCCCGAACATTTAAGATAATAAGCAGTTGCCGCCGAATATCCGTAATTCAAAGTTCCGCCTTTACTGATAGTCAGAGCCACGGTGTTGTCAGTTCCCGAACCAATATCCACCACTGAAGCGGCCACCTGATCCATTGTCACAGTACGGGTCGTCTGCGCCCCGGCTCCCGTCCATTCGCCCATAATATGCAGAATATCGGCGGCGGCCGGTGCGCCCGTGGTCGTGGTGCGTAACATTCTTGACCAGTTGTTTGCGGTCCCGTCACGAAATAAGTAAATATCAGCGGCGGCGTTGCTTTCTTTCGTCTGCACGTTGTAGGCTTTACCGGCAATCAAAGTCACAGGGGAGGCAAACTTGAAAAATGCCCAGCCACCCTCATTTTGTGCGACAGAGCAAGTCGGCAAATCGGTCAGATTGATTGTTACCTCAGTTCCAGCCACAGCCGCCCCGTCCGTAGCGTTGTAGAGCTGCACGCTCATCGTATACGCCCCGGAAGCGGCACGGGAAGCCAGTTTGACCGCAATCCCGTCAATCTCAATCGCTCCGGGGGTAAAGTTAGAACTTGGAGTGTAGGAAGTTCCGATCTCGGTATTCCCGGCTTCCGAATCCAAAAGAGAAGTGGCGTCCACGACTGCCCACGTTGCGGCGGTGTTAAAAGTATTGTTATCTTTTGCTATTTTTACAGCCATACTATTTGACTTCCCTGATTATTGATTTCGGCATCACCTTAAATTCAGCAACAGTTTTTGCAACAACAACACCGGCGCTTAAAACCGGATACTTGTGGGTCACGTAGTTTTGCGTTGGCTTGTCAAAATTCTCGAATCCTTTTGTCGCCTTCACTTTGTCAACGCAGTCCTTGTGCGCCGTAACTTTTACATCGATATGCAGATTGTTCGGATCGTGCGCCCAATATTGCACTTGCTCGCGCGCATTGACGCTTTTAAGGAATTCGGCCCGCTCTTTTTTAATTTTTGTTTCATTATTATCCAAACCAAAATCCTGCCGCAAAAGCTCAATCCCGGTAGGTTGATAATTGATTTCTTCCAAAGTAACCGGATCGCTCCCGGCCTCAAGAATTTGATTGCAAATCGGGCAAATAGGTTGTTTCATGGATCAGTACCTTATCCTTAGCCCCAGAATTCTGAAGGGCCAAGGTAAAGAACCAATTACGCGAGCGTAATTTCTAGGGTCAACACCCAGGTTTGCCCAGGAGTCTTTGTGCCCTGGGATGACACTTTGCGATTAGCCAATTTTCCGGAAGTTTCAGCATTGAGCACGCCAAATTCATTCCACGCTTGATTGGCTACTAATCCGGTAAATGTCGCTTGCCAAATCATTTTTTGTGATGTCCCGTAAGTTGGGAAGCTGACGTCAACAGCCACTTTTACAGGATTTGTGAATGTTGCCTCATTATCGGTGGCTGCAGCTGCTCCAGATCCGGTACCGACTATCAGGTAAGCATCTGCGTTATCGTACTTAACTCCCCCGGTACCCGCGATTAACTTGGTCCATTCGTTAATGCCTTCATTGCAAAGGCAATTACCGTCAATGTTACCTTTTTCGTATGATTTGCCAGCCGCAAAATCGGCATCGTTGGCGTACTTGGTGATCGTCCACTTGGTTTTGTGGCCGGTTAATTCCGGTAATAATACTTCTTTTGTTTTTGGTTCCATTTTTTTATTGAGCAGGAGCGGGAACGGGAGCTAATTCGGCCTCGATTTCTGCGATTTGTTTAGCTACACTATCAAGACCTTTCAAATATTCTTTTGCGGCATCAACGCTGATCTCGCAAAAAGCGTTCCGCGTAGGGTCATAAAACGACACCTTTGGTTCTTTTTTTGCCATTTTTTTCGGCTTTTGGCCGTGGTTAATTAAAATATTTTGTCGAAATAATCGTAATCTTGCGTCGCGCGGTTCGTCCACGCGGTCGAATAATTGCTCGCACCTTTGCAATATCGATAAGTTTTTGCACTAGTATCTTCTTTGGTGATGTACCAGGCACCATCCTTCTCGATGAAACCGTAATATTTCGGACTTGCCGCGTCATCCATGTCGCTGATTTTGTATTGATCAAGGCTCAACTTAACCGCTTTGCTTGCGCCACCACCTCCCACAAATCCCCCGCCGCCTCCAAATTCGCCGCGTCCGATAGGTTCTCCGGTTTTTTGATCCACAATCACAACTTTCTGGGTGCCATCGAATCGAACCCTGATTCCAGCCCGCCACAATCCGCCCAGAAGAGTCGATAACCCTTCGATGGTTCCCGATGCCACTCGTGCCATCAACGCGGCAAGAAGACCAGTAAATTCGGCAATAACGCTATCAATCCAACCCGGTTTGTTCCCTGCGTTTATGACTTCAACCTGCTGAATATCCTTGACCCAGACCGGCTTTTTCATTTCTACCTCAACTTTTTTCGGAAAATTATCGACCTTAACCGATCCGGTAACCTGCCGGGCAGTATTCTTGACCTCGATTTTTTCCGGGAAATTGCTCACCTCCACGTTTCCGGTAACTTTCCGGTAGATATTCTCCACCTCGATTGTTTTCGGGATCTGCGCGGTAAACTGCATTTGCGGCGTTGCTTTAATCGTTTCGATGAGCTGGTCGAACTTCTTTTCCAGGGATTTCTCGCGTTGCGCCGATTTTTCCTCAATCTTTTTGTCGATCAAGGCAACGAGTTTTTTAACTTTTTCGTTATTTTTTGCGGCCATGTTATTTGTTTTCAAATATCTCGATAAGTTCGTCGATAAAACTCGGCTCTTCGGATTTCGCCGACTTGTCAAAACTGACTTCAATCTCATCGGGCCTGGTATAGCATCGGCAAGAAGTATGCAACGGCGGTGCGGCGACATCGCTATAATCCAGTTTCATTTTCGCGCCGTCCGATCCGGTTACAGTATCGCCTTTCTTAAAAAATTCTTCATCGATCCCAACGGTCTTTCCGTGCATCTCGCCGCAATAGCTGCAAACACGCTCATCGACAGCCGTGTACCATTTGATTGTTTTTACTACTCCGGTCTGTTTCCAGGCTTCGCGGGTCGCGTCATTGGCGATCCGGAACGTTTCGGTGCGCGCCACCTGTTCGGCCCGGGTGATATTGCTGTATTCATAAACGTCATTGATTTTGTTGGTCAATTCATCAAGCCCCAATCCTTCCGCCTGACCTTGTTCAATAACAATTTTTAGTGAATCAAGCGTCGTGGAATTGTAACTCCGGGACAGTAATTCTATCGCCGCGTCAATGGCTTTTTTAACTTCTTTGGTGATTGTGAATCCTTCCGCTCCCATAAGTGACATTGCTTGCGTTCCTTCACTTTCAAAAAGGCTCAATAATTCCGGAGTGGTCAAGTCGATCAAAGCGTTTATCCATTTTTTAGCGTCAAAAATGTCCGTTTTGGCTATTTTTGCGCCCTTTTCCAGCTTTTTGATGTTTTCCAAAACTTCTTTTTTTTGGTCCTTGTTGAACTGCCGCACCAATTTAACCATTTTCTTTTCGTAGGGCGTCACGCGACCAATGAAAGCTTTATGGATCGGCTCAAAATCGTCATCGCTCATCGATGAGATATTTTTAATTGCCTTTTGTTTGGCGATTTCCAGTTGTTTTTCATTTTCTTCAATAATTTGCGCCACTTTTTCCGCGACGGATTCGGCAATTTTTTTGCGATTGTTGGCGTTTTTGGAAAAACGGATCGATACTTTTTTTGCCCCGGGTTTTTTAATTGTTTTCGTAGGTTCTGCCGGCGCGCCGATTGATTGCATCATTGCGCTTCCCATTACTTCATTGCCACCATCAACTGGAGGCTTTCCAAAATAATCCTCGCGCGCCTCGTTAATGCTGATCACCGGCTGCTGCCCGGTGGCCGCTTTCATCTCTTCCATTTTTTGCACCTTGTCTTCCGGAACCGGATTCTCGAATTCCAAATAAAGATCATCGCCATAGCGCGGCACCAAAAATTCATTGAGATATTGCGCGATCAATTCGCATTTCGGCTTCAATGTTCGCGCGCCAAAAACATAATTCGCGGTTTCAGCCGTCGCGCGGTTTGTTTCAGCCTCGGATGAACCAAGGATTGTCCTGGAGACTCTGAATCCTGACCGGATCTTGTTTGCCATAACGTCCTGCAATGTCGCAAAATCCATGTCTTTCGGACTGTCGCTGGCCTTTTCAATGTCCATATTCATCGGTAAAATTACCGCGCGATATGAATTATTGACTCCACCGTAGAGATTTTCCCAAGATTTTTTCAGTGACTCTATCTGCGCTGGTTGCAAATTTGCATCTTTCGGTTTCAAGATATGGCCAAGTTTCCCGCCATTTTTAAAATACTTGACGTTCATCACCGTCGCCCAATTATCCTGGTTGATCCAATCTATTACCGAAGCCACTGTTCCGCGACCCTCATAAGGGCTATCGGGATTCGGATACTTGAAATGTAATATTTCGCAAGGTTTATAATTATGCACCGTGTCGTCAATCCGATATTCGTAGCCCTCGATAAATTGCGGTAACGGCGCTTTTTTTATGGTGATAAATTTAGGGTTGAGAGGATAAATCGCCGCCGGCCGGTCATTTTCGGTTTTTACTCCATCAAGAAGCCAATAGGCGTTACCAGCTAGCTCCAAATGAGATGCCAGGGTAAATTTAAGGTCGTAAGAGGTTTGAAACTGATTTACCGCGCTTAAAATATCCAAAAGTTCATGGTCAAAGATCTCTTCGGTCGTTCCATCCTTTGCTACCTTAAAAAGCCTGATCCTCAACCCTGCCAAACCCTCCGCAATGGCACGCACGCACGCGTACACCCAGCCATTGTACAAACTCATCGCCTTGGTAGCTGAAACTTCGCCAGAGCCACCCCAAATGGCAAAAGGATCGTTCGTAATACCCGAAGCCAGAGGAATATTGGCGCTCTTGCGCTGCAATCCCACAAAGTTAAGTCCTTTGTCGAAAATATTCATAGTAATAAAAAAAGGGCCAGCGATCTGCCCCTTGCGGGAAAGACTGCTGGCCCTCCGGTGAATCCGGTCAGGCTAAAAGTTTAAATTGTAAGTATATTATAGCACAAAAATAATTAACCGCAAAAACTGTCAATCCAATCCAACAACCTGGAACTGCGTCAAATCGTCGGGCCGGCGCACAATATGGTAATCGCTCAAAACCGGCTTTTTATCTTGAATCTTAATTGTAATCTCGCCATAATTAACCGCCTTGGCCACCTTAGCCATATCGATCAACACCCTCTGCCATTTAGGGTCTTGCAACAGATCTTCGAGCGGAGGCGGTAGGATCATATAACGGTTATTTCACAATTAGTGATGTAATTTTTCACCAAACCAAGGATCAAGTAAACCAGCGCGTCAACAAGATCGTCATGAGCCTCAACTCCGATACCCAGCAATTGAATAATCATATCCTCGCATCCTGATCTTGGGAAAACAACGGTTCCGTTTTGGATGTATGGCGCAATTGATAACAACCGCGCGCGCTTGTCCGTTGTCGCCTGCATAGGTATCACCGGCAAAAGTTTTCGCTGCAATTCTTCGATCGCGGCTTGCTGATAAGCAACTTTTTCGACGAAAAATGTCCTGTTAGGATTAACGCCATTGATTCCTTGTGCAGTTACAATCATTTCGTGAAAAGTAAGATGGGCATTGACCGGATACTTGTCAATAAATATTTTAGGCTTTCCGTCAATCGTGCAAATCGTTCCGCTTGCCATTGAGGTATAATCCGATGTATTTTTTTGACCAATAGCCAGATCCACACCGCAACCGTCATACCCTTGGACATCAAGCGGCTGATAATCATAATACTGTATCCACTCTTCTTTTACCGGCTGACCTTCTTCGGCTACTGCTTTCAGCATAAACTCGCGCTGGAACACCACCGGTCCCACGGTTTCTTTCAAATCATCGATCGCTTCTTTGTCCGGATACATTGCCGGCCAAGAATAAACCTTTTGGCCGTTTTTTTCTTCAACGAGCGGTATCTCGATATGTTTGAACTTTTTATTCTTTCTCAGCCGGGCCATTAGCGCGTCAGAGTGAAGTCTGTTGCCAATAACAATGACGCGGCCGGTGTTTTTGTCGATACCGGGGATCACCTCGCTTTTGAGCCATCTCTCGGTTTTGTCGCGATTTTCTTTTTTCTGAACCCATTCCAGATCCTCAACGTCATCAATAATTACCGATTTAGGTCTGTGTTGATGATGTTTCAACCCTCTCACTTTTTGGCCGCGGGAACGTGCCAGGATACGCACCCCATTGGACAAAAGCATATTTTTAGCCTGCCACTCCTCTTTACTTTTTAAATCCCAGGCTTCGACAAATTCACCTTTAATGTCGCCGTAATCCTGCTTGATCAGAATGTTGTTATCCAGTTCGTCTTTGATATTGGCAATGTTAATCGCGGCCTGCAATCCGGTATCGGCGATTGGAATTATAAACGGATAAATTTCCGGATATTCCAATGCTTGACATAGTGGCAACCCAAGCGACGCCAGTGTTGATTTTGTCGATCCGCGGAATCCGAGAATATCCAAAAATCTTTCGTTCGGATCTCCCAATATCTGCATTAATTCGTCATGATATATTCCCGGCGGCAAATAAAAATGGTGCGGCAAATACACCAAACAAAAACCTTTCAGTGTTTTTGCCATCGCGCGGCGAAAATCATAATCATCAAGCAGGTTGCTCGATAACCATGAGGGCTCGGCAAGGTTGCTCGATTGTATTGTGCTGTTTTTGTCCTCCATTTTCTGTCGGCGCCATTGCGTCGCTTGGTATCATTCCAAAATTCTTGAACACCTGCCACACCGCTTCGCGCTTATCGTCCGGAATTGGCCTTCTCCTGGCAACTTCGACGTCGAGCGATCCCAAGTGCCGCTCATAGATCCCGGCGTCCATTTCAGCCTGTAAAAGCGATAAGTCCATCTTCTGGATTGTGTCCAGCGCCTTAACGATATCCTTGGTCTCCGGCGGCCAAATCCCGTCCCGGATATATTCCGGCCGCCAATAAGCAATCTTCATTAATCGATCCGTCATCACCCGAAAGCGCTCGCGCGTTTCATTCAATCGCTCCGTAATCTGCACTTGATCCGATTCTTTGGCGATTTTGCGACTAATCTTGCGCACCAGCCGCCCCAAATACATCGGATCGATCGGATTGCCATTAAAAGTCATTATCCCGCGATCTTTCAGATTGAAACGTAAACGCGAAATAGAGATCATCGGATTTATGACGATCTCTTCGCGCACAGCCCGCACAATTTCATTTTCATTGCGTAGTGTGACTTTTGGCATTCGGTTACTTTTGGCTATTTTGACTTATCGGTTACCTTTAAAACGTCTTCCGGCGCCATCGATTGCAATAACTTAACGATTCTTTCGCACTCTTCCGCGGTCCCCATTGCCTCAAATTTGATCTTGAATGTCATGCCCTTGATATCCTTCAAATTTTGGTCAGTGATGACCACCGGCTTTGTTTCTAGTTTAAGATTTTGCATATTCTCCGTATAAATTTATTTTTTCAATCATCGCGTGTTGACTTTTTCTGCTAACGACTATCACCGAAGTAGGAGTTGCGCAATAAGGGCAAATAAATCCAATATGGACAACCCACCTATTGATATTGGTTAATTTCCCCTGAAAATAGTGCGTAAGCCATTTTTTTTCAAACGGCACGACTTTGCCACATCTTCCACAATGAAAATTAGGTCCTAACTTTTCCGTTTTTTTTCTAGTTGGCTTGATTTTCATCTATTTTGTCCTCGGTCTTCACCGCATTAATGTCATAACCCTTTGCAAACTCGATCCTCTCTCTCAATCCCTTTGCTTCTTGGCGCGCGCCACGCACCCCGTTGGTTATAGCCGTGATTGTATCTTCGCAATCGTCGGCATGTTCATTGGCTTTGTTAATTTTAGATTGTAACGTCACTCCCTTTTCGTCTTTTTGGCCCAATAATTCAACGATCTTGAATTTTAACGCCTTTTTCTGCTTGATTGACGCTTTATCGTTATCATTTTTTAAACTTTTAAGCTCTTTTTCGATTTCGGTTAACGGCTTGGAAAGTTCAACTACCTCATCAAGAACTTTGGTTCTTTCCGCGATCACGATCGGGATCCTTGTTTCGTCGAAAGCTGCGTTACACTCTTTGCGCCACGCCTGGTCTTCAAGATCTGCAATGAACTGGCTGCGAACTTCCTCGATTTTTTGTGTATCCATTTTTTTATTGTTGGCTGTTTTCAGCCTTTAAATTAACAAACATTGGAACTATTTTCGGATAATTTCCGTTTTGGGTTGCCGCTTGCATGTCAACCTCTGGGAACGATTCGCTGTGAATGATCAACGATATCGTCTCCACGCTTCTGTTGGGTTGATTCGCAATAAGCATCCCGATCACTTTCGCGTCGGAAGGCAATTCACCGTCGATTATTTTATAGTGGTGTTCTCCTGCTTTAAGCCAGCCTATAAAATAATCGGCGGTTACAATCAATATTTTTGTTTTTTTGTGATTGAATTGCGTTTCCATAGAACTAAATTACTTCCACGTACACCCACAAAATATTGTCGACCACCTGCATCGAATCGGCATATTCTTTAACCGCGGTCCCAACCGGAAGAACCTTGATGACACCTGTTTTAAGACCCATTTCGCCGCGCAAATTAAGTTTGTAAGTGGTTCTACCGTTGACGATGTATTCTTTGGCCACATAGCCCGCCAAATCAGCGGCAATGGCTTTGTTATCGATCGTGATGGTCCTCATCTCGAACGGTTTATAGTTATCAAACCTGAATTTGAATTTTTGGCCGCCGTGATAGTTTTTCAGGCTATCGATTCCCCAGAAGAATGTTTCATCGTAATGGGTAAGCATTACCGCGTGTCCGGATGTTAATTCTCCGGCTTTTGGCGGCAAAACTTCATCACCATCGCCGCGCCATCCATTGTAGCTCAATTCAAATCCGGTCAATACACCGCCGAATTGATCAAGGGCGATCATCAACTCTTCGGCGTTAATGTTCAGTTTTGCGTGCTCTTCAATCTTGAAATTAGCAGGATTGCCGCCGCCGACCGGCATTGCGCCGACGTTTTTCAGCACTTGCAACCCGGCCCGCAAATACGTCCCCTGAAGATTCGGCTGGCCGTCGATCTTTTTGCATTGCTCGTATATCCAAGAACCATCGAACGGAGTGTATATTTTCTGGCGCGCCTTCATCTGCTGGTTAAGGCTGGCGGTCCCGAACCCTACACAATGCGGATTAGTACCTTGAAGCCTCCAATCAAGGTCGAACGGCGCCGGTCTGAATTTAGGATACCGGATTACCGTCGATACGATACCCTCGAGCATGATATCGCGGCCGTCTACCGGACTTTCAACTAACCCTGTTTTAAAAATATTTTCTTCCATGTTATTTTTTGTTATTTTTCGACAATTATCTTCGCCTTGCGAACTCTGCAACCTTCCTGTGATTCAGAAAGTTTCCGCGCGACACTCCTAGTGCCCGCCGTTGCTAAAAGCTCTCCTTTTGGGGAAATCAGTATCCAGCATCTGATTGTGTATTTTTTTGTTGGCATAGATTTTTTTTGGCGGGCAATCGGGTAGAAGTAGCTGACAGGGGTCGAACCTGTATCTCCGTAAACCGGTATCCTACCGTTAGACAACAGCTCACGACCGTATCGATCCAGCCGTTTTTCCTTCCACCCGGATACCCGCCAAGATTAAATTCACAAAAAACTGTCGTAATTCGGCATCATGCGGCAATAAATCCTAAAGCAAGGATTATCGTCCGGAGATCTCTTTTCTCCGGTAACGTTGCACTTCCCGGGATAGCGGAACATCTTGCAATTCGCGCATATCTGATTTTTTGGCCTTGGACGCGTAAGAGGTCTTTTTTCTTCGGTTGCCATATTGGTTAAAAAGTCATCAATACTTCCCGATCCTTGGCACCCTCAGCTGCACCAACCACGCCTCGTTCTTCCAATTTATCAATCAAAGCAGCGGCACGGGCATAACCTATTTTCAATTTCCGCTGCAATAACGATGCAGAAGCTTTACGGTTTGCTACCACTATTTTTTTTTGCCTCTTGATATAAACCGGCATCTTCGTCAACAACAAGATTATCGACATCGCTCGCTTCCTTTTCCGCCTTTTCCTTGTCCGCTTCCTCCCACTTTTTAACGTTGTTCAAATACGCATAATCCGGATCCACCGCAAATTCGCGGCTGAAAGCAAACAGATTCTCGCCGGCATCCGCGGACCGGGTAACTTTGCCGACAACCGTGATCATAACCGTGTCGCCCAGATCCAGATCGAACGCCGGATCCATCGCCTGGCTGTCGGTGATCGCAAACTCCTTGATTTTCCCGATTCTAATGATTTTTGATATTGGTTTTTTGTTCATTTTTTTTAATTAAATCAAATAACGAACCTTGCACTTTTTCCGGATACCTGTCTTCGAACCATTTTGGGTGCTTTATCGGACCGGATGACCCGCCAATATGCAATTGCGAGACATCGCTGTCTAGCAGCATCACTCCCACATCATTGCGCAGACCGATAATAATTACCCTTTTGCGGTGTTGCGGCACTCCATAATCGCAAGCGTCAAGAATATCCCAGCTTATCTGATAACCGGAATTGGCAAGATCGTTGCAAATCATCCGAATTATCTTGCCTTTTTCCATCGAAACCAAACCGGGGACATTCTCAAGAAAAAACGCTTTTGGCAACGCCCCACGGATGACTCGCACACATTCTTCATAAAGTCGGTTGCGTGGGTCCTCCATAGACCTACCACTGTGGGCGGTGCTGAATCCCTGGCAAGGAAATCCGCCTTCGAGTAATGCCGTCTCTCCCACCCGCAAATCTCCCGCCTTCAAAATTTCTTCCGTCGATAATTTGGTAATATCCGCTTGCAATATCGCCGGCTCACGCTTTTGGATCCTTTTAGGAATGATTGGCGGCAATCCTTCTTTTTTTCGCCGTTCGTTCACAATTTTATATCCATCGTGCATTTCTTGAATTCCCTTAAGCGTCCAATTGCAACGCAACGTATTGCAAGCATCCTTGTCCCATTCAACCATCACCCGAACTTCGAATCCTGCTTGGTTTATCCCTAAGGCCGCTCCGCCGCATCCGGTAAAAAGAGATATTGCCGCGTTGCCGTTTCCCTTTTTGAGATATTCGACATCTTCGAAATTATGGCGTCCCAGATATTTTTTTTCGGCAATTGGAAAGCTCATTTTTGTTTTTTAATTTCTCGCACCCCTCGCACGGATCCGGCCCCACTACGCAATCCAGGCAATACCGCACACCATCGATCACAATCTGGCTTATTCCGTGACCGGTGGTTTCGGAAAGCTTCCGGCCGCATTTAGGACAATTAACCGCCATTTCCTTCCGGACGATTATCCGGATTCCCCGGTAAAATTATTTCCCGTTCATATTCCGGTTTTTTTATCTCTTCGTAAAAAACCAGCAAATCCGATCCGTTCGCCTGGCGTTCGCAACGGAATTTGTCTTTGAGCACTTCCAGCGGCCGATTGATGATGTTAAGCGGTCCGTGGACCCTAATGACGCGCTCCGCAAATAATTGTTCGTCTTGCATTGTTTTTGTTTGGATTTAAATGTTTCTCGACCTTGTGTTCCTTGCAAAATCGCTGTTCTTTTTTCGCCTCCTGAAAACTTTTGTCCTGGGCGCGGATGAAGTCGGAAGTGGTCATATTTTTTCGTCGGTAACATCGCGCAAAACCTTTAACTTCGACGTTCTCACTTTGCCATCCGTGTCCGCGGCGATCACCAATGATTTGATCGGAACTTCACACTCCAGTAAAGCGTAATCGCTCCATCCGCAACCATATCTAACCGCCCATCCGCGAGTTGCAACGTGCAATCCTTGCGCGCAAGAGCCATCTTCAACCGGCGCGCATTTTTCCGTTTTGGTTTCCCCGATTTTATATTCAAAATCATTTTGTTGATCGGAATAATATCGGCCATCGCGCTTGTGAACCGCCTTGTAAAGTATTGCGTTTACGCCTGTCACTTCTACCGGATAATATTTCGCCCATTCCTTGAAAGTATATTTTTTAGGTCTATCCGGTAAAACGATCAAATGGGAATCTTTGTTAATCACCAAATTAATTCTTTCCTTGTCTGATTTGTGGACAACTACGGTATTATACCCATGGCAAACAATTGCTTTTGCGGAATGGGAATTGCTGATAACCGCTTCTCCGAATAAGCCAATCGTTGCGGAACCGTACACATCGCGAATCGTTGCGGAACCGTACACATAGCGAATCGTTGCGGAATCGCGCACATAGCCAATCGTTGCGGAACCGTACACATAGCGAATCGTTGCGGAATCGCGCACATCGCCAATCGTTGCGGAATCGCGCACATCGCGAATCGTTGCGGAATCGCACACATCGCGAATCGTTGCGGAATCGCACACATAGCCAATCGTTGCGGAACCGTACACATAGCGAATCGTTGCGGAACCGCGCACATCGCGAATCGTTGCGGAATCGCGCACATAGCCAATCGTTGCGGAACCGTACACATAGCGAATCGTTGCGGAATCGCACACATAGCCAATCGTTGCGGAACCGTACACATAGCGAATCGTTGCGGAACCGCGCACATCGCGAATCGTTGCGGAATCGCGCACATCGCGAATCGTTGCGGAACCGTACACATAGCGAATCGTTGCGGAATCGCGCACATCGCCAATCGTTGCGGAATCGCGCACATAGCCAATCGTTGCGGAACCGTACACATCGCGAATCGTTGCGGAATCGCACACATAGCCAATCGTTGCGGAACCGTACACATAGCGAATCGTTGCGGAACCGCGCACATAGCTTAAATAAGCTCGACCCCTAACAATTACCGTCGCTTGCTGATAATTGGTTCTTAATTCTAAAGGATCGTTTTCGGTTCCACCCTCAATGTAAATATATCCATCGTAATCAAGGGGGATCGCGTCTAACTCTTTTTGTGTTTTAATTATTTTTTCCATAATTATTTCCCGCTTCCCAGAAACAATCCTTTTTCTTGGATCGCCTGGTAAACGGTCAGTGATTCGTTATACATTCCAAATCCCAGAAGCAGCTGCGGGATTGAAACGTTTTTAGCTTCATAGATCGCCATTTGCGCCATTATCCAATCGCGCAGGATCCGCCAGGCCACGCGATAGACATACTCATCGTCATCCGCGCGCTTCACCTCCTGTTGCTGCAATACGGCTTGAAATTCGCGCCACTCAACCGGCATTTTAAACATCATGTCCTGGCCCTTGATCACCATTCGGAACTTCAGCGCGGCGATTTTGCCGGTTTCCTTTTCATACTCGAAAAGGATTCCTGCCGCGCCGTGCGTAACCAATGCCACTTGGATCTCGTTAATGCTCTGGATTGCCGAAACCTTGGTGGTGTAGTTTTTTAATTTTTTGGTCATTTTTTTAGTCTTCATATCCGAACATCGGCCTTTGAATTTTCCCGGACGTTGCGACCCCGCCGATCAGCAGCGCCTCCGGAACCTGCGGCGGCCGTACCTGTTCAAGTTTCCGGTTTCGATTCAGGAAAGATTTATAATTTGCGTGGCCAGCGGTATCAGGACAACCTTTCGCGCGCAAAAACTGGTAAAGTTTTTCAAGCTGCTCCTGATTAAAATTAATTTGCTGTTGATTTGCCATAAAATTACTGCCAGATTATTTTGTCTTCGCTGTCGGCAAACTCGAGCCAGGAACCGCCATCCTTGGGAATAACTTTGATCATTCCTTCAGACCAGCGCATTTGCATTCCCCGGTAAGTTGGCTTTTCCCCATTTTTAACTCTTTCTAAAAAAGTTCCTTCTTTTTTTAATTCTTTTAATATATAAGGATTAGACCCCTGTCCGTTTTGTGTCGTAAACCCCTGTCCGTTTCTGGTCCTTTTACCCCTGTCCGTTTGGACAGGGGTCTGGATGAGCGTAATTAAGCTTAAATTAATACTCACCTCATCTTTCTTGCCGGGATGCTTTTTGACGGTTATCAACTGGTTTTCCACAAGTTCTTTTTTGCGCCGGCGGGCTTCGCGGACTTCGCAACCCATTCTTTCGGCCAAATATTTTGCGTCCCACTTGATATCTTCCTTGTTCGCTTTGCCGTAAATACCAAAAAGGTGCTTAGCTCCCCAACTAAGCGCCTTGCTGGCCATCAATTCTTCCGGAATCGGAAGAAAGCTGAACCCTAATTTTATTGGTTTTGGATTTTCCATAGCGCAGACTACGGTTACGATTAACGCGAATATCCCTGAAGCCTCTCAATGCCGCTGTCAGAAGCAAACAGCATATCACCCTTGCCCGTCAGCGCCTCGGCTCCGGGCTGATCGATAACGATCTTGCTGTCGATCAGCTTTGCAGTCCGGAACATAGCCTTGGTCGAAAAATTTGCCTTGATTGTGCCGGTAATCACATCAACACTCGGCCGCTGTGTGGCGATGATTAAATGGATGCCCGCGGCGCGCGCCTTTTGGGAAAGGATCAGAATGCTTTTGCTGATTTCCTTGGACAGATTTGTTTTTTTCTTTTCCGTTTTGGGTTGGCCTTTTTTCGCTCCCGATTCGTAAACTTCCCCGGTTTCAATTTCCTCTTCCAGGATCTCGTTTCCGACCGTCAGATCTCCAAATTCATCGATCACCACAAACTTGTAAGGAATACCGGGAACTTCCGAAATGTTGCTTTTCTTGGCCGCAGCCATGCACTTATATCGGGCATTCATTTCCCCGATCAAATCCTTCAAACTTGAATCAATGTCCTTGGCATCGGTTTTGTATTCCACAACCGCCGAAAGATTCTGATACTGAGCCAACTCCACGATCTTCGGATCGAATAGGTGGATCTGAACTCCCGATATCTTGCTTATCTGTTCAATGATCGTCCCTAGAAATACCGACTTCCCGGATCCGCTCGCGCCGGCTACCAATAAATGCGGCGCCTGCCGGATATCGAACCGCCGGGGCTCTCCCATGATTGTCTGGCCGATTGATAGATAAAATCCCAACCCGCCCGGTAACTTCGGAAATGTGCGCTCTTTACGCGGCACTTCGAAGCCAACTAGCGTAGTATTCGGAATTGGTGCCAGGACGCGAATTCCGCTCACACCCAGCACTTGCTCCACATCCGCCACAAAATTCTTCAATTTGGACATTTTTAGACCAATGGTAGGCGTGTAGCAATAGAGATCGACCGACGCGCCCTCGCGCTTCGAATCGAATTGAAGAATCATGCCGTATTCCAGCAATTTTGTTTGAATTTTTTCTTCGTTTGTCATAGATTCGTAATTTAGACTTTTTGCCGAAACGAATTGTTCTTCGACCGCCTTCATCAACTGCCGCATATTTCCGGCGCTCTGGATCTCTTTTTTCAGCAAATCCGTGATGTTGGTTACATTGTTCTCCTTCATCAGCTTGGCCGCGTCCTCCGCGACATCAAGCCGGTGAATGTAGGCAATGATCGCAACCTCGTTGTCGAATATGGCATGAACATTCGGCACATATACCTGCTCGCCGGCAAACGCGCGCAACATATCCTCGTAAAACCGGAAATAGAAATCAAAGTATAGCGGGTTTTCGGCGTAAATGATCTCGTATTCGCGCACCTGCGGGCTGCCGTCTTTGTTCTTGGAATATTTAACTTCCTCGAAAATCAGCGAATACGGCGCCACGCCATATTTGAAATACGCCAACAGGTAATACTCAACCGCCTGCAACATTTTGGCGCCATCGATCTTCTCCGGATTTGAGAATTGCGAGCAAGTCTTGTAATCCCTGATCTTGATCTTGCCATCTTCCTGATCCACCCGGTCTAAGAATCCCTTGAGTTGTATCGGAAACCTTAATTTCCGGCCGTGCCATTCGATCTCTACGATCCCCTCAATCTCCTCCTCGACTCCGATGACCTTCTCTGGTTCATACTTTTTCGTTTTTACATATTCGTTAAAAACGAAAGTGAACTTTTCGAATGCGGTTTGTTTGTTCGAAATCGTGGCCGAAAAGCGAATAAATGCTTCCTGGTAATCGTTCAAAAAATCCATTCCCGCGGTAAGTCCGAATTGAATTGCTTCCGATTCATTCTCTGGCTTCAAAAAATCGCTCCCGCCGTAATACACCTTCATCGCTTCGTGGAATCCCAATCCAATAACCCCGCTAATACCAGTTGCAATATCGAACCGATCCCGATTCATATAATTGATCTTGAACAGGATTGGATTCGTCGAAAACTTGATCATGCAGCTGGCCGAAATGTTCTGCACCGGGAACTCGCTATTATTTGTCGGTGTCGATTGTATCGGTGCCTTCAGTACTTTCGGCAGTGCCAGCTTGGTTCTGATCGCTACCTTCCTCCGCCTGGTCTTTGTCTTGGTCATCGGATTTTGGTTTTAAAAGATTTCCCATCGTTAATGACCTTTCAGTTGCTTGCGCGGCTTCCATACGATCACCGATGATCGAATCTTCGTTGTCCTTGGCGATTGCGTTCACGATTGCCTCATTTTTCGGAACTAATTTGGCAACTTGCTTGAGAACTGTTTTGCGCCACATCCACAATTGCGGGTCATTGGCCTCATCCCAGGGCGTATGCTCGGATTTGAAACTCTTGGAAAACTTTTGGCCAATCCCCACGATCTCTTTGGCGCTCATTACCTTGGACACGGATCCGCCGGTATTCAGCCGCACGATCACATACGCGCCAATTGCTTTACCGCGGTCATCCGAAAAGATATTCGGCTTATGCTTGATCACGCCGTTGGTATACGTAAATTTGTCTTTTTCCCGGACGATTTCGGCCACAATATCCTTAGCGCCGGCCCGGTAAAATAGCGTCACCATTCCCTGATATCCCAGTTGGAACTGCGCCTCCATCACTTCCACCCATTGGCTGCCAACCTTTTTACTTTTTTTGTAGGGCAAAACGTATGCCTCCCCGGATACGCCGCTGGGCATAAACTCCAACTGCGCCATCGTCATGTAGCTGTTAATGACACTCACCGGCGTACATTCCATCAATTTCGGGTTCCTTTGCGCGTCGGCAATTACACTGCTTAAAAACCGCAGCGCCTTCTTTTCGTTTCCGAAATAATTCTTGATTTGCGTCATGTATTGGTCAGCCAACATGATCTTCAAATCCGTAGAGTTTCGGAATTGAGTTATTTCTTTTTTTGCTTCCATCAGATTTAAGGATTCGGGGAGAAGCAAAGCGGCACCGCCTCTTCTCCTTCTCCCCGAATGTGCCCCTTTAATTTTTACTCCGCGTTTCCTTTGCAAAGAATTTTAATTAATAAATTTTGCAATAAATTTACAAAATCTAATTCTCTGCTTGCCTCCACCATCAATTGATATTCTTCATTGGTAGCGGCTACTTTATTTGCTTCTCGTCTTTTTTGAGTTGCCGTATCTCGATGAAGATCAATCTCGTATCGAATCATCTCTTCAATTTCTTTTTGATTCATTTTTTATTTACTTATTCTTTCCTGATGATCCGCCGCCGCGCTCGCGTAATTGTCGCGGCCCTGGCAAATCGGGATCGGATACTCGATTACTGTAATTCCGGGGAAATTTCTTGCTAACGACGGAATTCCTGAATCTTGATACCTGTCCCGATTCCGAATGTACGCCGGAATATCCAGCTCATCATAATCCGGTCCGCACACCCGAATAACTTCCTTTTTTTCAGCTTGGGTCATATTATTCGCCTTGGACCTCCTTGCTATTCCACAGATAGACCGCAGAGATCACAACTGTCACGATGCAAGCAATTTCGAGTACCATGGTTTTTTGGGTTGCAAGAGTTTGATATAAGGCCTCGACCTTCCGCTCAGCGGCTTTCCTCCGAGCCGCCGAACAAAAAAGCCCCGCTTGGTTAGCGGGACTTTTAAAGTCCTTTTAAATTCTGTTGACTACCTACTCGACCACATCTATACCCATGTTCCGGGCCGTGCCGGCAATCGTTCGCATCGCCGCTTCAATCGTTGAAGCATTGAGATCGGGCATTTTTTGTTCGGCAATCTTTTTCAATTGCGCCTTGCTGATCTTGGCCACCTTTTTCTTGTTGGGCACGCCCGATCCGGCCTCGATGCCGGCGGCTTTTTTCAAAAGTTCGGATGCCGGCGGCTGTTTTAATCTTAACGAAAACGATCTGTCTTCGTAGATTGTAATTTCCACCGGAACCTTAAATCCCATCATCGGACGGGAAAGATCGTTGAACTGTTTGACGAACTCGCTCAAATTAATGCCGTGCGGCGCCAGGGAAGGCCCGATCGGCGGCGCCGGAGTGGCCTTGCCAGCCTGTATTTGAAGTCCGATTATTTTTTTAACTTTTTTTGCCATTTGATTTGCGAATTTCCTGCAACCAATTATTTTTCAGTCCGTCTCGATTTTATTCGAAATAAAACTGCTGGATTCAGGATATTCCTATTTTATATTTTTTTGATTTGCAACGAATCCAATTCCACCGGCGTATCGCGGCCGAACATGTTCACCAGAACCTTCACCTTGCCGCGCTCGCGATCGATTTCGGACACTTTTCCTTCCGAATCCTTGAACGGTCCGTCCACGATTTTTACCAATTCCCCGATGCTGACCTCGATATTAAACTCAGGCTCGGACATTTCCATCCGCTTTTTCAGTTCGGCGATTTCTTCGGGAGAAACCGGTATCGGCGTTGTTCCGGCGCCCACAAATCCGGTCACGTTCGGGGTATTGCGCACCACGTACCAAGAATCATCGGTAACAATCATTTCCACGAGAATATACCCGGGGTATATTTTCTCTTCGGTGGTCTTGCGCTTGCCCTCCTTAATCTTAATCTTCTTTTCCTTGGGAACAATCACGTTGAATATCTTATCCTCCATTCCCAGAGATTCGATTCTTTGCTTTAAATTTTTGGCCACCGCTTCTTCGTAACCCGAATAAGTATGAATCACATACCAGTTTTTTTCAGGTAAAATTTGTTGTTTTGGCATAAAAAAGCGTCGAGTTTAAATATAAAACTCAAAATAAATTAAAATTATCCGCCAAGTACGAATTTTTGCAATAAGTAAGCAAATCCGTAGTCAAGAGAACCGAAAAATAGCGCCATCGCCAGCATAAAACCGATTACGAGCAGCGTGTAATTCACCAATTGATCGCGCGTCAGCCAGTTAACTTTTTTAACCTCGACCTGCACTTCTTTGAGAAACTTTATTATTGCTCCGATTATATCCATAGGTTCGAATTACGCTTTTATTAGGTCCGGCGGAATCGCCGGAAACCGCCCGAAGTATGCTGCAGTTTATTAAAACAGACCCGAAGGCCTAAACTTAACATACCAAAAGTTTAAGCAAATGTCAAACTTGACAAGCCTGTTTCAATCCCGGCTCTACAACCTTCGGATCCGCTTGTTCGGGCGCTACACGTCAAGATTTTTAACGGTTTTCGCGCAAGTCTGAATAAATTTTTTGCGGGGCAAAACTTCATCGCCCATCAGCATGTCAAATACCGAATCCGCTTCCTGAGCATCCTCAATCTTGACCTGCAGCAGGATACGGTTGCGCGGATTCATGGTCGTCTCCCACAATTCCTCGGCGTTCATTTCTCCAAGGCCCTTATAGCGCTGGATGTTCAACCCCGGCTTGTTGAAAGTTTTCAAAATCTCGTTTTTTTCCTCTTCGACATAAGCATAGCGAACCTCCTTGCCCGCGGTCATTTTATAAAGCGGCGGCTGGGCAATATAAACATAGCCCTTTTCGATAATCGGTTTGAAGTAGCGGTAAAAAAGAGTAAGCAGCAGGGTTCGAATATGGTTGCCGTCGGAATCCGCATCGGCCATGATCACAATGTGGTGATAGCGCAATTTTTCTATATTAAAATCCTCGGCCACGGCCGTACCCAGCGCGATAATTAAAGCTTTGACTTCTTTCGATTCAAGCATTTTATCCAATCGGGTACGCTCAACATTCAGGATTTTGCCGCGCAGAGGCAATATCGCCTGGAAACGCCGGTCGCGCGCCTGCTTGGCCGAACCTCCGGCCGACTCACCCTCGACGATGTAAACCTCGGAATCTTCCGCGGTGCGTGAAGTGCAATCCGCCAATTTGCCCGGCAAAGACAAGCCGTCCAAGATACCCTTGCGCAAAACCGTTTCGCGCGCCGCTTTGGCCGCTTTGCGTGCCTTGTGCGACAATATGCATTTTTCAATGATCGCTTTCGCGTCGTTCGGGTTGCGCTCCAGAAAATCGGTCAACGCCTCGCCCACCACGCCTTCGACCGCGCTCTTGGCTTCGGGATTGCCCAATTTGCCCTTAGTCTGACCTTCGAATTGCGGCTCGCGAATTTTAATGGAAACCACCACGGTCAGCCCTTCGCGCAAATCCTCGCCAGTAAGATTATCGTCGGCAGCCTTCAAAAAATTGTTCTTGCGCACGTAGTCGTTGAAAATACGGGTCATCGCGGTGCGAAAACCGGTCAGGTGCGTACCGCCCTCGGCGGTCACAATATTATTAGCAAAGCTTTGTTCCATCCCTTCGAATTCGTCGGTATAAATAAATGCCGCCTCCACCGCCACATCATTTTTTGTGCCGGTGGCGTAAAAAACATTCTGATGGATCGCGTTTTTTCCGCGCGTCATATATTTCACGTAAGAATACAAACCGCCCTCGAAATAAAACGAATAGTCCATTTCCGGCTCTACCGACTTGTTGATGATATTGATCCTGACCCCCTTGGTTAAATAAGCCTGCTGGCGCAAATGCGTCACGATCTTTTTGGGATCGAATTCGATTTCCTTGAAAATTTGCGGGTCGGGATCAAAAGTGATCGTCGTGCCGTGGCCATCACACTTGCCGATCTTTTTGACCGCGGCTCGCGGCTTACCACGGTCATATTCCTGCACATAAAGGCCGCCATCGCGGCAAACTTCCGCTTTGGACCAGGTTGAAAGGGCGCAAACTACCGACACTCCCACGCCGTGCAAACCGCCCGATACCTGATAGGCCTTATTTTCAAACTTGGCACCCGCGTGCAAAGTCGTTAAAACGATTTCCAAAGCGGAAACCTTTTTTTGCGGATGCATATCTACCGGAATACCCCGCCCGTCATCGATCACCGAAATGCGGTTGTTGGGCAACAAAATCACATCTATGTTTTTGCAAAAACCGGCCATAGCCTCATCCAGCGAATTGTCCACCACCTCCCAAATCAAATGATGCAACCCGTCCAACCCAGTCGAACCGATATACATCCCCGGACGCTTGCGCACCGGCTCCAACCCTTCAAGAACGGAAATATCTTTCGCGCTATAAGATTCTTCCTTTTTTTTGTCGTCGTTTGCCATATGGTTTAGAATTTTAGACGTTGAACAGCAAGTTTTAAATTTATATTTTCAATGTTTCCGCGTGCCTAACCTGCCACCCTTGAGCCATTAGGGCATTAGCTGCCGCGCCGAAAACATTTTCTATTTCCTTGCCGGTAAGCGTGCGGTCAGACGATCTGTAGTTGATCCGAAGCGCCAAACTCTTTAATCCCGCCGGGATCTCTTTGCCTTCGTAAATATCTATCAACTCGACAGAATCCACCAATAAGCCTCCGGATTTCTTAATTACGTTGATGACGCTTTCCGCGTATTCGTTATCCGGAACCATAACCGCAATATCGCGCACCGCCTTTGGATGTGCCGGCAGTTGCCGATACGTCACCTTCTCCGTCGCCAGCAGCGAAAGCACGTCCATGCTCAATTCAAAAGCGAATAACGGCTCAATATCCAAAGCATCGGTTATGTCCGGGTTTATTTTTCCGCAAATGCCGATCTCCTTGCCGTTGGCAAATATCCGAGCGCTTTGGCTGGCGTTAAACAACGAGTCAACGCCAGTTTTTAACGGAACCATCCGGAAATCATTCACCCCAAGACGCCGACACGCAAATTCCAGCGCGCCTTTCATTTCAAAAAAATTGCCGTTCGCATAAATACCCGCGATCATTGTCGGTTCCATGCGCAAACTGGCTCCGAAAATTTTGCCAATTTCAAATTGGCGCAAAACGGGCACGGAAACATTCCTTTTAACGTTTTTAAGAAGATTGACCAAAAGACTGGGCCGCATGAAGCGCAAATCAATATTTACCGGATTTCTTATTTCCAGAGCGTCGCTTCCGGAAAAACCGAAAATTTCACAATCCTTACCGCAGACAAACGAATAATTTCTGACTTCCGAATATCCCGCGGCGACAAGGGCGTCCTTAATTGCGTTCTTCCATTGCCAGGAGAAATTTTTAACCGGAGGCTGAATGGTTGTTATCGGCAACTCCGCAGCAATATTCTCATAGCCGCCGATGCGGCCGATTTCTTCGATCAAGTCGCCTGGCAACGCAACATCGATCCGCCGCGTGGGAGAAATGATTTCCATGTTCAACCCCTTTCCCTTGCGGACCGAAAAACCCAGCGATTCCAATATTTTCTTAATCCGCGCGGATTGCATCTGGATTCCCAGCACGCTTTCAACGCTTGCCATATCCAGAACAAACCGGCGCGGCCGGACCGGAACCGGGTAACGGTCGATCATGCCCGCCATAATTTGTCCGCAGCCGCTATCGCAAACCAACTCCGCGACGCGCCGGGCCGCGCTCTCGGTTTCATTGGGATCCAGGCCATGCTCGTAGCGAAGCGACGCGTCGGTCTGCAAACCGATGCCGCGCGAAGTCCTCCTGATTCCGCGCGCATCAAAGTTGGCGGATTCGATCACGATTGTCGCGGTTCTTGCGGAAATTTCCGCTCTTTTTCCGCCTTTTATCCCGGCCAAAGCCAAGGGGCCGGTCTCATCGGCAATCAATAGCGCATCCGGAGTAAGTTTGAATTTTTTATCGCCCAGCACCTCGATTGTTTCTCCTTCGGCGGCTTTGCGAACAATGATTTTTTTAATTTTTGATTTGGAACCGGCGTTTTGCAAATTATCAAAATCAAACGCGTGCAACGGTTGGCCGGTTTCCAGCATCACATAATTTGTCGCGTCAACAACGTTATTAATCGCGCGCATCCCGCACGCCTCCAGTCTTTCCTGAACCCATTTTGGCGACGGGCCAACTTTAATTCCGGCAACCACCATCGCCGTATAGCGGCGGCAGGCCGAAGCGTCTTCCAATTTCACGTCCACCAGCGACTTGGCCGCGGCAGCCTTGCTTTTCGGCGCTTTGATTTTTGGAAAAACCGCCTTCATTCCCAGAATTGCGCCGATTTCGCGCGCAATGCCGATATGCGAAAAACAATCCGGCCGGTTGGACAGAATCGTAATATCAAAAATGCTGTCCTTGCCTTTTTTTTGCACCGACTCAACCTCAAAGCTGTGCCTGATAATCAAATCCGCCAGGACTTTCGCGTCCGGCAATTTTTTATCAAAAAATGTTTGCAGCCAATTATAGGAAAAAAGCATAAAATAAAAATGTCAAAATCAAAATTGATCCAAAAATCTCTGGTCTCCTTCATAAAACAATCTGATGTCATTGACCCGGTATTTTATCATCGCCAACCGGTCCATGCCGATGCCGAACGCAAACCCCTGCCAAAATTGCGGATTAACCCCGGCATTTTTCAAAACATTGGGATGCACCATTCCCGCGCCCATAACTTCCATCCAGCCCGTGCCCTTGCAAGCCGAACACCCCTTGCCCGAACAATGCACGCAACGCAAGTCAACTTCAAACGAGGGCTCGGTGAACGGAAAGAAAGACGGCCGCAACCGGATATTATCGCCCGCCGCGATGGAAACGGATTGCTTACCGGTTTTATTTTCGCGCTCGATTTCGGAATCGCAAAAAAATTGCCGGAAAAATTCATCGATTATCGCTTTAAAATTTGCCACGGAAATGCCCTTATCAACCAAAAGGCCTTCGATCTGGTAAAAATTCGGCATGTGCGACGCGTCCACCGCGTCGCGCCGGAACACCCGGCCCGGAGCGATAATGCGCAAAGGCGGCTGATGGCTTTCCATATATCGCACCTGACCTGGGCTCGTGTGCGGCCGCAAAGGCGATCCGTCATTCAAAAAAAGAGTGTCGAACACGTCCCGCGCCGGATGGTCTTTGGGAATATTTAGCGCGTCAAAATTATACCATTCATTTTCGATTTCCTGACTCTCAACGATCTCAAAGCCCATGCCGTGAAAAATTTCATTGACTTTGCGTTCAACCAAGGTGAACGGATGCAAATGTCCTACCCCAGGAACAATCCCGGGCAACGTGACATCGAGCCAATCCTTCTGTGCCTCTTCCGCCTTGTTCGACTCCTTTATTTTAATTGCCTTGATTTCAAACGCCGCGGCAATTTCTCTCTTGACTTCATTCGCTTTTACTCCCGCCTGCGCCCGTATTTCTTTTGACAGTGACCCCAAAGATTTGAAGAATTCCCCCAATCGCCCATCCTTATCCAAGAATTTCTTATAAACCAAATCAAGCTCATTCTGATTATGGGCTTTTTCAATTTCAGCAATTGCCTCGGCTTTAATTTTTTCCAAATCCAAATCTTCCATTGTGTTTCAACAATATTTAATTTTAACCCAATCTCTATAAAAAAACAACTTCCCGATCAAGCGTTCCAGTTACAATTCGGCTTTATCGTGAATCATTTTTCAAACTTGCCATGGTTGATCAATCTGCCTCCGATGATTCGAATATTGTTGTCCGCGGCGATCGGATAAATGATTTCTTCCAATTTTTCACGGTATTGGTTGGTCTGCGCTTTTTGAAAATACAAAAGCAGGTCCGGAGTCTTTGACAGATATTCAAAGAGCCGTTCGCGGATTTTTGGCGATAAATTAATGTGCTCAACGTACGCCTTGGACACTCCGGAATCTTTCAAGGCGTTAAAAAGTTCCGCCAATTTGCCACTGCTGGCGGTAAAATACGGCAACAACGGCCCAACGAATGCGTAAGTCGGCACTCCGGCATAATGCAGCTCCTTCAAAGCGGCCAGCCTTAAAGACGCGGCTGGCGCGCTTGCTTCCATAAATCTTGTCACCGCGTCGTCAATAGTGGTCACGGTCAACCCAACGCTGATATTTTTCAGACGTTTGAATAAACCGATATCGCGCACCGCCAAACCTGATTTTGTCAAAATCGATACTTCTCCTTCGTAACCGAAATCGGCCAGAACTTCCAAGCACTTTTGCGTTAATCGATATTTGTTTTCAATGCCTTGGTAAGGATCGGTAACCGACGAAAAGAATATCGAGCCGAAATTTTTGCCATTGAATTTTCTGCAAAATTTATCCAATTCGGTTTGCAAAACTTCCGGGGCGTTAATTTTTGCATCGACAAAACTGCCCCATGTTTCCGACGGGTGCTTCCAGCGCCCGATAAATGCCGCGTAACAGTATTTGCAGCCAAAAGAGCATCCAACGTAAGGATTAATGACCCAATCCGCATCCGGAAGGCCTGATTTCGTTAAAACTGATTTAACTTTGATTTCATTGATTTTCATTACCTGATTTTACCAAAAAAACGCCGCGGAGGCGATTTTCAATGAGCCGAGAGAGGGATTCGAACCCACGACCTACTGTTTACAAAACAGTTGCTCTACCACTGAGCTATCCCGGCAATGAATAGTTGATTAGTTAAGAGTTTGTTAGTTGATGAGGAAATTGCCTGCATCCGCTCTATTTGCAACAATTAGTATATTACTGCAAATCCGCCAATTATCAAGCTACCAAAAAAAGACAGCCTTGCGGTTATCTTTTTTTATGGCACGGTTACCAGCTGAACGGATCGCGCAACCTTCTTCTTTTGGAATTGGCGCGTTTTTTCTTTTGATGATGCGCCGGCTTTTCGATCACGTCTTCAGGCATCACCACTTTACCGACCGCCATCTCCGGCAACTCGGTTTTCGCGGAAAATTCCGTTTCCAAACGCGCAACAGTCTTTTTCGCGGCTACCGGCTTATCCGCTTCAGATATCATAATCTCCTTATCCGCCTCGCTTTTAGAATTTTTTTTGACCAAAATCGGCTTCTTTGTTTTAACGATTGTTCTCAAGTCGTGCCAATAATTATCCAATAGCGCCTCATCCTTTTTGCCTTGTTCTTCGGCGCGCTGGCGCAATCTCACCATATAGTCATTGATCTTGTTTTCCGCCTTAAGAATCAACAGTTTTGCCTTAAGAAGCTGCTTCTGGGTAAAATCGATCCATGAAAAATTTTTGAAATAGGGTGTTTTTTTTATTTTGGTTTCCAGCCAATTTTTCAAACCCGATACGAGATTCGCCAATTTAAAATCTGCCGACCGCTCCGAAGCTTGTTTGGCCGTCGGCATTTTCCGGGCAACGATTGTAAACATGCCCGCAACGCTTCCCGCAAAAATAAGGACAATAATAGTCTCAACCATCGAATTTATATTTTTCTATAGGTGTTTCGCCTCCCGTGGTACGAACCCCGGGCGGCGACCAAAGAATGCTTCCTTTGGAATCCTCATTATTTGTTCCCCCGCCCTAGAGGGGCGGGGGTTACAAATAATAAAATATGTCAAAAGGCTGCCCCCAAAAGGACAAACCAGCGCCTCGGCCCTATATTTGAAGCCGCACCGCTCTTTTGACGATAATATTCTCGCCGACTTTGGCGACAGTTTCTTCGACCAAATCCTTGACCATCTTTGAGGGGTTTTTTATCCACGGAGTCGCCAGAAGCGTTTCCTGGTCATCGCCCATTGCCGCGACCTGCAGGCAAAGCTCATGCGCCAGACATTTGAAATCATCGGAATTGGCAACGAAATCCGTCTCGCACCTCAATTCAACCATAACGCCGATTTTGCCGTTGGCATGAATATAGGCCTCGATTTTACCCTGGCCGGTCGTCCGATCGCTTTTTTTCGATGCCAGATCTTTTCCCCATTTCTTTAAAACTTCCTTGGCTTTTTCAATGCTTCCCGCTTCATCTAGCGCCTTTTTACACTCGCCAATCGATATGCCTGTTTCGTCGCGAAGTTGTTTTATTTGCTCGATATTTGCCATAGATTAGACGATAATCGCCAATACCAAACCAATACCAAGAAACCAGTATCCGCCTGTTTGGCTTTGGAGATTAAAATTTAAAAATTTATTTAGTTTCAGCAACCGCCGCCGGCTTGACTTCCGGGGCCGCTTGTTTTCCGGCCACGATCGCTTCTTTTACCTTCCCGAGAATGTATGTAACCGAAGACACGGAGTCGTCATTGGCGATTATCGAATAATCGGCCAAATCCGGATCGATATTAACATCGGCGATTCCAATCACTTTCACGCCGTTTTCGCGCGCTTCCTTGACCGCCAATTTATCTTTTTTCATGTCCACCACAAAAATCGCTTCCGGCATTTTCTCCATCATTTTGATTCCGCCCAGTTTCTTTTCCAGCACTTTGATTTCTTTTTGAATTTCAGCCTGCTCTTTTTTGGTGTATTTTTCATACTCACCGGCCGCGGTTTTGCGTTCTATTTCCTTAAAATAATCAATCCTTTTCTTTATAATCTTGAAATTGGTAAAAGTACCCCCCAGCCACCGTTCGCTCACGTATGGCATGCCGACTTCCGCGGCCATCTCCTTGATGTTTTTCTTGAACTGTGTTTTGGTTCCGACGATCAAGATTATTTTTCCTTCCGCCAGCACTCCCTGGATATAGTCGAGCGCGGCCTGGAATTTGTCTTTCACCTTGTCCAAATCAATGATAAAAATCGTGTTTCTAACTCCAAAAATAAAAGGCTTCATCTTTGGATGGACTTTTGATTTTTTATGGCCGAATTGCAACCCGGCTTTCGTCATTTCTTCTACTGAAAGATTGGTATTCATTGTTTCTTGTTTTAGACCAGCAGCTGCTTGTTCGACAGCCTCTGTTTATTCATGATTTAAAATAATACCACACTCGATCTGATTTTTCAAGCTCCCGCCCAACTTACCGCCCTTGCCATTTTGTTTTTTTTGCGTTATACTTTTTTTATCGTCAAAAACGACTGATTTTTTATCCAGAGGTAGACCCTCGGCTTGCCCGGGGAACCGATGGATGAGGATTCCAAAGGAAACATCCTTTGGTCGCTGCCCGTGGGTTCGTACCATGGGAGGCGAAATACATTTGGAAAATATAAAATCGATTTAAAAAGGAATCGCAACAAACTATGAAAAAAGAAATCCATCCTAAATATTATCCGGAAGCCCAGGTTAAGTGCTCGTGCGGAAAAACCTACGCGATCGGCTCGACCCGGGAGTACACCGAAACCGAAACCTGCTCGGCCTGCCATCCGTTCTATACCGGCAAAGCGAGATTGGTAAACGCCATGGGCCGCGTTGACAAGTTTCTCAAGAAAGTGGCCAAAAAAGAAACTCTCGCCAAAAAAGCGAAGTAATCGGGCCAAATCAAGCGTATCGCCTTTTTTTACAGCCAAAAATCTCATTAACGCCAAGAACGAGCAAAAATGGCTCAAACTCTGTCGCATCAGGAGGAATATGACAAACTCTTAAATCAACTCAGCGATCCTGGGTTGATTTCTGATTGGGAAAAATTCGAGATTCTAAACAAAAGAAAGGCATATTTGGAAAAAATAATCGAGATCGAAGACCAAATCCGGGACATTGGCAATAAAATTGAGGAAAACCGGCTGATTACGATGTCCGAAGAAGATCCGGAACTCACTTCCCTGGCCGAAGCCGAAATCGGCCAAATGAAAGCGCAAAAAGAAACTCTGGAGCGCGATTTGCAGGATTTAATCAAATCCGAAAGCAAGCCGGCTGGCCCGGACGCGATCGTGGTTGAAATTCGCGGCGGCACCGGAGGCGAGGAGGCGGCTTTGTTTGCGGCCGATCTGTACCGCATGTATACGCGCTACGGCCAAACCAACAACTGGAAGCAAAAAGTGCTTGATTCAAGTCAAACCGAAATCGGCGGATACAAAGAAATAATTTTTGAATTAAAAGGCAAGGGAGTTTGGGAAGCGATGAAATACGAGGGCGGAGTTCACCGCATCCAACGCATACCGGAAACTGAAAAAAACGGCCGAATACACACCTCGACCGCAACTGTCGCGGTCTTGCCGAAGCCCAAAAAAAGCGAATTCACCATACGGCCCGATGAAATCAGGGTGGAATTTTGCCGGTCATCCGGACCGGGCGGACAATTCGTTAACAAGCGCGAATCGGCGGTGCGCATCACCCATATCCCCACGGGTCTGGCGGTTTTTTCGCAAACCGAACGCAACCAGTTGCAAAACCGCGAAAATGCCATGGCTTTGCTCGAATATCGCCTGCAAGAAAAGAAGAGGCTGGACGAAGAAGCGGCTTTTGGAGGCGCTCGCAAAGAGCAGATCGGCACCGGCGAACGCAGCGAAAAAATTCGGACGTACAACATCCCCCAGGATCGCGTGACCGACCACCGCATTAAAAAGAGCTGGCATGACATTGAGGGTATTTTTAACGGAAACATCAAAGAAATTTCCGAATCGCTCGAAAACGAATTGGGGCAAAAGTGCGAAGACGCTACGTCTTAACGCCAATTATCCGATATCCTGTCTCCGTGCGCGCCCGCAAGCGCGCCGCAGTTTGTAAAAAATTATATTCCCCAAATGTGTTTCGATACTGCGGGGCGTTAACCCCGCAGATCGACCAAAGGAGTGCCTCCTTTGGAATCCTCGAAATCTGTAACCCTGAGGCAAGACCTCAGGGAGTTACAGATTTTAAATATGACATTCGGAACATTTGAATTCTTTATTTTTCTTGCCGCTTTGGTCGGCGTCTACTGGTCCCTTAAAAAATGGCCCGCCGCGCGGCAATTTTTTCTGGTGGCCGCAAGCGGCTATTATTATTGGCTCGTCGACAATCGTTTTGCGGGTTTATTGGTGTTGGCCGCTCTCATCACTTTTTTAATCGCCCGGAATATCCGCGGCGAAAACCGTTTCGGGGATAAATTTTATTTCGGCCTGGGACTGGCGCTGAATCTGGGAATATTGTTTTGGTTCAAATACTATGATTTTTTTCGGATTTCGATCCAATCGTTCTTCTCTCAAATCGGACTGCCGGCATCGCTTCCGTTCTGGGAAATCGCCCTTCCGATCGGAATTTCTTTTTATTCGTTCAGGATGGTGTCATATTTGGCTGATGTCCGGCGGAAAAAGTATTCGCCCGAAACTTCTTTATTGAATTTTTTTACTTATGCTTTCTTTTTCCCGCATATGCTGGCCGGACCGATCGTTCGCGCCGGCGATTTTTTGTCCCAGTTGAAAAATGGCGGCCCGAAACAACCCGCGCGAATCGAAGTCGCGGCATCAATGCTTTTTTTGGGATTGTTAAAAAAAGTCATCATCTCCAGCTGGCTCGCGGCAACGCTCGTTGATAACGCCTTCGCGGTTCCCGAACAAATCGGCGCGGCGCTTGCCTGGCTGGCCGCCATCGGCTACACGATGCAAATCTATTGCGACTTCTCCGGCTACAGCGACATTGCCATTGCCTGCGCCATGTTTTTGGGATTTGAATTGCGCCCAAATTTTAATTTTCCCTATCTGGCCGGTTCAATATCCGAGTTCTGGCGCCGATGGCATATCAGTTTTTACTCCTGGATGGTTGATTACGTTTATATTCCGCTCGGAGGCAGCCGCAAGGGCAGAGCCATGAGCCTTATCAACAGTCTGGCGGTATTCGCCCTTTCCGGACTTTGGCACGGCGCCGCGGGACACTACATTTTGTGGGGATTATGGCATGGCGGCGGCGTCTGCATCCAGCGCGCTTGGTCGTGGTCAACGCTTCTTAAAGATAAATTAGGGTCTATTGGCGGAATTGCCGGTTGGCTTGCCACCTTTTCTTTTGTCGGTATGGGATGGATATTGTTCCGGGCGGAAAATGTTGAACGGGCAGGCGCGTTCGTTGCGGCGCTTTTCAGATTTGAATCCGCGCCGCCGGTCGCGTCATCCGTCGCGCCAACGCTCGCATTAATTGTGTTGTTTGTTTTTTATGAACGAAAAATCACGCGCGCTTTAATCGGTTGCCAAAAATTTTTGCCCGGAATACTTTGGCCGCTTGGTTGGATTACCGCCATCATCGTCCTTTATTATTTTGCCCCGCAAACAGTGCCGCCTTTTATTTATTTTTCATTCTAATGAACACCACCACAAAAATCGTCATTATGGCGCTCGGATTGGGGATCGCCCTGCCCCTCATTGATTCGGAAAAATTGTTAAGATGGCTGCCGGCCTATGGCGCCGACCCCGCCAATATCTTTCAAGCCGCCGGAGTGCAAATGGCAAGTTTAAACATTCCAAAGAATCTCCCGGCCGCCCAACCGAACGAAGGATCGGCAACCGGCACAAAACTGCAGGACAAAGCGGCTATCGCCGGCACGGATAGCCTCCAGATTAAAGATCTAAAAATTGAAAAACCTTACCGGATTTTATTGGTGGGAGATTCATTCATGGCGGTCGCGGGCGGATTTGGCGACATCTTGGAACAAAAATTGGTTGGGTTTGGCGACACCGTTGTCTTGCGCAAAGGAAAGGTTTCAAGCGGCCTCAGCCGGCCCGATTATTATGACTGGAACAAGGAAGCCGCATCCGCGATCAATACGTTCAAGCCTAACGTGACCATTATCATGATGGGAACCAACGACGCGCAATCCTTTGCAACAAACATAAACGGCAAAAAAACGGTTGCGGCCTTCGGCAGTGAGCAATGGGACGCGGAATACGCCGGACGCGCCGCTTCATTTGCAAGATTATTCACCGATGCGGGCTCGATCGTCTATTGGATCGGATTGCCCTCGATGCGCAACGCGACTTACGGCCAAAAGATAACGCGCCTGACGAAATTGCAAGAATCGGCCGTGAACGCAAACAACCGGGCAAAATTCGTCCCGGCGCAAACCATGCTTTCCGGCAACAATGCTTACGAACCATTCGTGCCCGACGCCCAAGGCATAATGCGCGCCACGCGCAATCCCGACGGCATCCATCTGAGCTATTTCGGCGGCACGATTCTTGCGGAAAAGTTTATTAACTGCCTGAACGAAGATCTCCAGTTTACTACGCTATTGCCAAAACAGGAAAACCCGCATTAAGCGGGTTTTCGATTGGCATTTCCGAAACTTCTACCTCCCCTCGATCGCCGCAATGTCGTCGGCGTACCCGTCGGCGATCTTGATGGCGCTATTTCCGTAGAAACTGTATTTCTTATTCACGGTTCCCGCAAAATAGATCATGGCTGCTTTCCATTCGCCGTCGCGAGTTTGCGACTTGGCGCCGTAATCACCCACATAGAGTGCCGTGGCCATGAAAGCATCGGCAATATTCCATGGGTTGGCCGCATGGCCCACGATCGCCTTTACGCGTTCGCGATAAGTTACCCAAGTAGATGGAATAAACTGGCCCGGCCCCATCGCGCCCCCGTAACCGAAACTCATAGGACATGAAATTGGCGTTTTGGCATAATCCTTGCCCAGTTCGCTAGTGATCGAAATGAAATTGGTGATATTCGATCCCGGCTTCATGACGCGGCTGATCGCCGCGCCGGTTTTAATTTTAACTCCGCTGCCGTTAACGGTATTCGTCAAATAGCATTGGCCCACGTTTTTGCCGAGATTTGATTCCTGGGTCAAAATCGCCAGCAAAAACGCCGGGCGCACGCCAGTGACCGCGGCCGCGTTTTTTGCCATCTGATAGGCCTGCTCGAAATTCGGCGCGTCGGTATCGGCAACCCCGGCTAAAGCAAACATTCTCTGCTTGATTGTCGCGATAACCTGGGCGGTCAACTGTTTAGCTTGGGTCGTCTGCTGCAATTGGGCATCCTTCGCTTTAAGGCTTTTGTTGTACTCGGCCTGCGCCTGTTCATGCTCCTGCTTTTGCAGAAGCTTCATCTGGGTTGTTTTTTCAAGATCTCCTTTTTCGCTCTCAAGCCCCAGCTTCTGATCTTCAAGCGATTGTTTCAAGCTTTTTATATCCTGCAATATCTGGTTTGATTTATCGTTTAAATTTTCAAGATAGACCAAATTATTGAAGAAATCGGACAGTTTCTCTTCAGCTAAAAGAGTTTCCACCAGAGGCGTTTGGTCAGCCTCGTTTATCGCGCGCACGATTGTCGCCAGGTATCTCTGGGAGTTGGCAATTTTTTGATTGGTGTTCTCCACCGAATCCTCGGTATCGCTAATCTGCAGCTTGAGATCGCCGATCATCGCGTTGCTTTGTTTGATCTGAACCGCCAGCGAATCGGTTTTCTTTTTCAAAGCGGCGATTTGGTTTTGCAGACTCTTCTTTTCACCCGCGGTTTTGCTGATATCGGTATCGTATTGTTTTAAAAGCGACTCATATTTGCTAAGGAGAGTCTGGCAGCTCTCCTTGGTCGTGCACTCGCCCGTATCGGCACTTCCAGCGGTTTGCCCTTCCACCGGCGCGTAACCGCCCGCCGCGAGCAAAATCGCGGCCAGCGCCAGAATAATCGTTTTGCTTGATTTTATTTGCATGTCGGGATGGATATGTTTAAAGTTTATATTGTTACTACAATATCAATCATAACTTAAACGCCTGCGGTTTTGCAACCGCAGGCGTTTCTTTTTTTCGCGAAATCCTATTTTTTGTCGGGAGCCGCCTCTTCTTCAGTAACAACGTCCTTTTTCTCCTTTTCCACTTTGGCGACATCCTCAACCTTCTCTTCGATCGGCTTTTCGAGCTCTTCCTCGACTTTCTGCACCGGAGCGGCCAAAGCCACGATCTCATCCGGATTTTTCAGCAATTGCACTTTTTCGCCGACCGGCAAATCCTTAACCAGAATGACATCATCAAAAGTTTTCAATTTGGAAATATCGACCCTCAATTCGCGCGGAAGATCCGCCGGCAAAGCCTTAACGGTGATATCGGAAATATTTTTCACGAGAGTTCCGCCAAGATCCTTGACCGCCGACGACTCGCCCTCAAAAATAATCGGCACTTCTGCCTCGATCTCCTTGGTTAAATCGGGCTGGTAAAGATCGGCGTGGATGATGTTTCCGCTAACCGGATCGGTATCGATATCGTTCACCAAGATCATGTATTTGTCTTTCGCGCCTTCAATATTCAAAGACACAAGCGAGCTTTTCCCGGCCTGGCGAAACAGCTTGACAAATTCCTTGGCATCAACGCTGAGATTCTTGTTTTCAATGCCCGGCCCGTATAACACCACCGGGATTAATCCCGACTGGCGCAGTTCTTGGGTTTCCCGCCCCTGTTCTGTTCTAATTTTTGCTGTGAACGTTAACATATTTTTTTCAATTCCCGCAGAAAAGAAATTTTATTTTATTTCAAAATTATTTGAGTATATCACCGAATCCGATTTGAACGCCTGGCCGTCGGAACAGCCGATGCAAACCGGTATTTTCAGCCGGTTGAGGCCGGGCTTGATTTCATCGAGAGTCAAAACAAACTTTTTTCCCGATTTTGCCGCAATGCAACCGCTAGCCGCATCGCTTTCCTGGCATCCGTCGTATGAATACGGCGTCCATATCCCGACACCGTCTTTTTTTTCAACATAATACGGATAGCAAGCCGAAAAGCAAACCTGTTTGTCCAGTTCATTCTTGAAGCTGACTTCAAGCGAATCCCCAGTGCGGTAATCGTTGCGATCCGTTGCGACCATAACTTTTGCCGGTTTTGGGCTAAACATAAGCCACAAAACAACGACAATGGCAACCACCGCGACGATTCCCGATATTTTTTTATTAATTTTCATCTGGCTTTTAAAAAACAACTTTTACCGCGCCGGCTAAGAACGGCCCGGAAAATTTAATAATAATTTAAAAAGCCTCTATCGCTTTTTTACTATAAACCTTTTTTCAAGATTTTTCAAGGTTTGCGCCACATCGGTATATTCAAGCTCGCCCATTCCAAGCATTGCCGGCCCAAAGAACCCCTGGCGGCGGATATCCTGCGCCTTTTGGGCTATTTGAGCCCGGACCAAATCCCAATAGGGCTGGTCAAAACAATCAACCGCCTCGCTCAGCTTCCCGTTATGGACGCTGTATGCCGCCGCGCTTATTATCGGCGGCCCGTCAAAAAAGGAAACATCCGTGCCTTGCTTGACCGGCATCAGCGGCCCGTTGTGCGAACCGCGCATGAATCCGGCCACCAAATGGCCGATTGAATACGGCGACAAAATTTCGCCGCCTCCCGGGAATTCCTTCTGGGTCCGCACCAGCATTACCGGATCGTCTTTGCCCACGTATTTTCCGGCGATATTATGCAAGCGCGTGGTACTTATCGCCGCGGCCTGTTCGTTGCTCGCGCGGGACCAGATGCTTTCCACCGCAAACCTTTCCTGATCGCGCAACAAAACCGCCACATCGTATATTTCCTCGGGGGTTTTCAGCTCGATCACCTTTTCTTCTTCGACACAGGCCAAATCCATGATGCGGAAAATGTACCCTTGGCGGATATTGGATGAAATGATCAGTCCCGAGTTGTGCATCGGATCGCAAAACGACAGATATGCCGGCAGATTAAAGGCCCCTGGATCGGTCTTGTCGGCGGCCAAAAATAAAAACGGTTCGGCCAAACGTTCCTCGAATTCAATTTCCGCGACTGCCGGGCCCATTCCTTTGAGCGTGCCGGCAAAATCCATCTTCAGCAGATCCTGGCCGGCGCCGTAAAGACCCTGTTCTTTGGCAACCCTCATTCCCGCAATAAACGCGTCCCAGCAGAGCCGATGGACTTTTTCATTGGAAACACCCTTGTCGTGCGTCGAAAGAATCGCGATGTCATCCCCGGTAAAAGTTATCCTCCAATCAATCAAAATCCCTTTGCTTTTCGTTTTGATATGGTTCCGCACGGCATCCAGCAGCGCCTGCGACGGCCTGACGTGCCCTCCGATCGCGCCCAAGTCGGCTTTGATCGCGCTGATTGTTATTTTCATATTGAATATTTTTAATCGAAATTATCTTTATTGATTATTATAGCAAAATTTTTCGCAAATCGCACTTTTGCGAGATCATCTCGCGCTTAGATTTGCCGAATCTTGATCTTGATATTTTCTTGCGCGATAAGATAGTTATCCTCCTTGGACAAAAGCTTATCGGATCCGCGTATGCTCAGGCAGTGCTTCGCGTTAACCAATGCCATCCGCATTGAATATTCGATGTCGTTCCCTGATGCCAGCATTCCCGACATAAATCCGGACGCGAACGCATCGCCCGCGCCGGTAACATCGACCACTTTGAATTTTTTTAAACCCGCTTCATATATTTTTCCGGAATCAATAACCAAAGCCCCTTCTTTGCCCAGCGTGATAATACTGGTTCCCCGGTGCATCATCGCCACTCTTTTTATGATTTTTTCCTTATCGTCATAGCCAACGCCGGTCATAACTGAAGCTTCCTCCCGATTCAGAATCAAAACGTCGATTCGCGCCAATAGATTTTTAACGCACTCGCGGCCCATAGCCATTTGCGAATTACCCAGGTTGGCCGCAACCATTATCTTATTTTTTTTGGCGAAGGCAACAATTTTTTCGCTCAAACGGCACAGCCGGCCTGAAAGCGGCGCCAGATAGAATAACTTTGATTCCAGATTGTCCCAGGGAATATGCCGACTCTCAAGCAGTTCGGAAGCACCCCGGTATACCAAAATCACCCGGTCTTCGCCCACCGCGTTCAAAACAACGGAATTATTCGTCGCCCTCTCTCTAGTCAAACTGACCAGGCTCGATTCGACGTTAATCTGCTTCAAATGTTCCAGAATTTCCCGGCCGGGAATATCGTCGCCCACCATGCCGCAGTATGCCGTGCGAAACCCCTGGCGCGAAAAAGCCGTTGCCGTGTTCAAACCGCCGCCGCCAAAGGCGAATCTCATTCCGGGAACATCGATCTTTGAACCCATATTAAACGCAAACCCGCGGCCGGAAACCAATCTCTCGTCTTTTTTTATGAATTTTGGCGGCATTTCCATGAAAACATCCCATGCCGCGGATCCGAAAGTAATTACGTCAAACATAATTGGTCATAAGTTCGAATATTCGAAATCCGAATGTTCGAAACAATTTTCAGAATTAAATTTTCAAAACTGGAAATATTTTACTTTTTCAATCCGCCAAGCTTAATGATGGTTTTCATTACCGAATCCGGATTCAGCGACATCGTCTCGATCCCTTCCTTCATCACGAATTCCGCGAATTCAGGGTAATCACTCGGCGCCTGGCCGCAAATGCCGATATACTTTCCCCTGGCCTTGCAAGCTTTAATCGCCTGCGATACCAATGCCTTTACCGCGTCATTATTCTCATTGGCAATATAAGACAGCTGGCCCGCGTCGCGATCCAATCCCAACGCCAATTGGGTCAAATCGTTGGAACCGATCGACATGCCGTCGAATACATCCAAAAATTGATCCGCCAAAATTACGTTGGAAGGGATTTCGCACATTACCATGATCTTCAAACCGTTCTGACCTGACTCAAGACCGTTTTTCTTCATTACGCCGATCACCTTTTTTCCTTCCTCGACGGTACGGCAGAACGGAATCATCACCCAGACATTGTCCAATCCCATAGCCTCGCGCACTTTCTTGATCGCCTGGCATTCCATGGCAAAAGCCGGCTCGAAGCGCGGATCGTAATAGCGCGAAGCGCCGCGCCAGCCGATCATCGGATTGGATTCGACCGGCTCGTAGTCTTTGCCGCCGACTAAAGCGCTGTACTCATTGGTCTTAAAATCGGAAAATCTCACGATAACGTGTTTCGGATAGAAAGCCGCCGCAATTTGCGCCACGCCTTCGGCAAGCTTATCCACGAAAAATTCTTTTTTGTCTTTATACCCGGCCGTTATCGCCTCGATTTGCGATTTCAATTTTTTATCCTTAAGTTTGGCGAAATTGCTGAGGGCCAGCGGATGAACCTTTACTTTGTCGGCAAAAATAAATTCGATCCGCGCCAAGCCAACTCCGTCGTTGGGCAAAAACGAAGCCTTGAACGCGCCATCGGGCGTGCCCACGTTCAGCATTATTTTGCTGGACAGCTCGGGAATCGTTCCCAGGTCATATTCTTTCTTTTGGTATGGTATTTTGCCCGCGTAAACGCGGCCTTCAAGTCCTTGTGTGCAGTCCGCGGTCGCCTGCGCGCCATTTTTCAAAATTTTGGTGGCATTGTCGGTGCCCACGATACAGGGCGTGCCAAGTTCCCGAGAAACAATGGCGGCATGGCAGGTTTTGGTGCCTTCATTGGTCACGATCGCGGCCGCGATCCGCATAATCGGCACCCAATCCGGATCGGTCATATTTGTCACCAGAATTTCGCCCTTCTTAAACTGGCTGATCTGTTTCACGTTCGGAATGATATGGATTTTGCCTTCGCCAATCTTGTGCCCCACCGCGATTCCGGTCACCAGCGGTTTGGCATTTGTTTTGACTTCATATTCTTCATAAACATTTTTTGTTTCGTTCCCGGCATAAATGGTTTCCGGGCGCGCCTGAACAATGAACAGTTCTCCGGTCTTGCCGTCTTTGGCCCATTCGATATCCTGCGGCCCTTGATAATGCTCCTCGATTATCACCGCCCATTTGGCTAAAAGTTCTGCTTCCGCGTCGCTCAAAGAAAATTTCGCCTGGTCTTTTGCCAGAACCTTCACCTCTTTCAATCCAACTTTTTTGTCAAAAATATATTTGATATCCTTATTGCCCAGGGTTTTGGAAATGATCGCGGTTTTGCCCGCCTGCAGGGATGGCTTGAAAACATAGAATTGGTCGGCCACTACATGGCCCTTCACGATCATTTCGCCCGCGCCATAAATGGAATTTATCAATACCACGTTGCGGAATCCGGTTTCGGTGTCCAAGGTAAACATAATGCCCGCCGATGCCAGATCCGAACGAACCATTTTCATGACTCCCACCGACAGCGCCACTTTCATGGTATCAAAACCTTTCTCGGCGCGATAAACGATCGCGCGATCCAAAAAGAGCGAAGAAATGCATTTTTTCACCGCTTCCAATAATTCCGCGGGCGTATCGATATTGAGATAAGTTTCATGCGCGCCGGCGAATGACGCGCCGGCGAGATCCTCGGCCGTGGCCGATGAACGCACCGCCACGTTCACGTTCTTGGTTTTATAATACGCCGACAATTCTTTGTAGGCTTCCAGAATTTGATTTTTAAAATCCGCCGGAAATTCGCCTTTTAAGACCAGATTGCGCGCTTGCGTGCTCGCTTTTTTTAATTGCGCAAGGTTGGTTACATCCAAATTCTTGAATATTGCTTCCAGTTTTTTATCGATTCCATTGTGGCGCAGATAATACCAATAGGCGGTACTGGTGGTAATGAATCCGTTGGGAACCGGCACGCCTTTCTCGCCCAGCTGCGAAAACATCTCCCCCAGCGATCCATTCTTGCCGCCCACCAGCTCAACATCCTTTTTGGTCACTTCCTTAAACCAAACCACGTTTTTTTGTCCGAGTGTTTGTTCCATGATTTTATGTGTAAAAAATTATTCCTCCTGTTCCGTATATGTTACCAAATCGAATGTTTAATTATAACATTATAAGCTTTGCCTGCAAAAAATCTCCCGCAAGGGAGATTTTTTGCCGCATTGGCGGTGTTTCAAAAAGCAATTGAATATCATAAACCCCGGTTTCAGGCAGGATTCACGGCGCTTTTAATGCTCTCAACGCTTTCCGGATTTGCCAGCGTCGACAAATCGCCCAATTCCTCCTTGGTGAAAACTTTGCGCAAAATGCGGCGCATAATTTTCCCCGAACGGGTTTTGGGAAGGTCAGTCACGATAAAAACCTCATGCGGCGTGGCAATCGGTCCGATCGTTGACCTTATCGCCGCAACTACTTTTTCCTTCAATCCGGCAACATCCGCCGCTGATTTCGGCACCACAAACGCCACCGGAACTTCCCCTTTGATCTCATCGATAACTCCCACGACCGCGCACTCCGCCACTTGCGGCACTTTGCACGCGGCGCTTTCCAGTTCGCCGGTAGTCAAACGATGGCCGGCAACTTTAATCATGTCATCGCTGCGCCCGACCACCCGTAGCAATCCGTTTTTGTCGCGATAACCCAAATCGCCCGAAAAATAATACCTGTTTTTATATTGGCTCCAGTACGTATCGATAAATTTCTGTTCATTGCCCCAAACGCCCCGCAGCAATCCCGGCGCGAACGGCGGCAAAAGCACCACGCTGCCTTCCTTGCCCGCGGGACTGATCTTGCCGTTTTCGTCAACCACCCGAACGCGGATTCCCGGCAAGGGCAGCCCGGTATGCGCCGGTTTGAACGGCCCGATACCAGGAAGGGAAGTCGCGACAATGCCGCCGGTTTCGGTTTGCCACCATGTATCCAAGATCGGACATCTTTTTTTGCCCACCACTTCGTAATACCAAAGCCAGGCCTTTTCCGATATCGGTTCGCCCACTGAACCCAAAACCTGCAAGGTTTTCAAATTGTATGGTTTCAAAATTTCGATTCCGTTTTTCATGAACATTCTGATCGCCGTGGGCGCGGTATAAAAAACCGTTACGCCGTATTTGTCGATCACGCCCGCCCAGCGGTCGGGATTGGGATAATCCGGCGACCCCTCGAATTGAATGAAAGTCGTGCCGTTCAGCAGCGGCCCGTAACAGGAATAGGTATGTCCGGTCACCCATCCGATATCCGCCGTGGACCAGAAGATATCGTCATCGGTGAGGTCAAAAATCCATTTGTCCGAAGCGTAAGCCGAAACCATATATCCGCCGCAAGTATGCAGCGCGCCCTTGGGTTTCCCGGTCGATCCGCTGGTATAAAGGATGAAAAAAGGATCTTCGGCATCCATGATTGCCGGCGCGCATTCGTCAGACTCATTCCGGATGGCTTCTTCATACCACAAATCGCGCGCCTGGGCCCACGATATCGGATTTCCCGCGCGTTTGATCACAACCACCTTTTGCACCGCCGTGCCTTCCAGCGCTTCGTCCGCCTGTTTTTTCAAGTCAACGCATTTTCCCCGGCGGAAATAGCCGTCAACGGTAATCAAAACTTTGGCGCCCGCATCCTGCAATCGGACTTGCAAGGCTGCCGCGGAAAATGCCGAAAAAACCACCGAGTGCACCGCCCCGATCCGGGCACAGGCAAGCATGCTGACAATCACTTCCGGTATCATCGGCAAATAAATTCCAACCCGGTCGCCCTTTTTGACGCCGATCTTTTTTAACGCGTTCGCAAACTTATTCACCTGGCGATAAAGATCATAATAAGTGATCATTCTGGCCGGCTGCGCCGAATCGTCCGGCTCCCAAATTATCGCCACCTTGTTTTTGTGGACCGCCAGATTGCGATCCAGGCAATTTTCGGTGATATTCAGCTTGGCGCCGCCAAACCACTTTATGTGCGGCGGAGTATCGGCATAAACCTTGCTCCATTTTTTACGCCAAACCAAATCTTTGGCGACGTTTTCCCAAAATTTGACCGGATTTTTTTCCGCCAGCGCGTAAACGCTTTTGGACTTCAGCCACGCCCGCTTTTTCGCGGCCGCGTCCGGATAGTAAAGTTCGCCTTTTTTGATCATTGGAATTTAAAAATTATATTCTCCATACGATGAATGTTCCAAATTACAATGTTGCAAACAAAACCGCGCGGCGTTTGTTTGAAATTGGAATATTGAAAATTCATTGTCACCGCCATGGCGGGAAAAATTGAAAATTGTAAATTGAAAATTCTTTAGATTTTGTTGGCAACCAATTCGGCAAATTCAGCCAGCCGGCTGGAATAGCCCCATTCGTTGTCGTACCAAGCCACAACTTTAACCATATTGCCGTTCGCCATCGTCAATCCCGCGTCCACGATCGATGAATACGGACTGCCGATGAAATCAGTTGAAACCAGCGGCGCGGTTTCATAGGCCATAATGCCTTTCAACGGTTTTTTGGTTGCCGCTTTTTCCAGCGCGGAATTAACTTCCAAAACCGAAACCTCCCGGCCAAGTTCGCAAACAAGATCGACCGCCGATCCGGTCGGAACCGGAACCCGGAGCGCGATGCCATCCAGCTTTCCCTTTAATTCGGGAATAACCTTGCCGATCGTCTTCGCGGCGCCCGTACTCGTGGGAATGATATTTATCCCGGCGGCGCGCGCCCTTCTCAAGTCGCTGTGCGGCAAATCGAGAATTTTTTGGTCGTTGGTATAGGCATGGACCGTGGTCATGTAGCCTTTCACGATCCCGAAGGTGTCATTCAAAACCTTGGCGACCGGCGCCAGGCAATTCGTTGTGCAGGAACCCATATCCATGATATCGATTTTTGTCGGATCATACTGCTCCGCGTTTATTCCCAAAAGATAGGAGGGGACTTTTTCCCCGTCCTTTGACGGCGCGGAAATAATCACTTTTTTGGCGCCCGCGATAAGATGCTTGGCGGCATCGTCATATTTGGTGAAACGGCCGGTGCATTCCAGAACAACATCGACCCCCAATTTTTTCCAGGGCAAATTTGACGGATCGGTTTGCGCGAACACCGCCACGCGGTTCTGCCCGCGCTTGTTTCTCACTACCAACTCTTTTTCGCCAACCTCGACTTCGCTCCCAAAGCGGCCGTAAATCGAATCATATTTCAAAAGATGGGCAATCACCTTGGGGTCCGTGAGATCATTGACCGCGACCAAATCCACTTCGGGATGTTTATCAAGAAGCAGCTTGAACACGTGTCTGCCAATCCTGCCCAATCCGTTAATCGCAATTTTTGCCATATTTTTTGAGTTGTTACCAAAACTGGCGCAATTATTGCGTCAGTTTATTTTTTTTACTTCAGCTTCAAAACATCATCAATCTGCTGCTTGTCGAATCCAACGATGATTTTCCCGTCAATATTCACCACCGGCACGCCGATTTGGCCGGAAAGTTCGATCATCTCGTCTCTCTCCTTCTCGTTCTCGGAAACGTCAACATCCGCGAAATCAACTTTTTTATCTTTTAAATACTCTTTTAAAGTCGTGCAGTAAGGGCAATAAGGCGTTGAATAGATTTTGATCATATTTTGATGGCAATTTTTACCGCTCAAACCGCCGCAACCTTAATTGGTCGCGCAACCGCCTCCGGTTGTTCCCGATCCGGCCGTTTCCGTGCTTGTTCCAAATCCGGTCGACGGCTGGTCGCTGGATAGAGTCGTTTTGCATTCTTCCGGCTGATTGTTAAACGCCGAGCAGATGACCTGCTTCAAGGCCTCGGGAGATCTGGCCGAAAGCGCCGCGGACGCGTCTTTTTCGTTGACCACGATCGTGGGCGAACCCTGGACGTTGTATTTCGTGTTCAAATCATCATTGACCGCGAATTTCGGAAATTGGCCACTCACCCATGTTGTTTTGTCGTTGAAATCGGCTGTTATCTTGAATTCCTTGTCGGTTGCCGCCGTGCACGCGCTCAACTTGGTTTGATCGATGCTTGCCGAGGTCAGACACTTGGCAAAATCACCGGTTCCGTCCGCCGCCGTCGGCTCTTTCGCGGCGAAACATTTCAAATAGGCTGAATATTTGTCTGATTGCTCTTTCTCGATGCAATACTGGCGCAAATTTTCATCCACTTCCTTTTTGCCGTGCATCGCGTAGTTCACAAAATAGATTCCCATCGTCGCCTTGTCCTTCAGCAAATCATACACTGGCAAATACATTTTTTGGGCCTGCAAACCGTAGGGACAATAGGTCATCACGAATATTTTCACGTCAGGCTTGTCGGTTTTGGCAATTTCGGCGCTGGCAGCGCTTTCCAAGGACTTATCCAGGGAAATCGCCTGCGGAATGCCTTCCGCGAAAAAAAGAGCTCCGTCTTTGGTGACATAAGAAGTATAATCCTTGCCCTGCACCGTCAACTTGAAACTGTACATGCCGTTCTCGCTTTTCACTTCCTTGTACGTGGCCACGGTACCGGCGCTCAGCATGTTCTTATTGACGTAATCGACTGCTTTCTTGGCCGCGTCATCGGCTTTCATTGTTTTCATCGGCCGGAATTGGGCCGGCATCCAGAAATAGGCCCCCGCCGCGATCGCCGCGAACAAAACCAATCCAACCGCCGGAATCAATATGTTTTTCGATATTTTTACCATACTGTTTTATTAAATATTATTTATTTTTACATTATAAATATACCACAAACAACAAACCGCGCAACCGGCTATTTTTCCGGCTTGTATTTCATTACTGCCGCGTTTAAATCGGCCAGGAGCCCTTTCTGGTCAATGCCGTAACTTGAACAAATCTGTCCGATTGTCAGGTTTTGCATTTCCATTTTTGCCATCGGACATCCCAAGCAGGGGACATCGTATTTCAATAAAACGTCCTCCACCCCGGAAAATTCCAGAACATTCTGCAAAGTCGAGTTTTCGTTAAATTCCATGATATTGGTTGTTACATCCTCTTTGACAGCTTTCTTTCAAAGGCAACGTACGCCAAACCCGCGCCAAGTAATGCGGTTATCAGTTGCGGCCACCCCATCATTGACGCCAAGGCGACCGGGGCTTTTCCGTGCGTCGCCGCGGCCAAAACAATATTCGCGATCAAAACCAGCGCTCCGAATTTCACGATACTGGCCGCAATCGCCGCCGCCCAGTAATTGGTTTTCTTCAACAAAGCAAATACGCCCGCCAGAACAATGTTCGATGCCATTATGAACGGAATCATCGGCGCCATGGCCATCGGCAATGTTCCGACGCTAAGCGCGATCAAACTTGGAATCACCGCCACCATCATCGCCGCGCGAAACCCGACCAATATCACCGCGCCGAACAAGGCCGCGTTGACCGCGGTTCCCGTCACCAGCTGCGAATGCACCAGCGGGGCCAATACCGCAACGCCAATCAGCGCCGCAGTCAAAATCATTTCCCGGGAAACCGCAATTGCTTTAATTTTTTGCATTTTATTGTTAATGATTATTTTTTTGATTATCTACGAACCCTTGATTTCTGTTTTTTGCTTTGGAGAATAATGCGTGTGTAAAATGGCGTGGATTTTATGCTCGTCTTTCTTGAAATAATCATCGTAAACCTCTTTCACTGCCGGGCTTTCGTGGGCAAAGCGGATTTCTTTGGCGCAATCAATCGAATACAATCCGGCCGCGCGTTTTTTGCGGATGTCGTCGTTAACCGGCAAAAGCTGCCCGCCGCCGCCGATACAGCCGCCGGGACAGGCCATGATCTCGATATAATCATAAGCTTTCGGATCCTTGGCAAGATCGTCAAGAATAATTTTAGCATTTTCCATTCCGCTGGCAATTCCAACCTTAAGCGTCACTCCGTTGATCGTCACGACTGCTTTTTTCAGCCCCACAATGCCGCGCACGTTTTCGCAATCGATTTTTTCTATGTTCTTGCCGGTCAGGAGCCAGTAAGCCGTCCTTGTTGCCGCTTCGGTCACTCCGCCCGTGGCGCCAAAAATCACGCCCGCGCCCGTAATAATGCCAAACGGATCATCGCAAGCCTCCTGCCCCATATCTTGAAGATTTATTCTGTTTTTCTGCAGCAAGCGGCCCAGTTCGCGCGTCGTCAGCACATAATCAATCGGACTCAATCCGTTAATTTTTTCCTCTTCCTTGGAAACATCGTACTTCTTGGCCGTGCATGGCATCACCGAAACCACTTTGATGGTTTTCGGATCGATCCCCAATTTTTGGGCCCAATAAGTTTTGATCAGCGATCCCAGCATGTTCTGGGGCGATTTTACCGTGGTAATGTTTTTGATCAAATCCGGCCGGTAAAACTCAATATAGCGCATCCAAGCCGGGCAGCAGGAAGTGAACATCGGCAATGGTTTGTTCTGGGTGACTCTTTCCACCAATTCCTTGGCTTCCTCGACAGTAGTCAGATCAGCGGCCATGGTCACGTCAAAAACTTTATCAAAACCCAATTTCTTCATCCCGGCAACCAGCTGACCGGTCGCGTTTGTGCCCAAAGGCATACCAAACATTTCGCCGATACTGGAGCGAATCGCGGGCGCAAACTGAATGATCAAAGTATTACCATTTTTATTTTTTAACAGCGCATCGATCTCATCCACCGGACTTTCCGAATCAATCGCTCCCACCGGGCAATGCACAATACACTGGCCGCAATAAATACAATCTTTTTTTGCGTCGCACGACGGAGAGATATGGATATCCTTTCCTTGGCCTTCCACTTCCAAAAATCCGTCTGATTTCATTTCCGTGTCCGTACTCCGACGACTCCCGGTTTGGCGCGAGCACATGTCCACGCAATTGCGGCAATCAATGCATTTTGAACGGTCAAGCACGATCGGCCCGAATTTAAAAATATCCGACTCGGGTTTGCGCAAAGTATTGGCGGCCATATCGGCCTTGAACCCCACGGCATATTTCAATAACGCGCACTTTCCCTGCCAAATGCATTGCGGACAATTGCGGCGATGTTCGCCCAGTAAAAGTTCAATATTGGTTTTCCGCAATGCCGTTAATTTATCGCTCTCGGTGACAACTTTCATTCCTTCTTTAATTTTTGTCGAACAAGCCGTAACCGGAACCGGAATGCCTTCGATTTCCACCAGACACAAACGGCAATTTGCCTTCACGCACAAATCCGGATGATAGCACAACGCCGGGATCTCGATTCCCGCGCCTTTGGCCGCCTCCAAAACCGATTGACCCTCCGCAGCTTCTGTTTCTTTTCCGTCGATTGTTATTTTCATGTTTTTGGTTCAAATTTATCTGGCCATTAATTTAGAGATCAAGCTGCCAAACGAATTCGCCACGCCTTTGCCGAAAGGGCAGAAGCTGGCCGCGGCCAATAATTTTACAATATCGTTTGCCCGCGCGATGTCAATCCTTTGAACATCGTTCTCAGGATTGATCCTGAGCGACGTTGTCGCCGAAGGATCAACCGGATCCCGCGAAAAAATTTCGCGCAACCGGTAAACGCCTTCGCGGCAGGGAACGCATTTGCCGCAATTTTCGTTAATAAAAAATTCCGCCCAAGATAGCCCCAATTTCCGCAAATCAGTTTGCGCCAAATCATGAACCACGATCGAACCGGCGCCGGACAGGGGATTATCCAATTCGCTTTCGAGCAAAATCGTCCCGCTCGCGCCTCCGCCCGCTTGGACAAAAAAATCGCCGCGGGGCGTGTTCCCCGTCTTGGCCAATATTTCGCGGATTGAAAGATCCGCGCCGCGTTCGAAAACGCCCGGGCTGTCAATATCGCCGGAAATGGAGTAAAAACGCGTATTTTTGTATTCGTCTTTTGCGATTTTTGCCGCGAAATATAAAGTTTCCAAATTATTTATCAGGGTAGGACATCCAAAAAGTCCCACCTGGGGCGGAAACGGCGGCTTAATCCGCGGCTCGCAGCGCTTGCCTTCAATCGATTCCAAAAGCGTGGTTTCTTCGCCGCCAAGATAGCCGCAGGGCTCGCGAAAAAGTTCGATCGGCCTGTTCCCGATCATGGCCCCAAGTTTATCTTTGAACTTATCAAAATAATCCTTGCGCAAATACAAATAACCCTTTTGCGCGCCCACTGCTTCAATCGCCAAACTTATCCCGTCAATAACGGTTTCCGGCCAATTTTCCAAAATGAAATTATCTTTATAAACCGCGGGCTCGCCCTCCGACACATTGCAAACCACAAATTTGCGACCATCGGGCGAAACCGCGTCTTTCACCATTTGCCACTTTTGCCAGACCGGGAACCCGGCACCGCCGCGCCCTCTCAAATTCGCCGCCTTTATTTTTTCAATAATATCCATATTTTTGCAAAAATATTTTCGTTATTTATCCGCCCGCAATTAAACCGTCCGCGGAGTAATTTATATTGTATAGCGCGTCGATTATCAATGCAAGCAAACTGAATTATCCGTTGACGCGCACGCGCCAATCCCCGGGTATCAGCTCGAACCGGTCGCCCGGCTTGATCGCGTTGGAAAGCAGGGCAGCGGCGATTGGATTTTCCACGTTGTCCTGAATAGCGCGGCGCATCGCACGGCCGCCGAAAACCGGATCAAAACCAAGCTTCGCCAGTTCGCGCACCGTCTGGCCGGTTATTTCAAATTCAATCCTTTTTTCGCGCAATCCGGCCTTAATCTCGTTAAGCATCAATGACGCGACTTGCTCGATCTCGGCAACGCCCAGCGGCCGGTAAAGCACGATCGCGTCAAAACGGTTCATGAACTCCGGCTTGAAAACGTTGCGCCGCAAAAGATCGTCAATCAATTTCCTTTTGAAATCCGGACCGAATTCCCCCTTGGCGGCAATTTCTTCCCGGATGCTTTCGGCGCCGGCATTGGATGTGGCAATAATGATCGCGTGCCGAAAATCCGCGGTCCGCCCAAATCCGTCCGTCAAATTGCCTTCATCGAAAACATTCAAAAAAATATTCAGCAGCTCCGGATGGGCCTTTTCGATCTCATCGATCAGAACCAATGAAAAAGGTTTTTCACGCACCGCCGTGGTTAAAAATCCGGCGCTATCCGCCCCGCCGATCAATTTATCGATCGATTCCACGGTTTGATATTCGGACATATTCAGCCGGATCAAGTTATTGTCCGAGCCGAAATAAACTTTGGCCAGCTGCTTGGCAGTCTCGGTTTTTCCAACCCCTGTCGGTCCAAGAAACAAAAAATTGCCGATTGTGCGCTTGCGCCTCTTTATTTCGGCCCGCGCCCGCCGCATCGCGTTGGCAAGCTCGCCGACCGCCTCTTTTTGGTCAATCAAGCCTTCGTGGATGCGATCCTCAAGGTTAACCAGAGTTTCTTTCTCTTTTTGGCCCGCCGCGCCGGCCGGAACTTCGTATTTGCGGGAGAAATAAGCGTCAACATCTTCGGGCATTATACATTTACCGCCCTTGCCGCCATCGCTAAGCCTGTTTGCCACCAGATCGTCCAGCAAATTCATCGCCTTCCGCGGAAACGCCTCACCCCCAAGGAAGTAGTCGCACAATTTTGTTATTTCCTTAAGACTGGCCATCGGAATAAAAATATTGGTTGCCAATTCGCGCCGTAAACCCTCTTCTTTGAGCACCCGCATTGTATCGGAAATATCCGCGGCCGGAACTTCGATTTTCCTGAATTTTGTGGCGATTTCCCCGGCCCTTTCAATGCGCCGGTGAAAACCTTCGTAAGTCGCGATGCCGATGATTCGAAAGCCGGGAATATCCAAATAGCCGCTGATAACTCCGCTGATGTCTATTGACGCGGCATCCCGATCGCCGGATTGCCGTCCGAGATAATTATGAATCTCGGGAATCACCAGGATCAGGTTTTTCGCCAAAACCGCTTCTTTGAATATTTCGTCCAAAGCCGCCACGAAATCCGGTTCGTTCCGGTTGCGGCCGATCAAAGCGACCATATCGAGTTCCATTATCCGCATCATGCGCAACGACCCGGAACCGCTTTCGGAAGCCATGCGATTGGCAAAATTATAAACAATGCTTTTGCGGCCGCTGCCGGCCTCGCCCACAAGCATCACCCCGTTTCCTTTCTGTTTCATGAGCGCTTCCTCAAGCAATTCGATCTCGTGATCGTGCAAAACCACGCCACCCTGGCGCAAAGGATTGGACAGCGAAATGTCCCGCGAAAACTGGTCAAGCAAAACCGTGTAACCGCCCACCGCCATCGCCGACGGACTGGTCGAAAGCTCGCGCCGCAAATTATCCTTTTCCCAAAAACGGGCGCGGAATTTCCGGTAATTCTCCATCCTCATCTGCCATAAAACCGCCGATTCGACATCTTCCTTGGAAAGCTGCAAGCGGTCCATCAATTCTTGGAGTTTCTGTTCCCCGTCAACCAACGCCAAAAACAGCGTAAAAATGTTGATTTTTTGTTCGTCCGCGGCAATGGAAATCCGGGCGGCGCTTTCAAGCAAATGTTCGCGAATAACGCGGTTCGATTCTTGCAGGGAAGGATCGGCGTCGCGGGAAAATTTTTCCGCGCGCTCTTTCATGCCGGTTAGCAATTCTTTTTCCAACTCGGCGGCGCTGACGCATAATCGCTGGAAAGCGAATGATAACCGCCTTGATTTCAAAATCCGGTAAAGCAACACCTTGGAAAACGGAAGATGCGCGTTTTTCACCGAAGTTTTCACGGCCGCGGCCGATTCAAAATCAAGATATTCAAGCAAATTGACTTCGCGTGAAATGCCGCCCTTTAAAACTGCGCCGGCCCGCATGAGCTTTTGGCGGGTGAAACCGATCGTCAAGGCCGCGGCGGCCCACAACGGAAACGCCACGCAATCCAGGGCGAAAAGAAAATCCGGTTTCCCCGCGCTAAAAACCGGAAGCCTCATTCCGACCAATCCCAAAATCGCTTCCAGCGGCTCGCGGGGTATCAACCCGGCCAACCCCAAAAAAGCAAAAACGAAAACCGACCCGGCAAGCATTGCTCCCGCGGCGTTTCTGACGACAATCATCAAACCCAGCGGCACCGCGCGCGCACGCTCAACCGCCGCGAAAGTCGAGGGCAAATTTTGTTCATGATCCATGTTAGACAGACAAAAGCATTATTCCGTAAACCAGCGAAAACGGCATCAGCAAAAACAACAAAAACCAAATAATAAAAACGGCGGCGCCCAAAATTAAAACCGCCAGCTCCGCGGCCGCCCCGGCGCCAAGAAAAAACAGCCTCATCATGGCGCCGATCGCGCGGGAAAAAATATTGCCGATCCACGTTGAAAACGCGTCACCGATGTCAAAACCGCGGGTTTCTCGGGCGAAAACCATTCCTTTCCAGGGAGCAAAAAATTCCCGGCTCAAATCAGATATCGCAAAATACCGGGCAAAGAACCAAAAATAATTCCCCCAGATTTTTTTAATTTTTGACGGAATTTCAAAAAAATACCATTCAAAAAATAACCCGACCATATTGTGTTATTTTACCAAATAACCGCCAAGATAACAAAAAAACGATATCGCGAAAAATATCGAGTCTAAAAAAAATTATGCCAGATTCTGTTTGTCGCAATTGTGATTGCGCAGAACCTGGCTACTTATTTTCTTTTTTGGACGGGCAGATTTTCTCTAATCAGATTACCCTCTGCGTTCCCTCGCATATTCTTTAATGTCTTCGCGGTGCCTCACTAAGTGCTCCAATAGAAGCACTGCGACTAAGGCCGCAAAAGCATAAAAGAATATGTCCGTAAGCAACATGCTGCTTATGGATTTGTCAAGAATAACATAGGCATCATCCAGTCCGAAAATTCCTACAATAATCGCCCCAATCGTACAGATCGCGCCTCGAGACTGGCTGAGTTCTATAATTCCAAACGCCCATAATACAAACATGACGAAACAGGTCGCGAGAACCAGAACAACAAAACCTGTAACTGCGCTTGTCCAAAAAGTCACTACCATTTCCCCGCCTTTCTGCCAATACATAATGGCAGAAAAAATGAGGAATAATCCCATCAATCTAGTAACTAACGACATACTTTTGCTCCATGAATATGCTCACTTGAGCATCATCTTTTTGTACCATAGCACATTATTGTTATTTTGTCAATATCAGTGTCACTACATTCAACTCTGAAGTGCAACACCCGTTAATTCATAGAATACCTCATAGGGAGTTTTCCAGCCAAGGCGCTTTCTGGGCCGGGAATTGAGCAAGCGTTCAACCAGACGGATTTCGCCGTCGGAGACGGCGCGAAAATCCGTCTTCTTCGGAAAGAATCTGCGGATCAACCCATTGGCGTTTTCATTCGCGCCCCGTTCCCAGGAATGGTAAGCATGGGCAAAGAAGCAATGGATGCCCAATTCCCGTTCCAATATCCGATAACCCATATTTTCCGCTCCGCGATCCCGGGTAAGGGTCTTCCTGAATTTCCGGGGAATGGCCGCTAACCGTTCCAAAGCAATACGGTTGGCTTCTTTCATGGTGCCCTTGCGGGCTTTGGCAATGAGCACCAGGCCGGATTTTCGCTCGTTCATGGTGCGCAAGCGCACCGGGCAGGTCGGGGAAAAAACAATCGAATCATCTTCCCAATGGCCGATTTCCCGGCGCAAATCAACAGCCTTGGGACGATCATCTATCGAAGGAAGCGGGCCGTTTTCCAAACGGCAAACGTGGCGGAATCCTTTTCCCATCCGGCGCTTCCGGCGCCGGGCCAGGTATGGCCGCAAATCTTCTTTTCCGGGTTTTAAATAGCCGTAGCCGTCCCGGTGAATCTGGGCGTAGATATACTGATAGATCGCTTCGTGGGAAATACTTGTGCCCACGGCCTTTTTGGCCGTGGCCGCGATTTGTTCGGGCGACCAGCCCAGTTTAAGATGCGCTACCACGTATTCGCGCAGGATCGGGTTTTTCAAGCGCTCAGTCCGGCCCCGGCGTTTCCGATAAGCAAGCGCTCTTTGGTGGGCCAGCCTGGGGGTATACAGATTGTGTATCGGCGGTTTGTTCTTCTTGATTTCCCGGGACACGGATGACGGATCCCGGCCAATGGTTTTGGCAATGCTTCTCGCCGATGCCTTTTGCCAAAGCATTTCCTGGATTTTTTCCCTTTCTTCGATTGAAAAATGTTTGTACATACACTCCATATTTTACAGGAGTGTTGCACTTACTTGTTGAACTCAGTGTCACCGGGCAAAACGAAAGACGCCGGATTTCCGGCGTCTTTCTCGAAACGAATTATTAAATATATCACTCCCCGGCTGTTTTCACTGCCGCGATCCGGGCTGTTTCCGCGGTCAGCGCCCGCAAATCATCTTTGTTGAGCCCGTGGACATCGTTGTGCCCGGTCGCGCCCGCCATCATTTTCACCTCTTCGGTGCAATTTTTAATGAAATTGGCAACATTTTGCGCGGCCGCGTCAATATCCAGATTCTGGCTTAGCGTTTCATCCTGAGTGGCTACCCCCTTGGGACACTTGCCCAAATAGCACAAATTGCAGCCCACGCATCCCAACGCCGCCAGCATGGCCGAACCCATAAAAACCGCATCTGCGCCCAGCGCCAACGCCTTGGCAACGTCGCCGCCGGTATAAAACCCGGCCGCGATCCACAACTCCTGTTTTGCGCCCAGCTTATCCAAAACTTCGCGCGCCTTTACCAGTGCCGGCAACGTCGGAATTCCCATTTCATCCAGCATTACTTCCGGCGCCGCGCCCGTACCGCCGCCCAAACCGTCAATCGCGATAATGTCGGGATTCGCCTGAACCGCGATTTTGACATCGTTTTCCACATCCCCGGCGGCCAGTTTGATCACGATCGGAACACCGCCGGAAAGCTCGCGCAGCCAATCAACCTTGGCTTTCAAATCCTCTACATTTTCGATATCCGGATGATAAGCCGGCGAATGGACATCTGTTCCCAATTTCACGCGCCGCACTGCCGCGACCTCCGGAGTTACTTTCTCTTTTTGCAGCAAACCGCCCTGGCCGCCTTTCGCGCCCTGGCCGATTTTGATTTCAATTATATCCGCTTTCTTCAGCACCTCGTCGTCGATCCCGAAGCGACCGGTACTGTATTGGACCACCAGCCGCTTGGCAAATTCGCGTTCTTCCGGCAGCATCCCGCCTTCACCGGTATTGGCAACCGTACCGGCAAGAGCCGATCCTTTGGCCAGCGCGATTTTCGCGTTTTTTGACAAGGCGCCAAACGACATGGCCGCGATCAAAATTGGCGCGTCAATTTCCACGGGTTTCCTGCTGTTTTTCCCCAGCACGGTTTTAGCGTTGATTTCTTCCTTGAAATAATCCACCGGCTTTTTATTCAATTGCGCCGGCAAGAACACCAGGTCGTCGAATCCGTTTTTGATTTCCTTGACCGATCGCCCGCCGCGCACCGGCACTTTCGCAACCCTGTCCTGCACTTTCTTTGTCCATGGAATCATATTTTTTAGTTTAATTCTATTTAAAAACAAAAAGCGCCTGTTTTACCAGGGACATCGCTGTCAAAATTATCGCGGCACCGCATCGTGCTTTTGATTTTTTAATGGTAAGCGATTTCCCCGGCATTGTCAAAACGCAAAAGCGCCCTTCCGGGCGCCGTTGGTGCGGCACTCAATTAGTTTTGTCGATTTAGAACATTCAAATTGTGACAGATTTTGCCTCATGACGACGAAAGTGTATCCTGTGCGATACATTGAGGAGGAATGAAGCAAAATATGGCATGATTTCAATGTTCCCTGCGGGCAGGATTTATTTGGCCAATCTTCGTCGTTGCTCGTCGCTGACGTATCGCACAGGATACGCCACGCTCTTCGCGCCTAGAATCTTGGCCAAATAAATCCTGCTAAATCGACAAAACTAATTGAGTGCCGCACTAGTTTGCTTTAGTCTTCTTTTTTCTCGATTACTCCGTGCGGGCAAACACTCTCGCCGCCCGCGGACTGGACCGCGTCCGAATCAACCACTTTAGCCTTGCCGTCATCATCCTGCGCCATTCCCTGAGGGCAGTTGACGGTGCAGATAAAACATCCCAAACACTTATCCTTGTTAACTTGATATTTTGCCATGTGTTTTTGTTGTTATATTGCAATACTAACAAATTATAATTTTGGCGCAATAGCCATCACTTTTTTCCTTGGTTCTTTATTTTTTCGATCTGGCGCGCGATTGCGGCGGGATCGCCCAGATAATAATGCCGGACCGGTTTTAAGCTTTCATCAAGTTCGTAAACCAACGGCGCGCCAGTGGGAATATTGACTTTGGCGATCTCCTCGTCGGAAACATTATCCAAATATTTCACCACCGCGCGCAAACTGTTGCCGTGCGCCGACACGAGAACCCTTTTGCCCTCCTTGACCGCGGACAGAATGTCGGAAACCAGGAACGGCACCACCCGGTCGCACGCGTCTTTGAGCGATTCCGTGGCCGGCAGTTGTTCCTCCAGAAGATTGGCGTACCTGGGATCTTTCGCCGGTTGCGCCGGATCGTTTGCCGCCAGCGCCGGCGGTTGCGCGTCAAAACTGCGGCGCCATGCGAACACCTGCTCCGCGCCGTATTTTTTTGCCATTTCTTTTTTGTTCAACCCCTGCAGCGCGCCGTAATGGCGCTCGTTCAACCGCCAGGAATTGATCGTCGGTATCCACATCAGATCCATCTTGTCCAAAACCAACCAGGTTGTCCTTATTGCGCGTTTCAAAACCGACGTATAGGCAATGTCAAAAACATAGCCTTCTTTTTTCATGACCTCGCCGGATTTTTGAGCCTCTTTGATTCCTTTTGCGGACAAATCAACGTCGGTCCAGCCGGTAAACCGGTTTTCTTTGTTCCATATCGATTCTCCGTGACGCAATAGAACGATTTTTAACATTGCAGAATTAAATATTATTTATTTCTTCCTCGATTTTCACCAGGCGGTTATATTTTGCCAATCTTTCTCCGCGGCACGGAGCGCCGGTTTTAATAAAGTCCGCCGCAATGCCCACTGCGAAATCAGCGATAAAATCGTCGTTGGTTTCCCCGGAACGATGGGAAACGATTATTTTCCAGCCGAAAGACCGGGCCAGGCGCGCCGCCTCCAGAGCTTCGCTGACCGTACCGATCTGGTTTATTTTCAGAATCATGGCATTGCATGCCTTTTTTCCATGCGCCTCTTCGATGCGCAGCGGATTGGTCACCAGCAAATCGTCGCCGATTATCATTCCGCTGAATTTGAAATTTTGCCATCCCGTCCAGTCATCCTCGGCAAACGGGTCTTCCAGGCCGATGATTTGCGGAAACTTGGCAAGCAGCTGGGTATAAAAATCCGCCAGTTGCGCCGCGCTGAAACTGCCGATATGCATGTTATATTTCCCGGAATTGAAAAACTGGCTGGAAGCGACATCCAAAATATATTTTACCGGCATCTGGGGCTGAACAACTGCGATTGCCTCGCCCAAACACTCCAGCGCGGCTTGCGGCGAGTCGATCGGCGGCGCAAACCCGCCTTCATCGCCGATGTTCGTGCTTGATTTGCCGTATTTCTGCCCTAAAATCGTTTTCAATTGATGATAGATTTCGGAAGCGGCGCGCAAATTGTCTCCAAACCTCTCTCCCTGCGGAGAAATCATGAATTCCTGAACATCCAAATTGCCTCCTGCATGGGTGCCGCCATTGATGATATTGAAACCGGCCTTCGGGAGCCTGATTTCTTTCGTATCGGCAAGCTTGGCAATGTGGCGGTAAAGCGCCAACTTCTGGCTTGCCGCGGCCGCGCGGCAAACCGCCAGAGATACGCCGCAAATCGCATTGGCGCCCAGACGCCCCTTATTCGGCGTCTGGTCGATATCGCGCATTGCTTTATCGATCTTGGCCTGGTCGCGCACATCCATGCCGACCAATTGAGGGTTGATAACCGAATTCACATTGGCAACCGCTTTCAAAACGCCCTTCCCGACAAACCTTGCCTGGTCGCCGTCACGCAATTCAACCGCTTCATGAACGCCCGCGGAAGCTCCGGACGGAACTCCGGCGACAAAACTTCCCGCCCCGATGATAATCTCGACTTCGACTGTCGGATTCCCGCGCGAATCCAAAATTTCCCGGGCGCGCACCGATTTTATTTTATTTCGATTGGAAAACATTTTGTTATTGGTTAACGGATGCCGGCTATCGGACATTCCGCAAATATTCGCCCGCCGCCATGGCCGCTTTGGCGCCTTCCCCGGCCGCCACCACAATTTGTTTGTATTTGATATCGCTCACGTCTCCGGCAACGAACAATCCCGGAGTCTTTGTCTGGAAATTGGAGCTGTCGAATTTAATCTCGTTGCGATCGTTTATATCCACCAAACCGTCAACGAACGCTGATGCCGGCTGGCTTCCCGCTTTAACGAAAATTCCCTCCACCGGCAACGATATCTCCTGGCCGGCGGCATTTTGATATGCAATCGCTTTAACAAAATTTCCGCCTTCAATCCGCGCTATTTTGGCATCGGTTATTATTTCCACCACGCCGGTTTTTTTTGCCGCTTCCTGATTGGCCGCATCGGCCATGACCCGCGGGCCACGTTCCATTATGTAAATTTTTTTCGCGAATTTTGCCAAAAAAACCGCCGCTTCGAACGCCGCGTTCCCGCCGCCGATAATCGCCACTTCGCGGCGCGAAAAAAGCGGCCCGTCGCAAGTAACGCAATATCCCACTCCTCTCCCGACGAATTCTTTTTCCCCGGGTATGTTCAACTGCCGCGGCGCCGATCCGGTGGCGATTATTACCGCGCGGGCCGACAATTTTTCTTTCTCGGTAACCACGTCGAAACCGGCCGGCGTCTTTTGCAGCGAAACCGCTTCGCCGATCTTGATCACGGCTTTCAGATCTTCCAGGTGCTGCCTGAATTTGGCGATAAGTTCCGGTGCCGCGATCGCGCCCATTCCCGGATAATTTTCGATCGCCACCTCCTTCTTCGCCATTTGCCCTCCGAACTCGCGCGTCAGCAAAACGGAATCAATGTTTTGGCGCACCGCGTAAATCGCCGCCGACATTCCCGCCGGTCCGGCACCGATAATAATAAGGTCGTGCATAAAACTAATTTAAAATTTAAATGTCAAAATTAAAAAATAATACTCCAAAATATAAAATTTCATAAGGAATTTTCTTAATTTTGCATTTTGATTTTTCAATTTTTATTTTTTCTGATTCCTCAAAAATGCCGGGACTTCCCAAGCCTTCTCCTTTTCCAGCATTTCCCTTTCCTCCATCTCCACTTCTTTTTTTACCTGCAGGGCGTTCTTCCGCACCGGATTTTCAAACTGGGCGGCGATACTCTGCTGATTTTGGTAATTTTCAGCCGGAACCGCCTGGCTAATTGTATTGCTTTTCCCCTGACTTAAAACCGGGCCATTGTTTTTTTTCGCGATTTTGTCCGGCGCGGGTTTATTTTTTATTTTAACCGCCACCGACTTTTTAACCGCCACCTTCTTTTTTGTTTTATCCGGATTCGATCCCTTAACTTTTTGCGCGTTGCTCCGACTGCTAATCGCTGGCCGAACTGGCAATTTATCATTTGCCGGTTTTTCGACAATCGGCGTTTTTTTGGCGGCCGCGGCGACTGCCGGTTTTTTTTCTGTAAAGCTTTGCTGTTTTGCCGATTCTTTTTCGCCGGGATCGCTGGCGCCTTCATAAATGCAACCCGTGGCCAGCACCGTCACCTTGACCGAATCTTCAATCGCACCTTCGTGGCTAACGCCGAAAATAATTCTCGCTTCTTTATGGATGCGGTTTGCGACTCCGGTCAAAATTTTGTTAACTTCCAACAATTTGAGGTCCTTCTGGGCGACGATATTCAGCAACAAACCTTTCGCCTTGTCAATGGTATACGGGTACAGCGGCGAACTGAACGCTTTTTCAAAAGAATCGAGATTCGCCTGTTCGCCTTTCTTGAATGAAACCGTGTTCAAAAAAGCCATTTTCCCGTTGCCGGCGAGGATTGTCCGCAAATCGGCAAAATCGATGTTGATCACCCCGGTGTCGTAAATTGTTTCGACAAGCCCCTCAAGGCTGCTCGAAAGCATCGCGTTAACATGGGAAAGAGTCTTTGAAAAAGGCGTGTTTTTGGGAACCACTTCAAACACCCGCTCGTTGGGCAAAATCGTGATCGCGTTCAGATACGGCCTCAATTTTTCAAGAGACGCGCTGGCAATCTCATTTTTCTTGGCGCCTTCAAAAACAAAAGGCAATGTAAAAATTCCATAGGTCAGGTTGCCCAGGCTTTTGGAAATTTGCGCGAAAACCGGCGCGGCGCCCGAACCGGTGCCGCCGCCCAAGGAGGAAACGATTACCACCAAATCCTGGCCTTCAAGCATTTTTTTGATGGTTTCGCGGTCTTCAGCAGCCGCTTCTTCGGCGATCCGCGCGTCCATACCCGTTCCCAACCCATGCGTGAATTTCTCTCCGAACTGGAAAACCGTTACGTTTTTGGGCGCGTTCCGCAATGCCTGGTAATCGGTGTTGGCAATGTAAAAAGATGATTTTTTTAATTTTTGCGCGATTTCCGAAACAATATTTCCGCCGCCGCCGCCAATGCCGATGATCCTGATCTTGGTCTTTTTGATCTCAAATTCCGATTCTTTTTCTTTGGATTTTACCGCCGCCGGCCCCGCCGGCTTCACCGCTTCAACCGCCTTGATATTCAGCACTTTCGCGCGAATTTTCGGCGTTATCAAAACCCTGGGTTTTTGCCCCGGCGCCGCCGGTTTCTGAAAGACGGTTTTTCCTCCCTTTCTATTATCGCTTTCTCTTTCGATCTTTTTGGGTTCGAGTTTCTTTTTTTTGGCCGGTTTCATTTCTTTTGTTTGATTTACTGATTAATTTAGGATACCACAAAGTCAAATGTGCCTCAATAAAGATCTTCCGGGCTTACGCCTGCCTCCCTGCGCTTAACGCGGGCGACCCGCAACATGACATTGCCAATGCAGCACCAATCAAAGAATCAATTTCACAATGCCTCCTCCAAGCACTTCCGAACCTTTATAAAAAACTGTCGACTGTCCGGGGGCGGCGGCAAATTGCGGTTTGACAAATTCCAATCTGCGGCCCGGCTCATTTTTCTTTAAAATTGCCCCGGCCTCATTCGCGCGATAGCGCATGCGGGATTTTATTTTTAGCGGCAACGCCGGCTCGCGGCCCGATACCCATTGAACGCATTCGATTTCCGCTTTGTATCCTTGGGTTTTCTTTAAAACCGGGCCGACTACCAGTTCGTTTTTTATAATGTCTTTTTTAACCACGTAATATGGCCCGCCGGAAAGTTTGATACCCTTGCGCTGGCCAATGGTATGAAACCACAAACCATTGTGCCGGCCAATAACATTGCCCTTAACATCAACGATATTCCCCGGATCGGTTCCGCAATATTTTTCGAGGAATTTATCCATGTCGCCGTTAGCAAAACAAACCTCCTGGGACTCGGGCGTTGCCGCGCTGGGCAGCCGCCATTTTTTGGCCAGAATCCGCACCTCGCTTTTTTCAAAATCTCCCACGGGAAAGATTATCCGCTTCAATTGTGCCTGGCCAAGGCGCCACAAGAAATACGACTGATCTTTGGCTTTGTCCCGCCCTTTCAGTAATTTATATGTCCCATCTTTCGTCTTTTGGGTGCGGCAATAATGGCCGGTGGCGACATAATCCGCGCCCATCCCAAGCGCCTTTTCGATTAAAAGGCCGAACTTGATCTCGCGGTTGCAAACTACGCATGGGTTGGGCGTCAGCCCTTTTTTCGAATCCGCAATGAACCGGTCGACAACCAGCTTTTTGAATTCATCGCGAATGTCAAGGACATAGAACGGGATCCCCAGTTGCAGCGCGGTTTTCCGCGCGCGCTGTTCGGACTCCCCGGAGCAGCAGCGGTTCTGCGGCAAACAAGCGCCGCTATCCGCCTTATCGGCCCAAAATTTCATGAATACGCCAATCACTTCGAACCCGGATTTAACCAAAAGCGCCGCGCTCACCGCGCTATCCACCCCGCCCGACATGGCACAAACCACTCGAAGCTTATTTTCCGACCTAACTCTTGACATTTTTTATTTTTTTTCGTATAATATTTGTATGACGAAAATTTCAGGACGAAAAATCGCCGACTGGATGTTTAATTTAATTGCTTTGTTGCTGCTGACCATGAGCTATGCTTGGATCATGGGTGTGGATGAAACCGCCTCTGTTGGAGCAATAAGGGCATTTGCATTACTTATGGGCGCAGGCACCTTAATAATGCTAGCAATTAAAATTGTTGTTTATAGGTTAGACGAAAAGGAGGTAAAAATCGAATCTTCTGAGTAGTCTTCTTTTTTTACAATCTATCACTTTAAAATCACAAAATCCATAGATCGTACCTATGGATTTTGTGATTTTTATTATTTTATTTATCAATTGTGACCCTTTCTATGACCGGCGGTGTCAGCGGCATGTCGTTGGCCGGGTTTGTCGGCAACTCGGCAATTTTGTCCACGACATCCAGTCCAGCAACAACTTTGCCGAAAATCACGTAGCTTGGCGGCAAGGCGTAATCTTTGTGCATGATAAAAAACTGGCTGCCGTTGGTATTCGGCCCGGAATTGGCCATTGCCAAGGTGCCCCGGGTGTATTCGCCGCTAAACTTTTCGTCGGCGAACTGGTATCCCGGACCGCCCGTTCCCCAGCGCGTTTTCATCGAATCGTCTTTGGTCAGCGGGTCGCCGCCCTGGATCATAAAACCCTTGATCACGCGATGAAATTTGATGCCGTTATAAAACCCGGCCTCGGCCAGTTTGGCGAAATTGCCCGCGGTTACCGGAGTTTTGTCGCCGTATAATTCAACTTTTATTTCCCCCAGGCTTGTTTTAATGGTTGCGTTCATGATTTTATTATAATTAGGATCGGCTTGCGGCACGGCAGTGCTCATTTGGTTGGCATTGGCTACGGATTTTCCGGCAGCGGGTTTTTGATTCGAGATATCCGCCGCCGCGTTGGAAAAATCTTCCGGAGCCGGCAACGGCTTGCCGACCCAGTAATTCAATATGAAATAAAAAATCAAAAAGATGGCCAGCGCGCTTCCGGTCGCGATAACGATATTTTTATTCATTTTTTTATAATTTTTACGAAAATACGTTTTTATATTAGCACTTATTCGCCGATACGAAAACAGCCCCTCGCTTTCGCTCGGGACTGTCTTCTAAAATCGCGTTTAATGTTAGCGATCACCGTAATCACCGCCATTGTCGCGGTCAAAACTGCGGCGAGGCGCGCGAGGCTCCATCGGCCGGGCTTCGCTGACCGTAATTCTGCGGCCCTCGAAATCCTTGCCATTGAACATCTCGATCGCTTTTGCAGCTTCGTCCTCGGTGGAAAATTCCACGAATCCGAAACCCTTCGAGCGGCCAGACATTTTATCGGTGATAACGATCGCCGATTCAACGTTTCCCGCGGCTGCGAAGCCTTCTCTCAAGCTATCCTGGGTGGTGCTGTAAGGCAAACCACCGACGTATAATTTCTTGCTCATTGCTTATTGCTTAATTTTGCTTTGGTAGGGCGACCAGCTCGCCGGCTGAACGTAAATTCTAACCTTGGAGAACACCTACACTTATAGAAAACATTATACTACCAATCCGCCATAAAAGCAAACGTTTGCCCGCCAACTTATCCACAGGCGTGAATTTTACGATTAAGCTCCGGGAAACCAACAATTTCGGCAAATTTCATTAAACGAACCCAAAATTACATTTCCGCGAAAATTGCCGCCAATTTTTGCTTTTGCGAGTCGTTGCCAAGGGTTTTTAGATTGGCGATATGGTCATGTAAAACTGTTTCCGCCGCAGTCCTCGCTCTCAATTTGAAATTTTCGCTTAGCTGATGCTTCTGCAAAACCGCGTCCATTTCTTTGGACAAATCCCGCCCCGAACCGTTCGCCAGCAATTCATTCAAAAAGCCCAGCTCTTCCTTGGCCAAATCCTCGGCCAACTCCTTTGCGACCGCCAGCTGCCGCAATCCGTCAAGATCGCCCAGCGCCTTTTGGATTTGTTCGGGCGTGAAACTCAGAACCGCGTAAGCGTCCATTAACGCGGATTTTATTTTTTCATCCTCGATATCCATTTTTTATGAATCAGGTCAGGGGGTTTGTATTTGCCGCCCGCCTGCCTGGCCTGAATTTTACGTCGACTTTGTTAATAATCCCTTTGGCGAATATGCCAGCCCCGGCCGCCGCAAAATCAGCGCCGGCGATCAGCGGATATATGCTGTCTATATTTCTTTTGTTGATGGCTTCGGAAAAATAAGCCAGTGAAGTGAGAAACGAAGAAACACCGTTCATTGCTTCCGGCGTCACGTTTTTCTCCAGATAATCAACAATTCCAAGAACGATTTTTTCACCCCGGCCGCTATTATAATTTTCCAGCCCTTCAGCCGGAGTTATTATTTTTTCCGACTGTTCTTGTGGTTGGATAATTTCAGGATCCGATTTTGTAAATTCGTCATTTGGTTCGCAAATACTTTCAAATTTATTCATATTTTATGATTGAAATACGTATTTTGCGGTCTGATAATTTTTGCGGAAATCAGACACTTCCTTGCCCACCGCTTCGGGGTTTTCTTTGTCCAGGATCACCCGCTTGATGAATCTGGCAATCTGCTTCATTTCTTCGTCTTTCATGCCAAAACGTGTCATTTCCTGCACGCCGATGCGGATGCCGCGCGGGTTTTTGGGGCTGATGCCGTCGCCCGGAATGATATTTTTGTTCAGAATGATATTGGCCTTTTCAAGAGTATCCGCCGCAACGCCTCCGGAACCGGGTTCGCCGCAATTGACCAGAACCTGGTGCGATTTTGTAAAACCGAGCTCTTTGGCCAGAACGTTGAATCCCGAATTATGAAGCTCCGCGGCCAAAGTTTGCGCGTTCTTGACGATTTGTTCCGCGTAGTCTTTGCCGAACGCCTGAATTTCGCGCAGCGCGCCGTAAAGGGCCGGCATGCGGTGCAAATGATGGTTCGAGGAAAACTGCGGGAACACCGCCGCCTGGATTTTTTTGGCGGTTTGCTCGTCGATGTTGCCCAAAATCATCCCGCCCTGCGGACCGGGAAATGTTTTGTGGGTTGACGTAGTGATGATGTCGGCGCCCTCTTTGAGCGGATCCTGGAAAACACCGGAAGCCACCAGCCCCAAAACATGGGCGGCGTCATAAATGATCTTCGCGCCGACTTTGTCGCACGCTTCGCGCAGCTCCTTCACCGGCTGGGGAAAAAGAATCACCGAACCGCCAATGACAATGAATTTCGGTTTTGTCTCCAGAATTTTGGCGCATGATTTTTCAGCGTTCATCGTGCAATCGTCGTTATAGATCAGCGAGTCGACTTCCAGCCCCAAAGTTCCGGCGGCGCCGGCTTTTTCGTGGGAAACGTGCGAACCGTGTTCAATGCCCAGCGACAATATTTTATCGCCGCGCTGGGAAATCGCCGCGAACGCCGCGTAATTGGCAATCGTGCCGGAAAGAGGGCGAATGTCGCAAAAATTGGCGCCGAAATGCTTTTTCATTTCCTGCTGGGTCAAATCCTCTATCTGGTCGACGTATTGCAAACCGCGGTAATAACGTTTATAGGGAACGCCTTCGGCATAGCGATGCATCAAATCCGAAACGTAGAGCTTTTCACAATCCGGCGACATCACGTTTTCCGATGCGATCAGGTTAACGCATTCCCCCCTCCATTTATTGTGCTCCTTCACCAATGAAAGCATCTTATCCATAACGTTATTTGCTTCAATCATCGGTTGCCGACCGATCATTGAAAATTATAATTAATTTTATTGTTTTTCCCGAAATAATGCCGAATCAATCCCTAAGCGCCGGGCCGGTTGTCAAGAATGAAATTTTTCAGCCACTCGGCGTCTTTTGGATTGAGAACCAGCGTTGCGCCGGGCTCGGGAAGCCCGCTGCCCGTCTGGGATTGGGACGCGGTCCAGATATTGATTTCTCCCAGCCCGAACAAGCGCTTTAAAATATTGATCGTTATGTCGATATCCTGAACCTGGTCGAAACTTATTGATTTAAACCGCCGGTTGATAATGCCGGACGCAATCGTGATTTCATTGCGGGTAACCACAAACGAGGTAAACGAAAAACGCAGCAATATCATCAGGTACGCGACAACGACCAATAGAAAATAAACCGCCAGTCCGCAAAAAACCGCACTGGAAAACGAAATCGGCACTGAAACATAACCGGCCAAGATATTGCCTGCAAAAAATACCGGAACCAAAGGCAAAATAAAAAACAAAACCACCATAAAAAGCCAATACCATCCCAGGCTTGCCGGCAAATGATTTTTTTTGTTCAATGCGATCATGTGCGTATTTTATCAAAAAAAATACCGCCGGGAAAGTTTTGCAGCGGAAAACAAAATCAGAAGATCGGAACTGTTTTTGGCGGAAAACAAACGGTATCAAACGACCAAAAACTTAAAATCGCGTACGGCTGTTACCCCGTAACGAAATATATTTCCGTCCTGCCGGAAAAGATAATTGCAAACATGCTTAATATTGACGAGGACCAAATAAATCGGGCGCAGAACCAGACTCAATGATATTGCTTTGCAAAATCATTAATTCAGTTTAGCGTGAATGCCAAAAACTTCAAGTAGCAAGTTATCCACAGGCCAAGAAAAAAATGCGCGCGAAAAATTTTCCCGCGGATCGCTGAAAAAAATCCACGATTTCACAATGGAAAAGCGCGATTGGCAAAAAATCACAGTAATTCCCGCGGCAAGCGCCAGATATAAATTCCCAAAAACACCGACACAAGCGCCATCGTCGAAAAAAGCCAGAAATAACCCACTTCCTGAATGATAATGCCACTAACCAGCGCCGCCAAACCCGTGGCGATCGCCGCCATGCCTTCCCACTGGCCCCATTCAACGATCGATCCCTCGCGGCTCGTGTGCGCGCCGTAGGTCGCGTCGAACGCGGGCGTGCCCAGCGCCGCGCCCACGCCCCATAAAACCTGGGTGAAAATCAGCTGGGAGATGCTTCCCATGAAAGCATAGCTCAAAAAAACCGCGCCGCGGATGAAATAGCTGACCGCCAGCAAAAGTTCCTGCTCCTTAACCTTCATCTGCCAGCGGCTGAAAAGAAAAGTCAGTATTCCGGCGACGATCGGAAAAACCGCCCAGGAAAAACCGACGATCGCGATATTGTTGTTCAACCTTTCCACGAATATCGCGTAGAAGGGCGTGAACATCGCCACGATGAAAACCATCATCGTGTTCACCATGACCAGAATCCGGAGGCTTTTGTTCAGCCTCCGCGCGGGGATGATTGATAGGACGATTCTTGATAAATTCATGTTTGTTGCCAATTGCCAGGGTCGGCGCCGATATTTCCAATCATGGCGCGCGAATTCCGGGCGATCGCGATTAATTGCCCGGCGGCTGTCCGCAGAACCAGCGTTTCGCGATGGAATATTGCAGATAACCGAAAACGCCGATTATCCCGAAGGCAAAAACAAATTGCGACAAAGCCGGTTTTTGCAGCGCGAAAATGCGGGAAAATGCCGGCAGATAAATCATCGCCGCCAGCGAAACGGCGGAAATCGCCGCCAATATCGCCAGCACCCAGCGCCGCGTTTTGTCGGGAGCGGCGCCGTAATTTAGCGGCGCGAGCACGAAATACCAGTATCCCAAAGCGATCAGCGCGATCATCACCAGCGAATTCGAGTTTGAATTTCTGATTATCGCCGGCTCAAGCACGAAAACCGCGGTTGCCGCCAGCGCCGTGATAATCCCGTTCAGCGCCGAAAAAAGCAGAATTTTTTTCATGAACGGGGATCTCGGATCAAATCCTTTGTTTGAAATCGGATACAGCGTCCAATAGGCCATCGGCAGCCAGATCGTGAAATAATTTATCACCGTCATATTGCTGGGCGACAGCGGATAGGTGTAGCCCATGAAGGAAAGCGCCAAAAACAAAACCAAGCCCACGATAATTTTATTGAAAAAAACTCCCGCGACAAGTTCGATGTTCAAAATCACCGCCTCGGCCAGCGCCACTCCCCGGGGCAAAGCGGCAAAGCTGTTGTCCAGCAGCACCACCTGGGCGATCTGGCGCGTCGCTCCCGCGCCGTCAAACATTGCCACGCCCAGATCTGATTTTTTAATCGCCATGGCGTCGTTGGCGCCGTCCCCGACCATGGCGGTATAGCCTGATTTTTTGAGCAGCGAGATTATTTTTTCTTTTTGCGCCGGCTTCACGCGCGCGAACAAATGAAACGCCGGCACCCTTTCTTCGTATTCGACATCGTCCCAGGCTTCCATTTCCGGACCGGTCGCCACCATGTCGGTATATTTCATTCCCGCCTGAACCGCGACCGCCTGAACCGTGTGCGGATTATCTCCGGATATCACGCGAACGCGCACGTCTCTCTTTTGGAAAAAATCAATGATCTTCTCGGTTCCCGGCCGCAGAGGATCAAACAACACGTACAGCGCAACCGGACGCAAAACATTTTCTTCCAAAAGCGACCCGGCCGGCAGCGATTCGGCAACGGCAAGCATGACCAGCCGCTTCGCTTTGCCGGCGAAATTCGCGATCTGTTCGTTCAATGATTCTCTTTCGGCTTCATTGGAAAAATACCTCGTCAGAATATCGGGCGCGCCCAGAACAACGGCAACGGTTCCCCCTCCCGTTTCCAGCCAAGCGATCCCGTATTTTCTTTCGGACGAAAAAGGCTTCGCGCCGATTACCCGTCCGGCAAAAGACAATGACGCGCGCGCCCTTAAGGCCGACGCGATTTCCGAAGTGTCGCGATTGGCCAGAATGTAACCGGCCAGCAGCTGCGACGCGGGCAAAGCGCCGCCCCCGTCATAGAGGATCGTTTCTTCCAGAATCGGTTTTCTCTCCGTGAGCGTGCCGGTTTTATCGACGCAAAGATTTTTTATCCGCCCCAATTTTTCCGTGGCGTTTATCTCCTGCATGAGAATATTGTTTTTCAGCAGCTTGATCGCTCCGTAAGCGAAAAAAACCGTGATCGACAGAACCAGCCCCTGCGGCACCAAAGTTCCGGTGAGCGCGCCGATATCCCGGACCATGGAAACGATCAGATCATGCGTCCGGATGCCGTGCGCCACCACATAGGCAATAATGACCAGCAACAAATAGGACATGTACCTGATAAACATGTTCAAAGTTTTCTGGATCGGGCTGGGGTCAGGTTCGTATTTTTTAATTTTTTCGGTCATCCGGGAAACATAACTGTCCTGCGGCAAAGACTCCACCTGCAGCGTGCCAAACCCGGCCATGACAATGCTTCCGGCCAGCAACCGGTCGCCGGCTGATTTTTTAACGTAATTTGATTCGCCGGTGATCAGCGCTTCGTTAACTTCCATCCCCGCGCTTTCAACGATCGAACCGTCGGCCGGCACTTGGTCACCGATGTCAATCCGCAAAAGATCGCCCGCTCGGATCATTTCCATTTCGATCCGCTGCTGTTCGCCATCCGGCGCCAAGCGGATTATCCGCGGCGCCGAAAGTATCTGAAGTTTTTCCAAAGCCGCTTTGGCGCGCAAATCCTGGATGATCCCGATCACCACGTTAAGAACCATCACGCTGCCAAGAAAAATCGCCTCGCGCGCTTCGCCGAGAACCAAAAGCAGGGTTGAAACGATCAGGAATATCGCGTTAACCAGGTTAGCGGTATTTTGAACGACGACCGGCTTCAGATTTTTCCTGATGATCCCATAAGCGAAACCCGCGCCGCTGGCGCGCTTTGGTTCCTGTTTTTTGGTTTGGTCAATGCTCATTGGAAAAAATTAGGGTTGAAAAAGAGTTTCCGGAAGGAAACGGACGCTGCCGACTTGCGGAAATTGTTTTGCCGTCGCCTCGATCTGGTACCAAAGGACTCCGGCGCGGCATGCGCCGCCGCCGGTTCTGTTTTGCGGATCGTTAAATTCCAGCGTCAAAACTCCGGCATCAAGATTCGCTGTCTTAAGCGCCAACCCGGGCAAAGGAAATTCAGTGGTCAATCCAGCCCGTTTTTCATTGTCGGTCAGCTCGCCCTTTATCAGCAGGTTTATGGCGTCCTGAATCGGTGTTTCCGTGGCAGGTATTTCCCGGCTTGTTTGCACCAGCCCGCCGCGGCCGCACCGCGCGTTGCCGTTCGCGTCCTTATCGATTTCGGAATTATAATAATAAAGAATTATTTTGCGCGTTTCCCGAACAGGCACGGCGGCGTTCCCACCCGGCTTCTTTGCCGCTCCCGGAGCCATTGAGCCGGAAAAATAAAAAACTGCTCCAACGGCAATTGCCGCAAGCGCAAGCAAGATGATAACAAATTTTTTTTTCATGTTTCCGATATATCCAGTCTACCAAAAATTTTCCAATATGGAAAAAAAACAAAAAGCGCTTTTTTGTTATCAGAAATTATTCTATCAAATTTTTCTTTTTCAAATCGTCAAAAATCAATTGGTCAACCGGACCGACGATGTTCCGTTGCGCGAAAGCGTAATAGGCCAGGTCTTGGATTTCCGCGCCCGGCTCTGGTTCGCCGGGAAAAACCGCGGCATAGCAAACCATTCTGACGATTGTGCCTTCCGGCTTTCCATGCGCCTGCGCCGCGAACGTGCCGTGATATCGCAATGTTTCCGGCAATATCTCGACATTCAGCTCTTCTTTGATTTCGCGCGCGAGCGCCCGCTCATCGGTTTCGCCGCCCTCCCGTTTTCCGCCCGGGATATAATAAACATCTTTCCCGCGGCTCAGCGCCATCAGTATCCGCCGGTCCTTGATGTAAATTAGAGCGATTTTATCAATAAATTCTTCTGCCATAATGTCCGCATTATTGTCGTATTATAACTTAATTTACCGCTTTTTATTCACATAAACAATTTTTAGCAATACCGCGGTTAATATATTAAAAAGAAAAAGCCAAGCGGATTGTTCCGAAACTTGGACTTTATTTTTGCTTTCCCATCTTTTGTTCAAGGAAAGCGATCAATCCGCCAACTCCTTGGCGAAGGGCAATCGTCAAGTCTATTAGCGTCGGCCCTTTGCATTGGAGTTTACCATAATCAAAAAATTCATCTCCACCAATCGGAAATAATTTTGCGGTGTGAATCCCGTCCCCGGCAAAACAAATTATTTCGATAACCTCAACGCCGAAAGGTTGGGATTCCTTTATGATCACCCAAGTCTCCGATTCATCGGAAACAATGCTGCAAATTTGGCAGCCGATTGATTCCCACAAATCAGGAACCTGCATTCCCATTATTTCCCGAATGGCTTTTGCCACGTTTGGGTGGATCTCGACACCCATTGCCAGCTGCAATTCAAAAAAATCGCTGACCGTACTTAACTTGATACCTTCGTTCACCGTTATTCTCCTGTAAATTTGCTGCTTAATTTATAATTACTATGTACTATTCACTGGTTTTGTCAACTTTCAGAACAAAATCGTCCCAGACTGCGTCTTGGGGCGGCGGGGCGACAATGGCAACCGGCTCCTTTGTTACCGGATGGATGAATTCAATTTTCCGGGCGTGAAGATGAATGCCGCCGTCCCTGTCCGCGGCATCGGATCCGTATTTCAAATCCCCTTTTATCGGACAGCCGATTTTTGCCAGCTGGGCGCGGATCTGGTGGTGGCGGCCGGTTTGCAAATCGATTTCCAGATAATACAAGCCATTGCTTTCCGCGGCCACTTTGTAAGAAAGCACGGCTTTTTGCGAACCGGAAACTTCCCGGTCATGGGCGGCCGCTTTGTTCTTTACCGTGTCGCGGACCAGATAATGTTCAAACGTTCCGGAATCGGCCGGCGGCGCGCTTTTCACAACCGCCCAATAAGTCTTGCGCACCTCCTGCTTTTTGATCATTTCGTTCAATCGCGACAGCGCCTTGCTGGTGCGGGCAAACAACACCACGCCGCTCACCGGC